>Ga0326597_10006635_pt1 | contig 15837 bp, 13 predicted proteins | sample RVTome_12_FD_203789 | JGI IMG/M metagenome (GOLD analysis project Ga0326597, IMG submission 203789) | Soil microbial communities from uranium-contaminated site in the Upper Colorado River Basin, Wyoming, United States - RVT100D185 | ecosystem: Environmental > Terrestrial > Soil > Contaminated >...
GCGGCTGCTCGAGGCTACCCTCGGTCACGTTGCGGTCGTTCATCGCGCCCCGGCGAGCACCTGGAAGTCGCGCGCATAGCCGCGCAATCGCCGCACCGCGTGCTGCCGCTGCGCGGCGCTCAACGTGTGCTCCAGCTCTTCGAGCAGCGCGACGATGCCCTGCCGCGCGGCGCGGTTGGCCGCGGCGAACCCGGGATCGCGGCCGCGCTCCCAGTCCGCCGCCCACTCGCCCACGCGCCCGGCGCTCGCGCGCGCGCGCAGCATGGCGAGGAGCTCCGCCTGCCGGCGCCGGCGGTCGCGGTCGCGCCCCTCGGCGTCGAGCGGCACGCTCTCGCTGTATTGCCGGAGACGCTCGCGTTGCGCATCGTTCAGCTCTCCCAGCCAGTCCTCCAGCACCTGCACCAGGCGCCGATAGCGGCGCTCGCGGCGCTGCGCGGGCGTCCCCGCGAGCCAGCGCCCGGCGTACCTGCGGTTCTCCTCGCCGAAGCGCGCCTCAAGGTGCGCGATCTGCGCCGGCGTCAGGCGGTCGAGGAAACCGCCGAGCTCGGCGCCGGCGCGCCGCAAACCCGCTCGCGACTGCTCGCGTATCGCATCGTAACCCCAATCGAGATCGTCGCGCGACGCGCCGCGCTCGAGGCGCGCCACCGCCTCCTCGGCCAGGCGCGCGTACTGTGGCAGCGCCTCGGCGCGGTGCCAGGCGAGAAAGGCGCCGATGCGGGCGTCGAGCTCCCGCGTCTGCCCGGCGTCCAGGTCGAGGTAGCGGTCCGCCTGCCAGCGCAGCCAGGTGTCGGCGTTGCTGTAGGCGAAGCCGAGCGCGCTGCAACCGGCGGCCAGCGCGACAAGGCACACCGCCGCGAGCCGCGCGCTCACCAGTAGGTCTCCACGGTGATGTGGCCCGGCGCGCGGCGGCGGTGCTTGCGCATGCCGCGCTCCTCGAGCAGGGCGGTGACGTCGCTCACCATGGCCGGATTGCCGCACAGCATGACCTGCGAGCGGGCGGCGCCGAGCTCGGTGCCCGCCGCGCGCTCGAGCCGGCCGTCGCGGATCGCCTCGGGCACGCGGCCGGCGAGCGCGCCCGCCATCGGCTCGCGGCTGACGAAGGCAACGAATGCAAACCGCGCCTGCCGCGTGCGCGCGATGTCGCCGATCGTGTCGCGGTACGCCTGGTCGGCGGCGGTGCGCGTCGCATGCACCAGCGTCACCTTCGCAAAGCGCCGCCAGGGCTCGTCGGTGCGCAGGATGGACAGGAACGGCCCGAGCCCGGTGCCGGTGGCGATGAGCCACAGGTTCTCGGCCTCCGGCACCTCGCGCAGCACGAGAAAGCCCGCCGGGTTCGGCGCCACGTGCACGCTATCGCCGGCCTCGAGCGCGGCGAGGCGCGGCGACAGCGGTCCCGCCTGCACCACGTTGTAGTAGAACTCGAGCGGCTCGGCGCCCGGGGTGTTGACGAGGGAATAGGGCCGCGCGATGCGCTCGCCGCCGATGTCCAGCGCGAGCTTGGTGAACTGGCCGGCCGTGAACGGGCCGAACGGTGCCCGGACCCGCAGGCTGCACAGCCGGCCGGTCCAGCGCGTCTGGCCGACCACCCGGCCTTCGATCCACTTGCTCACACCGTGGCCACCGCCGCCGCGGGCGAACCAACCGCACCGGGCAGCCGCAGCGGCGGCGCGGTGAGTAAAAAACGGCTGCGGCCGTGCGCGCGCAGCCAGCGCGCGAGCTCGCTCAGGTACCACATCTCGCCGAGGTGGATGCCGTTCTTGAACAAACAGTGCTCGTGGATCGGCATGAGCGCGTGCGGCTGCGGCTTGAACGGGCTCGACGGGATGATCTCCACCGCGTAGTTGTCGGCGATGAGCGCCGCGCAGCCGCAGTCGGTCACCCACTTGAGGAGCTTGTCGTCCCTGCCCTCGAGCCCGGTGCACGTACCGTGCAGGAGCTTGGGATCGGGGTTCTTCGCGAGCTCGAGGATCACGTCGGCGAAGCCGGTGTAGAAGCAGACGAAATCGCCCTTCTCCACTGTCACCTTGTCTGCTTCCATTACGCGCATCAGCGCGTCGTAGCCGATCGCTTTCCTCTCGCGGCCGAAGTGCGCGTGCAGGTCCACCAGCACGCCGCGGCCCTGCGCGCCGTGCGCCGCGAGGTTGTCGATACCGAGCGGCCCCGCGCTCGAGCCCTCGAAGCGCGCCCAGCCCTCGGCGCCCGAGCGCTCGGGCGCGGTGGTCACGTGCTCGCCGGCGCGATAGCCGTTGTAGAACACCATCTCGGCCTTGCCGTCGCCGTCGGCATCGAACCGGCCGCCGACGTGCGCGAGCGAGTCCCACTGGGTCGAGTACTGCAGCGTGAGCAGCACCTGGTCGTCGCACACCACGTCGGTGAGCAGCGGATCCTCGTTGGCGAGCGGATAGCAGAAGTTCACCTTGCCGGCGCGTAGCGTCGGCGCAAGCCGCGGCGGGTTGCGCCGCGGGTTGAGGGCGTTGCCGCCCGGGTAGTCGAGCGGCAGCGACAGGCAGAACGAGATCCCTTCCTTCACCTCGGCGGCGCCCTGCAGCACCTTCTCGCGCGTCACGTAGTTCATGCGTCCGCGCTGGTCGTCGGGGCCGAATTCGCCCCAGTTGGAATTCGCGGGCTTCAGTTTCCAGCGCTGCGCCATGTCAGAAGTAATGCCGGCTTATCGTTTCCGCAGCCATCACCGGCTTTTCTTCTCCTTGCCTTTCAATGATCACGCTCCAGGTCGTCTGCACGCCGCCGTCCAGCTTTTCGTACTTCGCCAGCGTGAAGCGGCCGCGGATCTTCGCCCCCGCCGGCACCGGCGAAGTGAAGCGCACCTTGTTCAGCCCATAGTTGACGCCCAGCTTGCGGTCGGAGAACTCGAACGTCGACTCGATCAGCTTCGGCAGCATGGAGAGCGTCAGGTAGCCGTGCGCGATGGTGGTGCCGAACTCGGACTGCTTCGCCCTTTCACGGTCGACGTGGATCCACTGGAAATCCTCGGTCGCCCTGGCGAACAGGTCGATCCGCTCCTGCGGCATGTCCACCCAGGGCGACACGGCGATCTCCTCGCCCACGCGGCGCTCCAGGTCGCGGATCTTCAGTGAGGATTTCACCGGCCGATTGTAAACGCCTCGATCTCGGCGATGACGCGCTCGGTTCGCTCGCGAGCGATCCAGTGCGTCGCCTCGGGCACGCGCACCAGCTTGAGATCGGGAACCAGCGCCTCGAGCCCGTCGAGACAGCCGGTGAGCAGCGCCGGGTCGCGCTCGCCCCACAGAACCAGCGTCGGCACGCGCACGACGAAATCCTCGGGCTTGAGCTGCAGCTTGCGCGGGCCGGAGTCGTCCGCGGTCGGCGGGTACAGCGGCGAGGCGCGATAGTAGTTGAGTCCGCCGGTAAGCGCGCCGGGCTGCGACCAGGCCTTGAGCAGCTCCCGGCGGTAGTCCGGGTCCACGCCCGGGAACCAGGCGAGGAGCCGCGCGTAGCCGTTTGCCGAGAGCACGCGCTCGGCCTTGGCGAGCCGGAACAGCGTCATGTAGGCGCTCGCCTCGCGCTGCGCGGGGCTTGCGCACAGCTCGCGCCAGAAGACGTACGGGTGCGGTGAGTTCAGCATCACCAGCCTGGACAGGCGCTCGGGGTGCGCGATGGCGACGCCCCAGGCGACCGCGCCGCCCCAGTCGTGCGCCACCAGCACGAACTTCTCCTTCGTGTAGTGCGCGGCGAGCGCGAGCACGTCGGCGATCAGGTGCTTCACGCGGTAGGCCTCGAGCGCCGCGGGCTTTTCCGACAGGTTGTAGCCGCGCAGGTCGGGCGCGGCGGCGCACCAGCCGCGCGCGCCGAAGTGCTCGAGCATCGGCCGCCACATCGCCCAGTACTCCGGGAAGCCGTGCAGCAACAGCATCAGCGGCCCGTCGCCCGCGCGTGCGGCGTGAAACCTGAGGCCGTTCGCCGCGACGGTTTCGTGGACGAGATTCACGAAAAGCGCGAGAAATCCGGCTTGCGCTTCTCCATGAAGGCGCTGAGCGCTTCTTTCGCCTCGGGCGAGCGCAGCCGCTCGCCAAAGAGGCCCAGCTCCTCCTGCATGCGCTCGCGCACCGCCGCCGCCAGGCCGCGCTTCATCAGCTCCTTGGTCATCCTCACCGAGGCGGGCGGAAGCATCGCGAGCGCGAGCGCCGCCTCGCGCGCGCGATCGAGGAGCTCGGCCTCGGGCACGATCTCCGTGACGATGCCCGCGGCGAGCGCCTTTTCCGCGGTGAACGGCCGGCCGAGGAGCAGCAGCTCGGCGGCGCGCTGGTAGCCGGCGATCACCGGCAGGAGCAGGCTCGAGGCCGCCTCGGGCAGCAGCCCGAGCGGCACGAACGGCAGCTGGAAGCGCGCGTTCGGCGCCGCGTAGATGAGGTCGAAGTGCAGGAGCATCGTCGTGCCGACGCCGACCGCCGGCCCGCCCACCGCGGCGACGATGGGCTTTTTCGCCGCCGCGATGGCGCGCAGGAAGCCGGAGGCGGGGGAGGCGCCCGGCTCGCGCTCCAGCTCGAGAAAGTCCTTCACGTCGTTGCCCGAAGTGAAGCAGCCGCGCTGGCCGTGGATCAGCACCGCGCGCACCTCAGCGTCGGCGTCCGCGTCCGCGAGCGCCTTGGCCATCGCCGCGTACATCTCCGGGCTGAGGGCGTTCTTCTTCTCGGGCCGGTTCAGCTCGATGCGGGTGACACGGTCCCGGGTTTCGACGACGACGTGGCTCATGCGCCCGGCAGCCGGTAATCCTTGAACTTCTCTCGCAGCGTCAGCTTGGAGAGCTTGCCGGTCGCGGTGTGCGGCAGCTCCTCGACGAACACCACGTCGTCGGGCATCCACCACTTGGCGATCTTGCCCTCGTAGAACTTGAGCAGCTCGTCCTTCGTCACCTGCTGCCCGGACTTCTTCACCGCGACGATGAGCGGCCGCTCGTCCCACTTGGGATGGCGGATGCCGATCACCGCGGCTTCCTGCACCGCGGGGTGCGCCACCGCGATGTTCTCCAGGTCGATGGAGCTGATCCATTCGCCGCCCGACTTGATCACGTCCTTCGAGCGGTCGGTGATCTGCATGTAGCCGTCGGAGTCGATGGTGGCGACGTCGCCCGTAGGGAACCAGCCGTCCTTGAGCGGATCGCCGCCTTCGCCCTTCATGTAGCCCGACGCGATCCAGGGTCCCTTCACCAGCAGGTTGCCGAAGCGCTTGCCGTCCCAGGGCAGGTCCTTCCCCTGCTCGTCGACGATCTTCATCTCGACGCCGAAGATGCCGCGGCCCTGCTTCGCCTGCACGGCGTAGCGCGCCTCCTTCGGCAGCGCCGCCTGCTTCGCCTTGAGCGAGCCCACGGTGCCGAGGGGACTCATCTCGGTCATGCCCCAGGCGTGGAACACCTGCACGCCGTAGTCGTCCTGGAAGGCGCGGATCATCGCCGGCGGGCAGGCCGAGCCGCCGATCACCGTGCGCTTGAGGGTGGAGAACCTCACCTTGCTGGCCGCGAGGTGCTGCAGCAGCATCAGCCACACCGTCGGCACGCCGGCCGAGAGGGTCACCTTTTCCTGCTCGATCAGGTCGTAGACGCTCTTGCCGTCGAGGTGCGGCCCCGGGAACACCATCTTCGCGCCGACCATGGTGCAGGCATACGGCAGGCTCCAGGCGTTGGCGTGGAACATCGGCACTACCGGCAGCACCACGTCGCCCGCGGAGAGGTCGAGCGCATCGGGCAGCGCCGCGCCATAGGCGTGCAGCACGGTGGAGCGGTGGCCGAAGAGCACGCCTTTCGGATTTCCCGTCGTGCCCGAGGTGTAGCACAGCGCCGCCGCCGTACGCTCGTCGAACGAGGGCCACGCGAAGCGATCGTCCTGCTTTTCCATCAGCTCCTCGTAGCACAGCAGCTTCGGTATCGAGGTCTGCGCCGGCATGTGCGCGCGGTCGGTCATCAGCACGAAGTGCTTGACCGTGTTCAGCTGCGGCGCGAGCTTCTCGACGAGCGGCACGAACGTGAGGTCGAAGAACAGCGCCCGGTTCTCGGCATGGTTCGAGATGTAGACGATCTGGTCGGGAAACAGGCGCGGGTTGATGGTGTTGATGACCGCGCCGATGCCCGAGACCGCGTAGTAGAGCTCGTAGTGCCGGTAGCCGTTCCAGGCCAGGGTGCCGACGCGCTCGCTCGTTTTCACGCCGAGCGCCTGCAGGACCTTGGCGAGGCGCCGGGCGCGCGCGTGCGCGTCGCGGTACGTAGTGCGGTGCAGCTCGCCTTCGACCGTCTTCGAGACGATCTCGGTGTCGCCGTGATTGCGGTCGGCGAACCGGATCAGGTCGGTGATCAGCAGCGGCACGTCCATCATCAGGCCTTGCATGGGTTCCCCTCCTCGAAGTCCGAAACGCTACTGTGACGCGTTCACCCCGGTCAAGCACTATCCGGGCGCGCGATCCCGAGAGTAGAATTTGCGCGTCCCCGAGGAGAGTGCGCGAAATATGAGCGACGTGGCAGCGTATACGGTGCGCGACGGCATCGCCGTCATCACCCTGAACAACCCCCCGGTAAACGGCCTCGGCAATGCGCTGCGCGCCGGCATCGCCCAGGGCCTGGAGAAGGCCGACTCCGACCCCGACATCAAGGCCGTGGTGCTGATCGGATCCAGCAAGGCCTTCTCGGGCGGCGCCGACATCCGCGAGTTCAACAAGCCCGCGACCAAGCCCAACCTGCCGGACGTGAACGACCTGCAGGACTCGATGCAGAAGCCCCTGGTGGCGGCGATCGGCGGCTTCGCGCTCGGCGGCGGGCTCGAGCTCGCGCTCGCCTGCCACTACCGCATCGCTCTGGAGAAGACGATCCTCGGATTGCCGGAGGTGAAGCTCGGCATCCTGCCGGGCTCGGGCGGCACGCAGCGCCTGCCGCGCATCATCCCGGTGCACGAGGCGGCGCGCATGATGATCCTCGGCGACCCGATTCCGGCGCCCAAAGCGAAGGAGCTCGGCCTGGTCGACGAGATCGTGAGCGGCCACCTGCTCGAGGCCGCGGTCGGCTACGCGCAGAAGCTGGTGGCCGAGGGCAAGGGCCCCCGGCGCATCCGCGACCTGCCGGCCAGGGTGGAGGGCGACCAGAAGGCGCTGCTCGAGGCGGTGCCCGAGCAGGCGGCGAAGAGCGCAGGCGGCAACCCGGCGCCCGCCGAGATCGCGAAGTGCATCCACGCCGCGGTGACGCTGCCCTTCGACGAGGGCCGCAAGGTCGAGCGCGAGCGCTTCGAGTACCTCGTCAACACGGTGGAATCGAAGGCGCTGCGCCACATGTTCTTCGCCGAGCGCCAGAGCGCAAAGATCCCCGACGTGCCCGAGGCGACGCCGACGCGGGAGATCAAGAAGGCGGCGGTGGTCGGCGCCGGCACCATGGGCGGCGGCATCGCCATGAGCTTCGCCAACGCCGGCATTCCCGTGGTGATCCTCGACCAGTCGCAGGAGGCGCTCGACAAGGGCATGAAGCGCATCCGCGACAACTACGAGGCCACCGTGAAGCGCGGACGCCTGAAGGCCGAGGACATGGAAAAGCGCTACGCGCTCATCCAGCCGAGCGTCGACCTGAACGCCCTGCGTCCCGCGGATATCGTCATCGAGGCGGTGTTCGAGCGGCTGGAAGTCAAGCAGGACATGTTCAAGAAGCTCGACGCCGTGATGAAGCCCGGCGCCATCCTCGCCACCAATACCTCGACGCTCGACGTGAACAAGATCGCCGAGGTGACCAAGCGCCCGCAGGACGTCATCGGCACGCACTTCTTCTCGCCCGCCAACGTCATGCGGCTCCTGGAGGTGGTGCGCGGCGCGAAGACCGGCAAGGACGTGCTCGCGACCGTGATGAAGCTCGGCAAGAAGCTGAAGAAGGTGCCGATCGTCTCGGGCGTGTGCGACGGCTTCATCGGCAACCGCATGCTCGAGCGCTACACGCAGCAGGCGGGGCTGCTGCTCGACGAGGGCGCGAGCCCGCAGCAGGTGGACGCGGCGCTGCAGAACTGGGGCATGGCGATGGGCCCGTTCACCATGTCCGACATGGCCGGCAACGACATCGGCTGGGACATACGCAAGCGCCGCTACTACGAGAAGCCCGACATGGCGTACTCGAAGTTCGCCGACAAGGTGTGCGAGCTCGGGCGCTACGGGCAGAAGACCGGCAAGGGCTTCTACCGCTACGAGCCGGGCAACCGCAAGGCGCTGCCGGATCCCGAGATCGACGCGCTGCTGGAGAAGTACCGCAAGGAGAACGGGCTGCAGACGCGGCAGATCGCCGACGAGGAGATCGTCGAGCGCTGCATCTACGCGCTCGCCAACGAAGGCGCGCGCATCCTCGAGGAGGGCATCGCGCTGCGCGCCTCCGACGTGGACATGGTGTATCTCACCGGCTACGGCTTTCCGGCGCACCGCGGCGGGCCGATGTTCTATGCCGACACCGTGGGCCTGGACAAGGTGGTGGCCGCCGTCGGCAAGTTCCGGGAGGGTTACCACGGCGAGCAGTGGCAGCCGGCGCCGCTGCTCGTGAAGCTCGCCAAAGAGGGCAAGCGCTTTAACGGATAGGAGACTGCGACATGACCGAGGCAGTGATCGTTTCGACGGCGCGCACGCCGCTGTGCAAGAGCTGGCGCGGCGCGCTCAACATGACGCACGGCGCGAAGATGGGCGGGCACGTGGTGCACGCCGCACTCGAGCGCGCCCGGGTGGACGCCGACGAGGTGGAAGACGTGATCATCGGCTGCGCCACGCCCGAGGGCGCGACCGGCGGCAACATCGCGCGCCAGATCGCCATCCGCGCCGGCTGCCCGGTGACGGTGCCGGGCATGACCGTGAACCGCTTCTGCTCCTCGGGGCTGCAGACCATCGCCCTCGCCGCGCAGCGCGTGCTGGCGGGCGAAGGCACGGTGTTCGTCGCCGGCGGCGTCGAGTCGATCTCGCTGGTGCAGAACGAGGCGAACAAGTACCACGCCCAGGACGAATGGATCCACCGCCACAAGCCCGAGATCTACTGGCCGATGCTGCAGACCGCGGAGTACGTGTCGAAGAAGTACGGCATCTCGCGCGAAGACCAGGACCGTTACGGCGCGCGCAGCCAGCAGCGCGCCGCCAAGGGGCGCGCCGAAGGCAAGTTCAAGGACGAGATCGTGCCGATCACCACCAAGATGAAGGTGATCGACAAGAACACCAACGTCGAGACGATGAAGGAAGTGACCGCCGAGCACGACGAGGGCATCCGCCCGGACACCACCTACGAGGGCGTGTCGCAGATCAAGCCGGCGATCGAAGGCGGCGTGATCGCCGCCGGCAACGCCAGCCAGTTCTCCGACGGCGCCTCGGCCGCGGTGGTGATGAGCGACAAGGAGGCCGCGAAGCGCGGCCTGAAGCCGCTCGGCGTGTTCCGCGGCTTCGCGGTGGCGGGCTGCGAGCCGAACGAGATGGGCATCGGCCCCGTGTTCGCCGTGCCCAAGCTCCTCGAGATGGCGGGGAAAAAAGTCTCCGACATCGACCTGTGGGAGCTGAACGAGGCCTTTGCGGTGCAGGTGATCTACTGCCGCGACCGGCTCGGCATTCCCGACGAGCGGCTCAACGTCGACGGCGGCGCCATCGCCGTGGGGCACCCCTACGGCGTGAGCGGCGCGCGCCTCACGGGCCACGCGCTGATCGAAGGCAAGCGCCGTGGCGCGAAGCTCGTGGTGGTCACCATGTGCATCGGCGGCGGCATGGGGGCGGCGGGACTGTTCGAGGTGGCATGAAAATCGCCATCGTCGGCTGCGGCGCGATGGGCTCGGTGTACGCCGGCCTGTTCGCCTCCGCGGGTCACGAGGTCTGGGCGATCGACCGCTGGGCGGAGCACGTCGCGGCGATGAAGCAGAATGGCTTGCGCCTGGAAGGCAAGTCGGGCGACCGCACGGTCAAGGTCCACGCCACGACGGACGCGAAGGAGGCGGGGCCGTGCGACCTCGTGGTGCTGGCCACCAAGTCGATGCACGTCGCGCCGGCGGCGGAGTCGGTGAAGGCGCTCCTTGGCAAGGACACGCCGGTGCTTTCCATCCAGAACGGTCTGGGCGGGCCCGAGACCGCCGCCGGGATCCTCGGGCGCGAGCGCGTGATGGTGGGCGTGGTGGGCGGCTTCGGCGCGTCGATGAAGGCGCCGGGCCATGCGCACCACAACGGCATGGAGCTCGTGCGCCTGGGCGAGTTCGGCGGGCCCATCACGCCGCGCCTGAAGAAGGTGGAGGAACTCTGGAGCGGCGCGGGCTTTCGCGTGAAAGTCTTCGACGACATCGACCAGCTGGTGTGGGAGAAGCTCATCTGCAACTGCGCCTACTCGGGGCCGTGCGGCATCATGGAAGCCACCATCAAGCAGGTGATGGACGACCCGGACCTGTCGAGGATTTCCGCCGCCTGCGCGGCCGAAGGCTACGCGGTGGCGAAGGCGAAGGGCGTGAAGCTCGGCTTCACCGACCCGGTGGCTTACGTGCGCGACTTCGGCTCGAAGATCCCCAATGCTCGGCCGTCGGTCCTGCTGGATCTGATGGCCGGCAGGAAGTCGGAGATCGACGTCATCAACGGCTCGATCCCGCGCGTCGGCAGGCAGGTCGGCGTCGACGCGCCGGTGAACGAAACCGTCACCGCCCTGGTAAAGGCGAAGGAAGCGAAGCTCGGTTGCAAGTAAATGGGGACTTGTCCCTATTTAACTGCTTTGACCTTGAACGCGGCGACCGGTTGCGTAAAGCCGCGCAGCTGCAGCGGGCCGACGGCTTCGGCCTCGATGGCATCGCCCACCTGCGCGCAGGTGGCGGCGTCGATGAGGATCTCGCCGCCGGCCGCCTGACCGCATAGCCGCGCCGCCAGGTTCGGGATCGCGCCGATCGCGGCGTACTCCCAGCGCTGCTCGAAGCCGATCACGCCGAGCGTCGCCTCGCCCTGCGCGATGCCCACGCCCAGCGTCACCTGGTGCCCGCGGCGCTCCCAGGCCTGTGCGATCGGCTCGAAGGCCTGCTGCAGGTCGATCGCCATGCGCACCGCCTTGACCGCGGATTGCTCCACCGGGATCGGGTCGTTGAAGAAGATCATGACGCCATCGCCGGCGAAGTGCTCGAGCGTGCCGCCGTAGCGCTCGACGAGGTTGCCCATCGCCACGTGGTAGTCGGAGAGCAGGTCCATCACCTCGTCAGGGTCGGCGCGGTCGGTGAAGGCGGTGAAGCCGCGCAGGTCGAGGAACACCGCGGTGATCTCGCGCCGGTGCGGCTCGAGCATCTCGGCGCCGCCGGCGACGATGGCGTCGGCCACCGGCGGCGAGAAGAAGCGCTTCATCTGCGCCAGCCGGTCGATCGCCGCCACCTGGTCCTTGACGCGCTCCTCGAGCCGCTCGTTCCATTCGCGCAGCTCTGCGGCCTGGCGGCGCACCTCGTCCTGCAGCACCTTGACACGAAGCAGCGAGCGCACGCGCGCAAACAGCTCCGCGTAGCGCACCGGCTTGGTGAGGAAATCGTCCGCGCCCGCCTCGATGCCCTTGACGCGCTCGTCGTGGCCGTCGCGGTCCTCGATCGAGGTCACCAGCACCACCGGCAGGAGCTCCGTGGCGGGGTCGCCGCGCAGCCGCTGCGTGAGCTCGTAGCCGTCGATGCCGGGCATGCGGATGTCGGAGATCACCAGGTCGGGCTTCATCTCCGCCACCTTCACCAGCGCGGATTCCCCGTCGTAGCAGCCGTCGACGAGGTAGCCGCGCGAGCGCAGCAGCTCGGCGAGCATCTCCACGTTCGCGCGCTGGTCGTCCACCACCAGGATGCGGCCGCGGCGCGCGGCGACGATCGATGCCATCAGAAGACGATCACGCCCCGCGCGTTGCGCCCCGATTCGAGATCGGCGAAGGCCCGCGGCGCCTCGTCGATGCCGTAGCGGTGCGTGATCAGCTCGTCGAGCTTGAGACGCCCCGCCATATAGAGCTGCAGCATGCGCGGGAAATCGATGCGCGGCACCGAGGAGCCGAAGTAGCTCCCCTGCAGGCACTTTTCCTCGAATACCAGGGTCATGGGCTTGAGCGACATGGCGTCCGTGGGCCGCGCGACGCCCACGATGATCGCGCTTCCGCCCCGGCGGATCGCGCGGTACGCGGTCTCCGCGAGCGCACCCACGCCCACGCACTCGAAGGCGTAGTCCGGTCCGCCGCCGGTCAGCTTCTTCAGCGCCTTGGCCGTATCCTCGCCCGGCCTGGCGAGGATCGTGTCGGTGGCGCCGAAGCGCTTCGCCATGTCGAGCTTCGCCTGCAGCGTGTCGATGGCGATGATGCGCTCGGCGCCGGCGATGGCCGCGCCCTGCACCACGTTCAGGCCGACACCGCCGCAGCCGAAGACCGCCACGCTCGCGCCCGGCTCCACTTTCGCCGTGTTGAAGACCGCGCCTACGCCCGTGGTGACCGCGCAGCCCACCAGCGCCGCGCGATCGAGCGGGATCTTCGGGTCGATCTTGACGAGGTTGTCCACCGACAGCGTGGCGTACTCGGCCATCACGCCGCAGCCGGAGAAGATGCCGAGCGGCTTGCCCGCCCGGTCGTGCACGCGCGGCGTGCCCTCCGGCGGCGTGGTGAGCGCCTTGCCCTGCTCCACGCACAGCACCGGGCGCCCGGCCGCGCAGAAGCGGCATTTGCCGCACATGTAGATGAAGGAGGACACGACATGGTCGCCCGCGGCGAACCCCGTCACGCCGTCGCCCACCTCGATCACCTCGCCCGCGCCTTCATGCCCGAGCACCAGCGGCGGCGGCAGCGCGATCGTGCCGTTGGTGGCCGAGAGGTCCGAGTGGCACACGCCGCAGGCAGCGATTTTCACCATGACTTCACCGCGCTTGGGCGAGTCGACGCTCACCTGCTCGACGACGACGGGCTGGTTCAGCTCGCGGCAGATGACGGCCTTGCCGGTGCGGGGCATTCAACCTCTCCCATCTCTGTGGCAGATCGCAGCGAGTATAGCGCCTCGCCTCAGCGCCAATCCCCGCGCAGCCCCTGCACGTTCGCCTGCAGCGCCTCCGGCGTCGCCGCCGCCGCCGCGACCGCCTCCCCCACCGCCAGCCCGATCTTCCTGAACGGCCGCGTGCGCCAGGGCCGCGTCATGGCCGCCCCGCCCTGGCGCGAGAAGAAGCTTCCCCACAGCCCGCGCAGCGCGACCGGCACCACCGGCACCGGCGTTTCCTCGAGGATGCGCTTCAGCCCCGGGCGGAACGGGTACATCTCTCCGCTATCGGTAATGCGCCCCTCGGGGAAGATGCACACCACGTCGCCGTCGCGCAGCGCCTGTGCCACTTCCGCGAACGCGCGCTCCATCATTTGCGCGTCCTCCCTGGCGGAGGCGATGGGAATGGCCTTGCCGGTGCGAAACACGAAGTTCAGCACCGGAATGCCGAAGATGCGGTGGTCCATGACGAAGCGCACCGGCCGGCGCACCGCGGCGGCGATGACGAGCGCATCGACGAAGCTGACGTGGTTGGCGACGATGAGCGCCGGCCCTTCGTCGGGCACGTGCTCCAGGCCGCTCTTTTCCAGCCGGTACACCGAGTGCACGAGCATCCAGACCAGGAAGCGCATCAGGAACTCGGGCACCAGCAGGTAGATGTAGATCGCCACCGCGGCGTTGAGGAGGGCAGTGACGAGGATGAGCTGCGGGATGCTGAGGCCGGCGGCAAAAAGGCCGATGGCCATCGCCGCCGCCGCGACGATGAACGCCGCGTTGAGGATGTTGTTGCCGGCGATGATGCGCGAGCGATGCGCGGGGTCGCTTCGCGTCTGCACCAGCGCGTAGAGCGGCACGATGTAGAAGCCGCCGAAGATGCCGATGAGGAGCAGGTCGGCGAGCATGCGCCAGTGCGTGGGGTCGCGCGCGAAGCCGGCGAGCGTCTGCGCGCCGTGCGGCGCGTGCCCCTCGGCGGCGAGCCACAGGTCGATGCCGAAGAGCGTGAGGCCGATCGAGCCGAAGGGCACGAGGCCGATCTCGACTTTCCGGCCCGAGAGCCGCTCGCAGAGGAGCGACCCAACGCCGATGCCGACTGAGAACACGATGAGCAGCAGCGTCACCACGTGCTCGGCTGCGCCGAGCACGCTCTTCGACAGGTTCGGGAACTGGGTGATGAACATCGCGCCGTAGAACCAGAACCAGGAGATGCCGAGGATCGCGTTCCAGACGGTGCGGTTGCGCGACGTGAACTTCAGGTTGCGCCAGGTCTCGGTCAGTGGATTCCAGTTGATCCTCAGTTCGGGCGCGGGCGCGGGCGAGCGCGGGATGAAGCGCGAGACGACGATGCCGGCGGCCGAGATCGCCATCGCCGACACCGCGACGCCGGCCACGCCCCAGCCGGGCTGGCTGATCAGCCAGCCGCCGTAGACCATGCCGAGCAGGATGGCGATCGAGGTGCCCATCTCCACCATGCCGTTGCCGCCGACGATCTCGGTCTCGTTCAGGTGCTGGGGGAGGATTGCGTACTTCACCGGGCCGAAGAGGGCGGACTGGACGCCGCCGAGGAACAGCGCCCCCAGCAGCAATGAGAGGTTTTGCGTGAACAGGCCCACCGCGCCGAGCGCCATCACCGCGAGCTCGATCGTCACGGTGATGGTGATGAGCGTCGACTTCTCGTACTTGTCCGCGATCTGGCCGGCGGTCGCCGAGAACAGGAAGAACGGCAGGATGAACAGCGCCTGCGCCAGGTTCTGCAGCGTGTCCGACGACATGTCAGAGAAACGCGCCGTCTGGTAGGCGAGCAGGATGACGAGCGCCTGCTTGAAGACGTTGTCGTTGAAGGCGCCGAGGAACTGCACGCCGAAGAACGGGCCGAAGCGGCGCTCGGCGAGCAGGCGGAACTGGCTGGAGCCCTGCACGGTTCTCCCTCGTTGCGGCAGGTTGCGCCGGGGCGTTAAAGTACCGCCCTTCTCCTGCCAGGATTATCCCATGCTGACTCGCGACAAGCTGTTCATCGGCGGCCAATGGGTCGCCCCTTCCGCCAGGGAAACCATCGACGTGCACAGCGCCGGCACCGGCGAGGTGATGGGCCGGGTCCCCGCCGGCACCGAGCGCGACATCGATGCGGCCGCGGCTGCCGCGCACGCCGCGCTCGAGGGCTGGAGCCGGACCCCCGCCGAGAAGCGTGCCGAATACTTGCAGAAGATCTCGGACGGCCTGAAGGCGCGCGCCGACGAGATCGCGAAGACCATCGCGCAGGAAGTCGGCATGCCGATCAAGCTCGCCGGGCGCATCCAGGCCGGGCTGCCGATCGCCAACTTCGCCAATTACGCGAAGATCGCGAGGGAGTTCAAGTTCGAGGAGCGCGTCGGCAACTCGCTGGTCGTCAAGGACCCGGTGGGCGTGGTCGGCGCCATCACGCCATGGAACTATCCCCTGCACCAGATCGCGCTCAAGGTCGCCCCGGCCCTCGCCGCCGGGTGCACCGTGGTGCTCAAGCCTTCCGAGATCGCCCCTTTCAACGCCTTCATCCTCGCCGAGGTGGTGGAGGCCGCCGGGCTGCCGAAGGGCGTCTTCAACCTCGTCACGGGGTTCGGGCCGGTGGTGGGTGAAGCCCTGGTGAAGCACCCGAAGGTGGACATGATCTCGTTCACCGGCTCGACCCGCGCCGGCAAGCGCATCTCGGAAGTCGCGGCGCAGCAAGTGAAGCGCGTGGCGCTCGAACTCGGCGGCAAGAGCGCCTCCGTCATCCTGGAAGACGCGGACCTCGCCGCCGCGGTGAAGGGCACGGTGAACGGGTGCTTCCTCAATTCGGGCCAGACCTGCACCGCACTCACGCGCATGCTGGTGCCCGCCTCGAAGTACGAGGAAGCCGCAAAGCTCGCTGCGG
>Ga0326597_10006636_pt1 | contig 15837 bp, 10 predicted proteins | sample RVTome_12_FD_203789 | JGI IMG/M metagenome (GOLD analysis project Ga0326597, IMG submission 203789) | Soil microbial communities from uranium-contaminated site in the Upper Colorado River Basin, Wyoming, United States - RVT100D185 | ecosystem: Environmental > Terrestrial > Soil > Contaminated >...
TGGTCACACCACCTTCAACGCCCGGCACCAGTTTATTGCGCAGACGGATATTGGCAAAGGTGCCACGCATCATCACTTCGTGATTGCCGCGCCGGGCGCCGTAGGAATTAAAATCTTTCGGTTGCACGCCGCGCTCGATGAGATATTTACCCGCCGGACTGTCTTTTTTAATCGCACCCGCCGGTGAGATATGATCTGTCGTGATTGAATCGCCGACATACGCCAGCACGCGTGCGCCCTCAATCTGCGCAAAGTCTTTCGGTTGTTTGCTCATGCCAACAAAGTACGGTGGGTTGGCGATGTAGGTGGATTTGTCGTCCCAGGTATATTGGTTCGCAGCAGGTATCTTGATGCTGCTCCAGCGCTTATCGCCTTTGAAGACATTGGCATAGTTGCCCTGGAACATCTTCGAGTTGATGCTCGAGGCAATAGCATCGTTAATCTCTTTCCGGCTTGGCCAGATGTCTTTTAGATAAACCGGTTTACCGTCTTTGCCGGTGCCGAGCGGGTCTTTATTCAGATCGGTATTCACCGTACCTACAAGCGAATAGGCAACGACCAAGGGTGGCGAGGCCAGATAATTCATCTTGACCTCAGCATGAATACGGCCCTCAAAATTGCGATTGCCGGAGAGCACCGAGGCGACAACGAGATCATTATCGGCAATACCTTTGCTCACGGCATCCAGCAATGGACCGGAGTTGCCGATGCACGTGGTGCAGCCGTAACCAATAACGTGGAAGCCGAGCGCCTCAAGATGCGGGATGAGTCCGGCCTTTTTGAGATAATCCGTGACGACCAGCGATCCCGGAGCGAGACTGGTTTTGACCCAGGGTTTTGCCTTGAGTCCCTTTTCATTGGCTTTTTTTGCAAGTAATCCGGCACCAACCATCACTGACGGGTTCGATGTATTCGTGCACGAGGTGATGGCGGCGATCACCACTGCGCCATCAGAGAGTTCGTAAGTCTTATTGCTATCGGTGATAGTCACCTTACCGGACTTGCTACGCTTTTCGATCATCGGCGGCAATGAGGACTTGAATGTCTGCTGCATGTCGGTGAGAGCAACGTGGTCCTGCGGACGTTTCGGACCGGCGAGACTCGGCACTATCGTGCCCATGTCAAGCTCAAGTACATCGCTGTATTGAGCATCCGCAGCGCCACTATCACGCCACATGCCTTGTGCTTTGGCATAGGCCTCAACCAGCGCGATCTGATCTTCGGCGCGGCCGGACAGACGCAGATAATTCAATGTCTCATTATCAATGGGAAAGATACCGCAGGTGGCCCCGTATTCCGGCGCCATATTGGCAATGGTGGCACGATCAGCCAGCGGCAGGTGATCGAGTCCGGGACCGAAATATTCAACAAATTTACCCACCACGCCCTTTTTGCGCAGCATGTTGGTGACGGTCAATACGAGATCGGTTGCCGTTGCGCCCTCCGGCATCTTGCCGGTGAGTCTGAAACCCACCACCTGCGGGATGAGCATGGTAATGGGTTGACCCAGCATGGCCGCCTCGGCCTCGATACCACCGACACCCCAGCCCAGTACACCCAAACCATTAATCATGGTGGTATGGGAGTCCGTGCCAACGACGGTATCCGGATAAGCCTGTGTCACACCGTTGACCTCGCGCGTAAATACCGTGCGGGCGAGATATTCGAGATTCACCTGATGACAAATGCCGGTATCCGGCGGCACGACCTTGAAATTGGAGAACGCCTGACTTCCCCAGCGCAGGAAACTGTAGCGTTCCTGGTTGCGTTCAAATTCTATCTCGGCATTTTTCTCTGCGGCGTCGGGGCGGGCGAAGACATCGACCATGACCGAGTGATCAATCACCAGTTCAGCGGGGGAGAGCGGATTGATCTTTTTCGGATCACCACCGAGTTTACTCATGGCATCTCGCATGGCAGCGAGATCAACTACAGCGGGAACACCCGTAAAATCCTGCATCAGCACCCTGGCAGGGGTGAAGGCAATCTCCTTGTCAGGTTCTGCCTTCGCATCCCATTCTGCGAGGGCTGCGATATCTGCCTTATTCACGTTAACGCCATCTTCACTGCGTAAAAGATTTTCCAGCAGGATCTTCAGGGAAAACGGGAGTTTTGAAATATCATGTTGTTTTGCCACCGCAGGTAAAGAATAGATTTCATATTCTTTATTATTTACGTTCAGTTTGGTTCGGGCGTTGTAGCTATTGGTCATGTGTTACTCCAATCTCGGGTGACTGATTTTAAAAACCATAAAAAAGTTGTCCATGACTTTTTTACAGGCGAAAAACAAAAATGTGATTTTTGTTTTTCTACATTTTCCGATCCTGTCTAGGCAGGTTCGGAAAATGGCGGTACATCCCTATACCGCAGGAACCTCTGATTACATCAGAAGTTCCTTAAAGCGGGTTATTATCTGATATTTCGCCTTTGTGGCATAGCGCCAATATGTCCTTATATAACAGGAAAATGATCTCAGGACAGAAATAAAATTAATGGAATATCAAAAGGATGCGCAGGGATTAATCCGATGTTTTCTCAATGATACCACCGCCCAGACAGATATTTTTATCATAAAAAACGACATACTGCCCCGGTGTCACTGCACGTTGTGGCTGCAAAAAGCGTACTTCGCAGCGATCGTTGTTGATTGACTCGATTACACAGTCCTGATCTGCCTGCCGGTAACGGGTCTTGGCGCCACAATACAAGGGTAGCTCCGGCGTCTGTTCAGATATCCAGTGTGTATTAGTTGCTATCAAGCGTTGACTGTACAGGTATGGATTGTCACGACCTTGTGCGACATACAATATATTTTTTTCGACGTTTTTCCCAACGACATACCAGGGTTCTTCATTCGCTCCCTTGATACCGCCAATCCCCAGTCCCTGCCGTTGTCCCAGTGTGTAATAAAATACGCCGTCATGTTCGCCGATGATGGTGCCATCTGTGGTTTGAATCTCTCCTGTTTGTTCTGGGATGTAACGGCCAAGAAATTCCCTGAAATGACGTTCGCCGACAAAACAGATCCCTGTGCTGTCTTTTTTATCATGAGTAATCAGACCTGCATTCTTTGCCATCTCCCGGACCGGGTTTTTTTTCAGATCACCCACAGGAAAGAGTATGTTGCATAGTTGTGCCTGGCCAAGGCGGCAGAGAAAATAACTTTGATCTTTATTTTTATCGACCCCTTTCAACAACTGATATATTCCATTATTTTTATTTATACGGGCGTAATGTCCTGTGGCAATCATATCGGCACCGAGTTCAATTGCATGATTGAGGAAAGCCTTGAACTTGATTTCCTGATTACACAGGATGTCCGGATTGGGTGTTCGCCCGTTCTTGTATTCCTCAAGAAAATGACTGAAGACCCCATCCCAGTACTCCAGTGACAGATCGACAGTGTTCAATTGGATGCCGAGTGTGTCACAGACCCGCATGGCATCTTCAACATCGGCCTCCCACATACATGTGCCATCGGGTGATTTCTCATCCCAGTTTTTCATAAACAGGCCTTCTACATGATGGCCTTGTTCAAGGAGGATTAACGCAGTGACTGAAGAATCCACTCCGCCTGACAGTCCCACAATAACTTTCTTTTCTGACATGACCGCAGGAATTGAACTGAATTGTGACTATCCGGCAGCGATATAGTGATTGAGCAGATCCAATGGATAACGTTTTCCGGCAAGATAATCATTGATACATTGCAATACCATCGGACTGCGCATACTGGTGCGGTTTGATTCAATCTCTGCCTTGCTCATCCACACGGTGCGGAAAATCTCACCGGCCAGCGGCAGTTCGGGAAAATGTTGATTGCATACGCCGTAGAAGCAGAACCGCAGATAAATAATATCAACGTGAGGATTGGGATACAGATAAACACCGATAAGTGATTCCGGTTCAAATTCCCATGCGGTTTCCTCCATGACTTCCCGTTTTATAGCCTCAATCAGTGTTTCGTTTTTTTCCAGGTGGCCCGCGGGCTGATTAAATACAACATGATTGTCTGCATTTTCTTCCACCAGCAGAAAACGTCCGTCACGTTCAGCAATTGCCGCGACAGTTACATTGGGTGTCCATTGCATATTAGTAATTAGTAATTGGTGATTGGTGATTGGTAATTAATAATTTATCACCAGTCACTATTCACTAATCACTGATTTTAGCCACTGGTTTCACTTTTACCGCTGTACTTTTCTACTTTGGGCTCATCCCACCTGCCTTTAATGGTGTACTGATAACGCAGCAGCTTGTCGATCTGCTCAGGAATGGATTTAAACATCTCTCCGGCCAGAAATATGACAGCCCCCACCCCGACACCTATTGGACCGAATAATGCACTCGCAACGGGCAGGCTGTCAGCAAACTGTGGTGTGACGGTAACAACCTGGTCGTAATCCTGATCAACCAGCCCGGTCCGTCCGGTGACATCAATATTGGCAGAGGGACCTGTCATGGTAAGGTTGTTGGTGTAGGCGTTACCTCCCGCAATAGTAAAATTTCCCTCAATTTGATCAAATGAAAGACCTTCGCTGAAGAGATCCGTGAAATCCAGCGACAGCCGGCGGAATAAAGTCTGAATACTCAATAGTCCAAACAGGCGCCCGGCGGTAGGTTTAATATCGAGGAATTGTCCCTTGTCAATTTCCATAATCAAATTCCCGCTTATATTTGACAGGGAGAAATCCATAGGCGATCCATTCCATTTGGCATCCATGTTCAGTGTAGTCTCGCCGTCCTTGATGGCCGCAACACTATAATCAAATGTTTCCAGCATTGAATTCAGGTAGTTTGCATTTAATTTAATGTTGAACTCCGAGACCTCTGTTTCGTCGATTAATTGCCAGATTCCTTTACCGGCGATAGCGAGATCCGGTTTATCAAAGGAAATCAAGTCAATTGACATACCGTTTTCTATAACAGAGGTATTCAGCGTCATTTCCCCAAGTTTGATTTTTCCAAAATTGAAGTTTTTTACCTGTATCTGCAGTGGTGGAAACTTGCCTGGATTAATGGTCTCATTGTTATCCGATGTATTATTTTCGGCAATGTTGATTTTGTTAAATGAAGCCTTTAGCGGTTCTATTGCCGTATTTTCCGGTACGATGATATCACCGGCAATATCCTCACCATTGAGATTAATATTCCAGCCAGATTGCTGCTTATCCATCTGAATATTCACGTCATTGAAAGCCTGATCAAGAAAATCCAGAGACGATACGGTGACGTCAAATTGCAATGTATTAATTAATTCACTTTCAATATCTATATTTGACGTGTTAATAAAGCCAAACCATTGCGGCAAGGAAAGATGTTCAATCTGGCCGTCAATGATGATTCCGGGGAAATCCCTTGGTGGGTTTGTGGCGCTTCCAAATGTAAATTCGGCTTGCGTTAAACTGTCTTGCAGAGAATTATCAAATTCGATATGACCGGACAGGACATCGCCATAATCGAAATCAATCATTTTTTGATTAGCATCTGAGATAATTGTCAAAATTTCCAAAGGTACGAAACCATCAGCCTTGCCTAGCGGCGCGGGAAAATCTATCGACAGACCGGAGAGAGGCGAAGTAATCTTGAGTAACCTGTTATGATTTGATTCCGAAAATGGTTCTTCGGGCGATAATGTGGCAAACCATTGAGATGATCCAGTAACACGATTGTTCAGTTCACCAGCTGCAGATGCAAGTTTTGGGAAAAAATGAGTAAGCTGATCAATGATAAACTGGTTGTCTGCGATTCCACTTAAACTGATTTCCGGTATATTTCCCAAGATACTATTGACCCCAAGCTCAACCGGTTGATTAAAATAATTCGCGCTTATCTCCCTGGAAGTTATTGAATCCTCGGTAAATAAAACAGTACCGGTGATGTTATCCAGTTTAATTCCCATGCTGGGAGAATCTAATGTGGCATCATGGAAAGTGACTTCAACGTTTACCTTAACGGGCTCATGCTTTAAAGGGATATCAAGTCCCAGGGTCAGCGTTATTTCGCCTTTAATATCATGTTGTGTGATTTCGTTGAGAGTGCCGATAGAAACCAGCGGGCTGTTTTTGATGAAATGTATGGCATCATCTGTATGTCCTTTCACTTCACCATCGATCCTTATTAATGGTTTATCTGCATTGAGTCCATTAATCACGACCTGCGCCCAGCTAATATCCGCATTTTGAATCTTGCCCGAACGCGCATTAACCACCAGCGAATTCCAGTCGATCATTACTTCTGCTTCGATCCCGTTAATAGGTACCCACTCGGGGTCATAATCCAGTGTTACATTATGTACGTTGGCGACAATTTTGAATTGACCTTCATTATTGTAGTAGGGAAAATTTTCAAGCGGTCCCCTGAGAGCCATATTCAACGAGGATATATTGCCGGAAACAAGAGAGGTGTTCAGCCAGCTTCTGACTTTTTCAGGTATTGCTGTTGGCATGTAACGCGACACATTTTTAATATTGACATTGCTGATGTTGATTAACATATCTGCGGAAGGTAATGAGCTTCCCGGCTGAAAGATTATTTTTCCTCTTAACCGCGAGTTGAAATCCACAGTATGCGCCTTAACGTCATCAGTTTTGAAAATCCATCTCCCATCATCATGGGTCCATTTAACATTACCGTTCAGTTCATGAAATGCCAGTGGATTTTCAAATGCGGAAGGCAGATCCAGATCAACTGATGTTGAGTTTAGCTTTACAGTGCCATGTTCCATATTGCCTAACAGATGACCACTCAGGCCGGTGATGACTGAGTTATCGGGGATATGTTTAATTCTCAGTCGATCAATATCACTGTCAATGATTAATTGTTCCTGGATTGGAAGGGCAGGGTCATATATCAGGAAACTGTTTATGAGATTTCCTTTTAATTCAAAATCAACAAGATTCGCAATTTTGTTACCAGACCCGGGCAGTAATTTTATAAATGAGATCACATCATCAACTTTCAAATAGCTGAACTGGCCGGTATAACGATAATTTTTCTCCTCGTTTCCGGGATGTTTGCTGATATTGATTGTTGTCTTGGGCCAGGTGCCATTTTCTGTCAGCAATTCATCAATCTCTAAACTAAGTTCCGTACCGTTATCATTAAGCCGGGTTAAAGAAAATGTGGTGTTCAGATGTTGAATAACATAATTTGAATCTGCAGCTTGTAACTGGATATCAGGGATATTTACCTGACCTTCGATTTTATTTACTTTCGCATCCCGCCAGTCACTCCATAATTTTATGGTTCCAGGGGAACTGGCCAGTTTAATGTCATTTGGATTATTTTCATCGAAGGCCAGCCATGCAGCAGGATATATATTTCTGCCTTCCAGGTAGAGTCGCCCTGACCAGGACGGTGTCGTTATGTCTCCAAAGGCATCAAGCGCAAAGTTAACTCCTTCCCCGTATTCATAAGGTAAATTTGCCGATCCTTCGAGTTGCATGCGACCCACAGCATTGCGAAGTCTCAGAGAGACATCAGAAAGTAAAACCGGATGTCTTTGTTTTCCAATGTTATGAAAGTTGATATTGGCCTGCTGGATAGAAATACTTCTTTGCAGAAGAAGCCACCCGGCAAATACTGAACTTGTATCTTGCAGATCCCGATCATTTATCTCAGCTTCCGTCCTGGCTATATTTATTGAACCATCCGGCTGTCGAATTATGGTTAAATCCAGGCCGGTGATTGTCAGTTGTAGTGGTGTTAACTCCTGCTGCAGCAGACTGGATAGAGGATCAAAACTGATACGCGCAGACTGGAAATTTGCAATGGTATCAGTACCAGACAAGTTAAGGATACTAATCTGATTAAGGGTAAGATGCGGAACCCATCCCTGCCAGTCCGCACCAATATGCTTAATCTCTACCGGGTAACCTATGAAATCACCCACCCATGCCTGAATATTTTCACGATAGTTGTTGATGTGCGGCAGTGTCAGCCGTAGCAGCGTTACACTTACAGCTGTGAACAAAATAACAGCGGCAAATGCATACCAGCAGGCGTGATAGAAAGTTCTGAGGAATCGTGCGAGCATATTGGTTGTTACTACATCAATACGATGTCATATTGTTCCTGTGTGTACAAAGGGTCTACCTGGAATGTAATAGGCCTGCCGATAAATTCCTCCAGTTCTGCAACGCTTGTGGATTCATTGTCCAGCAGCATATCAACAACATGTTGAGATGCAACAACCAGCAATTTTTTGGCATCGAATTGCCTTACCTCACGCAATATTTCCCGATAGATCTCGTAACATACGGTTTCAGCCGTCTTGACCGATCCTTTTCCTGCGCAAGTTGGGCAGGGTTCACAGAGTATATGTTCCAGACTCTCCCTCGTGCGCTTGCGGGTCAGTTGAACAAGGCCCAATGAAGTTAATTCACTGATGGCTACCTTGGAGTGATCCCGCTCAAGGTGTTTTTCCAGGGAACGCAGTACTTGCCGGCGATGTTCAGGTTCCTGCATATCGATAAAATCAATGATGATAATACCGCCAAGATTACGCAGACGTAGTTGTCTGGCAATTGTCTGCGCTGCCTCCAGATTGGTTTTATAAATTGTTTCTTCGAGGTTGCGATGCCCGACAAACGCGCCGGTATTGACATCAATAGTTGTCATGGCCTCCGTTTGTTCGATGATCAAATGTCCACCGGATTTCAATTGTACTTTTCTGTTCAGTGATTTTTGTATTTCATCCTCAACGGAATAAAGATCAAGAATGGGATGCTCACCGGAATAATATTCAATCCTTCCCAGGAATTCGGGGGTGAATAGCTTCGAGAATTCCATTACTCTTTGATATATTTCCTTGGAATCAATGCGAACCTTTTCAATTTCTGAATGGACAAGGTCACGCATAGTTCTCATCACCAATGGTAAATCTTCATATACTATGCTTGGAGCAAACGTATTTTTTGCGCGAATGACAGTTGAATCCCATAATTTGTGCAAAAATTCTATATCTCTATGGATATCTTCTTCCGGGATACCTTCTGCGGCGGTACGCACAATAAAACCGCCTTTAGCCAGGATTTCAGATTCTCTTGCTGCGCTATGCAGAACTACATTGTCTTCATTGCCGACCGCCAGTCTTGTAATACTGGATCGGTATTGCATGATGATGTTACGCAATCGTTCCCGTTCCATTACGCCTTCAATCCTTTGGGAAATGCCAATCTTTGAATAATCCGGGATGAAGACGAGGTAACGGGATGGTATGGACAAGCGAGTTGTAAGCCGCGCCCCCTTGCTGCCAAGCGGATCTTTTATGACCTGCACGAGTATTTCCTGTCCTTCACGGAGCACTGTCTCTATCGAGGGCGCCTGGAAATCGTCCTGATCCTCCGGGACATAATCTTCGGTTATACCGCTGATATCCGAGGTGTGCAGGAAACCGGTACGCTCAAGGCCAATGTCAATAAATGCCGCCTGCATCCCGGGCAGTATTCTGGACACACGGCCCTTGAAAATGTTACCCACCAGGCCGCGTTTTTGTGAACGCTCAATATATACCTCTTGCAGCATGCCGTTTTCGACCACTGCAACGCGTGTCTCCTGGGGTGTGATATTAATCAGAATCTCTTCGCTCATGGTTGTTTGCTACTTCTTAATCTGGTTTAAGAAGATACTGTAATTGGCATATATTTCAAGTAGTTATTTTCAGTCCATCTGGCATTGAACAGACCCTGAAAATGGGGACCAACCGTGCTGGTCAGTAATCATACCAAGATCAAGTTGCGGGTACGCTATCAGTCTCAAGATGAGGGCAACACCCTTCGATTGTTCGTTACAGTCCCCGTTGTTATCGCTGTAAAATGCGGGCATGGCGTCATCGATAGAAAAGTTATACGAATTTTTACCCCCTGAAGCGGTTATTGCCGATACCGAATCCCTGCAGGTCTATGAGTGCGATGCGCTTTCCGCCTACCGGCAGTTGCCGCGTTGTGTTGTACTGCCTGACAGCGTTGCGCAGGTTCGGGCAGTAATGCGGTTTTGTCATGCGGAAAAAATCCCTGTGGTTGCACGTGGTGCCGGTACCGGACTTTCCGGTGGTGCATTACCTGTAGCGAATGGCGTGGTGTTGAGTCTCGCCAAATTTGATCAAATCCTTGAAATTGATCCCTACCAGCGTGTTGCCAGGGTACAACCCGGTGTACGTAATCTCAGTGTATCGGAGGCAGCAGCACCTTACGGGTTGTTTTATGCGCCCGATCCCTCTTCACAGATCGCGTGCACTATTGGCGGTAATGTAGCAGAGAATTCAGGCGGGGTGCATTGTTTGAAATATGGGTTGACGGTACACAATATTGCCGCATTGAAAATCGTGACTATCGAAGGCGAGCTGCTTGATATCGGCAATCATGCGTTGGATGCGCCAGGGTATGACCTGCTGGCCTTGATGACGGGTTCAGAAGGGATGTTGGGAGTTATCGTGGAAATAACGCTGAAACTCCTGCCGAAACCCGTACACAATCAGATCCTCCTCGCCGCATTTGACAGTGTGGAAGAAGCAGGTAGTGGTGTGGCAGCGATCATCGCGGCTGGAATTATTCCCGCGGGTCTTGAGATGATGGACAATGCAGGTATCCGTGCTGTCGAGGCTTATGTAAATGCCGGTTACCCTGTTGAAGCTGCGGCCATTTTGTTATGTGAAATTGATGGCGTGCCGGAAGAAGTTGAAACAGAAAGTCACAAGGTTGAACAGATACTGTTGAAGTCCGGTGCAACCAATGTTCGTCTGGCAAAAAACAGGGCTGAAGGTGAAAAATTCTGGGCGGGACGCAAGGCGGCTTTTCCGGCGGTTGGGCGTATTGCGGCGGATTATTATTGCATGGATGGAACTATACCAAGAAAACATATCGCGCAAGTCTTACGTCAAATTAACGAACTATCAAACCAATTTGGTTTAGGTGTGGTCAATGTCTTTCATGCAGGCGATGGTAATCTGCATCCCCTGATACTCTATGATGTCAGTGTTCCCGGAGAATTAAAGAAAGCGGAGGAATTCGGTGGAAAGATACTCGAGGTTTGTGTGCAAGCGGGAGGAACAATCACCGGTGAACATGGAGTAGGCATAGAAAAGATCAATCAAATGTGTGTTCAGTTCAATTCTGAAGAATTACTTCAGTTCCATGCGATCAAGCATGCTTTTGACGCCGATGGCCTGTTAAATCCGGGCAAGGCCGTACCGGCACTGAAACGCTGTGCTGAATTCGGCGCCATGCATATTCATGCCGGGAAATTACCATTTCCCGGGCTTGAGAGGTTTTAACATCTGTCCACTTATCAGGAATTAACGGAACGTGTAATAACGGCGAATGCAACGGGGCAATCGCTTGTTATACAGGGCGGAGGGACCAAGGGATTTTATGGACGAGATTGTGCGGGCGAGATCCTTGCTACCCGATCCTGTTCCGGCGTTATTTCTTATGAACCTACCGAACTGGTCATTACTGCCCGTGCGGGCACATCCCTTGCCGAGATAGAAAAGACATTGGCAAGCCAGAATCAAATGCTGGCATTCGAACCACCGTATTTTGGAAATGGCGCAACACTGGGAGGTGTTGTTGCCTGTGGACTTTCCGGGCCGCGCCGTCCCTATGTGGGCAGTGTCAGGGATTTTATTCTGGGGGTTAAATGTCTGACGGGAAAAGGCGAAATCCTCACCTTCGGCGGTCAGGTGATGAAGAACGTTGCAGGATATGATGTATCGCGATTAATGACGGGCGCCCTGGGCACCTTGGGTGTATTACTGGAGATATCCATCAAGGTCCTGCCAGTGCCTGAATATGAAGTCAGTTTGACTAAAACAAAAGATTTCCCTTCTGCGTTGTATGACATGAATACATGGGCCGGGCAGTCATTATCCCTGTCGGCTGCCTGTTATGACGGACAACATTTGCATATACGGTTATCAGGGAAACGCAGTGCCGTGCATGCGGCAATGAAACAACTGAATATGGATGATCATCCGGAAGGATTACGTTATTGGCAGGACTTGCGCGAACACCGGCTCGATTTTTTTAAAAATATCACTGACGTTCTATGGCGTATTTCTGTGCCTTCCACTGCCGATGCATTGGATCTGTACGGTGAATGGTTTATTGATTGGGGTGGTGCACAGCGCTGGTTGAAGTCATCGGAATCCATGGAGAAGGTTCGTTCTGTCGCAGAACAGGCAGGTGGCCATGCCACGTTATTCAGGGGGGGCAATCGCAATGGTGAGGTCTTTCATCCCTTGTCTCCCGGTATCAAGACCCTGCATACCCGATTGAAACAGGCATTCGATCCGGAAATTATTTTGAATAAAGGCCATATGTATAGGGAATTCTGAGGATTATGCAGACATTTATTGTTGAAGATTTGAAAAATACGCCAGAAGGCAAGGAGGCCAACAGGATCTTGCGCAGTTGTGTACATTGTGGATTATGTACTGCTACGTGTCCGACATACCGGTTACTCGGAGATGAACTGGACAGCCCCCGTGGCCGTATCTATCTGATCAAAGGAATGCTCGAGGGCAGGGAAGCAAGCCGCAAGACCCAGTTGCACCTTGATCGATGTCTTACCTGCAGGGCCTGCGAGACAAACTGTCCTTCCGGGGTTGAATACGGACATCTGCTTGATATAGGCAGGCAGCAGATCGAGGCCAGGATAAAACGCTCACCGGGGGACAGATTATTTCGATTTGTCCTCCGCAAGCTATTGCCGTATCGGAGACGATTTTTATTTTTGCTGCGCGTGGGACAATTTCTTCGTCCCGTCCTTCACGGGAGATTGAAGAAAATGATACCGGTAAAGATTTCAACAAAAACATCCGCGCCAGGTAAACATTCACGCAGGATGATCCTGTTTTCGGGGTGTGTTCAACCTTCTCTTGCACCCAATACCAACGCAGCAGCCATACGCGTATTGGACAAACTCGCAATCAGCACGATCGCAGTTCATGGTGAGGGTTGTTGCGGGGCAATTGACTATCATATGGCGGAGATCAACACAGCCAGGAAATTTATGCAAAAGAATATTGACCAGTGGTGGCCCTATATTAATGAAGATATTAAGGCAATCATCACCACGGCAAGTGGATGTGGAGCGATGATCAAGGATTATGGTTACATACTCAGAGATGATCCCGTCTATGCGAAGAAGGCCAGACAGATATCGTCCATGACCAATGATATTTCTGAAATCTTTACAAACAGGGATATTTCGCAACTTAAAAACAAAATTACGTTGAATAACGAAAGATTGGCCTTTCAGAATCCTTGTACGTTACAGCATGGACAAAGATTAAGTAATACAACCGAAGATTTGCTTGTCGAGCTCGGGTTTAAATTAACCCAGGTACCTGACAGGGACCAGTGCTGTGGCTCTGCAGGAGTTTACTCATTGCTCCAGCCGGATCTGTCATTGCAATTGCAGAGAAAGAAAGTTAATGCCCTGTTAACAGGCCGGCCGGAGGTCATTGCCACGGCAAATATCGGTTGCCAGTTGCATCTGCAACAGGCAACCGATGTGCCGGTTAAACACTGGATAGAATTACTGGATGAGGCTTGTTAGCGTTCAATTCATCGCTTGCCAGGTGCCGTCGGATTGTCTGCAGGCGGTACCATGCACCACTTCTGCGCGACCTTCAATCACGGCCTCTGTCGTGTAATCGCGGCATGGCCCGGATGCACTTTCATAGGTATTTGTCGGGGTTACGTTATAAGCAACCCCCGTATCCGGATTGTTCCAGGAAGAGGTGGCCCCGGTCGGACTGGTCTCGAGGACCTGCTGGGTCTTGTAACGATCCAGTTCATCCATCTGTTGCCCGATTGAACCACCCAGATAACCGCCCAGTAAGGCACCAATAGCGACGGCAGCAAGTTGCCCGGTGCCACCGCCGATCTGACTGCCGACATAGGCACCGGTACCGGCACCGACAACCGTGCCAACATCCTGCTTGGTCGCATTACAACCTGAGAGGAGGAGGATCAAGCTGAGTGAAATCAATATTTTGCCGTTCATGTGTTTTTTCTCCAGTGTTTAATAACAGGAAAGACAACTTCCTAGTGAGATAGAGCCTGAAGGGTGGAATAAGTTCGATTCAGTAAGCCATTGTGGGAAAAATTCCCGTGATGGAACTCACGGAAATTTCGAAAAAACAGGGGAAAGGTCTTTCTAAATCCTATTCAATCTTCAGAACACCGGATTCTTCGCCAGCAGTGCCATCTTCACCTTCAAAAATATCATCATATCCCTCTACCGGCGGGTTGCTGTCATATATCAGGTACTGGCGCCGTTGCAGATAGGCCTCACGGGTGAAGGAGTAAGGGTCAACAGCGGCCTCATCACGGATATTCGTGGCCTCAAGCAGATTGGCCCGTTTGTTTATGATATTGACAGCGGATAACGGAAAGAGCACGACCCCGGTGACGTAGGTCAGTGGGTTTAGAAAAAATGATGTAGCCAAATTCGGAAGATTACCTCCGGTATCGGAACCATGGAGAGGTAAAACTACATATAAACCTTCGTTGATACCCCATGCCTCCAGAGTCTGTCCGAAGTCCTCCTCATGTTCGGGTAATCCCATCGGTGTGGCCACATCCACAAGACCCGCCAGACCGATCGTTGAATTGAAGATAAACCGGGTCGCATCTGACAATCCCTGATCAATTTTTCCCTGCAACAATGAATTCAATACAACATTAAGGTAAGCAAGATTGTCGAAGAAATTGGTAAGGCCGTCGCGGACTAACTCGGGTGTATATTCGGCATATGTTTCGGCAACCGGTTTGAGCAGGTACACGTCCAGGGTGTCATTGAAACTGTAGGAAGCCCGGTTTACAGGTTCCAGCGGATCAGGATCACCGGCAGTGGTCTGCGTTGTGGCACAACCCGACACAAGGCCGAAACATATCAAGATCAAAAATATTTTTATTAGATGATTAAGTCTTGTCAGTAACATGGTTCTCTCAGATATTTTGCTTTTTGAATTTGTCATGTTTTATCAGTATGTACTTTTTAACTCTTTGGAGAGGAATCTCCCAGCTCCTGAATTTTCTTTTCCAGCTCACCAACAAGGTTATCAAAACCTTTGTCATTGATAATCACTGCATATTCAGCACGTTTTAGCGAGAGGTCATTTACGCCGTCTGCAATGACGCTGATTATATACCAGTTACCCTCATTTGGATGCATAAGGTATTCAAGCCGGACTGGTTTGGACTTCGGACTGATGAGTTCTGTTTTTACCAGTTGCCGTCCTTTTTTCAGTTCTTCAACGCTTATTGTTTTGAAGGATTCACCCGAATAGTCATCAAAGCGTGAGGCATAGGTTGCAATGCTCAGACGTTTAAACAGTTCAATAAACCTGTTTTGCTGTTGTTCATCAAGTTCATCCCAGTAGCGACTCAGGATCACCTTGGCGATCAAAGGGGTATCAAATCTGGATTGGATTACCGGCGCCAGGGTATCGTAACGGCCTTGAAAACCCAGTGGCTCCGCCTGCTGCATCACATTGAGCAGTGCAGCATGTAATTCTTCGACAACTGCAACCGCATCTGCTTCCCCGGCCGGCGAACATGCGGAATAGAATAACAGGAATACCGCGATGAAATGTTTGATTGAAATAGTTAAGGCGCGCATGGTAAATCTGTGTATCTAATGTGTGATTAAAACATCATATCCTAAATCCAAGCGGAATTATCCAGGTTTTTTTAGACCTTCCCACGATTGATAGTTGCACTATTTTGGGCCGGGAATTCGATAGTGACGATCTTTCCAGCGGGCGCCTGTCCTGAAAAGATAACGGTGCGCCGAGGACCATGTCATGGCCAGATAAAGCATACC
>Ga0326597_10006637_pt1 | contig 15837 bp, 14 predicted proteins | sample RVTome_12_FD_203789 | JGI IMG/M metagenome (GOLD analysis project Ga0326597, IMG submission 203789) | Soil microbial communities from uranium-contaminated site in the Upper Colorado River Basin, Wyoming, United States - RVT100D185 | ecosystem: Environmental > Terrestrial > Soil > Contaminated >...
AAGGCGGAACCCATTATATACTGAGTAACAACCACGTTTTAGCCAGAATCAATGAGGCCAATATTGGGGAGCCGATTGTTCAACCGGGCCGTTACGACAACAAGCCCAAGTGCGCCAATCGACTCTCTACCGACCATGTAGCCAATCTCTCTGATTTTGTCGAAATCAATTTTGGCGGTAATAACACCGTGGATGGTGCTATCGCTGCCTTCACCGGCGGTACCAGTTTTACCTGTGCTACTCTTCCCAGTTTTTATGGTTTTCCCAGCAACAATGTTGTGGCTCCGGCGGTGGGATTAGCCATTAAAAAAGTCGGAAGAACTACTTCACTCACTACTGGAACAGTTGCCGCTATTAACGCTACCATTAACGTCAATTATGGTGTGGGTGTGGCTACTTTTGTAAACCAGATTATCACTACCAATAAATTTAGTAGGTCCGGGGATTCCGGCTCTTTGGTTGTGACCAACAATTCCAACAACGACCCGGTGGGTCTGCTTTTTGCCGGATTTTCAGATGGCTCTTCTATCCTGAACCGGATTTCCGACGTTTTAACCGCTTTCGGGAATCCCACCTTTTGCGACCATTCCCATTAGATAGATTAGTAAAACAACGACAGGCGGGAGGAAACCTATCTTCCCGCTTGTTTTTTTTGTGAAAACGTACTAAATTGTGATGAAATGGATGAAAGGTTGACATGCAGTCCAGATTGAAAATAAAATTAGGAGTATTAAGCATATTATTTTTAATCTGTGGTTTAAACTGTGCTAAATCAAAAGTAGAACAACCCTCAAAGCCAAACCAGATGACCAAAAAATCAATAGAACAAGTTCTAAAAGAGCATACTCCTCACCTGATGTCTATTCCGGGAGTGACCGGAACGGCACAGGGAGAGTTAAATGGGAAACCCTGTATAAAAGTGTATGTGGTCAAGGAAACAGAAGAGCTTAAGAAACAAATTCCTAAAGAAATAGAAGGATACTCGGTTGAGATTCAGGAATCTGGCGTAATCAAACCCTTAAATGGCGATTAATTTTAATTAAACCTTATCAATTTTATTTTCTGTTAAGGTAATTTAAACTTCTTTATTACCTCTTGCTTTGCACAATTTTTTATCCTGACTCCGTCAATTTAGACCGCCCTCTTAAGTTATTGAATTTCAATGCGTTAATAGCTACCTACTTTTTTATTCAGCTTTCCTTAATCCTTTCTGGCTAAATTCTCTTTTTTGGGATAAAATTTGAATTTCTTGAATTTCTATAACTCATTTAATTACAACGAATTATAATTCCAAGAAAATTCTATGATTTTTTTAAAAGAGGCACACCTTTTGTATTATAAGAGGGTGTCCTCTGTAGCTCCTTCTTTACCCAAACCTCCAGACTTTCGCCCGAGAAGGGGACGGGCGAAAGTCGGTTTTTTAGGTGCCACCTTTAGCATCTAAATCAGCTTCTGGATTATTTTACTTAAACCATTATCTCTGTTAGAGTCGTTCCTAATCCTCTAAACGATTGGTAAATGATAGAACAATGCCTCTATCGGATAGTCACTCATTTGAACGACTATCTTTTCAAAAGCGGGTCAGCTTTCTCCATTCGGGTTTGATAAATTTTCACCTGTTTTAAGAATATTTTTGATTCTATTCAGGTCTTCTTTATTGCATCACTGTAGCACGGAATCTAAGAATTGTGTTGACAGTCCCTTTCAATTTTTTTAAATTTAGTCAAGATTTCTTAATCTATGAATCTACCAAACGCCCTGACCATTTCCAGAATTGTTTTGGCTCCGGTTTTCATGATTTTATTTCTGATTGACAGCATACCCACCAAAATTCTGGCTTTATTAATTTTTGTCCTGGCGGTTTTTACTGATTTATATGACGGCTATCTGGCCCGTAAAAACGGCATGATAACCGGTTTTGGAAAATTCATGGACCCTTTGGCCGACAAGATTTTGGTCTCCACTGCTCTGGTCTGCTTCGTGGCCTTAGATTACGTCAAAACCTGGATGGTTTTGACCATAATAGTGCGGGAATTTTTTATCACCGGATTCAGGACCTTAGCCGCCTATCGGGGATTTGTGATTGCGCCGACCATTCTGGCTCAATGCAAAACGGGCTCCCAGATGTTTATCATTACGATTATTTTGCTGTACACGGTCTTAAAAACCCTGCTGATACCTTTAGGATACAACTGGTCAATTTTTACCAGTCCCTGGACTAACCGGACTTTTGATATAGCTATGTTTGTGGTGATGGTTCTGACGGTCGTTACCGGAATTATCTATCTGATTAAAAACGCCTCCTTGCTCAAAGGGGTTCTAAAATAGGATAAGCTATCAGAAATTTCCTGGTTAAATTCATCGCCTCGTGTGGTTTTGTCGGATACTTTCCTTTTGCTCCCGGGAGCTGGGTCAGTCTTCTGGTATTGATTTTAATTTGGTTTTTCCAGCCATCTCACCCTTTGTTTTTGCTATTTATTTTGCTATCATTTTTTGGTGGAGCTATAATAGCCAGCATGGCTGAAAGAATTTGGGGGCACGATTCCGGGAAAATAGTTATCGACGAGCTTCTGGGAATGTTGGTGGCTTTATTCTTTTTGCCTCATAAATTACTTTTTTACGGACTAGGTTTAATATTATTCCGTTTTTTTGATATTGTGAAACCGCTATTTATAAGAAAACTCGAAAAACTACCGTCCGGCTGGGGAGTGATGGCCGATGACCTTTTGGCCGGGATATATGCTAATTTAGCGGTGCAAATTTTGGTTTTAATTTTACGCTAAAATGAAAGCTGAAATTATTATTATCGGGGATGAAATTTTATACGGACAGACTATTGACACCAATTCAGCTTTTATAGCTGAAAAGCTGGGTGAGTTGGGAGTTGAAGTTAACTATAAGACCGCCGTAGGGGATGAAGTAAAAAAAATTGTAGAAGCCGTTCACCTCGCTCAAAGAAGAGTGGATTTGACAATTACCACCGGAGGATTAGGTCCTACTTCGGATGATTTGACGGTCAAAGCCATTGCCAAGGCATTCAAGAGAACCCTGATTTTTCATCCCGAAATTTTGAAAAAAATTGAAGCCCGCTTCAAAACCCGCGGAATTGAAATGCCCAAGATAAATCAGAATCAGGCCTTAATTCCTCAGGGGGCCAAGACCTTGGAAAACCCGCTCGGCTCGGCTCCGGGAATTTTAATTGAAGAAGATAAGAAAATTTTTATCGCCCTTCCGGGTGTACCCAAAGAGATGAAGGCCATGCTGGAACAGGAAGTGATACCCCGCTTGAAAACCAAAATTGGCAAAACCAAAATCGTCCACCGCAAGATTCGCACCACCGGAATTATAGAATCGAAATTATATGAAAAAATTAAGGACTTGCTGAAAGATTTAATAGAAATCAAAGTTGCGTTTTTACCCGGTTATCAGGGAGTAGATTTGAGATTGACCGCTAATCTGAAAACTTCTTCGAAATCCAAAGATGCTCTGACCCAGTTGGAAGAAAAAATAAAAGAAAGAATCGGTGAATTCATTTACGGCTATGATGAGCAGACCTTAGAAGAAATGGTGGGGAAAATTTTGAAGGAGAAGGGCAAAACTCTGTCTGTGGCAGAATCCTGCACCGGCGGTCTGGTTGCGGCAAAAATTACCAACATTTCCGGCAGTTCTGATTACTTTGAAAGAGGTGTGGTCAGTTATAGCAATCAGGCCAAGATGGAAATTTTGGGCGTGCCCCGGGATTTGCTGGAAAAATATGGGGCAGTCAGTCCGGAGATGGCTTTAGCCATGGCTCAAGGGGTCAGGAGAATCTCCAAAACTGACTTAGGATTATCGGTGACTGGAATCGCCGGACCTACGGGAGGGACTAAGGAAAAACCGGTGGGGCTGATTTATATCGGACTGGCTGATGCTCAAAAGAGCTGGGTGGAGAAATTTCTGTTCGGACAGGACAGAATGATAAACAGAGAAAGAGCCGCTCAAGCCGCCTTGAATATGGTGCGATCGTATTTTTCGGGAAAATATAAATGAGAACTTTTGTAGCTATCGAATTACCCCCAGAATTTACTTCCCGAATTGACCAGTTGCAAAATAATCTAAGAAAAACTAACGCCGATGTCTCTTGGGTCAAACCCCAGAATGTCCATATTACCTTAAAATTTTTAGGAGAAGTGAAAGAAGAAAAAATAGAGGAAGTCTATCGGGCAACCGAGCAATCGGTCAATGGAATCAGAAAATTTCAGGTAAATTTGCAAGGCTTAGGCGGCTTTCCCAATTTGAAAAGACCGCGGGTAATCTGGGTTGGGGTAGATAAAGGGAAGGAGATTTTGGCTGAACTTTATCCAAAGGTAGAAGAGCAGTTTTTTAAAATCGGATTTGCTAAGGAAAATCGGGACTTTACCCCCCATTTGACCATTGGTAGGGTCAAGTCCTCCAAGAGCTTAGAGAGCCTGGCAGCTGAAATCAATAAAACTTTATTTGAGACCCAAGAATTTGAGGTCCAAGAGGTGGTGGTGATGAAAAGCACCCTGCATCCTGCCGGTTCAGTTTATACTCCTTTGAAAAAAGTTTTATTATCTTAAAGGTTGCTTTTGCACCAGATTTTGCTTAATTTAGGTAGTCAATATGTCAAAATCTTTAATCTATCAAAAAAGAGAGGAAGTTATGGATACAGCCGTTGAAAAGAAACGGGCTTTGGAACAGGCCGTGACCCAGATTGAAAGACAATTCGGCAAGGGCTCTATTATGCGCTTGGGAGAGGAATCTATCGGAGTTGCCATAAGTGTTATTCCCACCGGCTCGATTGCTTTAGATTCAGCTTTGGGTGTTGGTGGAGTACCCCGTGGACGAGTGGTGGAGATTTTTGGACCGGAGGCCTCGGGAAAAACCACCTTGGCTTTGAATTTAATTGCTGAAGCTCAAAAACTTGGAGGTGTGGCAGCTTTTGTGGATGCGGAGCATGCTTTGGCCCCAACCTATGCTAAAAAATTAGGAGTGGATATCGACAATCTGCTAATTTCTCAACCAGATACCGGAGAACAAGCTTTGGAAATTACTGAAACTTTAGTACGCAGTGGTGCCGTGGATATAATTGTAATTGATTCGGTGGCAGCTTTGGTCCCCAAAGCAGAAATCGAAGGGGAGATGGGGGACCAGCATATGGGTCTGCAGGCCCGCCTGATGTCCCAGGCACTAAGGAAGCTGACCGGCACTATCAGCAAGTCCAAAACCTGTGTGGTTTTTATCAACCAGATTCGTATGAAAATCGGAATCATGTTCGGCAACCCGGAAACCACCACCGGCGGCAACGCCTTGAAATTTTACTCCTCGGTCAGAATGGATATCAGAAGAATCGCTTCGATCAAAGAAGGAGAAGGGGTAATCGGTTCACGGACCAGGGTCAGAGTGGTAAAAAACAAGGTGGCTCCACCTTTCCGGGAAGCGGAATTTGACATTATCTATGGACTGGGAATTTCCAAAGAAGGAGAACTGGTGGATTTAGCCACTGAATTGAAAATTCTGGAGAAATCCGGGACCTGGTTTTCTTATCAAAATGAGAGATTGGGACAGGGCCGGGATAACGTCAAACAATTTTTGAAAGATAATCCGGATATGGCTGCCAAAATAGAAAAAGAGGTCAAAGAAAAGCTGGGGCTTTTGAAGGTGGAAACACCCAAAGAAGCCAAAGACACCAAAGAAATCACCAGAACCAGAAAGTAATTAAGTCTTAGATTCAGTTGTATTGCTTACGAACCTCAATTCAAAATCTACGGGCGTAGCCGTTTTGAAAAAAGTAACCCAAGCCAGTTCCGACAAGTCCCTGGCTAAAGAAAAAGCCCTAAAATTATTAGAATTAAGACCCAGAAGCGAAAGGGAACTCAAACAAAAATTGCGCCAGAAGGGATTTACCGAAAAAATCATCTTCGAGGTTGTCTCAGATTTAAAAAGAGTGGATTTAATAAATGATGAAAAATTCGCGGAAAGCTGGGCTTCCAGTAGATTGAATAATAAACCTATGGGTAAATTTCTCTTGAAGCAGGAATTGTTCCGTAAAGGAATTAAAAAGGAGCTGATTGAAGACGTAATTAGGAAGAGTTTTGAGGATGAAAAAGAAGTCGAGCTAGCCGCTAAATTATTGGAAAAAAGAAAAAGGCTTTTTCAAAACTTAGAGAATAGAAAAATTCAGAAAAAACTATCTGACTTTTTGTTACGAAGAGGTTTTTCCTACTACATAGTCAATAAAGTTATGCGCTTAAAAGAAGCCGATGAATCATGAAAAGTTCTGAAACCAGAGAGAAGTTTTTAAAATATTTTCAATCAAAGGGACACCAGCTGGTTCCCTCTTCCTCATTGGTGCCACAGGATGACCCCAGCCTGCTTTTTACCAACGCCGGCATGAATCAGTTCAAGAAAGTTTTTCTGGGACTGGAAAAAAGAAATTACATGCGGGCGGTTTCGGCTCAAAAATGCATGCGGGCCGGGGGTAAACATAATGATCTGGAAAATGTGGGACTGACCGCCAGGCATCATACTTTTTTCGAGATGCTGGGAAACTTTTCCTTCGGAGATTATTTTAAAAAAGAAGCCGTCGCTTACGGCTGGGAGTTTTTTACCTCGGCTAAAAATGGCCTGGGACTGCCCAAAGATAGAATTTACATCACCATCTATGAAAAAGATGAGGAAAGCTATCAGATCTGGAAGCAAGTAGATTCGGGTTTAAAGGATAAAATTTATCGCTTCGGGGAAAAAGATAATTTCTGGTCCATGGGGGAAACCGGTCCCTGCGGTCCCTGTTCGGAGTTGATTTTTGACCGGGGAGAAAAATTCGGCTGCGGTAAAAAGACTTGCGCTGTAGGTTGCGATTGTGACCGGTTTATTGAGCTGTGGAATCTGGTCTTTATGCAGTTCAACAGAAACGAAGCTGGAAAAATGGAGCCCTTACCGGCCCCCAGCGTGGATACCGGTATGGGGCTGGAGAGAGTTTGTGCGGTTTTGGAGAATGTGGATTCCAACTATGAGACCGACTTATTTTTACCTATAATTTCCAAAATTGAAGAGCTGTCTAAAAAGAAATATTCTTCTGGAGAAAAGGGAGTTTCTTTCAGGGTTATAGCCGACCATATTCGGGCTTTGACTTTTTGTATTGCTGATGGAGTTATCCCTTCCAATGAAGGACGTAGCTATGTGGTCCGCAGAATTTTAAGAAGAGCTGCTCGCCACGGTAAATTGCTCAACCTAACATCTCCTTTTTTATATCAACTGACAGATGTAGTGGTAGAGATTCTAGGAAAGCAGTACCCGGAAATTAAGACCAAAAAGAGCCATGTGGAGGTTGTAATCAAGTCTGAAGAAGAAAGCTTTGAAAGAACACTGGATAGAGGCATTGAATTATTTGAAAGTGTGGCAAAAAGAGTTATCTCCTCAGGTAAAAAAATTATTCCAGGGGAAGAAGTATTTAAATTGTACGACACCTACGGGTTCCCAGTGGATTTGACAGAAGTGATGGCACGAGAGAAAGGACTGGATGTTGATTTAGAGGGATTTAATAAAGAATTAGAAAAGCAGAGGCAGCGCTCCAGAGTCTCAGCAGATTTTTCATTTCCTATTGATACACTGCAAAATGTCACCTCGGATGCCAAATTGCAAATCGAGTCGACATTTGTTGGCTATGACCAACTTGAAGCAGAAAGTATTGTTGAAGATATTTGGGAATCAAAATCCGGTCATAAGTATCTGATTTTACAAAAAACCCCCTTTTATGCTGAATCCGGTGGTCAGGTGGGTGACACCGGAAAAATCGCTCAAGAACAATTGAACTTGCAGGTCCTGGACACCCAGAAAGAAAATGAGATTATTTTGCATTTGATCGAATCCAACAATTCTAAAATTGATAAAAAAATAAAAGGGCTGGAAGTTTCAGCCAAAGTGGACAAAGGGCGAAGAAAAGCTATTATGAAAAATCATACCGCCACTCACCTTTTGCATAAGGCCTTGAGAGAGCAATTAGGGGAACATGTTCATCAAGCCGGCTCTCTGGTGGCGCCGGACCGCTTGCGCTTTGATTTCTCTCATTTTAAAGAACTGACCGATGAGGAATTGAGCAAATTGGAATTTGACATCAATCAACGAATCTGGGAAAATATTGAGGTCATCCCCATTTTTGATGTCCCTTTGAAAGAGGCCTTGGCTATGGGAGCCATGGCTCTTTTCGGCGAGAAATACGGGGATAAAGTTCGGGTGATAAAAATCGGAGATTATTCTTCGGAGTTATGTGGGGGAACCCACACCAAAACCACCGGTGAAATCGGAATCTTCAGAGTTGTTTCAGAGACCGGAATTGCCTCCGGAGTCAGAAGAATTGAAGCTATAACCGGTGAAAAGGCCTATAAGCTGATGCAGGAGGAAAGGAATAAATTGCTTCAAGGTGCTAATCTTTTGAAAACCGACCTGGATAAATATCTAAATCGCTTGGAACATTTATTGGAAGAAAAAAAGAGAATTGAAAACAAATTGAAAGAGCTGGAAAGTGGAAAAGCCAGCGGTCTGGCAGAAAAACTATTTCAGGAAGCCCAGGAAATAAAAGGGGTAAAATATGTTGCCGTGAATTTAGGACAAATTGAGAATAAGGAACAGCTTTTGAATTTAGCAGATTCATTCCGTAAAATTCCTGAATTTGAAAAATCTTACTTTATCGGGACTTTGGTAGCCCAAATAAATCATAATTTTATGATATTGACTTTTTCCTCCAATGCAGCGGTTAAGGAGAAAAATTTAAAAGCAGACCAACTTCTAAAAGAGCTAGCAGCCCTGGCCGGCGGGTCCGGTGGAGGAAAATCGACTTTAGCCAGTGGAGGCTTAAAGGATCACAGTAAAATTGAGAAGGTTTTGGAAAGTTTGCCTGTTATATTGGAGAAACATCTAAAATCCTGATGAGCATTTATCAAAAACTTCTGGAAATTTCGAAGACCAAAGGGGCCGGATTTCTAGTTCTTTTGGACCCGGATAAAATTGACCCAAAAAAATTGAGGGAGAAACTCTCTCTTTTTGAAGAGAGCGGGGTAGACGGAATTCTGATCGGCTCCAGTCTGCTGTTAAATACCAGATTGGATGAGATTATCAAAGAAATCAAAAGCTCGGTCGGTATTCCGGTCATTATTTTTCCGGGAAACGCTTATCAGGTTTCCCGTTGGGCCGATGCCATTTTATTTTTATCTTTGGTCAGCGGCCGCAACCCCAATTTTTTAATCGGAGAGCACGTCAAAGCCGCTTCAGCTATCAAAGAGTTTAATTTAGAGACAATTCCTACCGGATATATGATTTTTGATTCGGGTAAAATGACTTCCGTGCTATTCATGAGTGACACCAAACCGATTCCCTTTGACAAACCGGATATTGCCAAAACCCATGCCCTGGCTGCCCAGTATCTGGGGATGAAAATGATCTATTTGGAAGCCGGCTCCGGAGCCAAAACCTCAATCCCAGACGAAGTAGTCAGTGAAGTTAAAAAGTATATTTCTTTGCCCATAATTGTAGGAGGCGGAATAAAAGAGCCCCGGATAGCACAAAATAAAGTAAAAAACGGAGCCAATTTTTTGGTTTTGGGGAATGCCCTGGAAACAAATTCTGACCCCTCAAAACTGAAAGAGATGGCATCTGCTATTCACTTCAAGACCAAATAAATTGAGCCAAAAAAATTTAGTCGAAAAGCAGATTCAGGAGAGTATTTCTTTAAAGCAAAGAGTCAAGGAGAAATTTTCTTCTGAAATCGTCCGGCTGGTTCAAATTTTAAGCTCCGGCTTGAAGCACAATAAAAAGATTTTTTTTTGCGGCAACGGTGGTTCGGCCGCGGATGCCATTCATCTGACAGCCGAACTTATAGTCCGGCTCTCTCCCGACTCTAAAAGAAAACCTCTCCCAGCCATTGCTTTAAATACCAATGTCTCTACTTTAACCGCCTGCGCTAATGATTTTGGCTTTGAGCAGATTTTTTCCCGACAGATTGAGGCCCTGGGACAAAAAGGGGATTTTTTATTTGTCTTATCCACCAGCGGCAAGTCTAAAAATTTGATTGAAGCCGCTAAAATGGCTCAAAAAAAGGGATTAAAAATAATCGCATTTTTGGGCAACCGGGGCGGAGAACTTATCAAATATTCGGATAACTCCATTGTGGTACCTTCGCAAAACACTCCCAGAATTCAAGAAGTCCATATTATGTTAGGTCACATTCTGTGTGACTTGATTGAAAAAAATTTATTTTCCAAGAAAAAATAGGGCTAACTTTTCTAGATGCTCTCCAAATCCCAGATTATCAAAAATGTTTTTTCCAACTGGGGCGCCTTCATCATCAATGGCTTGATTAACCTGGCCTTGATTCCTTTTGTTTTAAAACATCTGGGGGATGCCGGCTTTGGAGTGTGGGTTTTGACTAACGCCTTTACCGGGTATCTGGGGCTTTTGGATTTGGGAATTCGCTCTTCTGTGATTCGTTATGTCTCAAAATACAGAGCCGTCGGAGATTATCACAGCTTAAATCAGACCGTCAGCACCTCCTTGGCGGTCTTTAGCGCCATCGGAGCTTTGACTTTGATTTTGACGGTAATTTTATCTTTTCTATTCAATTCTATTTTTAAAATTCCAACCGAGTTCCAATCTCAAGCCTCCTGGGTGGTTATACTGGTAGGTCTGAATCTGGCTTTCAGCTTTCCGGCCGGAGTTTTCAGCGGAATCCTGTTGGGAATGGAAAGATTTGATCTGAATAACCTATTCGGAGTAATCCTCATCTCTATAAAGGCAATTTTGATCCTGATAATTTTTAATTTTAAATCCAGTCTGATTATTTTAGGAGCTATCCAGCTTTTGGCTTGTCTGGTAGCCTATTCTCTAAATTTTGCGGCCATCTTCAAATTGGAACCTAATCTAAAAATCTCTTTTAAACTTGCCAATATCAATACCCTGAAGTTCATTTTTCAACACGGTTTTTTTAGTTTTTTATTAGTGATAGCTTACCAAGTGATTTATTACTCCCCCAATGTTCTGATTGGAATTTTATCTTCGGCAGCTTCAGTAACCTATTTTGCTATGGCAACTATTTTAGTGGAATATACTCGCCGGGCTGTCAATGGAGTAAGCTTTGTCATCAATCCGATTGCTTCGGGCTTGGAGTCTAAGGGGGATTTTCAGACCTTGAAAAGGGTTTTGATATTGGGGACTAAGTATTCGCTTTTGATTATCTTGCCCATCAGTTTGAGTTTGATTTTTTTGGGTAAACAGTTCTTTGCTTTATGGCTGGGACCGGTTTATGCTGAAAAATGTTTTCCGGTCTTGTTAATTTTAATTATCCCTCAAATTTATTCTATGAGTCAGTTTGTGACCGAAGAGGTTCTTTTAGGTCAGACCAAACATAAATTTCTGGCTGTTGTGGCAGTTTCAGAAGCGGTATTGAATCTGATTTTATCTTTGATTTTGATTAAAAAATACGGCATAATCGGAGCCGCTTTAGGCGTGGCTATCCCGCGTTTACTCAATTATTCCCTCTTTTCTGCTATTTATATTAAGCAAGCAGCTGAAATTTCTTTCAAAGATTATTTTAAACAAAGTTTCCTTCCGCCATTGTGGGCCGCTTTACCTTTTGTCATTTTGCTCGGACTGATTTCAAAATTTCTTCCGGCTCAAAATCTTTGGGAGTTTATCTTGGAAGTGGCTTTGTCCGGTTTAACCTTCATGTTTTTGGCTTGGAATCTTTGCTTTTCCAAAGAGGAAAGAAAACTGTGGGTGGAGAGGTTTTCTTTTTTGAGAATTTGAGCTATGAGTGAGCTGTCAATTTTAATAGTGACCTGGAATTCTCGGGCCACTATACGCGATTGTTTAAATTCTATTCAGAACACTTGTCAAAAACTAGACTATGAAGTACTGGTCTGGGATAACGTCTCTTCTGATGATACCGCAAAAATCATTCAAACTGAATTTCCTAAGGTTCTGTTTTTCAAATCAGAGCAAAATTTAGGTTTTGCTGGCGGCAATAACCGTTTGCTTGTGAAAGCCAATTCTGAATTCATTCTATTTTTGAATCCGGATACTGTGATAATTGATAATTCGGTTACAAAGATGCTGGAATATCTAAAAAGTAATCCGTCAGTTGTAGCTCTGGGACCCAAATTGTTATATTCAGATTCGACCTTTCAGCTCTCTTATGCCAAATTTCCCAATCTAGCCAGCGAATTCATCACCAAAATATATCAAAGAAGTGCCAATCAAAGACGTTCTTTAGTGCTAAAATTTTTGGAGAACGACTCAGCCGGAACCAAAGAGGTCGATTGGGTTTCCGGTGCCTGTATGTTGACGAAAAGAGGAGTAATAAATGAAGTAGGCAAGTTTGATGAAAACTTTTTTTTATATTTCGAGGATGCGGACTTATGTTATCGTATGAAATCAAAAGGAGAAATTATCTATTTTCCGGAAAGCCAAGTCGTACATGTTGTGGGAAGCAGTACTAAATCCCAAAGCTTTCAAACCGAATATCATTACCGCAAAAGCCAGTTATATTATTACAGATTGCACAATAACAGGATTTCGAACTTCCTACTAAAGCTTTATCTGAATATCAAGTTTGGACTGGGCTCGATATTTGGAAGTTCGCAGAAAAAAGAGCTGTACCGTAAAATGTCGGATTTAATTTGGCGTAGATAATTTCAGCTTGAAAATGCGCATAGGAATAGACGCAAGAAAAATCAACGATTTCGGGATAGGAACCTATATTCAGAACTTGGTGAGATATCTTTTGGAATTGGATAAACAAAATCAGTATTTTCTTTTCTTCAATCACCGGGATATAGAAAATTATAGTTATCCCAAAGAGCGGGTGGTAAAATTAATAAACAACTCTCCCAAATATTCGATTCGGGAGCATTTCAGCTTAAGCCATCAAGCTAAAAAATATGAGATACAGCTTTTTCACGAACCCCACTATACACTGCCTTATTTTTTAAAATGTAAAAAGGTGGTTTCCATTCATGATTTGATTCATTTAAAATTTCCCCAGCATTTATCCGGTAAAAAGGCTTATATTTACGCTAAATTTATGTTTGGTCAGGCGGTAAAAAAAGCAGATAAAATCTTAGCCGGTTCAGAAAATACCAAAAAAGATATTCTGGAACTTTTTAAGACAAAAAGGGAGAAAATTGACGTTATCTATTACGGTGTGGATGAAAATTTTAAACCAGTAAAAGACCAAAATCTTTTGGAAAATTTCAGAAACAAGTATAAATTACCCGCGAAATATATCCTGTACTCCGGTTCCATGAGGAAACACAAAAATTTAAACAATGCTTTGAAAGCTTATGCGGTTTTGAAAGACAAAAGCCATGATTTGGTCTTAGCCGGTGTGGGGTTACAAAATCAAAAGGTTCTAGAGCCATTGCTAATAGAGCTTGAAATTACAGAAAAAGTAAAAATAATACCCTTTTTAGATTATACAGAATTGGTATTGCTTTATAACTCAGCTTCGCTTCTATTTTTCCCGACTCTGTATGAGGGATTCGGCTTGCCGGTTTTGGAAGCTATGGCATGTGGTATACCGGTGATAAGCTCGAATAACTCCTCCATCTCAGAAGTAAGCGGTGATGCGACCCTGCTGGTCGACCCGGCCAATTTGAAGGAAATGGCTGAATCGCTGGAAAAAGTTTTAATTGATACCTCCTTGCGTCGGAAAATGATATCTTCCGGATTGGAGCGAGCCAAAATGTTTACCTGGAAAAAAACAGCGGAGCAAACCTTGAAAATTTATCAGGAGCTTTCGGAGAATTAAAATGAAAACGGCTTTGGTGCATGACTGGTTGACCGGGATGAGAGGCGGAGAGAAAGTGTTGGAAATTTTCTGCCAACTTTTCCCGGAGGCCACCCTTTTTACCTTGCTGCATAAACCGGGCTCGGTTTCGCCAATCATTGAAAGAATGCCTATTAAAACTTCTTTCATCCAGAAATTCCCTTTTTCCCGTAAAATTTACCCCAAATATCTATTATTTTTTCCCACCGCCATAGAGCAATTTGACCTGAATGAATTTGACCTGGTAATCTCCTCCAGCCACTGTGTGGCCAAAGGGGTCATTACCCCGCCGGAAACCTGTCACATCTGCTACTGTCTATCCCCGATGCGATATGCCTGGGAGATGTATCACAGCTATTTTTTCAACAATCACAGCGGCATTTTGAACAAAACCTTAATCCCCTTTTTCATGAATTATTTGAGGAGTTGGGATGAGCGTTCCAGCCAGAGAGTGGATTACTTTGTGGCCATTTCCCATTATATCAAAAACCGCATCGAAAAACATTATCGCCGAACGGCTCAAGTAATCTATCCGCCGGTGGACACCGATTTTTTCCAACTTTCTAATAAATCGGAAAATTATTTTTTGGTGGTTTCGGCCCTGGTACCTTATAAAAGAATTGACCTGGCCATTTCGGCCTTCAATGTATTAAAATATCCGCTGGTTATAATCGGGGAGGGACCAGAAGAGAACAACTTAAAAAAGATGGCAGCCAGAAATATCATCTTTCTTCCCTGGCAATCACCAGAAAAGCTAAAAGAATATTATTCCAACTGCCAAGCTTTAATTTTCCCGGGTGAGGAGGATTTCGGAATAGTCCCGGTGGAAGCCCAGGCTTGCGGAAAACCGGTCATTGCCTATGCCAGAGGAGGAGCTAAAGAGACAGTGGAGGGGATTTTAGTAGGTGAAGAATCTCAGAAACTGCCAAAATCTGCTGGACAAAAGCTCTCCGGTCTGTTTTTTTACCCTCAAACCAAAGAGGCTTTGATTGAGGCGGTAAAGAGCTTTCAAAAAATGGAATTTGAGCCGACTTTTATTAGGAAGAACAGCCTGAAATTCGACCAGAAGTTATTCAAGGAAAAAATTAATAAATTCGCTTCAGAGAAACTGAAGGAACATCAAAAAAACTTTAGTTACCGATGAGCAAAAGAGGTTTTATCTATCTTTTTCCCTTAGTCTTGGTTCTATGTGACGGAGCGATAATCTTCTGGGCTTGTTCGGTGGCCTATTGGCTGAGATTCCACTCTTTTATTGCTGAAATCATCCCCATTACTAAAGGGATTCCCCCTTATAGCTTGTATATGTACAGCTCTCTTTTCGTGGTGGGAGTATTTCTTATGATTGGAAATATCTTGGGACTTTATAGCCGCAGCCGCCCTAAGCTGATTTTAGACCAATTTTATGTCTTGTTTAAAGTGGTAACCCTTACACTCTTTATTACCGGTGCTTTTACTTTTTTCTACCGGGAAACTACCTATTCTAGGTTAACCTTAGTACTTTTGTGGTTCACCAGTCTAATTTTGATATATGTGGCAAGAGTAATTCTGACTAAGCTGGAGACTTTCTTAATGAAAAAGGGGATAGGGGCTAAAAGAACCATTATTGTGGGAAGCCGGGAGATGGGTGGGAATCTGTATGATAGGTTGAGTGGTCGACCCCAGATGGGATATCAAATTGTCAAGTTCATCTGCGTGAATGGAGAAGAGAAAGCCGGAAACGGCTGGGAACATTTAGACCATTTACCGAAAATTATCGAGCAAGAGAGAATAGATTTAGTTTTAGTGGCTCTGCCGTTGGCTTACCATCAGAAAATTTCTGAAATTATTTTAGACTGTGACCATTTGAATGTTGAGTTTCAGATTGCACCGGATTTGCTGGAGCTAATGGCGGTCAAAGCTCAAATAGTATCGGTAGACAGAACCCCCTTTATCTCTCTGGGGAGAACTCCCCTGGAGGGCTGGAATCGCTTTGTAAAAAGATCTTTTGACTTGGCTTGCTCCACCTTAGGATTAATTAT
>Ga0326597_10006638_pt1 | contig 15836 bp, 11 predicted proteins | sample RVTome_12_FD_203789 | JGI IMG/M metagenome (GOLD analysis project Ga0326597, IMG submission 203789) | Soil microbial communities from uranium-contaminated site in the Upper Colorado River Basin, Wyoming, United States - RVT100D185 | ecosystem: Environmental > Terrestrial > Soil > Contaminated >...
TGCGCCATTACTGTTGAGCACGCTTCAAAGCGCGCTGACATTCCTCATTTCTCATTCGAACAGATTGCCGCTTAACCAGTCATTCGAAGCGACCGGCTTTCAGCCGGCGCTTCAATTCCAACGTTAGCGGTAATGAAAATGAGCACAATACTGTATTTTTCATATGGTTCAAATATGTCAAGCCGAAGGCTTAAAGACAGAGTGCCATCTGCAAAATATATATCGGTCGCTTCGCTATACGGACACAAGCTCAAATTTCACAAAAAGAGCAAATATGGTTCTGCTAAATGTGATGCCTTTTGCACCAATGATTCTAATGATGTTATGCACGGCGTGATATTTGAAATCCTATCATCCGAAAAACCAGCCTTAGATATAAAAGAAGGGCTAGGAAACGGGTATGAAGAAAAATATGTAACAGTAGTTTCTGAAAGCGGCGAGGAATATAAGATTGTAACGTACTATGCAACAAGCATTGATGCTTCGTTAAAACCTTGTGACTGGTATATAGAGCACGTAATACGGGGCGCACAAGAACACGGCTTGCCTACAGAGTACATTGAGGAAATCAAGGCAATTGAGTCAATTTCAGATCCAGATAACTATGACACAGAGATGCAAATTTACCGCTAACAAGGCGCTCGTTCGAACGAAAACTACGCTGCGCTTCGTTTGCGCCGCACAGCTTTTGCGTTATGCCTCTCAAAATCATCCCCCTGCCGAGTTGACAATATGTAGCCAATAGGCTACTACTGCATTAGTGTTAGAGATTCGTAAAACAGGGATCTTTGCCCGATGGCTGGACGGCTTGCGCGACCTTCAAGGTCGTGCACGGATTCAGGCACGAATTGCGCGCCTGGAAGTGGGGAACCCTGGAGATGCCAAGCCAGTCGGAGAAGGTGTCTCGGAATTGCGGATTGACTACGGCCCCGGTTATCGGGTGTATTTCACACGGCGCGGCCACGAGGTGCTGGTGTTACTGGCGGGGGGCGATAAACGCACCCAAACCGCCGACATCAGAACTGCTCTGCGGCTTGCCCGTAACCTGCAGGAATCACAATGAAAAAGACCACAACCACACGCTACGACGTTACCGAGCATCTGAGAACGCCAAAAGAAATGGCGGCCTATCTTGAGGCGTGCCTCGCGGAAGCCGGTAACGATGCCGCATTCATATCGAAAGTGCTCGGGGATCTCGCACGGGCCAAGGGCATGGCCCAGGTTGCGCGTGATGCCGGGTTATCGAGGGAAAGCCTTTACAAGGCACTCTCCGGCGAACGCAGCCCCGGTTTCGACACCATTCTCAAGGTGCTAGGGGCGCTTGGGCTGACACTGCACGCCAGCGCAGTTCATGAAGTACCATTGACCGACAAAGGCATAACACAGCGCTCAAGCGGTCGCGGCACAAAGCGCCGCGCCGCTTAGCTTTACGTTATGAGACTTGACAATAGTAACATGTAAGTTACCATTACATAATGATAATCAGGGAATTTGTCAGGGAAGATGGTTCCTCTCCATTCAAACAGTGGTTTGATAGCCTTGATTATCAAGCAGCCGCAAAAATGACCGTTGCGTTAGCGCGGATGTAAACCGGACATACTGCAAATATCAAGTGGTTCTCTGGACTCGGCGAGTACAGAATTGATTAGGGTCCCGGTTATCGGATTTACTTGCTGAAGGACGGAGACAACCTGATCGTATTATTGGGAGGGGGTACAAAAAAGCGGCAACAGAAAGATATCGCAAAAGCCAAGTTATTATTGAAAGAATATAAATCCAGGAGCTAGATTATGGTACTTACCCGTGACTATAAAGAAACCATTAAGGATAGAGCGGAGAAAGATCCGCATTTTGCAGCGTCCTTAATGCACGAAGCGATAGCTGCCTTCCTGGAGGGTGAGCCTGAAACGGCCCGTGTGATCCTGCGTGAACTGGTGAATTCAACGATTGGATTTGAATTACTTGCTGAACAACTGGACAAATCAAGCAAAAGCATCCATCGCATGTTATCTCCTCATGGAAATCCAACGATGGACAATCTCACCCACATTCTTGTTACCCTCCAGAAAAAACTGGATTTTGATGTAGAAGTAAAACTGTCGTCTCATAACAAGTCGCCCAAGCGAACGGCAAGCCGCTGAACTAGCACCTCTTTGATGTGTACAGTGTTTCACTGGATATCAAAGAGGTGCTAGTTCACGCGTCTTAGCCGAGACGTTAATGTCCGCTTTGGGTCGCTTTCTGACTGTCGCTTACCGGCCATAAGCGAAGAGGTATATGGTTTATAGATGGATTACAGAATTATCAATGTCCGTCTGTCGCTTAAAACATAATTAACAGTATGGTGAACATCGGTAGAAAGCTATTTAATTTCGGCCTACTCTTATTATTATTGGGGTTTCTTTTTTTGTGTCTGGATCCACTTCTTCTACAGCTCTTTCCTGGAGACAGTGAACACGACAGTCCTCTAATTCTCATCTTCTGGCTCTCCGTTCCAATAGCCCTCATTGGCCTTTTGTGCTTAGTTTCTGGCACGTTTGTTCTTGCGGCAGCGCGCATTAAGAGCGCAGCGGGGTTTCAGCCACAAGATTCACTGCGCTGCTTTTTGGGCATTTTCACATTGGTTGTAATCGTTTTGATTCTGTGGTTTGAAATGCATGCCTAGCACAGCTAACAAGGTGTTGCACCCGATCGTTTTGTCTCCGCTTCGCTCCGACAAATCCGCGACTGAGCTTGGGCGTTGAACGTCCGTTTTGGGTCGATTGCAGAATTTATTGAAACACATCGTTTGCTTGAATTACTTGGTGGCCAAGGGCGGAATCGAACCACCGACACAAGGATTTTCAGCAAGGAAAGTAATTCATTAAACATAATTATTATCAGCCGGTTACGGTGTCTTGCCCTTTTGTCAAAACCTGTTTCAATTGGGTTTCATTCCCGTTTCACCCAGCCACAATTTGGCACAGCATGGAAGTCTCATATCGGCAAAAAAGCGTGCATTTGTAATTCTCCATATCAGGTATAGTGTTGATACTACGCTGTGTCTCTTTGCCTTATATTGAAATCAGCAAAGTGAATCCCCTTTCTTCAAATTGGAGGACTATAATGAAACCTCCTGCAACTCATTGAACTATGGACGGTTACAATGATCACTCCACGTGTCATCTATAAAATGTTATGCGACACAATGTCGTTAAAACATAGTTGACACAAATAAAGGATACTTCATGTCCGACCATGTGCTAACACTGATAATCCAGGGGACCCCGATCTCACCGGGTCTGACGGAGGGAATAATCCATCTACACCAATACCTGCTTGGCCCCATAGATGCTCCTGAGGACAAAAAGCAACACAACGTCGAAGAAGAGTTCTTGCGTCTTGATGTTGCCACCACCAGGATCTCGGATGATCTCTTCGCCTTGGCAACGCGAGTGGAAAAGGAAATCGATTCGAGACTTGCCAATATTTTCGGGGCTCATCAACTCATGCTGACTGATTCCTCATTGAAAGAGGAATTGAGAAAAGAAATCGTAGACAACCTGGTAAGCGCGAGCAGCGCCGTGAAGACGGTATTTCTGCGCTGGGAAAAAAGATTTCTGTTGATGGAGTCGCAGATTGCCAGGGATAAAGGTGACGACATTCGGGATATCTCGATCCGCCTGCGCAATGCCCTTGCAGGGATCACGGTTCACCCATTGGACGAGATCCCCCATGGCAGTGTACTCGCGACCTCACGGTTACTGCCTTCTGACATCATCTTTCTCGGCGGCCGATCAATCTCGGCAGTTCTTCTGGAATACGGTAGTTTCGGCTCTCATGCGGCTCTGTTTACCCGCGAGATGGGCCTACCGTGCATCTCGGGTATCTCCAAACTGCTGAGTAAAGTGCCCGATGGCGTATTGGCTCTGGTGGATGCGAACACAGGAACTGTCACGATCCGTCCCCGGAAGAAACAGAAAGATATCTTCCAGAAAATGGTGGCTGACAAAGAGCATGCCCATCACATGGCGCGTGAGCGTGCTTCGTTCCCTGCTGTTACAAAAGATAATGTCACGATCTCCGTACTTGCCAATGTGGGATGCCATACTGATACAGAGAAGGCCATGTTGAACGGGGCAGAGGGAGTTGGATTGTACCGCATGGAGGGAGCCTACCTAGGACGCGTAGTTCCGCCGAACCCCGAGGAACTCCTCGATGAGATGCGCCAGACACTGGCAGCGGCCAAGGGTCGTACGGTCTGTGTACGCCTGCTGGATATCGGCGCCGACAAACCCTTCCCCTTCATGAGATTCCTGGCGGAATCAAACCCTGCGCTGGGTCGTCGAGGCATACGCTTGCTGCGCGAGTATCCTGAACTTCTAAATACGCAATTGCGGGCCGTGCTGAAACTTGCCAATGAATTCGACGTGTGCGTTCTGGTACCCATGGTAACGCTGCCAGATGATGTCGTTGTAATAAAAGAATACCTCAAACAACTGGGTTCGGAACTGCATTTGTCTTCTCTCCCCAAACTGGGGGCCATGATAGAAACACCAGCGGCAGCTCTCTCGGCGCGAGAAATAGCCAAGCACGTTGACTTCCTGAGTTTCGGCACAAACGACCTGACACAATATGCGTTTGCAGCTGACCGGGAAAATGCGACGGTGGAGCGATACTACAACGATGCTGCGGATATCATATTCAGATTGTTGCGAATTACACATGATGACGTACCAGATGTACCTCTTTCCGTGTGCGGCGAGCTTGGGGGGCGACCAGAGCACATTCCCAGGCTTCTTCAGTGCGGGATAAGAACATTCAGCATCGCTCCGACATTGGTTCCGATTATCAAAGAAACCATCCGCAATTCCTTGTGTACAGCACCTTTGAATCGCAATTAATGCCGGAATCTATTGAAATAGTATCGATTGCCTGAATTGGTTGGTGGCCAAAGGCGGAATCAACAATTTTGTCGGGAACATAAACAGTATGCCGCCCATCTGACACTATCAGGATAATTGGTTAATACGGGACTAAAGAAATTCGGCGTGCAGTTGCAAGCCACGTGTCACTTTTTACTTTGCACTTGTCACTTGTAACTGAAGTTATGGTGGCCAAGGGCGGAATCGAACCACCGACACAAGGATTTTCAGTCCTCTGCTCTACCAACTGAGCTACTTGGCCTAATTGAATTCCTGCATGCCATCCATGGCGTAACTCCTATGTCTTCGCTAATCACCGGCCTTGTCATCCCTGACAAGTCGTTGACTCACTCCATCCCTGGAGTTCGCCCTGCGGGCGGCTTTTAGCCGTCCAAATTCAATCCCGTTGAATTTGTCGCCGGGAAAAATCTGTCTGGAACAGATTTTGGCAGCTTTAGCTGCCTGCAAGGTGCAATACATGGAGGTATTGCACCCAATTTGTCCCCCGGACAAATTTCTTTATCCGGCTCGCCCAACTGAGCTACTTGGCCGAAATACAGTTACAAGTGAAAAGTAAAATATACAAAAATGCCCGATGGCTGGCGCACGAAAGCGCGTATTAAAGCGGGGTATTGCATTTACGTCAAGTTGCTCCGCGCCTATTTCTCTTGCGGCGGTACAAATTCTTTCGGTTTTTCCGAGCCGCCGCCGAAGAAGAATTTTTCCATTTCCTGTTCCAGGAATTGCCGGGCCTGCGGTTCGAACGGGGTCAAGCGGTATTCGTTGATGAGCGTGGTCTGGTGCGCCAGCCACAGGCGCCAGGCCTCCTGCGAAACATTTTCAAATATACGTTTGCCCAGTACTCCCGGGTAGGGCGCGGCCTTCAGGCCTTCCGCGTCCCTGTCCAGTTTTACACAATGTACTGTTCTGCTCATGGTTTTATCCATCGTGATCGTTGGTGGTGCCGCACATGATCTCCTCCAGGAGTTTTTTCACCGGCGCGGCCATCCCGCAGCGTTGATTTGTTCCCGGTGCATACCAGCAATATCGATCCGTATCGTGGAGGACCTCGTTGTCAGCCATCACCCTTGCATACGCAGGTACGATGTCCAGGTGAAAATGGCTGAAGGTATGGCGCAGCGTCGCGCGGTATTCTAACGCATTTACCGGGCAACCGAACCGGTTGTGTATCCATTCCGGAACGTCCTCGCCCGGCGCGCATTCCGGAAATGCCCACAGTCCGCCCCAGATGCCCGCCGGAGGTCGTTGCTCGAGGAGAATTCGGCCAGACTCGTTTTGCAGGATGGCGAACACGGTCTTGCGCACCGGCAGGGCCCGGCCCGGCCGTGACTGGGGAAAGTCATGCTGTCTCGATGAGATCCTCGCCACGCATGCTTCGCTTACCGGGCAGTCCCCGCAGCGCGGTTGCCTGCGGGTACACACGGTGGCACCCAGATCCATGATCGCCTGCGTGTAGTCCGCGACGCGAGAGGCCGGTGTATAGGATGCGGCGAGTGCCCACAGGCTGCGTTCCACGTCCGGCTGTCCCGGCCATCCTTCCACGGCATACAAACGCGCGAGCACGCGCTTCACATTGCCGTCGAGGATGGGATGGCGCAGACCATGTGACAAGGCCAGGATAGCGCCCGCCGTGGAGCGGCCGATCCCCGGCAAGGCCATGAGTTGATCCAGCGTGGTGGGCATTTCGCCTTCGTGCCTGGCAACGATCTCCCGTGCCGCGTGATGCAGGTTGCGCGCCCTGGCGTAATAGCCAAGACCGGCCCAGCTATGCAGCACCTCATCAAGCCCGGCACCGGCCAGCACCTTCAGGTCCGGGAAACGCTCCATGAATTTGTTGAAATACGGAATGACGGTGCCGACCCGGGTTTGCTGCAGCATGATCTCGGACACCCATACCCGATAAGGCGTCACCTCCTGCTGCCATGGCAGATCATGGCGGCCATGACGCCCGTACCACTCCAGCAGGCGGGAGGTAAACTCAGTGACCGTGAACTGTGCCTGCATATTGCTCCAGTCGCGTCATCATCACGGACAATTCATGTTCCATTTTTTTCCTGATCAGCAAGGGTCCGATCACGGGGGGGACCCAAAACCCGGGTCGGAACGTGCTTTGCATCTGGAAGTGGCTTTGTGCCGTACCCGCCGGCGTTACCCGCCATACCGTCCTTCCGGTTTTGAAATCACTTGCGGCGGGAACGACGGTGGCGATAAGTTCTTCGCTCCCGTTATCCTGCAGGGACTCCACGAGTTTCATGTTACGGCAGAAAAACAGGATGCAGACATGCAGCACCACGCGCCGCATTTGCACCGGATCACCCGGCCGTGTGAGCAACCTGCTTTCCAGCACGATATTATTCAACAGGTAAAGTTGATCATGATCCGTCACCAGGCGATAAACCTCGGACGATACGGCCGACACCAGTCCGTCAATTTCCACCGTGTAGGTGCCGCGCACAAAATCTACGGAGGCCTGCTGTATCTCGCCCGCTATGGCCTCGGGATTGGCCCACCACAGCAAGACGGCTGCAAACGCGGTACTCCGCATCAATCTAATAATTCCTTGAGCTTCTCCTGCAATAGTTCTTCAGGTGTTTTTTGTTCCGGTTTTGTCTCTGTTGCCGGTGGTGGTTCCGTTGCCGGTTGAGTTTCCGGCGCCGGTTGTGTCTCCGGTACAGGTTTTGCCTCAGTTACGGGTTGTTGTACCTCCGGCGCAGGTTGTGTCTCCGGCAATGGCTGTGATGTCTCAACCTTGGGTTCGGACGTAGGCTGTGGCTGGGTTGTGGTTTTCAGATCCGGCGCAACCTCCTGCGGTGACGGAACTCGTGGCGCTGTACTTGTTCCACTGCTGGTTGCAGCGGGTTTCTTTGACTTGATACCCAGGGAATCCTTGATGATACTTTCCAGTTTTTCCTTACCGGTCTTTTCGATCAGTACCTTGACGATGTCACCGGCATCCGGCTTGCAATCCGGCTTGCTTAATTGTCCGCGGCATTTGACTGGAAGTTTATACCCGCCGATATTGTATGCGGCTTCACCGCGCGTGGTCCTGGTTTCCACGACATCGACCAACATATCATATTTGATGGTCTCGTCATTGAGGTTAGCCAGCATCCCGTCACCGGTCACGTTGAATCCCTCGGCCACCATCAACATGTCTTTATTGAACACAACGCCGTTCTTGATGTTGAGCGTGCCGGTTAATTGCTGGAACCGGGTATTGCCTTCGGCCTGCACCTTGCCGGGGGCCTTGCTCTCGATCATGATCTCGACCTGTTCCAGCGCCTTGTGGATGTCCACGCCGCGCAGGGTGCCATCCGTCACCTTGAACTTGCCCTTGCCGGTCAGGCTCGACTTGATCTGATCGCCATTCATGCCCTTGCCTGTCAATTGCTCAAAGGACAAGTCGGCCACACCCGCCAGCGGGCTTTCCGGTTTCTGCATGTAATCCTTGAGCAACGGATCCAGCTGCACCCCGCTCAGTTGATTGTTGACCACGATGACGGGCGTCATGCCCTTGACATCGAGGGCCACCGCACCCTGATACTTGCCCCCATACAACTCCGCGCTGGACGGATCTATACGGATATCGCCGTCTTTGGCGCGCAAGCTCATTTTGATGTTGCTGAGTTTCGCGTTGGACATGACCAGTTGCCCCACCTGTGCATCGCCGCTGATCTGTAGTGACCGCAGCGTGTCCAACGGCAGTTCCGAGGCGGCGCCGGCCGCGGCGGTTTCCGGTGTCACCGGCTTACCCTGGGCGGAGGGCGGCAGGTAACGATCGGCATTGATGGCATCAACCACCAGACCGAACTTGATGTCCGGGCGCGCAAAATGGTTGATGGAGAAATTGCCGTTCAGTTTCGTCTCATCCATTACTGCGGCAATTTCCTTGAGATTCAGGCTGTCGCCCGTTCCGGAAAAAGCGGTCTTCAACGCTACCTTGCCCAGGACGTTTTTGTCCGCCGTGTCCGGCAGGGTCTGGTTCAACTGTTGCGCCAACTTGCGCAGGTTGAATTCCGCAACGGCCAAATCGCCGCTGAACTCCGGTTTGTCCTTGATCTGGTTGGCGCTGAGGTTGCCGGTGACATTGAGACCCAGGCCCTGCAGCGCCAGTTTATTGACCGACAGCGTCTGTTTATCCAGGTTGGCGCGGGTGTCCGCCGACAAGGTCATGTCCACGGGCGAATTGGGGATCTGTTTACCGGCAAACGTGGCCTTGAGTTGCAGGGGGCTGAGGGCGATATCGCCCCCCTGGCCTTTCACACCGGCATCCATTTTGATGGATTGCAAGACCTCGCCCAGTGCCCCCTGGCCTACAGAGGCAAGCACACCGGATAATTGTTCACCCACCAGGGAAAACTTGCCGTCGATCTTGCCGCTGCTGGTGTTGATGGCGCTGGCGTCCAGTTGGCCATTGAGATTGATACCGAACGCTTTTGCCGCCAGGGCCGGCACGCGGTAATTTCCCTTGTCCGGGGCGGCGTCGAATTCCGCGGTCACATCAAAGGACTTGCCGGAAACCTGTGACAAGCGTTGCCCATAATCCTTGAGGGCGGAATCCTTCCCCTGGAATTGACCGATGACCTGCATGAGCGCCGGTAGATCGGGACCGGCGGCCTTGAGTTTCCCTCGGGCGGACGGAGACTTGGTCCGGATATTACTGGCATCCACCTGTCCCTGGATAGTGGCCCCGAGCAACCGGGCATCCAAATCCTTGACCTTCACGGTCCCCTGGCCGAGATCCGCGTCCAGACCGCTCTTGATATCGAAGGACCGGCTGTCCAGGGCGGCAATCTGCGTGGCCAGCGGTTCTATGCCCGCCAGTTTGAACAGCAGCGCCAGGTCGTCACCCCGGGCAACAATCTTGCCGTTGACCACTGGGGTGTCCGTCTGCACCTTGCTGGCCGAGAGGTCACCTGTAACATCCACTCCCAGTCCCTGCAGGGACATATTATTCATGACCAGGGTCTGTTTCTTGAGATTAAACTGCGTGTCCGCATTCAGCGTCACATCTGCGGGTGATTTGGGAATCTGTTTGCCGGAAAAGGTGGCCTTGACCCGCAGGGGGCGCAGCGCAACTTCCCCGCCGGTGCCGCTGACCCCGGCATCCACGGAAACCACCTGGAGGACTTCAGCCAGTGCCCGTTGCCCGAACGCCGCCAGCACGTCCGCCGGCTTTTCTCCCTTCAGGGAAAACTTGCCGTCCACCTTGCCCTGGTCGGAACTCATGTCCTTTGCCACCAGTTGGCCGTTCACAGTGAAACCCAGTGTCTTTGCGGCAAGCGTCGGGACCTGGATATTGCCGGACTTGAGATCGGCATCGAATTCCGCCGCGATGTCAAAGGCCCGGTCCTGCGCCTTGGCGAGTTTCCGGCCATAGTCACCCAGTTTCGGTTCCTTGCCGGTTTCAAACTGGCCGGCGATCTGCAGCAACGCCGGCAGGTCCGGTCCGGTGGCCTTGATCATGCCTTTGGCGCCCGGCGTTTTGCTCTGAATGTCATGCGCGTCCACGTTGCCCTTGATGGAGGCGCCCAGCAGGCCGGCCTCAAACGCGGGCACTTGCAACCTTCCGGTTTGCAAATCGGTATCCAGGCTGAGCTTTACATCGAACGAGCGATCGGCAAGGCGCGCGAGGTCTTGTGCCACCGGGGATTCAATTAACTGGAAAAGCGGCGCCAGATCCTTGCCCTTGATGGCAAGATCACCTTGCACCTGCGGCTTGCCGGATTTGACATGAGCGGCGGTGAGACCGCCTTTGACACTGGTGCCGAGCACATCGAGGCTGAGATCCTCTAAACGTGCGGTGTCGTCCTTGAGGTTGGATTCGACGGCGGCCTTGAAGACCAGATCGGTTGCGCCACCGGGCACACTCTTGCCGCTGAGCTTTGCGATCAGGTCGATGGGCTTGAATGCATAAATTCCGTTGTCGAGGTTGTAATTCAGCGTGCCGTTCAGTTTCACATCGCCATTCAGCGCCGGTTTGGCGACGGCAGCCTTCATGCTAGAGACAAGATTGATGGGCGCCCCATAGGTAAGCTCACCGGTGCTCACATTCAGATCACTGATTTTGATAGTTTGCTCGGCCGCCTGGTCCTCCCAGGTAATCTGCCCTTCCTTGATGTCCACGCCGCCCAGCACCACGGCCGCAAACGGCACTCCGGTTTCCTTCTGCTCCGCCGGGGCAGGTTTGGCGAGGTCACTCCAGTTGTCACCACCGTCCTTGTTCCGCGCGAGATGCAATTGCAGGCCATGGACCCTGAGGGTATCCAGTTCATAGTGTTTCTTCAGCAACGGCATGGTCTTGATGCGCAAGGCGACGCTTTCCGCATGCAGGAACGGCGTATCGCCAAAACCTTTGGCGTTGCCCAGCGTGATCCCGCCGGCTTCCACGCCCAGCCAGGGATAATAGGAAAGGTCGATCCTGCCGCTGATGGCAAATGATCGGCCGGTCGCCTTTTCCACATGGCCAACGATAAAATCCTTGTGTTCGTTCGGATCAAAATAAAGGAGCGCCGCGACTGCGGCAACGGCGACCACCAACACCAGTAGCAGGGTCAAGCCCAGCACTAATTTTATGAATTTGACCATTGCTGTGTTTCCTCGCTCATAAGATTCAGCAAACGTTGATGGCCGAGTCTAATTGCTTTCCTGACCTCCGCCGGGGCGGTGCCCCCCGCATGCTTGCGCGCGGCCACCGAGCCCTGCAAGCTTAGACAGGCAAAAACGTCTTTTTCAATTTTCCGGCTGAATTGTTTCAGTTCCTTGAGTGTAAGCCGGGGCAGCTCCTTGCCGTGGGCGATGGCATATTGCACCACCCGGCCGACGATCGCGTGGGCGTCCCGGAAGGGGACCTGCTTGCGCACCAGGTAATCCGCCAGGTCGGTGGCCGTGGCATGGCCCCGCCTCGCCGCTTCCTCCATTTTTTCCGCCCGCACGGAAAGGGAAGGGATCATGCCGGCATAGGCCAGCAGGCATTCCTTGACAGTATCTATGGTGTCAAAGAGGGCCACCTTGTCCTCCTGGTTGTCGCGGTTGTAGGCCAGGGGCTGGGCCTTCATCAGGGTCAGCATGGACATAAGATGGCCGTAGACCCGGCCGGTCTTGCCGCGCACGAGTTCCGGTATGTCGGGATTTTTCTTCTGCGGCATGATCGAGGAACCGGTGCACCAGGCATCTTCCAGTTCCACGAAGGCAAACTGCTGCGACATCCACAGGACCAGTTCCTCGGAAAAACGCGAGAGGTGCATCATGATCAGCGCCGCACACCCGCAGAATTCGATGATAAAGTCCCGGTCACTGACCGCGTCTACGGAATTGGCGGCGGGCGCGGAGAACCCGAGCAGCCGGGCGGTAAAGTCCCGGTCTACCGGATAACTGGTGCCGGCGAGCGCACCCGCGCCCAACGGCATCACATTGATACGTTTCCTGCAATCGCCGAGCCGTTCGCTGTCCCGGTACAGCATCTCAAACCAGGCGAGCATATGGTGCCCGAAGGTGATCGGCTGTGCCGTCTGCAGGTGCGTGAATCCGGGCATGATGGTCTTCACTTCGCGCCCGGCCAGGTCCAGCAGTTTTCCCATTACATCCGCGAGCAGGTGGCGGACATTCCCGACCTCCGCGCGCAGGTACAGGCGCATGTCGGTGGCCACCTGATCGTTACGGGAGCGGGCGGTGTGCAGTTTCTTCCCGGTATCGCCGATGCGTTTGATCAACGCCGCCTCGATATTCATATGGACATCTTCCAGCGCCACGTCCCACACAAACTTGTTACGGTTGATGTCCTGCTCGATACTCTGCAAGCCGGAGACGATCCGGTTGCTTTCCGCCTCGGTCAGTACACCCACCCGCGCCAGCATGCAGGCGTGAGCTATGGAACCCATGATGTCATAATGGGCAAGGCGCTGGTCATAAGTGACGGATTGTGTAAAACGCTCGACAAAGGCGTCGGTCGGCGTGGAAAACCGCCCCCCCCATAATTTATCCTGAGGTTGGTGTGGAGATTTCGCCCGGCCTTTATGTGGCGGCCGCTTTTTCCGTGGTTTTGCCGTCATTTGAGTTACATGAAGTTATGGGCACAATACAATGAATGCCATTATAACGTAAGGTACAGATAAAGAACCTTTTTTCACCGACCATGAATCATCCTGAACCCAGCCGCTTACATTCATTTCTGCCCGACTTTTGCGGCGTGCGCATGGTGTTCGTCGTAGTGCTGATCGGGGAACTGCTCGCTATCATCCTGACCCTGATCAGTTCGGCGGATACCGCGGAGATTATGCCCGGACTTGCCTTTTATTCGTTCTTCATCCAGTGGGTGGCGCTCTCCAGTGCAGCGGTACTCTGCATCAGCCGCCGCTGGCTGAACCGGCTGGAAGATACCTATGCCGCTACTGCAAGCTACCTGATCATTCTTGCCGTGTGCCTGATCATTACCGAATTCGCCTGGCAGGCGGGACACAGGGTGTCCGCTATCGCGCTGTTCAGTACAGAAACGCACGGCATGTTTGTCCTGCGTTGCATGGGGATAAGCGCCATCGTCAGCGCCCTCGCCCTGCGCTACTTTTATATCCTGGAGCAATGGCGCCGGAACATCCGCTCCGAGGCAGAGTTCCGCATCCAGGCCCTGCAGGCACGGATCCGGCCGCATTTCCTGTTCAATTGCATGAATACCATTGCGAGCCTGACCCGCTCCGCACCCCGCCTTGCGGAAGAAGCCATCGAAGATCTTTCCGATCTCTTCCGCGTGAGCCTGATGGACACCAGCCAGCTTTCCACCGTGGGAAAGGAACTGGACTTGTGCAGACGCTACCTGAGCATCGAGACACACCGCCTGGGAAAACGACTGCAGGTCGACTGGGACACGGACAACCTCCCGCACAATGCGCAATTGCCTGCGCTTACCCTGCAGCCATTGGTCGAAAATGCCATTTATCATGGTATTGAACCGCTGCTGGATGGCGGCACGATTCGCGTGAGCGGGAAACGGGACGGTGAAGGTATCGTGATCTGCGTGGACAATCCCCTCCCGCCCGCGGGCAACACCAACCAGCGCAGCAGCAACCAGCGCAGCGGCAACCAGCTTGCGCAGGACAATATCCGGCAGCGACTGGCCGCCTGTTTCGGACCGGCAGGCAAACTGGAGATCCGCAGTGAACATGACCATTATTACGCGCAAATCACCATTCCCTACCATGCTGAAGATATTAATCGTAGATGACGAGCCCCTGGCGAGGAACAGGCTTATCAGCCTGATCGGGGAAGTGCCGGGTGAGCACCGGATCACCCTGGCAGATCACGGCCTGATGGCGCTGGAAAAAATCACGCAGGAGACTCCTGACATCGTACTGCTTGATATCCGCATGCCGGTGATGGACGGGCTGGAGGTGGCGCATCATCTGGCCCGCATGGAACACCCGCCCGCTGTCATTTTTACCACGGCCTACCAGGACCATGCATTGGAGGCCTTTGAGTCACAAGCAGTGGATTACCTGCTGAAACCAATTAAAAAGGATCGCCTGCAGCAGGCATTGGAGCGCGCCGGTATTCTGCAACGGGGCCGGGTCGCGGAATTACGCCGGCTTGATCAACCCATGCAACCGCGCACGCACCTGAGCGCAACGATGCACGGCAAACTGAAACTGGTACCGGTTAAAGACGTGCGTTACCTGAAAGCGGAACAGAAATATGTCGTCGCCGGGTGGCCCGGCGGTGAACTGCTGCTGGATGAAGCGCTGGTTGATCTGGAAAAGGAGTTTCAGGAACGCTTTATGCGCGTCCACCGTAACGCCCTGGTTGCCGTGGAATACGTGGACACCCTGACCAAGGACAAGAACGGAGATCTGATTATGACGTTTCGTGACATGAATGTGAGCCTGCAGGTCAGCCGCCGCAATGCGGCCCAGGTCAAAAAGGCGCTGAAGAACCTCTGATTTGTTGTAGGGCATCTCTGTGAGATGCCTTTGATGATGGCAAGTCGCAGACTTGCCCTACACCATTATCCGGCCATCTCCCGGCTTGCGGCCAGCATGGCCAGCCGGCCGACCACACCGTAGGCATAAAAGCGGTTCGGACGCGCGTCGGCGGCCAGGTGTTTCTCGGGGGAAATACAGCAATCATCAAATGCCAGTGGCTCGAAGTGCATGCCGGGCGCATTGAGGTTCTCATCCGCCGAACGCGTGGAATGGACACGGTAAAACCCGCCGACGACACTATGACCGATCATATAAACCACCGGCTCGGCGACCAGGGCCTGCTCACCCCAGGTCTCGTGCGTATATACCCCCTCCTGGATAATCACCTTGGTGACCTTAATGCCTTCCTTGGTCTTCGCCATTTGGGTGCGCTGTTTGCGGTTCAACGCCGCAATCTCGTCCGGATTTTTGACCGTCATCACGCCCATACCATACGTACCGGAATCGGACTTGATCATCACGAAGGGATTGCATTTCACCTCATACTCATCGTATTTCTTCCGGATCTCGCGCAACAGTCTTTCGGTGTTAATCTGCAGACAGGACTCCCCCTCCTTCTTCATGAAATCGATCTCGCCGCAATTGCGGAACAGGGGATCGATGAGCCATGGATCCATGTCAATGTGTTTTCCAAATTCTTCTGCGATGGCTTTGTAATGGGTGAAGTGGCTGGTCTTGAGGCGGTCCGACCAGCCCATGCGCGGGTGCGGTGTAAGGCGTTGCTCCAGCCCTTCGAGGATTTCGGGACGCCCGCCGGAAAGATCATTGTTCAGAATCACCAGATCAGGCGTGAAGCCACCGACATGGAGCCGGTTATGTTCGCGTTGCAGTGGTTCCAGGCGCAACTTGCGCCCTGAATCAAGCTCAATAGTCATGGGTTCCGGCAGGTCCGGCAACAGGGACCCGATGCGCACCTCGAAACCGGCCTTTTCAATGATCT
>Ga0326597_10006639_pt1 | contig 15836 bp, 16 predicted proteins | sample RVTome_12_FD_203789 | JGI IMG/M metagenome (GOLD analysis project Ga0326597, IMG submission 203789) | Soil microbial communities from uranium-contaminated site in the Upper Colorado River Basin, Wyoming, United States - RVT100D185 | ecosystem: Environmental > Terrestrial > Soil > Contaminated >...
TACCGCCGCGGCCCGCGGGTCATGCCCGCTCTCCTCCGCGGGAACCCTGGTGCCCTCGCCCGCCAGATCATCGAATGATGTCGGCAGCACCGCTTTCTCGACGATGGCATCGATGTCTTCGGGACCAAACACCCGGATCGGGCTGCTCTGCCGCGCCTGATCCTGTTCAATCGCGAAGGTGAAGAGCGTCGAGCCGCAGCGGATCAGGTCGCCGGGCGAAAGCTCGACCCGGCCGTCGATGCGCTGGCCGTTGACGAATGTTCCGTTGGCGGAATCGATGTCGCGGATGAACCACCGCGAACCATCAGGCGTGAGCTCGGCGTGCCTGCGGCTGACGCTCCTGTCGCTGATGGGCAGCGACTCCGAAGACCGGCCAATCAACTGCGGCTGATTCTCCGGCAGGAGAAACCGCTTGCCAAGATCAGGGCCGTGAAGGACGTGGAGGGAAAGCACGACCTCAATATACGCTCCGCCCGCGCCTTACGACCCCGCCAACCACGGCCAACGATCCGCCCGGGTCGCTCGTCACGCCGCCGCAAGCATCGGCAGTGGCGCGGGTGTCTCGCCTGCGACCAGCTTCGCCGGCGCTAATCCGGGGGCGAGTTGACGCGAGATGTCATATTTGGCATTGGCAGCGGGCAGCAACCGTCCGCTGTTCATCTCTTCGAGGTACCGATCCCGCAACTCCCGCGCCATCGCCACGTGCTGGGGGTCGTTCCGCCGCTTCGCTTTCTCGAAGCGCAGGCCGTTGCGGCCCGCGCCCGGGTCCGGCTTCGACTGCGCCCTGGGAGCCGCCGCCTGCTGGGCCGGCGCGAAGCGCAGCCCGCCCAGTCTGATCGACTTCATCGCCCGCAGCCGGCGAACTTCCGTCGGCTCGCCCTGCCGCTTCCACTCCTTCGCCGGGGGCAGCGACCTCACCCCCGCCGCTTCCGGACTGCCGCCGGCGCCGGCGGTGGGCAGAATCGTCGGCTTCGCGTCGCTCCAGTGCGTGCCGGGTGGGATGGGCAGCACCAGCCGATCCTCGCGAATCGCGCCCGCGTTCGTCTGACTCGGATACCAGTACGGCGTCTCAGCGTCTCCCTCGCGAATCCGCCTCTGCCAGAAAATATGAATCCGGGGACCCGGTGGGGCAGGCGTCCCGCCTGCCATCCTTCGCGCTTCCCGCGACCCCGTCCGGAACGCCAGCGGCACGAATCCGATCGACTCCCAGAACCAGTTCGCCTCGATGTCCTGCGCGCACCAGCAGCAGAAGAGTCTGCAGCCGTAGGCAGCGCGATCGAAGACCGCCTTCACCAATGCAGCCCCCACCAGTTTCCGCTGGCTTCCGGGGGCGACGTTGAGTTGATAGATGATGCCCACATCTTCGTGCTTGAAGTACTTGTCGCGCGCGATGATGTAGCCGAGGGGATTGGGGAGTGCGGGCGTCCCGCCCGCACATGCGCCGAGCGCGCCTGGGTCATTCGTGCGGGCGGGACGCCCGCACTCCCCGTCCTCCGCAATCAGCACGTTTCCGCTCTCCACATAGCCCTGCAACTGCGCCAGCGGCATGAACCCGAGCATCTTGTTGTGCAGTTTCTGCAATTCATCGATGAACGGCAGGTCATCCATCGTCGCCTGACGAATGGAAACCGGAAGCCGCGCCTGCGGCACGATCAGCCCGCGAGTTGCAGAATGGATCGCCAGATCGCTCATACAATTACCTCGTGCGTTGCCTCTCCTGCAAATACGACCTCTGCCACTTGACCGAGCATCGTTGCCCAGAGTGCGGCCGCGAGTTTGACCCGGCAAATCCGAAAACCTACGAAACCGACGCCTCCCGACGTTCTGCTGTCCGCAAGACGGTATTTGCCTGGCTCTTCGGCGTATTCATCACCGGATACTTCCTCAGCCTCGCGTGGCTGGACCGATACGGGCTCGATGCCCCCGAACACGCCCTGCTCGCGGCCATATTGGTCATCATGCTTTCGCCTGCCCTCGGCATCTATTTGTTCCTTGCTCGCCGAAGACGATCGTGATGGACAACTCGAGAACATCTTGATGCGTTGCCTTTCCTGCCAGTACGACCTCCGAAACCTGAGCACCGGGGGCGAGCATCGCTGCCCCGAATGCGGCCGCGAGTTTGATCCGAACGATCCCAAGACATTCTTCGATCCGTCGAGGCGGAAGAAGCGATGGTGGCTGCCTGTGCTCATTATCGGTGCGCTTGCTTACGCCGGCGTGTTGACCTTTGCTTTGCTGGAGAACTTCGACGAGCGTAACGCCAACGAGAGACTAATACGGGGTTGGTTTGGGAACGTTCAATTCAGTACTCCGGTTGAGAACCTGCTTGAGTCGCGTTGGTCAGTCGTTCGCCGCTCCGCGTTGCAGGCGCTCATCTACTGGCCCTTGGCCGCACTGCCACCGCTCCTATTGTTCTGGGCTTTGGAATTGATCATCGGCTGGTCGGTGTACAGCCTCCGTCGATTTGGCCTGATTCATTGAACGACTGAACTCTCATGCGCTGCCTCTCCTGCAAATATGACCTCCGCAACCTCTCCGAAAACCGCTGCCCCGAATGCGGCCGCGTGTTTGATCCGAATGATCCGCTGACCTTTTTGCCAGATGCAGGAGATCGGCGCCCCATCGGTTGGATCATGATTTGGTTGCTCGTCTGCATCGTGGCCTTGGTCTTAATCACTTTGTATTTGAATGCCTTGGGTGAGGCTTGAAAACGGTCAGAGGCCGTTTCCGGCCTCCGACCTTTGTGCGTTTCTGCGTTTGTGCGTTTGTGCGTTTTCCTTTACGCCGCCATCGACAACCCGCCCGGGATGTTCGTGCTCACCGGCGCGCTGGGCGGCCCCGCCTCATCGCGGGTGTTCCGCCAGAACGCCGTGAACCACACCGTCGCGCCGTTGGGCGTCTCAGCCGGGAACTCGACCTCAACGATGTTGTTGCGGGTGTTGCCTTCGAACTCCCACGAATCGATGTCGGCCGGCGCTTCATCGCCGATGAACGAAAACACCGTCGCGCCGACCACGCCATCGGGCTTGCCGCGCCGGGTCGGGTTCTCGGTGTCGTGCAGGCGAATGCGCGCCGTCCGCCCGCTCGAAGACACAATGTCAACGCCGGGCGCGAACGCGGGCACCGGCACCGGCGAGGGCTCGACATCCGGCACCGTGATCTGCAACTCCGCGCGCTCTTCGTTGGTGGTCGCGGGATTGTGCTGAATGATGTTGACCAGTTGGCGAATGCCGTTGGCCCCGTTGATGAGCGCTTCCTTGGCGTCGTCCTTCGCCTGGATCGTCACCGGCGTTCTCGTGATGTCCTGCACCGCCGCGGTATACGCGGCGATCCATGCGTCGTGGAGCGCTGTGTAGGCCGCGATCGTCGGAGCCGACAACCCGTATGCGCCGCCAGGTCCGCCGGCAACGAGCCGCGCGTTGAAGTTGGTGGAGAAGTTGACAAGGTCGGACTCTCGCGTGGGCAAATATGTTTCTGCCATGACAGTTCTCCTTCGCCGCTCCCTCTCCCTCAGGGAGAGGGCAGGGGTGAGGGCGTTTCGTGTTCCCCGCGACGACGCCCCGCGAAACACTCACGAAACCTCACCGCGTGAGATCGCCATCGGCCGCCCCCGGGTGCGACTTGACCGGCTCTTTCACGATTCTGGAGAATTCCAGCGCGGCTTGAGAGAACTCCAACGAATCTTCAGAGAACTCCAGCGCGGTCTTGGAACACTCCAACGCGAGTTTGGAGCATTCCAGCGCCGTCTCAGAGGATTCCAGCGCGGCCTTGGAGAACTCCAACGCGGCTTTGGAACTTTCCAGCGCGGCTTTGGAGCATTGCAACACGGCGTTCGACCTTTGTCGCCAATTACCCCCTCCCAAACCCACCCCCTTGACAACCGCTTTTGTGGTACTATGCCGCCGCAGGGGTCAGGGAGGACAGCCACAGCGCGATCGAATCTTTTTCCCGATTTCTTGTCGGGACTTTCGCCCTTTCATCGCGTCCCACTGTGACAGGGCCCGAGCGTGGGGTTCAATCGCTTAGGCCGTGCTGACAACTCAGGAGATTCAGTAATGTCGAAATCATTTCGCGCTTTCACAGCACTCGCGATCATGATCGCCATTGTCGGCCTGTTCGCCGGTTGGTCAACACGTGGCACCGGCTTCAATCGGGAAGTGCTGGCTATTGGCGAAGGTTCACTCTTTCAAGTTGATTACCCCGTTGTGGGGGGACGATTCACGGATGCGGGAGGGCAATCCGCCAAGCGCCTCGCGTACTGGGACGGCGTCGACGAGCAATGGAAGGAATTCGGCGGCGGCACGAACGGCGCGGTCCGCGCCATGACGACCTTCAATGGCGACCTCATCATTGGTGGCGATTTCACTCGCGCCGGCAATGTGGTCGTGAATGGGGTCGCTCGATGGGATGGCACTCGCTGGAGACCACTCGGCGATGGCGTGAATGGGCAGGTGCATGCACTGGTTGTTCACGGGTCATCGCTTTATGTCGGTGGCGACTTCACGCAGGCAGGGGCAGTCAATGCCCGGAACGTCGCGCGCTGGACCGGCAGTTCCTGGAAGAGCATGGGCCCCGGCTTCAATCGCGCCGTCAAGGCGCTCGAGAGTTATGCAGGACACGTCTACGCAGGCGGCGACTTTACTCGCTCTGGAAACAGGCGCGTCAATGGAATCGCGCGCTGGGCCGCCGGTTCGTGGCGGTTCCTGCGGGACAGTCCCGGCTCTCCGAAAGGAGTCAACGCCAGCGTCTACGCACTGACGGTGTGGGAAGACATGCTCATCGTGGGTGGCGACTTCACAGAAGCCGGCGGAATGAGCGCTGGACGAATCGCGGCGTGGGATGGGGACGTCTGGTCTGCATTCGGGACGGGCTTGAACGGGGCCGTCTTCGCATTCAACGAAGCCCAAGCCACCGGCTACCTCTTGGTGGCTGGCGAGTTTACACGTGCTGGTGGCGAGACCGCGAAACGATTCGCAACGTGGCACGACGTATCGGGCTGGGGTGGCGATGCTGATTGGGGACCCGGAATGAATGGACCCGTGTATGCCATTGGCGATGCTAATCCTCTGTTCGGTGCGCCTCTTGGTGTCTTGGTTGTCGGAGACTTTACTGTGGCGGGATCTTCCAGCGCGCGGCGATTTGCAGTGCACGACTCGCTGTGGTGAACCTATTGTGGGACGCCGTAAGAGCCCCACTCGACCCTCACCGCGTTGCGCTCCTCGTAGAAGGGGGCCTCCGGCTCTCCGCGTTGACTCTCTCCAATGCCGCGATGGACCCGAACGGCCGGAACTCCGCCACCCCCGCTCCCGGACCCCGGCCCCGGTGGTTTCTCACCACCGAAGACTGATCGCGAGAGGAGATTCAGCATCTGCTGGATGACGCCGCGGCGATGGTCTCCTCTCCGGCTTCCTGCCCCTATCATTGGTGCCGAACCCCCGGAGCCGCAGCCCATGGACTACTCGCTCACACCAGAAGATCGGCGCTATGTCGAGGACCAAGTGAAAGCCGGTCGCTTCCGAAGTGCGACAGATGTGCTCGCCAACGCCCTCAGCATGCTGCGCGGCCAGGAGTTCTCTCCTGAGCACGAACAGTATCTCCGCCGTGAACTCCAAGTTGGAATCGACCAGATCGAGCGAGGCGAGGTAGAGGACTGGGACGTCCATCGCGTGCGTGGCCGCCTCAGAGACCAATTGCGCGACAACGGGTGACGATGCGCATTCGCCGCACCCGACAGAGCGAAGAGGATGTGCTGGCGATCGCGCGGTACGTTGCGCAACGCAATGAATCCGCGGCGTTCCGGTTCATCGATGGAATCGACGACATCCTCCAGCGGCTGGCCAGAATGCCCATGAGCGGGCGGCGGCGGGATGAACTTACCGCGGGGGCGCCGGCTTGCGAAGCGTGCCGTTCGGCAGCTACCTTGTGTTCTATCGGGTCGATGATGATGGAATCTGTCTGGTGCGCGTGCTTCACGGCAGCCGCAGACTGGAGGACCTGCTGTAGCCATGACGCAGCCACGCCACTTCCTCACCACCGAAGACTGGTCGCCCCCGGACGTCGGAGATTCAGCATCTGCCGGATGACGCCGCGGCGGGTTGGTCGTCCCTTCGTCGCTTCCCCCTCGCCGCTTCGTACCATTGTGCCATGGCTCAGCCTCGAACGCCCACTGCAAAGTCCGCCGCGGCCTCCGCCGATCACCGCGTCATCCTCCTGCACGGCAAGGAGCACTTTCGCATTGCCGAAGCCACGAAGCGGATCGAAGATTCCCTGCGCGATCGCTTCGGCGACATCGACATCTTCATGTTCGACGGAACGACCGCCGACCTCGCCTCGATCCTCGACGAGCTGCGCTCCTACTCCCTGATGCAGACCCACAAACTCGTGATCCTCGACAATGCGGACGCATTCCTGGTCGAAAAGAAGGATGAGGACGAGCAAGAAGACAAGAAGCCGGCCTCGCCCCGCAAATCCGGCTCGAAGAGGAAGACCGAGGGCTCTCTCAACCGCCGCGCCCTCGAGCGCTACGCCGAAAACCCCGTCGATCATGCCACGCTCCTTCTCCGCGCGGAGGGCTGGCGGCCGGGAACCCTCGACAAGATCATTCAGAAAAGGGGCGCCATCCTCCAGTTCAAGGAAGAAACGGACGCCTCCGCCACCGCGTTCTGCACGCAGCGAGCCCGCGATGAATACGGCGTGACCCTCGACCGCGCCGCGGCCGCGCTCCTCGTCGAGCGGTTGGGAACCTCGCTCACCCGGCTCGACTCCGAGATCGCCAAGCTGGCATCGCTCGTCGAAGCCGGCGCCGCCATCACCGAGGAGCACATCCGCCAGGTTGTCGGCAAGAGCCGCGAAGAGCAGGCATGGGACATTCAGGAGGCGGTCCTGACCGGCAGCCGGGGCGCCGCCCTGACGAAAGTCAACGAGCTGCTCGAGATCTCGCAGGCCCCCAGGGAACTCATCATGTGGTCGCTCATCGACCTCATCCGCAAGCTTCATACCGCATCGGCTATGCTCTCGCAGGGCGCTTCGCCGGGAGAAGCGTCGAAGCAGGCGCGAATGTGGGGACCGTCCGCCGGCCCCATGGTGCAGGCGGCCCGAAAGCAGTCGCCCCACCAGTTGGCCGCGCTTCTTCACCGCGCGGTGCAGATGGATGCCCAATCGAAGACCGGCCTCGCCTCCGCGGAGAGGACTCTTGAAGGCCTGGCCATCCTTCTGGCCGATACTCTGAAGTGACGATGCGATGAGGCAGCCATCACTAATCGCTCATCACTTCACAAGGTCAGGATGACCGGCTTGTGCAGGAGGCACGCTTCGTGAATCGCTCATACCTTGTCAGGTACAGCGCGTGGTTGGCGCTGATCTGTGGTGCGCTGTCGCCCGCGTGCAGCAGTCAGAAGCCCGCGCAGGATGAACGCGATGAGCGCCGCCCGCGCGCCCTGCTTTTCGACCGCCCGCAACCCATCCACACGACCACCGAGCAGTCGCACGCCACCGCGGAAATCGCCGAATACCAGCGCGATCGCAACCGTGCGCCCGGCTCTTCCCTCCCCGGCGAGTCCACCCTCGCCGGCCAAGCCCGACCCGCTGCAGTCGAGACCATCGACCTCGGCGCCCCAGTCGAGAACGAGGCGATCGCATTGACCGCCCCTGCTGCTCTCCCAGTCGCAGCCGAGATCGATCACGAAGATCAGCCATCACCGGACGAAGTTGCTCCAGCTCCCGTGAATGCGCAGGACCATGCCGCCGGCCCCATCACCGTCTCCGAAGCGATGGCAGCCCTGCGCAGCGCACTCGCGGCCCAGTTCGCTACAACAAGCCAGCCCCTGCGCGATCATCTCTTTCTCGCCGCGCTGGCGATCGCCGATCCCAACCAGCAGCTTGATGCCGACCGCCTGAACGACCTGCCGCAGGATCATCGCGATCTGGTCGCAGGCTTCGAGGTATTCTTTCGACGTCTCGGCGAAGAGGCCGCCGCATCAGGCGAGGAAGCCGCGATGCTCCAACTGCTCGAAGATCTCAAGCTCGCCATCGAAGGGCGCCCCCCGCTCGCCATCGCCGCCGCCCACTTCTGCACGCGCGTGGACGGCTTCGGCAGATACCAGACCTTCGATCGCAGCGCCTTCCTCCTCGGCCGCGCGCAGCAGGTGGTCATCTATACCGAAATCGAAGGCTTCACCAGCGCGCGGAACGAAGATGACCTCTGGGAGACCGACCTCTGGCAGGCCCTCGCCATCCATGGCCCGCGCGACATCGCACCCGTCTGGCAGCAGGACTGGCAGCCCGCCCCGGATGTCGCCGCCCGCAAGCGCACCGACTTCTTCATTTCGTACATCATCACCCTGCCCGAGTTCCTTCCCGTGGGCCAATACACGATGATGGTGCGCGTGAAGGATGCCGCCAACGGCGCCATCGCTGAAGCCGGAATCGCCTTCTCCATCGTCGCGGATGCAAAACTCGCGGCGACGGTGCCGGACTGACGCTTTCACTCGGGATTCTTCGGCTCAGCGACAACGACTTCGCCGCTGGGATTGCGTAATGAACCCAATGCCGGCTCGGTGAGGGTCGTGCTCGCCTCGAGGAGGTGATTCGGCGGCCACATGGAACTCTGCTCGTAGCGGTGCTCCGCATTCCAGGCGCGGCTGCTCTCGCCGTAATGGTTGGCCGGCCACCCCTGTCGTACGAAGAGCGGCGCATCTCCATCAGGGCCAAGCCGGTTGTGAAAATCTCGCTTGGACACATACGTCAAACGAAGGTACCGCTGCCCGATCGACTTCGTCGCGCGCAATATGGCGATGGCTTGGACCATCCGCGAAAGGATGTCACCCCGGCGGGAGCCATGGTCGATCACTGGACTCTGCGACATGCTCTTCGTATGCGCGCAATGATTCTACTTCTTGCAGCCGCTCTTGTGGAACGATCGCCTTGAGCGGCGAAATCGCGGCGGAAATGTCGATTCACTCGCCAATCCGGGCTCCCAACGCCAGGGCCAATTGGAGGGTAGCGGGCAGCTCGGCTACTCGCTCCTGTGAAAACACGGCCACAAGCTCAGTCCATGTCGTTCGCACAAGCTCGGTTTGCTCTTTCCATATCGGGATCGATGGGTGTTGCGCCTCTCCCCATTTGCGCCATTCGCCCAGCCGACCGTTTCGTTCCGCGTCCGCCATTCGTGAGAGCGCACTCTCGACTGCCTCCCACTGCGACAGTGCCGCCAGCAACCGTCGTTGAACATCCTCGGCCTTTTCCAGGTAGGCACTCCGGATCAGCCCGATGTCGCGGCGCTCTTCATCTGTCAAGCGCTGCTCGACTTCACCAAGCGCTTCAAGCAATTCTGCAACCGGCGATCGCGCGAACACGCCCGCATATCCGGCTTCGAGCGCATCTTCCTTGATGCGGTCGCATCCGATGGCTGCAAGTTCCTCCAGCATACGTTCATGGAGGGCATCGATCGACTTGACCGATCGATACAGATTGCCTAACGCTTGGCGAGACCCTCGAGCTGCCGTGGTGCCTGATGGTTCGCCGAGCCTCTCATACTCCGTTGCGGCGCGGCGAAACCCGGATGCCAGCACGGTCAGTTCATTCCGATACTGCGCAAGCAGTGCCACGACACCCGGCTCGGCAATGCTGGTCCTCGCCTCGACGAAATCTGGCAGGAACCACGCGAAACGAAGCCCGATTGTTTCATCTGCCTCCCGAATCAGCAGGCGAAATCCGTCATCGGCGTCGCCGTGTAAGATGACCGGATCGGTGTAGGAAAGGGCTGCAAGTTCATCCCTTTCAAGTCGAGCCACCTGCAGGGCAAGTGGCTCCGGCAGCGGAAAGATTTCTGCTCTGAGCTCCTCGAATCCGTCATGGAATGTGGGGAAGGGCGCGCCGTTCAGAAGGTGCTCCGCCATTCTTTCTGCCCACGCTTCGATCGACCTGCGCTCGTATGCAGAATCATAAAGGTCGCGTAGGTCACTCCATCGATCGCGCGATGCTTGAGCGATACCGTCGGCGATGGCGCGCAGATTCGCGCGCGTTGCCTCATCTCTTATTGTGCCGACAGTTTCGTTGAGCTGTGCAACGGCAGAATGATTTCGATCCAGCGTGAGAGGGTACATGGAGTCAAGGAGGCGCTGGAGCTCATTGTCATCGATGAATCCCCGATGATGCAGCCCGCGAGCTGTGGAGCGGACTAATGACCGAATATCAGCGCTGTTCTTGGCTATGTCAGAATATACTTTCGCCACTTCATCTCCATCCAGCGCGCGCGCGCCCCTTCGCCACGTCTCGAGCACTTCGAGCAACTTCTCGAAGTGGACACTCCGTGCATCAGCGAGCAGGGTCACTTGCTGGTCGTACGTTGCCAGAAGCAGACGAGCGTCTGGATGACTCACTTTCAGCGAAGCGTGAGCGGTGACGAAATCTAGAACATCCGGGCAGGAAGTTCCCGGAAACCCCATCCTGAAAATCCGCCCTCGTTCTCGGCTGCGCTGGAGCAGTGCGATGAATTCTGATTGTTCTGGGAGCAGGGCGTTGAGGGTCTCAAAGAGCTCTTGCTCCAATCGCTCACGGGCGTCCCAGAAAACGTTCTCGTCGAGCGCCAGGCTGCCCACCTGGGCATGCCCCGCCGGGTTGGCGGCGAGGCCTCCAAGCTCCTCAGTCCATCGCCAGTTCCATGCGGCTGCAGACAAAAAGAAATCTTCGCACCAATTGTTGGCGCGCATGGTCTCTTCGACAGCTTCCTCAACTATGAGCGTTTGCTCATGGGAGAGCTCAAGGAATTCCAAATATGACTCGATCTGCCGAGACTGCGGAAAAGTTGCGTTCAGCCGGTCCGCATCCAATTCGATATCCACGAAGGCGCTTGGCGATGGTTGCGCGAGGAAAGCCGCCGCGACGCAAAGGCTGGACACCATGCCCGGCTCCCTTCAACTCCCGGCGGCATGCGCGCCAAACGGGATCAATAACTCACATGACGCACCGGAACTGGATTCGAATCGCAATGGCACGCCTTCGTTCGAAGAAGCAGCGATGGAATCGACCGGAATGCTCGCCACGATCAGGAAACGCCCCCTTCGACCAAGCGCCTCATCGGGCGCTTCGATCTGTGTGCGACTCTCAATGTTCAGGGAAAAGCCTGCAGGTGAGACGACTTCGATCATATCATCATGCAATGGTGCGTTGGTGACGAGCAGGAACTGGATTTGAACGGTCGTTTCGTTGCGGTTCAGCACGCTTGCTCGCAGAAGGTCCTGAGCCGAGCCGCGCGCCCGCAGCCGATAGTCCCGTTTGTCGCCTTCGACACCCCTCACAGCATCTGGCCAATCGGTCGAGTGCGTCCATGCAAGCCGCCACGCCACGGCGATTGTGGTGATCGCGCCCAAGATCAGGCAGAGCAGGATGCGGAGCGGCCAGCGTTTCACGCTGTGAGTATACCGCGCGCCAGTCCGCAGATCGGGCCGCCCCGCTGCGCGGCTCGGGCCGTGGACGGCCCGGCTCGGAATCGTCAATCGTCAATCTGCAATCGTCGAGCCCTGCCTTCGCTTCTCCACTGCCTTGCACACTTGATCGATCGCATCATCGAGCTCATCGTTCATCACGAAGAGGTCATACGCGCCGCTCGCGTGCGCCATCTCGATCTCGCGCTTGGCTTCGCTGAAGCGGCGCTGAATCGCCTCCTCGCTGTCGCGGCCGCGCCCCCGGAGGCGCTCCAGCAACGCGCCCTCGCCCGGCGGCTCAATGAAGATCATGAACGCCTCGGATTCCCCGCCCGGCTTCCGCGGGTAGCGGCTCCGCACCTGCACGCCGCCCTGCACATCGATTTCCAGAATGATCAGCCGCCCCTCGCGCAGCGCACGCTCCACCGGCTCGCGGGGTGTGCCGTACCAGTACTTGCCGAAGACCTGGGCGTGCTCCAGCATCTCGCCCCGCTCCACCCGCCCCCGGAAGTCCTCCTCCGTGAGAAAGTAGTAATCGCGGCCTTCCACATCGGCGGGGGTCTTCGGCCGGGTCGTGGCCGACACGCTGAACTCGCCCCGGCAGCGCGATTCCAACTGTCGCGCGATCGTGGTCTTCCCCACGCCCGAAGGGCCGGAGATGACGACGAGCAATCCTCTTTTCTTCTCTTCACTCACGCGGCTTCGACCTGCTTCCCCCCCTCTGGGACCCCACATTTCGGCGTTTCGGCGTTTCAGCGTTTCAGCGTTTCAGCGTTTTAGCGTTTTAGCTTCGTGCATAATAATCCGCCGTGACGTTTCTGACCCCATGGGCCACGATCACCGCCGCCGCGCTCGCACTGCCGGCGCTGTTGTTCCTCTATTTCCTGAAGCTGCGTCGTTTTCCGCTGCGGATTCCCAGCACCCTCCTCTGGCGGAAGTCGATCGAGGACCTTCAGGTCAACGCGCCCTTTCAGCGCCTGCGCATCACACTGCTCTTTCTCCTGCAACTGCTGATCCTGTCGCTCTTTATCCTCGCCCTCGGCCAGCCCGTGATCGAAGGCGATCAGGCTGCCTCGACGCGGTTGATCATCCTCATCGATCGCAGCGCCTCGATGAATGCCCGGGATGAGGGTGATCAGTCGCGGCTCGATCTGGCCAAGGCCGCCGCGCTCGACATCATCGATCGACTCGGCGGCGCTGGCAACCCGAGCGAGGCCATGATCATCGCGTTCGCAGCTTCGCCGCAGGTCGTCATGGCGTTCGACGGCGATCGCCGCGGACCGCGCGACGCCGTTCAATCCATCCGCCCGACCGATGAGCCGGCGGACCTGGGCGCTGCGCTCGAATTGGCCGACGCGTTCGCCGGCGCCGATGAGGATGAAGCGCAACTGCCCATGGTGATGGTGATTTCCGATGGCGGCGTCATGCCGCCGGAGGTGGGTTCGAGCCGTGCTGCGTTTCGCGTGCGCGCTGCCGAGGTTCGCTATGTTCCGATCGGCGGGCAGGGCGGCGCCGGCCCTGCCAATGCCGGCATCGTCGCGATCAGCGCCCGCCGCCGCTTCGACGACCTTGCCCACGTGGACCTCTTTCTTCGGCTGCTGAACGCATCCCCGCTTCCTGTGGATACGGCCCTCACCGTGCGCGTGGATGATGCGGCGGTGGCGGTGCGGAACATCTCGATCCCCGCCGCGACTGATGAACAGCCGGGCGAGGCCGCGGAGTCGTTCGATCTCGAATTGCCCGGCGGCGGCCTCATCACTGCCGCGCTCGGCACGCCGGATGCGCTTGCAACCGATGACATTGCTTCGGCGGTCATGGCCGCCCCGCAGCCGCCTTCGATCCTCCTCATCGCCCGCGATGGCGGGCCCGATGCCTTCGTGCTCGGCCTGCTCGAATCTGTCGAGCCAACGAAACTGGAAGTGCGCTCCGCTGCGTGGTTCGACCAGAGTCAGGCGGCCGGCGAGGGCATCAGTCGCGAATTCGATCTGGTTGTCTTCGATCGTGTAGAACCGGCACGGCTGCCTGATTCGCCCACGCTCTTCTTCGGCGGACTGCCACCGGGCATCAGGCCCCGGGCTCCCGCTTCCGAAAACGCGAGCGAAGGCGGCGCCTCTCGAATCGTGAGCTGGAATCGCGCCCACCCGCTCATGCGGCATGTCGAGCTGGATGACCTCATATTCGAAGGGTTCACCGGTTTCGAGATACCCGCCGAATTGCAGGATGACACTGTCGAGCTGGCCATCAGCCGCGCAGGCCCGGTGATCGGCGTGATCGAAGGGCGGGATGCTCAGCACGTGTTCGTCGGCTTCGAGCTGGTGCGCAGCAACTGGCCCGCGGATGTGAGCCTCATCATCTTTCTCAAGAACGTGCTCGACCACGCCATGGGGCTTCGCGGCAGCGGCGACTCGATCTCGGTCCGCACCGGCGAGGTGGCCCGCGTGCCTGTCGTGCCGGGCTCCGAGCGTCTGCTGGTGCGAGGACCGGCGGATGCCGACATCGACACCGGCGGCCGCAGCCACGTCACGTTGCCGGCATTCCGCCGCGCGGGAGTGTACGCAATCGAAGGGGCTGCGGAGCCCATGGATCAGATCGCGGTCAATCTGGCCGATGCCGTCGAGAGCGATATTCGCGTTCGCGGCGATCTTGTGATCAATGCTGCGGCGGTGGTCGGGGGTGAGGCACGCCACATCGGGGCCCGCGAGCTCTGGCCGTGGCTGGTGGCCGCCGCCCTGGCGCTGCTCGTGATCGAGTGGATGATCTACGCCGTCAAGGCCCGCGGTTGAATCATTTTTGCCGCGGCCTCGACGGCCCGCGGGATTCTGGTATCGTGAATGGCTTGATGGCCGGGGAGGGGACCATGGAGGTCGCTCATGAAGTTCGTGCTCAGGAATGGATTCGTGTTGGTGGCGACCGGCGGCTTTGTGCTGCCGGTATTTCCGGCCCTCGCCCAGGATGTTGAAACCCGGCAGGATGATGTGGGAATCCGCATCCGCGGCGGCGGGCTCCACCAGTTCGAGACCGACATCGATGATGGCGGCGATTTCGACGTCACACGCTTCGACGGCAGCATCGATCTGACCTTTGAGCTGGGTGATGATCTCGACATGGCCCTCAACCTCGGCTTTGAGCGGAGCATGTACGATTTTTCCGGCGGGCCGGGGTCGTTCGGCATGGGGAACCCATGGGACGACATCAACACCGGGTCGGCCGGGGCGCGCTTTACCCTGCGAACCGACAACCAGTGGGAGATCTGGGGCGGACCGCTGGTGCGATTCTCCGCCGAGGACGGCGCCGATCTCGGCGAAGCAGTCACAGGCGGCGGAACGGTGGGGTTCACCCATCACCTCGGCGAGGAGCTGTCGCTGGGCGCGGGCATTGGTGTTGTGACGCAGCTCGAAGACAGCACGGCGATCTATCCCATCATCGTTGTGGACTGGCAGATCGACGATGATCTGCGGCTGCGCACCGGCGGCGGCGTGAGCACGCGCGGCTGGGGCGGCGTGGAACTCATCTGGAGCTTCGCGCCCGAATGGGAGCTTGGCCTCGGCGGCGGGTTCGAGTCGCGACAATTCCTCCTCAACGACAACGGCCCGTTCCCCGACGGCATCGGCGAAGACAGCGGCCTGCCGATCTTCGCGCGGCTGGGCTATGACATCAACCCGAATGTCGAACTCAACCTGATCGCGGGCGTAATCGCTTCCGGCGAGCTGCGGCTGGAAAACCGTTCCGGCACCCTCATCCAGGAAGAAGATTTCGACTCGACGCCGTTCGTCGGGATCAACTTCAGGTTGCGGTTCTGAGCGCACCGATCGACGGAACCGCGAGACTATTGGGCGATCTCAGGTTCGTCGAGCACAAACGAACCTACGAAATCTCGCAGCGCGCTTGCAGAAATGATAGCGACGGTCCTCAAGAACTCGAATTGCAGGTTCTTATCGAGGTCCTGTTGTTCAGAGATAGTGCACCAGCGGTGGCGGATTCCTTCTGAGATGGGGTAGTCATAACCGAGGAAGGGAACCGTATGCACATCTTCCAGCGCCTCTTGGGGAAGGTTCCCATCCTCTAGATTCACTCGCTTGAAATCAAAATCGGAAACCAGAAGTTCCGCAGTCGTGATGACAGCAGGCAGAACAAAAATTCGAAGACCAGCTTGAATAGTTGTCGGGCGCTTGCCCCAGTGCTCCACAAGACCATTGGCACCGATGCACGCTTGGCTCACCGCGTCTTCGATATCTTGTCGTCCGCCAGGTACAAGTTGGTTTCCCGGTTGACGAGTCTTGACGGCCGTAGCCACTTCGTATCTAGGGCCTGTCTGACGAATCGAGCAGACGGAAGTATCGGCGGATGATGGCGAGTTTGATCATGGCCAGGAAGTTGATCGCCAGTTTCTCGTAGCGCGTGCCGATGCGCCTC
>Ga0326597_10006640_pt1 | contig 15831 bp, 12 predicted proteins | sample RVTome_12_FD_203789 | JGI IMG/M metagenome (GOLD analysis project Ga0326597, IMG submission 203789) | Soil microbial communities from uranium-contaminated site in the Upper Colorado River Basin, Wyoming, United States - RVT100D185 | ecosystem: Environmental > Terrestrial > Soil > Contaminated >...
GGCGAACTAGGGACCGTGCTCTACCATTTGCTCTATCCGCTGGCGGAGAAGATCGGAGCATTCAATCTTTTCCGGTACATCACGTTCCGCACGGCCTACGCGGCGGTGACGGCCCTGGTCGCCTCGCTGCTTCTGGGCGGCATGATCATCCGTTACCTGCGGAAGAAGCAGTGGAAAGAGGAAATCCGCGCGGAGGGGCCCGACACGCACAAGAAGAAGGCCGGCACACCAACCATGGGCGGGCTCATGATTCTCGCCGCCATGGTGATCCCCACCTTGCTCTGGGCGGACCTCACCAACCGGTTCGTGCAGGCCTTGCTGCTCGTGACGATCTGGATGGGCGTGCTCGGCTTCATCGACGATTATCTCAAGGTCGTGCGCAAGCGGCCAAAGGGCATGGTGGCACGCACCAAGATGGCCGGCCAGGTGCTTTTGGGCCTGCTTCTCGGCGCCTGGCTCTACTTCGATCCGCCGGCTCTGAACTTCGGGACCGCCTCCGAGATCCCCTTCTTCAAAAACTACATCCTGGATTTCGGCGTGCTCTACATACCGCTGGTCGTCCTGGTCATCGCGGGCACGTCGAATGCGGTCAATCTGACGGACGGGCTGGACGGCCTGGCCATCGGCCTGTCGGGAATCTGCTTCGTGGCGTTTGCGGCGATCGCCTACATCTCGGGGCGGACCGACTTCTCGCGCTACCTGGCGATCGAGTACCTCGAGGGGGCCGGTGAGCTCACGGTGTTCTGCGGGGCCGGCGTCGGCGCCGCGCTCGGTTTTCTCTGGTTCAACAACCACCCTGCCGAAGTGTTCATGGGCGATACCGGATCCTTGGCCCTGGGTGGCGCGATCGGAGCCTGCGCCCTGCTTTTGAAAAAGGAGCTGCTCCTCATCATCCTGGGCGGCGTGTTCGTGGCCGAGGCGCTCTCGGTGATCATCCAGGTGCTCTCTTACCGCCTGCGCAACAAAAAACGAGTATTCCGAATGGCCCCGCTGCACCACCATTTCGAGCTGGGCGGCTGGGCCGAACCGAAAGTGGTCGTGCGCTTCTGGATCATGGGCATGATCTGCGCACTCCTGTCCCTCAGCACCCTGAAGATCCGATGAACCTATGCTGCGTGTGAAAAGGACTATGACGGCTTTGCGTACCGTGTTCGAAGACCGCATTCGCCATCGCCGCGTGGCGGTGCTCGGCCTGGCGCGCTCGGGCACGGCGGCCTGCGAGATGTTGCTTATGCACGGCGCCCAGGTGCTGGCCTCGGACGCCGGTGAACATGACGAACTGAAGGCCACGGCGGAACGGCTCCGCGACCTCGGCGCCTGGGTGGAGCTGGGAGGCCACAGCGTCGACGCCCTGCTCTCTGCCGATTATTTAGTCGCCAGCCCCGGACTGCCGGGCCGCCTTCCCGTGCTCGCAGCGGCCCGCCAGAAGGGGGTGCCGATTTTCTCCGAAATCGAGGTGGCATCCTGGCTCTGCCAGGGAGACATCCTGGCGGTGACCGGTACCAACGGCAAGACCACGACTTCCACGCTGCTGCACCAGATGCTTCTGGAAGCGGGCGTGCAGGCGATGCTCGCGGGCAACGTGGGGACGCCCTTTTCGGCGGTAGTGTCCGACCTCGGTTCGAATCCCGTGGTGCTCGAGATCTCCAGCTATCAGCTGGAGTACGTCGAGACGTTTCGTCCCACCGTCGCAGCGCTCTTGAATATCGGGCCCGATCACCTGGAACGGCATGGCAGTCTGGACGCCTATGCGGCGGCGAAGTATCGGATCGGCGAGAACATGTCGACGGGGGATACGCTGGTGCTCAACGCCGACGATCCGCAGGCGCGCCGCATGCCCGTCGCCCCGGGTGCCCGCTCGTTTTACTTCTCCACGCAGCAGTTTCTGCCGGAAGGAGTCTTCTGCGAAGGGGAGAATCTCGTCTATCGCATGGCCGAAAAGCAGGGCGTGCTGATCGCCCTTTCCGACATTCGTATTCCCGGCCCGCACAACCAGTCCAACGCGGCGGCCGCGGCGGCGGTCGCCCTGAGCTACGGCGCTGATCCCCAGGCCATCGCCGGGGCACTCCGATCGTTCCCCGGCGTGCCGCACCGGATCGAGCCTCTCGGACTCCATCGCGGCTGCCGCGTCTTCAACGACAGCAAGGCGACCAATGTCGACGCCATGATCATGGCCCTGCGATCGGTGGAGCCGCCGATCGTGCTTCTGGTGGGCGGCCGCGCCAAGGGCGACGACCCGCATGCCGCCGATCCCCTCGTGCGGGAGCGCGTGCGCCAGGTGATCGCCTTCGGCGAAGCGCGGGCGCTTTTCGAAAGCGCGTGGCAGGGGCTGGTGCCTGTGCGGCTTGCCGACAACCTGCGTGAAGCCACCCGGGCTGCCTTCGCGATCGCGAAGCCGGGCGATGCCGTACTCCTCTCTCCCGCCTGCGCCAGCTTCGACCAGTTCAGGAATTTCGAGCAGCGTGGCGAGCTTTTCCGAACCTACGTGGACGAGGCCGATGATTAAGCCCGCGCTGCCAGAGTCCGGCCGGGCGGCCCCGGATCGCCTGATCTTCTGGCTGGGGGTAAGCCTGCTCGCGCTGGGCGCCGTCGTCGTGTTCTCGGCCTCGGCCCACATCGCCGGTCAGAATTACGACCGGCCGCTGTTCTTCTTCTGGAAACAGCTGATCTTCTTCTTCGGCGGGCTGGCGGTGCTGATACTCGTCTCTCACGTCCCCTATGCGTTCTGGAAGGCGAATTACCGCATTTGTCTCGCCATCGCGCTCGCGCTTATGATCGTGGTGCTCTTCATGCCTTCGGTGCGCGGTGCGCGGCGCTGGCTTTTTTTGGGCCCATTCCGCCTCCAGGTTTCGGAGGTACTCCGCTTCGCTACAGTCCTCTTCATGGCGGCCACGATTGCGCGTCACAAGAAAAACGACGTGGGGTTCAAAAAGCAGGTGCTCCCCTACCTGATCCTCCTTGGCATCGGGGGTATTCTACTCATGCTCGAGCCGGATCTTTCGGCGGCACTCCTTCTAGCCGGCACGGTCATCGCGATGCTGTTCTTCTCGGGCACGTCGCTGCGTCACATCGCCCTCCTTGTAATGCCCGCCCTGACCGCCGTGTGCATTCTCGTGCTCGGCCTGGGCTACAAGCAGGACCGGCTCACGAACTACCTGGACGGCCTGCGCGATCCCTTCGAAGCCGCCTACCAGGTGAAGCAGGGGCTGATCCATATGGGGGCGGGCGGTCTTTTGGGCAAAGGGCTGGGCGCCGGCATGGCCAAGTTCCTCTACGTTCCCGACGCGCACACCGACTTCATCTTCGCCTCGATTGGCGAGGAACTCGGCCTGGTGGCCACACTTCTCATTCTGTCGGCGTACGTGTTCCTGTTTTTGCGCTGTCTGCGCATCGCCAGGCGCGCCCCCGACCGCTTCGCGGCCCTCCTTGCGGCCGGGCTCGGCGCATCGCTCGCCATTCAGTCCGCGCTCAATTTCGGCGTAGTCCTGGGCCTTTTGCCCCCGACCGGGCTGCCTTTGCCGCTGCTCTCCTACGGGGGATCGTCGGCCCTTTTCACGACGGCGGCCCTGGCCGTCGTACTCAACGTTTCGCGCCATGCGAGAGCATAGGGATGGTATGGATCACCGGCGGCGGCACAGGAGGGCACCTCTTCCCGGCTCTCAATATCGCGCTGGAACTCGCCCGCCGTCATCCCTCTCTTTCGATGCACTACATCGGCGCGGCACGGGGACTGGAAGCGACCCGAGTGCCTTTATCCGGACTGCGCCACACGCTTTTGCCGGTGGCCGGAGATCTGAGGCGCGGTGCCCGGGAACGCGCGAGCTTTTACGGTCGCCTGGGCCGAAGCCTCTGGCAGTGCGAGCGGCTTTTCCGGCGCACGCGGCCGCGCCTGTTGATCGGCACGGGCGGATACGCCTCGTTTCCGGCGGCGCAGGTGGCCCTCTGGCACGGCGTACCGCTTTTGTGGCAGGAGCAGAACGCCGAACCCGGCCAGGTCACCCGACGTGTGGCACCGCGTGCTTCCTGTATCTTCGCAGGCTTCGCGGGGCTCGCGAAGTCGCTGCCCGGGGCGAACGTCGTGTACACGGGCAACCCTGTGCCTGGCGACATCGCGTCGGGCGACCGCTGGCGGGGACGGCGCACGGGAGGCTTCGGTGCGGACGACACGGTAATGCTGGTGCTCGGCGGATCGGGCGGCGCCCGCTCGATCAATCAGGCGGTGGCACGCGTCTGGCAACTTCTCAATCAAAAGGCCGGCCTGCGCATCTGGTGGCAGATCGGGCAGCGGGAATACGAACACTGGACCGGCACGATTTCACCGGAGCTTTTCGGCGGGACCATGACGCCGTTCATTGATCGGATGGCCGATGCCTACGCGGCCGCCGACTTCGTCGTCGCGCGCGCGGGGGCCATGACAACGGCCGAAATCTGTGCGGCGGGCAAGCCGGCGATCTTCATCCCGTTTCCGTTTGCCGCGCTGGACCATCAAACGCGCAACGCCATGGCCCTGGTGCAGTCCGGCGCGGCGCTCATGGTCAGGGATCAGGACCTGGAGAGCGAAAAGCTCGTGGAGTCCATTCTCGACCTGGCCGGCGATGCCACGTTGCGGGTGAGACTTGCCGCTTCCGCACGTCGGATCGGTCGTCCCGGCGCGCTCTCGGATATCGTCGACCGCGTGGAGGCCTACCTGTGATGACCGCCGCATTGCCCAAGCCCGGGGTGCTTCGCCCGCACTCCATCCCGCAACGGATCAAGCGCCTGCACATGGTGGGTATCGGCGGAACCGGCATGTGCGGAATCGCCGAGGTGCTCCTCAGTTTCGGATTTCAGATTACCGGCAGCGACTTGGTCACCAGCGACGTGACCGACCGCCTCGTCTCACTCGGCGCTTGCATCAAAGCCGGCCACGCGGCCGAAGCGGTGGGCGAGGCGCAGGTCGTGGTGATTTCCTCCGCGGTGCAGAGCGACAACCCCGAAGTCGCTGAGGCAAGGAGGCGTCAGATCCCGGTCATCCGCCGCGCGGAAATGCTCGCCGAACTCATGCGCCTGCGCTGGGGCATCGCCGTCTGCGGCACGCACGGCAAGAGCACGACCACCTCGATGATCGGCGAAGTGCTGACTCTGGCCGGCTTCGACCCGACGATCATCGTGGGCGGGCGGCTCACCGGTTCGAACACCGGGGCGCGCGTGGGCCAAGGGGAGATCCTGGTGGCGGAAGCCGACGAGTACGACCAGTCGTTCTTGCAGCTGCAGCCGATCATGGCCGTGGCCACCAACATCGAGCCCGAGCACCTCGAGTGTTACGGATCGTTTGCGGATCTGCTCGGAGCCTTCCGGCGATTTTTGCGCAGCGTCCCGTTTTACGGCCGCGTGATCATGTCGGGCGACGACCACAATCTGCGCCAGCTGAAACCGGAGCTTCAGCGGCCGGTGACCGTCTACGGTTTCGACTCCACAGCGCCGCTCTCGGCCGAGTGCGTGGGCGCCGACGGCCTGCACACGCACAGCCGCGTGTTCCGGCAGGGTGAGCTCCTGGGGCCGCTGGAACTTCAACTCCCCGGCGTTCACAACGTGCACAACGCCCTGGCGGCCATCGCCGTGGCCTTCGAGCTGGGCGTCGACTGGCCTACGGCGAAGGCCGCGCTCGAGCAATTCAAAGGCGTGCGGCGGCGCTTCGAAGTGGTGGGCGAATTCGGCGGCAAGCTTCTCGTCGACGACTACGCGCACCACCCGACCGAAGTGCGCGCGACGCTTCAGGCCGCGCGCGCGGGATTCCCGAACCGGCGGCTGGTGGCGCTGTTTCAGCCGCACCTCTACAGCCGCGCCCAAAGATTCGCGGAGGAATTCGGAGAAGCCCTGCTGGTGGCCGACGTGGTGATCGCCACCGACATCTACGGCAGCCGGGAGAACCCCATTCAGGGGGTCACGGGCCAGCTGATCGTCGACGCTTTGAAACGCCGCGGGGCCAGAGAGGTGCATTACATTCCCGACAAGTCGGAACTCCCTTTGAAAGTCGCGGCGCTGCTCGAACCGGGCGATCTGATCGTGACCTTGGGTGCGGGCGACATCGGCCGGATCGGCAGGCAGGTCTTCGAAACCGGGGAAACCCGCCCGTGAGATTCAAACTCATCGCCGGCTTTTTCTGGCTTTTCGGGCTGTTTGCCCTGACCTGCCATGTCTTTCCGGTGTTCAGGCTCAAGACGATTAAGGTCGAGGGCCACGCCGGGCCGCGCGCAGAAATCGAAAGGCTCCTTCAAGGATCCGTCGGCGATAATCTGATCAAGCTGGATCTGGGCGGGTGGGCCGCGCGGATTGCGGCTTTGCCCGGTGTGGCCCATGCCAGAACACGCGTCACGCTGGACGGTCAGGCCGTGGCCGAGATCGAACGCGAGCGGCCGGCCTGTCTCGTCGACACCGATCCGGTTTGCGGCGCGGCCAAAGACGGTATGCTGCTTCCTCTGGCAGGACACCCAGCCCCCGGGGGTATCCCGCTGGTCACCGGCATCGGTGGAAAACCCGCCTACTACGCCCGCTCGCGAAATCCCCGGCTGCTCACGGCGCTGCAGTTTTTCGATCGCTGGGACCTGTGTATCGACAGGCACAAGGACCGGCTGGCCGAGATCCACGTCAGCGAGGACTCGGAAGTCGGCATCTATCTCTGGCCCGAGCGACGGTACATTACCATCGGCCGCGGCGCATGGAACGATCGACTGGGCGATCTCTGGACGCTGGTGAAACGTCTGCCGGCAACGGATCGTCCGCTCGATTTCAGGTTTTCCGGAACCGTCGTAGAACGACCATAAGGAGGTCACGTGTCTCTTCTCGAGCCCGTGTGTGCTCTCGACATCGGCACCAGCAAAGTCTGCGCGCTGATCGCCGACATCAATGAACCGGACGGTGTCCCGCGCATTCTCGGCGTGGGGCAGGCCCCGTCGGAAGGGCTGCGCCGGGGCGTGGTCATCGACCTGGACAAGACCGTCCGCTCCATCGCCCAGTCTGTCACCGATGCGGAACTCATGGCCCAGGTCAAAGTGGACCAGGTGATCTGCGGCATCGGCGGCGACCAGGTCAAAAGCATCAACAGCCGCGGCGTGGTGGCGATTCACAATGCGCACCACGAGGTCACGCCGGCCGACGTCGAGCGCGCCATCGCCGCCGCCCGGGCGGTGCTGCTGCCGGTCGACCGCGAAATCATCCACTGCCTCCCGGTCGCGTTCACCATGGACGATCAGCCCGGCATCAAGGATCCGGTCGGAATGACCGGCCGCCGTCTCGAGGTGGAAGTCCACCTGGTAACCGGCGCGGTGAACACGGCGCAGAACATCGCCCGCGCTCTCGAGCTGGCCGACCTGGGTCTCGCCGACCTCGTGCTGCAGTCGGTCGCCTCGGGCTGGGCCGTGCTCGACGACGAAGAGAAGGATCTCGGCACCATGGTCATCGACATGGGGGGCCAGACCACCGACATCGCCATATTCCTTGAAGGATCCATTCGGCACACCGCCTGCCTGGGCGTCGGCGGCCGCAACGTCACCAACGACCTGGCGATCGGCCTGCGCATCGGCGCCGAAGTGGCGGAGGAATTGAAGCGGATGTACGGCGCCTGCCTGGCCGACACCGTCCCCCCCGACGAGGCCTGCACCATTCCCGGAACGCCGGGCCGGCCCGGGCGTGAAGTGGAGCGCTCCATGCTCGCCTCCATCATCGAACCGCGCATGGAGGAGGTGTTTTCGCTCTGCAAGCGCGAGCTCGAGCTCTCGCCCTACCGCCACCTGATCAGCGGCGGCTGCGTCATTACCGGAGGCGGCGTGCAGATCGAGGGCGCATGCAAGCTGGCGGAAAAGATCCTCAAGATGCCGGTCAAGCTGGGCTACCCGCGCGGCGTCGGCGGACTGACCGACCTCATCGCCTCGCCGGCCTTCGCCACGGCCGTCGGGCTGTTGCGGCAGGCGGCCACGGAACCGCCCGTGCGCCCGGAAGAGGGCGCGATCCTGCAGCGGGTACGCAACCGCATTGGTGATTTCCTGCGTGAATACATGTAAAATCGAGATAGGCAAGAAAAAGGAGAAAAACATGGTATTCGATCTCGTTCCGGAACACGAACTCAAGGCGCGCATCAAAGTCGTCGGCGTCGGCGGCGCCGGCGGCAACGCCGTCAACCGCATGGTCGAAGCCGGGCTCACCGGCGTGGAGTTCATCTCCGTCAACACGGACGCCCAGGTGCTCGAGACCTCGCTGGCCGCCACGCGCATCCAGATCGGCGCCCGCACGACCAAGGGGCTGGGCGCCGGCGCCGACCCGCAGGTGGGGCGCAAGGCCGTCGAGGAGGATCGCGATCGCGTGGCCGAAGCGCTTCGCGGCGCCGACCTGATCTTCGTCACGGCGGGCATGGGTGGCGGCACGGGCACGGGCGCCGCCCCGATTGTGGCGGAAATCGCGCGCCAGCAGGGGGCGCTCACGGTGGGCATCGTCACAAAGCCGTTCGACTTCGAAGGGCGTAAGCGCTCCGAGCGGGCCGCCTGGGGGATCGACGAGCTCAAGAGCCGCACCGACACGATGATCTGCATTCCCAATCAGCGTCTGCTCTCCATCGTGGACCGCGGCACGAAACTCACCGACGCGTTCCGGATCGCCGACGACATTCTCAGGCAGGCGACGCAGGGAATCTCCGATTTGATCACCGTCCCCGGCCTCATCAACTGCGATTTCGCCGACGTGCGCACGGTCATGGCGGAAATGGGCGACGCCATCATGGGCACCGGCAGCGGCAAAGGCGAGAACATGGGGATCGATGCGGCGCACCTGGCCATCAACAGCCCGCTGCTCGAGAATATCTGCATTACCGGGGCACGCGGCGTTTTGGTGAACGTCACCGGCGGCAACGACATGACGCTGCACGAAGTCAACTCGGCCACGTCGGTGGTCTACGACGCGGCGGGAAGCGACGCCAACATCATCTTCGGCGCGGTCATCGACCCGACCCTGAGGGGGGAGATGCGGGTCACCGTGATCGCCACCGGCTTCGGCAAACGCCCCGAGTACGTGGAGGACTGGCAGGAAGGGGCCACCGACTTGTTCACGGCCTCCCGCCCGATCGCCCGCGGTCGTCGCCCGGTCGAACCCGAGCCCGCTTCGCTGCTTTCGCCGGGATTCGGCGAGCCGGTGCGCGCGCGCACGCCGGAGGAGGACCTGGAGATTCCGGCGTACATTCGCCGGCAGAGCGGTCAGTTGTAAGAGCGGTTTCGGGCCGCGGCATTCCGCGAGCCGGCCTCCGCGTTCGATGCGCGGGGGTCGGCTCCAGATTTTTGGAGCCGGTCAAGGGCGTCGGAAGTAGTCGGCGGTGGCCTTAAGTCCCGACGCCAGGGAACTGGTCGGGCGGAAGCCGAGGCGCGTTGTGGCAAGCCTTATGTCCGCCGCGGAGTGCACGATGTCGCCCACCCTGGCGGAAGCAAACTTCGGCGCGGTGGCAAGGCCCGTGGCTTCGCGCAGGATGTTCAGCACCCCCAACAGATCGATCGGCTCACCCCGGGCGATGTTGAAGATTGCGCCGTGCGCCGCCGGGCTTTCGGCGGCCAGGAGGTTGGCGGCCACGACGTCGTCGATAAAGAGAAAATCGCGTGTCTGGCGGCCGTCTCCGAAGATCACCGGGGCTTCGTTTGCCGCCAGGCGCACCACGAACTTCGGGATCACGGCCGCGTACTCGCCGTTCGGATCCTGCCTCGGCCCGAACACGTTGAAGTAACGGAGCACCACCGTCGCCATGCCCCAGAGCCGCCCCGCCAGAAGCACGTACTGCTCTGCGGCCGCCTTGTCGGCGCCGTAGGGCGAGATGGGGGTCGGGTGCATGGCCTCCTCCTTGGGGAGGCGCAAATCGTTGCCGTAGACGGCGGCCGACGAGGCGAACGTGAATCGCTTCACGCCGTTCTGCCGCGCGGCCAAAAGCATGTTCAAGGTTCCCCCGACGTTGATGCCGAAGCTTTTGGCCGGGTGGTCGAGGGATTCCTGCACCGACACCAGTGCGGCATGGTGAAACACGACCTCGCGGTCCAGGCAGGCCAAAAGGCAGTCGTCCATCACCGTGACGTCACCGCGGAGGAAGTGCGCGCCAGAGCAGGCGTCGAGGTTCTCCTGTCGTCCGGAGCTGAGGTTGTCGAGAATGCGCACGTCATGCCCCAGGGCCAGAAGTCTTGCCGCGATGTGCGAACCGATGAACCCGGCGCCGCCGGTAACCAGTGCCTTCACAATCGTCCCGTCAGAGGTAGCGCCGGGGATGGCGGCTCATCTCGGCCTGTGCCGAGTGAAAGTCGTCGGGCCGGCCGATGTCGAGCCAGCGCCCGCGGAAGGGGAATGACGCCACCGGCAGCTTCGCTGCAAGCAGGCGCAGAATCAACTCGGGGAATTCGAACCGGCCCCGCTTCGGGATCTGCTTGAGCACGGCGGGCTCGAATACGTAGATTCCCATGCTCACCCGGTAGTGCAGACGTGGTTTCTCCAGGTAGTCGCTGATCAGGCCGTCGCCGCCTGCTTCCACCACGCCGAAGTCGACGCCCACGCTGCGCCGACACGTGGCCACGGTGGCCAGCGCACGTTTGGTCTTGTGGTAGTGCACCAATTCGCGAAAGTCCAGATCGGTGAGGATGTCGCCGTTGAGAACCAAAAAGGTCTCCTTGAGCCCCGGGATGCCGCGCAGCGGGGCCGCGGTGCCGAGCGGCCGCGTCTCGCGCGCGTAGTCGACCTTCATCCCCCGCCCTCTTCCGTTGCCGAGCACTTGGGGAAACATGTGCGCCATGTGGCCCACGGCCAGGGTGGCCCGGGTCACGCCGGCACGCGCCAGCTGTCCCAGCACGATTTCGAGGATGGGCCGATCGCCCACCGGCAACAGCGGTTTGGGAAGAACGGCGGTGTAGGGCCAAAGCCGGGTCCCCTTGCCGCCGGCCAAGATCACGGCCCTCACAGCTGCAGCTCCGTCACCCAGCGCTCCGGGTGCGCCTTCTCCAGCCAGTGTGCCGTGCGCTTCAAGCCTTCGTCCAGCGCAACCGCTGGTGCCCACCCCAGCAGCTTCCGTGCTTTGCCGCTGTCCGCGCAGAGCTGCACGACTTCTGAGACGGACGGCCTCATGCGGCGCAGGTCCGTCTCGATACGGCAGGGAGCGCCCAAAAGTTCGCACACTCTGGCGGCCAGATCGCCGATGGAAATCTCCCGTCCGGTCCCCAGGTTGAAGGAGTGCCCTTCGATTTTGGACGTCGTACCGCAGGCGATCATTCCGGCGACCGTGTCGGCGACGAAGTTCAGATCGCGGGTCGGCGTGAGCGCGCCCAGGCGCAATGGACCGCCGCGCTGCGTCTGGACGATGATGGCGGGGACCACGGCGCGCAGAGACTGCCTGGGCCCGTAGGTGTTGAACGGCCGGGCGATCACGACGGGCAGATCGTAACTGCAGTGGTAGGAAGTCACCAGGGCGTCGGCGCCGATCTTGGAAGCGGCGTAAGGGGACTGCCCGAAGCGAGGGTGCTCTTCGTCGATCGGCACGTAGCGCGCCGAGCCATAGACCTCGGAGGTCGACGTGAACACGGCGCGGCGGGTGGCGTGGCGGCGAACCGCCTCGAGCACATTCTGCGTTCCGCCGACGTTGACATCGGTGAATTCGCGCGGGTTCTGGTACGAATAGGGGATGGCGATAACTGCACCCAGGTGAAACACGTGCGTGCAGTCGGCCACGGCCCGGTCCACGGCGCCGGTGTCGCGCAGGTCGCCGAACTGCACTTCGAGCGCGGTGCGCAGGTCAACGGGCACCTGATCCAGCCAGCCGGCCGCACCGGACGAGGTATAGCGCACGAAGGCCCGCACCTGTGCGCCCCCGGCCAAAAGAGCCTCGGTGAGGTGCGATCCGATGAATCCCCCGGCGCCTGTGACCAGGGCTCGCATTCCATTGAGTGGCGCGCTCATGCTATGTTCTTTATCGGCACGTTCCCGGGGTGCGCGCAGATGCCCGACCGGCAGGATGGACTAGGCGTCATCCTCTTCGCCGGAGTCGTCCTCCTCGACGTCGTCCTCGTCCGCGGGTTCGTTTTCGGCGTCCTCCATGGCGCGATCGATGGCGATGTCGAGCGCCCCGCGTCCGCCCCCTTCGACGGCGCCTTCCTGCTCGGCGGCATCCACCGCCTCCTCGGATTCGTTGACGACGCGTGCCACGTCGACCACCTTGTCGCCGGAGTCGAGCCGCACCAGGCGAACGCCCTGGGTGTTGCGGCCGATGACCGAAATGCTCCCCACCGACTGGCGGTTGATGACCCCCTTCTGCGTCACGAGCATCAGTTCGTCGGAGTCGAGAACTTCCTTGATGGCCACGACCTTGCCGTTGCGCTCGGTGGTCTTGATGTTGATGACCCCCTTGGCGCCGCGCTTGGTGAGGCGGTATTCCTCGACTTCGGTGCGCTTGCCGAAGCCGTTCTCGGTAACCGCCAGAATCGTGGATGCGCGTTTGACGGCCACCATGCCGATGACGAAGTCGTCGCCGGAAAGATTGACGCCGCGCACGCCGTAGGCTGTACGCCCCATGGGCCGCACGTCGCTCTCGTGGAAGTGCACCGCGAAGCCGTTGCGCGTGGCCAGAAGAAGGTGGTCGTCGCCCGCCGTGATGGCCGCCTCGATGACCGTGTCCTCGTTGGGGATGGTCATGGCGACGATGCCGCCACGGCGCGGATTGGAGAAGGCCGAAAGCGGCGTCTTCTTGATCTGTCCGTTGCGCGTGGCCGTGACCACGAACTCGTCATCGGTAAACTTGCGCACCGCCACGAACGCCGCGACGCCGTTGTCGCTCTTGAGTTCGAGCAGGTTGGCGATCGCCTTCCCCTTGGCCATCCGGCCGCCCTGCGGAATTTCGTGCACCTTGAGCCAGTAGAGGTGCCCGCGCGTGTCGAAGACCAGAATGTAGTCGTGTGTGCCGGCGACGAACAGGTGCTCGACGACGTCCTCCGCCTTGGTCTCCATGCCGCGCACGCCGCGGCCGCCGCGGTTCTGGCGGCGGTACGAAGAAGTCGAGAGGCGCTTGATGTAGCCGGAGTGCGTGATGGTGATGACCATCTCCTCTTCGGCGATGAGGTCTTCGACCGTCAGCTCCTCTTCTTCGTCGACGATCAAGGTGCGCCTGGAATCGCCGAACTTCTCCTTCTGGTCCGTCAGCTCGGCCTTGATGATGGCCATCCGCTTGGGCTTGGAGGCAAGGATGCTCTTCAGCTCTTCGATCTTCTTTATGACTTCGCGGTATTCCTCTTCGATCTTCTCCCGCTCCAGTCCGGTGAGGCGCTGCAGCCGCATTTCGAGAATCGCCTGGGCCTGCATTTCCGAGAGCTGGAATTGTGCCACCAGGCCGGCTTTGGCCTCGGCGGGGGTCGGCGAGTTGCGGATCAGGGTAATGACGGCATCGAGATGGTCGAGGGCGACTTTGAGCCCCTCCAGAATGTGGGCGCGCTCTTCGGCCTTCTTCAAATCGTACTTCGCGCGGTTCTCGACCACGGTGTGCCGGTGCCGCAGGAACTCCTCCACCAGCTGGCGCAGCGTGAGGACTTTGGGTTCGCCGTCGACCAGGGCCAGCATGATGATGCCGAAGGTCGTCTGCATCATGGAGTGCTTGAACAACTGGTTCAGCACGATGTCGGCCTGGGCGTCGCGCTTGAGCTCGATGACCACGCGCATGCCGTCGCGGTCGGACTCGTCGCGCAGATCGGAAATGCCGTCGATGACCTTGTCGCGCACCAAATCGGCGATCTTTTCGATCATGTTCGACTTGTTGACCTGGTAGGGGATTTCGGAGACGATGATGGAGGTCTTGCCGCTCTTCTGCGTCTCGACGTTGGCCTTGGCGCGCAGCATGATCTTGCCGCGCCCGGTGCGGTAGGCTTCGTGGATGCCGCGCGTGCCGTAAATGATGCCGCCGGTGGGGAAGTCGGGTCCGGGGACCAGCTTGTACAGCTCGTCGTCGCCGATTTCGGGGAAGTCGATGAGCGCCGTCATGGCGTCGACCACTTCGGTGACGTTGTGCGGCGGGATGTTTGTGGCCATGCCGACGGCGATGCCCGAGGCGCCGTTGCAGATGAGATTGGGGAACTTGCCCGGCAATACCGTGGGCTCGGTGCGCGTGCTGTCGTAGTTGTCGACAAACTTGACCGTTTCCTTGTCCAAGTCCTCGAGCATCTCGACCGCGACGGCCGTCAGGCGCGCTTCGGTGTAGCGCATGGCCGCGGCCGCGTCGCCGTCGATGGAGCCGAAGTTGCCCTGACCATCCACCAGCGTGTAGCGCATGTTGAAGTCCTGCGCCATGCGCACCAGGGTGGGGTAGACGACGCCTTCGCCGTGCGGATGGTAGTTACCCGACGTGTCGCCGGCGATCTTCGCGCACTTGCGGTGGCCGCGCCCCGGCTGGAGATTGAGGTCGTTCATGGCCACGAGGATGCGCCGGTTGGACGGCTTCAGCCCGTCGCGCACGTCGGGGAGCGCGCGCGCCGTGATCACCGACATGGAGTAGTCGATGTAGGAGGACTTCATCTCCTCCTCTATGAAGATGGGCAGTACGCGCTCTCGTTCCATGGCCATGTTCGTGTCCCTTATCCTGTTCTCTTAGAACGTGTTAACCTACTGCCGGGGAGGCCCTTGGGTCAAGCGAATAATTGGGCGCAAAACCGGAATGTGACGGGCGCCCGAAGCCCCGGGCGGCCCGGATAACCGGGACCTGATTTCGCCGGCAAGGCCGCTGTGCTCAGGACCATACATGGCTGATGGCCTGATCCCTCACCCGGCCGCACAATCTAGCGAAGAATAACCAGCCGAACGGCCTGGGTCGAACTTCGGGTCTGAAGGCGACAGAAGTAGACACCGCTCGGCAGATCCCTTCCTGCAGTACTGTGGCCACTCCAGACGATGGAGTGCGGACCGCTCTCGACCACGCCGTCCAGCAAGGTCGCCTGTCTGCGGCCCAGCACATCGAAGATCTCAAGGCGTGTCAGGCCCGTCTCGACCATTCGAAACGCGATTTCAGTGCCGGTGTTGAACGGATTGGGAAAGTTGCGAAGACCGGACGTCGAAGGAAGGACCGCGTATCCATCATCCGCCACATCGGTGCCGACGCAGCCTTCGTCCCGGGCACCGACCAACAGGCCGCAAGGACTTTGACTCGCCAGGCAGGGCGAGTTGTCCTGCAGGGATAAGTCGAGTTGCAGCGTATCGCAGAATCGCGGCACAGCCGAGAAATTTCCATTCCCGCTCAATTGATCGGTTATGCAGCCGGTCCAGTCTCCGCCGGCGTTGGAGACCAAGTCGCAACACAGCAAAGTCGGATGACTGGCGGTGTCCCAGCAGTGCACGGCGCCCCCGTCGAGCGTGCCGGTAATGATGCACCGCTCGAGAACGGGTGATGACTCGGCCATGAAAATCCCGCCACCCAAACCGGGATTCGGACCCGTGGCCGCCTCGGCTGCATTTGCATAGAAAGTGCAATTTTGAAACACGGGGTTCGCCAGATATGCAAAGACGGCCCCGCCTTGTCCGCCAAGGTAGTACATTGCACTAAGCGATTTCGCCGTATTCTCGGCGAACGTGCAGAACTCCAGCTGGGGGGCAGATTGAAAAATATGCAAGGCACCTCCGTAACCATTCGATTCGGGCTCGAAACTCCAAAGAGTGATTGCCGTATTGCCGACAAACTCACAGCTATCCAGCGTTATAACCTACATTCCGCACTTCCGTGAGGTCGCGCCAGGGGATTATCCCACGTTGGGCGTGAGATTGGTCAGCTATCGGTACAGCTCTCGCGGGACGTCCGCGAGTTCGAGGAGCAGG
>Ga0326597_10006641_pt1 | contig 15829 bp, 10 predicted proteins | sample RVTome_12_FD_203789 | JGI IMG/M metagenome (GOLD analysis project Ga0326597, IMG submission 203789) | Soil microbial communities from uranium-contaminated site in the Upper Colorado River Basin, Wyoming, United States - RVT100D185 | ecosystem: Environmental > Terrestrial > Soil > Contaminated >...
TTCCCGAGACACCGGAGTCGCTGGCGCCGCAGTTAAAGGAGTGGGTCGACAACGGCTGGCTCAATATCGTCGGCGGTTGCTGCGGCACCACGCCGGCGCATATTCGAAAAATCGCCGACGCCGTGACGGGATTAACGCCCCGGCGACCGCCTGCCGTCGAGCCATTCCTGCGTTTGAGCGGTCTCGAAAGCAGCACGGTTCGTGCTGAATCGAATTTCGTCAACATCGGCGAGCGCACCAACGTGACCGGCTCACCTGTCTTCGCGAAAATGGTTCTTGCCGGCGATTTCGAGAAAGCCGTAGGCGTGGCGCGCCAACAGGTCGAGGGCGGAGCGCAGATCATCGATGTCAACATGGACGAAGGCATGCTCGATTCGAAAGCCGCGATGGAACAATTTCTCCGGCTGATCGCGGGCGAGTCGGAGATTGCCCGGGTGCCGGTGATGATCGACAGCTCGAAATGGGAAGTCATCGAGGCTGGGCTGCGCTGTCTACAAGGCAAGGGCGTGGTCAATTCGATCAGTCTCAAGGAAGGCGAAGGGAAATTCATTGCGCAGGCCAAACTGATCCGCCGCTACGGCGCGGCGGTGATCGTCATGGCTTTCGACGAACGCGGTCAGGCGGACACCTTGGAGCGAAAGATCGAAGTGTGCTCCCGCTCGTATCAAGTCCTAACCGAAAAAGTCGGTTTTACACCGCAGGACATTATTTTCGATCCCAATATTCTCACGGTTGGCACTGGCATGGAGGAGCATAACAGCTACGCGGTGAACTTCATCGAGGCGACGCGCTGGATCAAGGAGAATTTGCCCCTGGCAAAAGTCTCGGGCGGCGTGAGCAACGTCTCATTTTCATTTCGCGGCAACAATCCGGTGCGCGAGGCCATGCACTCGGCGTTTCTCTTTCACGCGATTAAGGCTGGCATGGACATGGGCATCGTCAATCCCGGGATGCTGGCCGTGTACGAGGAAATTCCCGCAGAGCTGCTCGAACTGGTCGAGGACGTGTTGCTCAACCGGCGCGCCGATGCAACCGAGCGATTGGTCGCCTTCGCCGAGACCGTGAAAGAAAAAGGCAAGGTCGCGGTCAAGGATGATACCTGGCGCAACGGCGCGGTGGAAGAGCGCTTGTCGCATGCGCTGGTCAAAGGGCTGACCGATTTCATCGATCAAGACGTCGAGGAAGCGCGGCAAAAGTATAGTAAGCCGCTCCACGTTATCGAAGGGCCGCTGATGGACGGCATGAACGTCGTCGGCGATCTGTTCGGCTCCGGCAAGATGTTTTTGCCGCAGGTGGTCAAGAGCGCGCGGGTGATGAAAAAGGCGGTCGCCTATTTGACGCCGTACCTGGAGGCGGAAAAGCAAAAAGCGCAGGATACTTCCACGCGCACCAAGTTGGTGTTTGCCACGGTCAAAGGCGATGTCCACGATATCGGCAAGAACATCGTCGGCGTTGTGCTCAGCTGCAATAACTATGACGTCATCGATCTTGGTGTCATGGTGCCGGCGGACAAGATTATCGACACGGCGATTGCGGAAAAAGCCGATATGATCGGCCTCAGCGGTTTGATCACGCCGTCGCTCGATGAAATGGTTCATGTCGCCAGCGAAATGACGCGCCGCGGTTTGCAGATTCCGTTGCTGATCGGCGGCGCGACGACGAGCAAACGTCACACGGCGGTGAAGATTGCACCGGCCTACCAGCGCGAAACCATTCACGTCATCGACGCCTCGCGCGCTGTCCCGGTCGTCGGCGCGCTGATGAAGCCCGAAACGCGCCGGGCGCTCGACGAACGGAATCGTCAAGAGCAAGCGGAAATGCGCGAGCAGTTTGAGAACCGTGCCGGCACGCAGTTGATGGCCTACGAAGAAGCCGTGCGTCACAGGCTCCACACCGAATGGGACGAGCATCATATCGCCGTGCCGGAGTTTACCGGCAGGCGCGTATTGAAAGAGATTTCGCTCGCCGAGTTAGTGCCGTTCATCGACTGGTCGCCGTTTTTCCACACCTGGGAATTGCGCGGGCGCTATCCAGACCTGTTGAGCGATCCGGCGCGCGGCCCGGCAGCGCGCGAGTTGTTCGGCAACGCGCAAGAGCTGCTCAAAAAAATCGTCGACGAAAAACTATTCACGGCCAACGCCGTTTATGGATTCTATCCCGCCAACAGCGACGGCGATGATATCATCCTCTATGCGGATGTTGCGCGCAGCACGGAACTCGCGCGCTTGCATACACTGCGTCAGCAAAAAGACAACCAGCGCGGTAAGCCGCAGTTGGCGTTGGCCGACTTCATTGCGCCGCGCGATTGCGGACGGATCGACTATATGGGGGCTTTTGCCGTCACCACGGGTCATGGCGCGCAGGAGCTAGCGGAAAGATTCGACAAGAACAACGACCCGTACAACTCGATCATGGCCAAGGCGTTGGCCGACCGACTTGCCGAGGCATTCGCCGAGTGTTTGCACAAGCGCGTGCGCGCCGAGTGGGGCTACGGCAAAGACGAGAGTTTCAGTAACGACGATTTGATCGCCGAAAAGTATCGCGGCATTCGCCCGGCGCCCGGCTACCCCTCCCAACCGGATCATACGGAAAAGCCGTTGATCTTCGATTTGTTGCAAGTCCCTGAGGCCACCGGCATCACGCTCACTGAAAGTTTCGCCATGTATCCGGCGGCGTCGGTCTGCGGCCTCTACTTCGCCCATAAAGACGCGTACTACTTCGCCGTGAGCTCAATTGGCAAAGATCAAGTCGAGTCCTACGCCGGGCGCAAAGGGATGAGAGTTGCGGAAGTAGAGCGCTGGCTGTCGCCGGTGCTCGGCTACGATCCGGCAAAAAAATGATCGTCGAATAGGCTTATCCTGGTCGTTTCAAGAAAAGATCTCGATTTCGGGGTCAAACTCTAACGGAAACCGAGAGGGTCGTTAAAATCTCTCGTTGGTTCCGCTTCCTTGGCGGGTCATGATAAACGCCTTGCGCGTTGCTGCTTGGAGATCGGGCGAGTTCACATGGTCACGCACCACGTTTGCGCCGAATTCCGAATGTTCGACATCGATTTCCGCGTGCTCAATGCGATTGGCAAGCGCTCGTTCGACATTCTTGATGCCCATCGCCTGGTAGTCTTCGCGCAAGGTCTCAATCTCTTCCAAGAGGCGCTGGCGAATTTCGGGGATACGTTTCTCGCCCTCGCCCACTAGACTGCTGCCGATCGCCACCGCCCAGTGGCTCGAGAAGGAAAGGTGTCAGGCCTTTAGTTTTCGACTCGCTTTTTTCGTGTTGTCGGCGCGGCTACCGGACCAAAGCCGCGGGCACATTTTCCGGTTGCGCTGTGTCTCCTGATCGTTCGTAAGATCTAATGTCTAACAGTTTCAGCTCTGTGTTCTTTGAGTAATATGTCCGCCGCTATCGCTTCAGCGCTTCGTCGATTATTTTGAACGCACCGTCGAGTTCTCTGAACTCGGCGCGGTAGACGGGCAGAAACCGGTCGCCGGGCTTGGGCCGGTAAGCGGCGACGCTGGGATCCGGCGGCACGTCTTCGCGCAAAGTGAAAACCGGATCGACTCTGAGAAAATGTTTTTGATAGTGTTCCTGGCCTTCGCGAGACAACAGCCAGTTGACGAAAACTTTCGCAGCGTTGGGATGGGGCAGACGATTTAGGATGCTGAGTGAGCCCTGAGTGGCGCGCATGTAAATGCCTTCTTTGAAAGAGTGGGGCTCGAACCTGGCCACGGGGAGTCCTTGTTTTATCGCTGAATTTACCTCGCTGGCTGAGGGCCCGAGCACGATGGCGAATTTGCCCACCGCGAGCCAGTCGACGAGCTGGCGGCCGTCCCGGGCCAGCGTGATGTCCATCTCGCCAAATAGTTGTCTTAAGAATTTCGCGCCCAGTTCGCTATTGTAATAAGCGAATTGAATTAGCCCGCTCGGAAAGCCGCGCAACTTGGGATCCATGGCGGCGATTTTGCCCTTCCATTTTGGCTGCAGCAAGTCCCAGTAGGAGTCAATGGATTTCGGATCCACCAGGTTCGTGTTATAGGCCATATCCGAGCGCACCACGCCCTCGAAGACGTAGATGTATTTTTCTTCGGGATCGGCGTAATGATGTTGCTTGCCGAACCAGTTGGACGGGTCCTTCACCTCCGGTAGGGCTAGATAGGATTGGATCGGTTCGAGGGCTTTGGCCGGATAGAGAACATCCAACGGCGTTCCCGACGACCCCAAATACAAGTCCGGAATGAATTTGTCGGCCCGTCGCTCCGCCATTATTTTCATGATTATTTCACCGCCGCGCCCGGATGCCGAGGTGATTTTGATGCCGGGGTAGCGCTTGGCGAATTCGGCGAAGAGTTTCTCAAACGGCCCCCGAGTGTGATGGATCGTGAGTTGCCCTTCCTTCTGGGCGGCTTGCAGGGTAGCAGCCCACTGGGAGTCCGACGGCGACTTAGGCTCGCCTGCTTGGACCGGGACGAAAGAGCAGGAAATGAGATAAAGGAAACTGAGGGCCGCAGTCACGAAAGCGTTCATGGAACGTTCCTTTCCGTGGTGAGTGCGGAATCGAATTTGCTGACAGCGGCCTTCGACAACCTGTGCGTGGTCGGGGCGGTCATTGGGAATCCGCAGGCGGAAGCGAGTCATAAGGTTTCAATTCCAATTCGGCAATGTCAGCGCGCTGCCTGCAGGTGGGCGACGAGAAGTGCGGGTGGGACGCCGGCAAGTGGGTTGTACCGCGGCCAAGCCGGCTATCGTGCCGATAGCCGAAGATACAATAAGCCGTCAACGCTGGCATTGCAGATCCGATACAGTTGACCACCCGATGAGCGTGCCATGGCGGCTACGCTCACCGGGTGGCATTTTGTCTTGACGCTAAATCGTGTCGTTCCGTTGAAATTAATTGCTGCTTTTTTTCGAGCCGATCAAAGAGACCAATTTCTTCTTGACGGCGGGCGTCAGGACTAACGACTCTTCGACCAATTTCTCCACCTCCGGCCCGGAGACGAAATCGACGTCGAGATTCAATTTTTTCGCTTCCTGCAAGAACGCCGGATCTTTCATGGTTTGCGCCAGTCCGTTGCGAAAAATTTCGACTCTGTTCTGCGGAGTGCCTGGCGGCAACGCGATCGGACGGAGCATTCTATACGGCGCCAGCCAAGCCCGAACGGCTGCGACGTTCTCCTCGCCCTTCACGACATCGCTTATTTGCGGCAGGTTTACGACCTCAGGATCCTCGAATTTTCCTTGGATCAAGTATGGGATCAATTTCTTTTCACCCTGGGCGTCGAGCATGGATCGCGCCGTGACTCGAATGGAATCCCAGGTCCAGCAGGCGCCGTCGAGCTCGCGGCGTTGCATCGACACACGAATCGCGGACGTTCCCTTGAATCCCGCAATCACGTCAATTTTTGCACCCATCAATCCCTTCATTAATTTCGGCAAATCATCTGTAGTGGAGCCAGCTCCTGTGGAGCCCATTTTGAGAACTTTCTTCGAGGCGAGCACGTCGTCCAGAGTTTTAAGACCGGTAAATCCCATAATGACGCAAGCGGGACTGCCCCCGGCCATCGATCCTACCCACTTTAATTTCCGACCATCGTAACTCACGCCTTTCGAGTCCAGCGCCTGTTGCGTCATCAAGCCGCCGCCGAACACGCCCGCGGTCAGACCGTCGGCTTTGGAGCGGGCGTACAGGTAGTTGGCGGCAAGCTTACTTCCCGCTCCGCCCTTGTTCTCGACCACGACAGACGGATTGCCTGGAATATGCTTTCCCAAATGTCGGGCAACGATTCTCGTATACGTGTCATACCCGCCTCCGGCGCGGTATCCGACGATGATGTTAATCGATTTTCCCGCATAGAAATCGGCAGCGAAAGTAAACGCCGGATACAGGGTCATCGACATCCCCAACACGGCGGCGACAATAAACATTTCTAGTTTTTTCATAGGACCTCCTTTTTCTTTCAAGCTAAATTTAAATCAATTTGACACAACGCTGCTTCGCTCATTGTTGTCAAATAGCACTGACCTCGCTAGCAAAGCGCGCCCGTCCAAAAACACGACCTAGTTACATTGGTGATCTTGAAGATGGCGAACTGGGATAGCGAAACTCTGAAGCCGACCTTTTTAGGTCAGTGCTCTACATGCATTCAGTCTAGCAATTCGAAAACTTTGAGGCTAGTCTGGAGGCCAATTATTTTGCTTTCTAAGCTACCGAAATCGTAGAACAAATTATCTTCGGTCAAATTTTTTGAGGCCGCTGTCGGGGCGCGAGGGCGTAAGCGAGGATATTTGCAGACACTGGATGACGCGGGGAGTGTCGAGCATTTCTAGGTAACGGGCACATCGGATCACTGCTCTTTCATTGCTCGCGGTGGCGAGTGCCTCAGCGAGTATTTTTTCCGAAAAAAACACTCTTGTCAGATTCTTCGACTGATCTGATCAATATGATCTTGGCGGCCTGATCTTCGGTTAATGCCATAACCGGCGGGGCTAACTTAGGGCTGGACCTGAACGTGAATTATTTTGTTCCACTTGACCAAAGCGTCAGCATGCGAATCCAGTTGAGCATGAGAGCGCCTTTAGTTCAAACTTCTAGGTGGCGGTTTTCTGCCGTAACGATGATCGATTTATGGAAAAAAGGTTTTTAGTTGCTTCGATCGGGGCGAGACTCTTTTGCGCACAATCCTCTGCTGCGGCAATCTGCTGCCGCAGTCGGGGTCTTCGCGTGCTGAGCGGGTGGCCAGCCGGCAAAGTTCGCTGGGTCGCCAACGCCGCCCCTGTCTTCGGCGTGAATCGCTCAGCGCTTCGTCGCTGGGGTGATTCGCAGGATCTGCCCGTCGCTTGAGTCGGTGAGCAGATAGAGCGAGCCATCCGGCGCCTGGCGCACATCGCGGATGCGCTGGCGCATTTCGCCCAGATAACGTTCTTCCTGCACGACTTTGCCGTCCCTCATCACCAGCCGCACTAATCCTCCCGGTGTGAGCGAGCCGACGAGAAAGTTGTTTTTCCAGCCCGCGAACAGTTCGCCCGTGTAGATGGTCATGCCCGAGGGCGCGATCACCGGATCCCAATAGTAGACCGGCTGCTCCATCCCTGGTTTCGCCGTGCCTTCGCCGATTTTCAAAAAGGTATAGTGGGTGCCGTAGGAGATAACCGGCCAACCGTAATTCTTGCCCGCTTCCGGATGGTTCAGCTCGTCGCCGCCGCGCGCGCCATGCTCCACGGTCCAGAGTTGGCCGGTCTCAGGATGGAGTGCCGCGGCTTGGATATTTCGATGGCCGTACGACCAGATCTCCGGCCGCGCGCCATCGCGGTTGACGAACGGATTATCGCGCGGCGCCGCGCCTTGCGGGCTGATGCGCACGACCTTACCAAGCGTCGTCGAAAGGTCCTGAGCTCGCTCCGAGTGATTGAACCGCTCCCCCAACGTCACGAACAGCGTGCCATCGGGACGAAAAACAATTCTCGACCCCCAGTGAAGGGAGCCGCCGATTTTCGGCTGTTGACGCCAGATGACCTGGGTGTTTTCGAGACCGCGCTCGCCGAGCCGGCCGCGGGCGACGGCGGTCCCGGTGCCGCCTTCGCCCGCTTCGGCAAACGACAAATAAACGAGCCGATCCTTGTCGAAGGTCGGACTCAACGCCACATCCAAAAGTCCGCCCTGCCCGCTCGCGTAAACCTGCGGCACTCCACTAAGCGGGTCGGAAACGCGGCCGCCTGGCGTGACGATACGCAAGCGGCCCGGCCGCTCGGTGACAAGCATCCGCTGGTCTGAGAGGAATGCGAGACCCCAGGGGTGTTCCAGCCCTTTGACAATCGTTTGAACTTGCACGACGCCTGCTACCGAGGCCGGCGTCGGCGACCGCGGCGCTTGCCCTTGCACCGGCCCCGGCGCGCACCCCATCAACCAGGCGATGAGCACTGGCAAGATTTTTAACCAACAGAGTTTCGATCGCAATCGTTTGACACGGCCGTGGATAAACGAAACAGACGGCTTATTCAGTAACACGCGTTTTTCTCCTTAAATGACCCGCACCATTGAACTGGGCGCGCAGCACGATCTCTGTCGTACTCGAAGAGCATAAAATGTGCGCTACGGTGGTTCAACTAGCGATGAAATTTAGGCCAGTCGCGGCAAGGTCGACGCGGCACTTAGGCGATTCTTTCCTTGACAGCTTGGTAACTGTGCAATAAACGAGGTTCGAGGGCGTATCTTACGCTCGGCGATCGTTGGACTAGGAAAGTTATCACCGCTGCATGTCATGAAGGCGGGGAGGAGGGATCATGTTTCGCGTAGACGTTGACGCCCATGTGGACGAAACGGAAGCAACCTGGGAATTCCTCGAGGACGGGGCGCGCCGGTTCACGCCGGTCACACTCGACCCGGGAGCGGCGACGGCACCGGGTGATGCCCGGCCGCACCGCCTCTGGCTCATCGACGGCACGATCAGGCTCAGGCGCTGGCGCGATGACAAGCGAACCGGAACCGTTCAGGCGACCCGTGAGCTTTTGGACGTGGACGCCCGCGTGCGCCATATGGACGAGCTCCGCATCGACGTGCAGGTCCTGTACCCGACCCTGTTTCTGCACGCGTTTACCGAGCGATCGGAGATCGACCAGGCATTATGCAAGTCTTATAACCGCTGGATCGCCGCAGCCAGTGAGAAGAGTCGCGGCCGGCTGCGCTGGGTCGCTGTGTTACCGCTACTCTCCATCGACCGGGCTGTGGAGGAAATGCGCTGGGCGAAGGATCATGGGGCTTGCGGCGTATTCAAAAAGGGCATCGAATGCGGTGACCGCGCGGCCAGCGACCCGTACTTCTTCCCGGTATACGAAGAAGCGAGCCGCCTCGATTTGCCCATCTGCATCCACAATGCCACCGGCAACGTCGCGTCCGCTACCGTCGAAGGATCCGGGCTGGGAGGGGGAATGGTTGCGATTACGGCGTTCACTGCGCTGGCCGCGCATGGCGTTCCGGATATGTTTCCGAAGCTCAGGGTGGGATTTATTGAAACCGGCGCTTCGTGGGTGCCTTATCTCTATGCAGATTTGGTGGCAAAGAAACTTAGGCGGACCTTCCTCCCCTTAGACTTCAAGGCAGACCTGTTTCGTCGGAACCGCTTCTATGTGGCATGTCAAACGACGGATGATATACCTTACATCCTTAAGTACGGCACTGAAGACAGCTTGATGATAGGGACTGACTATAGCCACGCCGATCAGTCGGCAGAAATCCAGGCTCTGGACGTCATCGAACAGCTCGGCGAGAGAGGGGAAATCCCCGCGTCCGTCGCCCGCAAAATCGTCGACGATAATCCGCGCCGATTTTACGGGCTCTAGATGGGAGCCTAAAAAAGCGAGGCAGCCTGTTAGTGCGGCAGATTGAAGCATTCATCGGAGGTCATTAAGCATGGCGCAAGATTTTGTCGGTAGCAAACGCTGGGTGCGGCCGGCGACTCCCTACGAGGTTTACATGGACGAACAAAATCTGCCGATCCATCGCGGCGCCGTGGGGTTCTACGACATTCGCGACCTGACTTTGGGACCTTGGCAGCGTATGGGTACTCGAGGCGCATTCATTGAGCTTAACGGCTGCGGCGGACTTCAGGGGTTATACGTAGTCGAGGTACCCAGTGCTGGCGCCATTACTGCGGAAAAACATATGTACGAGGAGATTTTCTACGTGCTCGAGGGGCGCGGCACGACGGAGATCTGGAGCGCCGACGATACTAAAAAGAAGCAGACCTTCGAGTGGCAGGCAGGTAGCCTCTTCTCGCCGCCGCTCAATACTTGGCACCGCATCGTCAACGCGACCTCCAGCCCTGCTTTACTCCTTGGCGTTACCAACGCGCCGCCGATTTTTCACCTGTACCGGAGTCAGGACGCGCTTTTCAACAACCCGTACCAGTTCAAGGATCGCTACGACGGAAGTGGGGATTATTTCAAGGCGCAGACTGACCTCGGCAAAGATCCGCGCCACGGCCGTGCGCGCAACTACGGTAATATTATCCCAGACGCGGACCGCGTCGAGCTGCCGCTGGATGGCCAGCGCGGCGTGGGGCACCGAACTTTCTTTTGGAACCTTTCGGGGAATAGTTTCCAGGGGTTCATTGCGCAATACGCGTCCGGTCGCTATTCCCGATGTCACGCCCACGAAGCCGGCCCGGTGCTGCTGTGTCTAGGCGGCAAGGGGTACACCATTACCTGGCCTGGCGAGGCGGGGACGACGCCCTGGGCGGACGGCAAGAGTGAATTGGTCCAGCGACAAGATTACAAGCCCGGCGGCATCGTGAGCGCCGCCCCGGGCGATGCCGGCTGGTTCCACGGCCACTATGGCGCATCGAAAGAACCGTTGCGCGTGCTCGCCTTCCTGGGCGGCTATCCCCGGCGAGTCAAGGGTGTCCCAGGTGTCGATTGGCGAGGTTTGAATCTCGACATCAAACAGGGCGGCAACACCATCGAGTACCGTGACGAGGACCCGCATATCCGCAAGATGTTCCAAGAGCAATTGGCAAAGGAAGGCGCCGACTTCAATATGCCTGAGGAGGCGTATCGGTGAGCCGTTTGCGTGGGCTATAGATTGTCAAGATGAGGGTATCAAAAAATCTGTGTGTGAGGCATATCAAAGTGAGGAGGAGATATGCCGAAGGACAAAAAAGGGGAGAAGACGGGAGGAGAGGAGCGAATCAGCATCAAGGAGGAATTGCTCGACGAGATTTTGAAAGAGTATCGAGGGCCACAAGATTTTGAGGCGATATTCAAGCAATTCAAGAAAGCCGTGGTCGAGCGAGCTCTGGGAGCGGAGTTAACCCAGCATCTGGGCTATGACAAGGGCCAGGACAAGCCAGAGCATCAAAGCAATCACCGAACCGGATCGAGCGGGAAGCGAATCTTGACCGACCAGGGGAGCCTGGAGATCGAAGTTCCCCGCGATCGGGACAGCAGTTTTGAGCCGCAGCTGATCAAAAAAGGGGAGCGGCGCTTTAGCGGGTTCGACGACAAGATCATCGCCATGTACGCCCGCGGGATGACGGTTCGGGAGATTCAGGATTATCTCGAAGAGATGTACGGGATACTGGTCTCGCCTGATTTGATTTCCCAGGTCACCGACGCGGTGATGGAAGAAGTCCGGGAATGGCAGAACCGGCCTTTAGATCGGCTCTATCCGGTAGTGTTCTTTGATGCGCTGCGCATCAAGATCCGCGATGAAGGGACGGTCAAGAATAAAGCGGTCTATCTGGCTCTGGGAGTGTTGCCCGATGGGACCAAGGACATCTTGGGGATTTGGATCGAGCAAAGCGAGAGGGCGAAGTTCTGGCTCAGAGTGATCACCGAGATCAAAAACCGCGGGGTCTTAGACATCCTGATCGCGGTGGTCGATGGGCTCAAAGGGTTTCTCGAGGCCATCACCGCCGTCTTTCCTCTAACCCGGGTTCAGACTTGCATTGTGCATCTGATCCGCAATTCCTTGGAGTACACCGGTTGGCAAGACCGTAAAGCGGTTGTGGCCGAGCTCAAAACGATCTATCGGGCCGAGACGGCTGAAAAAGCCTTGGCCGCCTTGGAAGCTTTTTCCCAAGGGCCGTGGGGCAAGAAATATCCGCCCATCGCGCTGATCTGGAAACGGCAGTGGGAGCAAGTCATCCCGTTTTTTGCCTATCCTACCGAGGTCTGTAAGATTATCTACACCACCAACGCCATCGAGAGCTTGCATATGCAGCTGCGAAAGATCATCAAAAACCGGGGTCACTTCCCCAACCACGACGCAGCCGTTAAATTGCTTTATCTGGCACTGAGAAATATTACAAAAGATTGGAAGATCAGCGCACGAGAATGGAAGTCGGCCATGAATCAGTTCGCGATTCTTTTCGCTGATCGGTTCATGCCGCACTTACACATTAACCGACTTGCTTCACACACAAAGTTTCGGATACGTTCTACCCCTTCACCCTGTTGCTAGCGTTGATTATAGAGCCACCCAGAGCTTCGTTTTTTGCTTTGCCTCTCCAGTTTTTCTTTTTTCAGTGGTAGTAGCCGCTGCCGCGGATGTTTTCGTGATCGGGAAGAGCGGGCTGTGAGCCGTCGGGATTCTCTTCCAAGCGATCCAGACCGTTGTCCAGGATGTTGCGCAAGGCTTTGAACGACAGCGGGAATAAAAGGGGACATTCTACTTTTGATTTTCTTGTAATATCGATTTCAGTACGTCGCCGAAATGTAGAATGTCCCCTTTTTTATCCAACTCTGACCCCACAGTAATAGACCTGACCCTCAGCCTTTTTTTAGCCTTGCTTGCTGAATTTCGTACGAGCTCTTTTCTTGTCCGCTAAAATGTCGCACTCTAAAACTAAAGTAATTTTTGTTTTGTCTCACCCGCAGGTGACAACTGATGGAGGAAGCGCGTTTACCTCGCAAGCTCGCCGCCATCCTTCACGCCGATGTGGCTGGCTACAGCCGCCTCACAGGCGAAGATGAGGAGGGAACCCATCGGCGCGTTAGCGCCTACCTCGACGCGATCACTGAAACCGTCGAGCGCTACCACGGTAAGGTGCTAAATTACGCGGGCGATGCTGTGCTCGCTGATTTTTCCACGGTCTCCGGCGCGCTCGCCTGCGCCGCTGCTATTCAGCAGGATCTCAAACAGTGCAATCTGGAATTGGCCGAGAACCGCCAAGTTCGATTTCGGATTGGCGTGTATCTCGGCGAAGTGATCGTCGACCGCGATGAGATTTTCGGGGATGGCGTCAATGTGGCGGCCCGCCTAGAGGGTTTAGCGGAGCCCGGCGGCATCTGTATTTCCGGCGCCGCCTACGACGCTATCGGCAATAAGTTGCCGTTCGACTACCAATTCCAAGGCGAGCAGCAGGTCAAGAACATCGTTAAACCGGTGCGTGTCTACCGAGCCGAGCTTCGCTCCGGAGCAAAGTTGCCTGCGCCGCAGGCGGAGGCAAGAACACGCCGACCTAGACGTAAAGCGGTGACCGTATCCATCTTTGTTGCCGCGGTTCTTGTCCTCGGCGCCGGCGTGATTGCTTGGTTTGTCGTGAAACCGCCGAAAAGCGTTACGGAGCCGGTGGCGACGTCACCGATCCCGGATAGAGCCTCCATCGCTGTCCTGCCTTTCACCAATCTGAGCAACGACCCGCAGCAGGAATATTTCAGCGATGGAATTACCAACGACGTGATTACCGACCTCTCCAAATTCGGCTCGTTGTTTGTGATTGCGAGTAATTCGGTATTTGCCTACAAAGGGAAGCCGGTGAAAGTTCAGGACGTGAGCCGCGAACTCGGCGTGCGCTATGTCCTGGAGGGGAGCGTTCAGAAAGTCAAAGACAAGGTTCGGGTCAATGCACAGCTGATTGACGCCGCCACTGGACACCACATGTGGGCCGAGCGCTACGAACGGGACCTAAACGACTTATTTGTCGTTCAGGATGAAATCGTGCAAGCGATTGTGGGAGCGATGGCTGTCAGGGTCCGGGAGGTGGAGCGCGACCGCGCGATGCGGAAAGGTACTGATAGCTTGGAAGCCTACGACTACGTATTACGCGGTCGGGAGTATCTTTCCCGCGTTACACGTTCGACCAATCTAGAGGCGCGTAAGATGTTTCAGCGGGCGATCGAACTCGATCCGCGCTACGCGGCTGCCTATGTGGGGCTCGGTTGGACCTATCGCAGGGCCGTGGGTCACGGTTGGACGGAGTTCATCAACGAAGCACTGGAGCGTGCCCAGGATCTAGCGCAGCAGGCTTTGCGCCTCGAAGATTCCGCAGCCGCTCACGGCTTGCTCGCCTGGATATATCTTGCGCGCGGACAGCACGAACTCGCGAGCAATGCTGCGGATCGCGCGATGGAACTCAATCCCAATGATTCGGATAGCCTTTCTCGCTTGGCATCGGTGCATCTCTACATGGGGAGAACAGATGAGGCCGTCCGGGCTTATGAGACCGCCTTGCGCTTCGACCCCAACACCGATGCAGACACGCACTTTACCCTCGGGCTTGCTTATTATCTGCAGAGTCAATACGCAAAATCGATCAGCATATTGGAACGCGGCAGAAGCAAGAAACCAAGCCATGTCTTTATCCATGTCGCCCTGGCGGCGGCTTACGCGCAAACGGGTCACTCCACTGAGGCGGCACGCGAGGCCGGAAGGGTTCGTCGGCTCCACCCATTTTTCGAAGTCGCGTCTTTCGGTACCAGGTTTCGCAACCCACGGGATCGTGAGCGATTCGCGGAGGGCCTTGGCAAAGCTGGACTAAAGTGACACAGGTAATGAGTCGATCGCTAAACCGGCAAGCGCTTAGAGTCGCGCAAAACATGCAAGACTGACGCTACATGAAGCACAAACGGGCTGAGAGTTGTCTCTACTTACGAATATTCTCCCAACTTTCCTCAGCCTTCTTGATGTTAGCGTGCGTGTCCTCGCCAAATTTTCCCCGACCGCGCTTACTGAAGCTCAAATAGAGCTTGCCATCGATCACTCTCCAGGCCTCGGGGTCGATGGTCTTAATCTCGCCGCGAGTCAACGCCATTGAACAAAACCCACCAAACTGCGGCGCGTATCGCTCCGGACTGCCGGCAAACATGTCGCGATGGGATTCGTCCGCAAAGTGCCAATTCGCGCCGTTCCACGAATACGCCATATCAGGCCTGCCCTTCATGGGCTGGCCCTTCGTGAAATACGCGACGGGATCGTATCCCTTTATCGCCACGTTATCCGACCCTTTGTTGACCCTCGTCGCTTCGCCAGCCATGCCTGGTTGAACCGCGAAGGTAGCGGTCAGTAAAACGATGAGAATCGAAGCAATTGCTCTAGTGAAGTTTGCCATGCTTATCCTCCCGACAATTGACCGTATCTCATTGAACAGACTGTGTCACAACCTCCGGTAGGTCAAGACGCAGAAGTGCCGTGTTATGGCAACCAACTGCCGACAAACACGCTTGCGGCGGGAAACGTGGTTTGGCCAGCCAACCTTAACCGATGGCTTTGCGCAGTCCCGCACGTTATAACCTTATCGAGGAACTCTCTCAGTGGCTGGCATTGGCAAAGCAAGAGACCGTTGTTCGGTGTGTGACGCGTCGCTCACGCTCTGCATGTGTGCGGTGTTGCCGCGCTTGGATTTGCGCACGAAGATTGCGCTGGTGATCCATCATCGCGAACTTGCGCGGAGCAGCAATACCGGGCTGCTCGCACTGCGAGCGCTGGTCAATTGCGAGTTGCGCGTCCGCGGCGAAAGCCGGGAAGCGCTCGACTTGAGCGATCTTTTGTCGCCGCAGTATCGAACCTTACTCTTTTATCCCTGCGCCGATGCTGTCGAATTAAATCGGGATCTCGTCGGCCAGGACCCGCGGCCGATCCAGCTCATCGTGCCGGACGGCACCTGGCGCCAGGCGCGAAAGATTCATGCGCGCCATCAGGAACTAAAAGACATTCCGCGGGTTAAAATCAGGACGCCGAACCACGCGATCTTTCAACTGCGCGCGCAAAGTCGTCCAGAAGGGATGGCAACTTTGCAGGCGATTGCCTGTGCCCTTGGGATTATCGAAGGCGACCTGGTGGCGGCGCCGCTGATGAAGCTCTATCGCGCCCGACTCGATCGGACCCTCAGAGCCCGCGGCCTTCCAAAACCACGTTAGAGATTAACTCTGCGCCGATACACGCCCTGAAATTTTTGAGACTCCAGGCATCCTTGTAAAGCAAACCTGGAAGATTACATCGCCGCGGCGCGGAGAGCGCAGAGTAAAGATCGTTTGTTTCAATAAAATTCTCCGAACTTTGCGATCTCTGTGCCTCTGTGGTGAATGTTTCTTCACCGGAAAACCTGAACAGCCGCATTCT
>Ga0326597_10006643_pt1 | contig 15823 bp, 18 predicted proteins | sample RVTome_12_FD_203789 | JGI IMG/M metagenome (GOLD analysis project Ga0326597, IMG submission 203789) | Soil microbial communities from uranium-contaminated site in the Upper Colorado River Basin, Wyoming, United States - RVT100D185 | ecosystem: Environmental > Terrestrial > Soil > Contaminated >...
CGGCTGAACGCGCGCCGCCGTCAACACGAGCTCGAGAGGAAAGGAGCGACATGGTGCTGGTTTCCGATGTTTATCAATCACGAGTCGACAATGAGACGGCGATCCTCATGCGCCAGGACCCGATCGTCTATTCCGATCCGCGCGTTGAGGTGACGCCGGGGCTGACCCATCACCAGCTCAAGCACTACCAGAAGAACGGCTTCGTCCTGCTGAAAAGCTATTTTTCGGAGGAGGAAACCCGGCGGTTGCTCGACGAGGCCCGAAAAATGGCCGCGGATCCGAAAATCCGGGGCCGCGAGGAGGCGATCACGGAGCCGGGCTCGGATGCCGTGCGCTCCGTGTTCAGGGTGCACGCTCTTAACGAGCGCTACCGGCGCCTGTCGCGCGACGCGCGGCTGGTCAACATCGCCCGGCAGATACTGGGCAGCGAAGTCTATATCCACCAGTCGCGGGTCAACCTCAAGCCGGGCTTCGCCGGCAAGGAATTCTACTGGCACTCGGATTTCGAGACCTGGCACGTCGAGGACGGCATGCCGCGCATGCGCGCCGTGAGCTGCACCGTGCTGCTGACGGAAAACAACGAGCACAACGGGCCGCTGCTGCTGGTTCCCGGGTCGCACAGGCACTACGTGTCCTGCGTGGGGGCGACGCCGGAGGACCACTACAAGCAGTCGCTCAAAAAGCAGGAATACGGGATCGCCGACCCGGCGGCGCTCGAGTTCCTGATGGAGCGCGGCGGCATCCAGTCGATGAAGGGGCCGGCGGGCACCGTCGTGTTCTTCGACTGCAACACGATGCACGGCTCGAACAGCAACATCTCGCCCTATCCGCGGGCCAACCTGTTCCTGGTCTACAACAGCGTGGAGAACACGCTCGAGGCGCCGCGCTCGGGCCTCAGGCCGCGCCCGGAATTCATCGCGACGCGCGACGACTGCGCGCCGATCGTTCCGCTCGATTCCGGGCATGGCGAGCGCGGCTGAGCGGGCGGCCGGTCAGTCGCGGCATGAACGCGCTCGGATGGCTCGCGACGACCGGCGTGCTCGCGCTGGCGGTGCTTTCGGGAGGCTGCTCCGATCGGAGCGGCGATCCGGGTGAGGCGGCGCTCACGACGCTCGAGCGCGCGCGCGCGAGCGGCACGATCCGCATCGGCTATGCGAACGAGGCGCCGTACGCCTTCCTCGACAGCGCGGGCCGGCTGACAGGCGAAGCGCCCGAGATCGCGCGCGTCGTGCTCGCCGACATGGGCATCCGCGAAATCGAGGGCGTGCTGACCGAGTTCGGTTCCCTGATACCGGGTCTCAAGGCCGGCCGCTTCGACATCATCGCCGCCGGCATGTACATCCTGCCCCTGCGCTGCCGCGAGGTCGCCTTCTCCAACCCGACCTACTCTGTCGGCGAGGCGTTCGTGGTCGCCGCCGGGAATCCCCTCGGCCTGCACAGCTACGCCGACGTCGCGAAGCACGCGACGGCGCGGCTGGCCGTCGTGGCGGGGACGGTGGAGCGCGACCACGCGCAGCGCGCCGGGATTCCCGACGGCCGACTCGTGGTGTTTCCCGAGGCGCCGAGCGCGCTCGAGGGCGTCGCGGCCGGCCGCGTGGACGCGTACGCCGGCACCAGCCTGACCGTCAACAGCCTGCTCGAGAAGTCCGGCGACCGGGCGGTGGAGCGCGCCGCGCCGTTCCACGACCCCGTCATCGAGGGCAGGCCCGCCCGCGGCTACGGCGCGTTCGCGTTTCGCCGCGAGGACCGGGCCTTGCGCGAGGCGTTCAACGCGGCGCTCGCCCGTTTCATCGGCACGCCGCGCCACCGGGAACTCGTGCGCGCCTTCGGTTTCGGCGAAACCGAGCTTCCTGGCGCCGCCACCGCCGACGCGCTGTGCCGCGGCTGACGTCGCAGGCGGCCGTATCCCATGCTCGATATGCTGCCTTCGTTGCTGCGCGGGCTCGCGGTGACCGCAGGCGTCACCGCCGGTGCCGCGGCATTGGCGGTGGTGGCGGCCGTCGCCGCCGGGCTGGCGCGCGCGTCGCGCGCCCGGCTCCTGCGCTGGCCCGCCGCGGTTTACGTCGAGGTGTTTCGCGGCACTTCCGCGCTGGTGCAGCTTTTCTGGTTCTACTTCGTGCTGCCGTTTTTCGGTGTCGAGCTGCCGGCATTTGCCGCGGGCGTGCTGGTGCTCGGGCTCAATACCGGCGCCTACGGGGCGGAGGTCGTGCGCGGCGCGATCCTCGCGGTGCCGCCCGGGCAGCGCGACGCGGCGGCCGCGCTCAATCTGGGCCGGCTGCAGACGCTGCGACGCGTCGTCCTGCCCCAGGCCTGGCCGGCCATGCTGCCGCCCGCCGGCAATCTCGCCATCGAGCTGCTGAAGAACAGCACGCTGGTGTCGCTCATCACGATCACCGAGCTGACGTTCGCCGCGCAGCTCGCGCGCGCGCAAACGCTCCGGAGCGCGGAGATCTTCGGGGTGGTGCTCGTGCTCTACTTCGCGACGGCGCTCGTCATTACCGGCGGCATGCGGCTGCTCGAGCGGCGGGCCGCGCGCGGACTCGAGCGGGGAGGGCGCTGACGCATGTTCGACTGGCGTTACGCGTGGGACACGTTGCCGGCGCTCGGCGCGGCACTCGTCGTCACGCTGCAGGCGACCGCCGGCGGCATGGCGATCGCGCTCGTGCTGGGGCTTGCGCTCGCGCTCGCGCGCCGCTCGCAACGGGCGTGGATCGCCTGGCCGGCCGGCGCCACGATCGAATTCGTGAGGAGCACCCCGTTGCTCGTGCAGATCTACTTCCTGTTCTACGTGCTGCCGGAGGCCGGGCTGCGCGCGTCGCCGCTCGTGACGGGCGTGCTGGCGCTCGGCGTGCATTACGCGGCGTATTGCGCGGAGGTCTATCGCGCCGGTCTCGAATCGGTGCCCAGGGGGCAGTGGGAGGCCGCGGCCGCGCTCAATCTGGGCCGCTTCCGGACGCTCGCGGCGGTCATCGTGCCGCAGGCGATCCCGCCGGTCGTCCCGGCGCTCGGCAACTACCTCGTGGCGATGTTCAAGGACACGCCGCTGCTGTCGGCGATCACGGTGGTGGAGCTGCTGCAGACCGCCAAGCTGGTCGGCGCCGAGCGCTTTCGCTACGTGGAGCCGCTGACGCTGGTGGGCATCCTGTTCCTCGTGCTGAGCCTCGTGTCGGCGGCGGGCATCGGCTGGGTGGAACGCCGCCTGCAATCGAGGCACTGAGCCGATGCAGCCGATCCTGCGATTGAGAGGGGTCACGAAGGCCTACGGCGCCGTCGCGGCGCTCGCCGGCGTCGACCTCGACGTGCCGCCGGGCGAAGTCGTGAGCGTCATCGGCCCCAGCGGCTCCGGCAAGTCGACGCTGCTGCGCCTGCTGATGACGCTGGATCGCCCCGACGCGGGCGCGCTCGAGATCGACGGCGAGTCGCCCTGGATCATGGAGCGGGGCGGCCGGCCGGTGCCCGCCGACGAGCGTCACCTGCGCCGCGTGCGGGGCAAGGTCGGCATGGTCTTCCAGCACTTCAACCTGTTCCCGCACATGACCGCCGTCGAGAACGTGATGGAAGCGCCGGTCCACGTGCTCGGCATGACGGCGGACGATGCGCGCGAGCGCGCACGGGCACTGCTGCTTCAAGTGGGCCTCGAGGACAAGGCCGATGCCTATCCGGCGCAGCTCTCCGGGGGGCAGAAGCAGCGGGTGGCGATCGCCCGCGCGCTGGCGATGCGCCCCAAGGTCATGCTGTTCGACGAGGTCACCTCCGCGCTCGACCCGGAACTGGTGGGGGGCATACTCGCGCTGATACGGGAGCTCGCCGCGAGCCGCGCGATGACCCTCGTGATCGTGACGCATCACATGGCGTTCGCCGAGTCCTGCTCCGACCGCGTGGTGTTCTTCGACGGCGGCGCCATCGTGGAGGATGGGCCGCCGGAAGCGATATTCCGCCAGCCGCGGCTCGAGCGCACGCGCCGTTTCGTGCAGGCCGTGCTCGAGTCACGGTAATCGCCGCCGCGGCCGGCGCGGGGGCCAGTCTCAATTCCGGTTGACGCTTGGGAGCGGGGGGGACTAGCCTCCCCGGTGCCGAGCAGGCATGCTGGGGGACACGGCCGCCCTCGGCCGCGCGACAGGGTGACCGAAAAGCAATAGGAGAGCGGGTTGCGAAGTCTGCTTCTGATTGCGAGCGGAATCGTGCTGGGTGCGGCCTGGGCTGGCGCGGCGGCGGCATCGCCGGCGAGAGCGGCTGCCGCGCAGGAATCCAAACCGGCCGCGGCGCCGGTGGTGCTGCTCAGGCTCGAGGGCGCGGTGAGCCCGGCGACGGCGGACTACACCGTGCGCGGGCTACGCAAGGCGGCCGAGCGCGGCGCGGCGCTGGTCGTGCTGCAAATCGACACGCCGGGCGGGCTCGACACCTCGATGCGCTCGATCATCAAGGAAATTCTGGCGTCCCCGGTGCCGGTGGCGACGTATGTCTCGCCCAACGGGGCGCGCGCCGCGAGCGCCGGCACGTTCATCCTGTACGCGAGCCACATCGCGGCAATGGCGCCCGCCACCAATCTCGGCGCGGCCACGCCGGTCGCGATCGGCGCGCCGGGCGGCTCGCCGTCCCGGCCCGAGGGTGGCGGCAAGAAGCCGGAGGACAAGGGCGACGGCAAGGTGGCGAAACAAGAGGACGCGCCGAAGGACAGTATGAGCAAGAAGCAGATCCACGACGCCGCGGCCTACATCCGCAGCCTCGCGCAGCTGCGTGGGCGCAACGCCGAATGGGGCGAGAAGGCCGTGCGCGACGCGGTGAGCCTGTCGGCCACGGAGGCGAAGAAGCTCAAGGTGATCGAGTTCATCGCGCCGGACGTGCGGGATCTGCTGAAGCAACTCCAGGGGCGCAAGGTGACCGTGCAGGGCGTCGAGCGGACGCTCCAGACCGCCGAAGCCGAGACCGTCTCGATCGAGCCCGACTGGCGGAGCCGGCTCCTCGCCGTGGTCGCGGATCCCAGCATCGCGCTGATCCTGATGATGATCGGAATCTACGGCCTGTTCTTCGAGTTCTCGAACCCGGGCTTCGTGCTGCCGGGCGTGGTGGGCGCGATCTGCCTGCTGCTCGCGCTGTTTGCGTTCCAGCTGCTGCCGGTCGATTACACGGGCCTTGCCCTGATCCTGCTCGGCATCGCGTTCATCGTGGGCGAGGCGTTCCTGCCGAGCTTCGGCATATTGGGCATCGGCGGCATCGCGGCGATGGTGTTCGGGATGGTGATCCTGTTCGATCCCGAGACCGCGGCGGGCTACGCGCCGTCGAAGACGTTCATCGTCGGGACGGCCGTCGTGAGCGCGGGCATCGTGTTCGCCATCGTGTGGTTCGCGGCGCGCTCGCGCAAGCGCCCGGTGGTGAGCGGGCGGGAGGACATGATCGGCGCGCGCGGCGAGCTGCTCGAGGATTTGGCCGGCGAAGGCTGGGCGCGCGTGAAGGGGGAGCGCTGGCGGGTGCGGAGCGGCGCGGCCCTGCGGCAGGGCCAGCGCGTGCGGGTGACGGGGGCGGACGGACTGACGCTGACCGTCCAGGCTGAGAACGACGACGGGAGGGGCTGAGCATGGGATTCGAATTCGGTATCGGCGGAGTGCTGTTAGTCATCGCGGCGCTGGTCATCGCGTCGTTCCGCATCCTGCGCGAGTACGAGCGCGGCGTCGTGTTCCTGCTCGGGCGGTTCTGGAAGGTCAAGGGGCCGGGGCTGATCATCGTGGTGCCGGGCATCCAGCAGATGGTGCGGGTGGATCTCCGCACCGTCGTGATGGACGTGCCGAGCCAGGACGTGATCTCGCGCGACAACGTCTCGGTTAAGGTCAACGCGGTCGTCTACTTTCGCGTGATGGATCCGCAGCTCGCGATCATCCAGGTGGAGAACTTCCTGGAGGCGACGAGCCAGCTCGCGCAGACGACCCTGCGCGCCGTGCTCGGCAAGCACGAGCTCGACGAGATGCTCGCCGAGCGCGACAAGCTCAACATCGACATCCAGAAGATTCTGGATGCCCAGACCGATGCCTGGGGCATCAAGGTGGCCACCGTCGAGATCAAGCACGTCGACATCGACCCGTCCATGGTACGCGCGATCGCGCAGCAGGCTGAAGCGGAACGAACGCGCCGCGCCAAGGTCATCCACGCCGAAGGCGAGTTGCAGGCCGCTGAGAAGCTGCTGCAGGCGGCCCGGATGCTCGCGCAGCAGCCGCAGGCGATGCAGCTGCGCTACCTGCAGACGCTCGGCAGCATCGCGGGCGACAAGAGCTCGACCATCGTGTTCCCGGTGCCGCTGGACATGATCTCCTCGTTCCTCGACATCGTGCGCGGGGTCAAGGCGTCCGGCTGATTCCGGCTGCTTGCGAGGGTCCCCCGGCCGGGGTTGTCGCGAAATCGCGTAGTTTGTAGAATTCGGGCGCCCGGGCAGGTCTTCGGGCAGCCCGCAATGGGCACCCAGGCAGTTCCGTCTACGGTTCCGGAGGAGGGCACGTTGCGCGCGCTGAGTCTCGTTGTCGTGCTGTACGCGTTCTGGCTGCTGCTGTCGGGCCATTACACTCCCTTCCTGATGGCGGTCGGCGCGGGTGTCGCTGTCGGCGTCCTGCTGCTGGCGCGCCGCATGGAGGTGGTGGACCACGAAGGCCACCCCTTCCAGCTGTCGTGGCGCCTGATTGGCTACTGGCCGTGGCTGTTCAAGGAGATCGCCAAGAGCGCCTGGGACGTGGCGAAGATCATCGTGAATCCCCGGCTGCCCATCAGCCCGACCCTTTTTCGGGCGCCGGCCTCGCAGAAATCCACGGTGGGCATCGTCACCTACGCCAATTCGATCACCCTCACGCCGGGCACGATCTCCGTGGAGGTCGGGAAGGGCGAGTTCCTGGTGCACGCGCTGACGCGTGAAGGCGCCGACGGGCTGCTCGCGGGCGAGATGGACCGGCGCGTGACTCGCTTCGAGGGGCAGTCCTGATGTTCACTGCCGCCGCCGCCGCGCTGCTCGTCGCGCTCGCCCTTGCGCTGACGCGCGCCTGCCTGGGGCCGACGGTCTTCGACCGGGCGCTGGCGGCCAATACGGTCGGCACGATCGCGGTGCTGCTGCTCGCCGTGATCGGCTTCCTCACCAACCGTCCCGAGTTTCTCGATCTCGCGATCGTCTACGGCCTGCTCAACGTGGTCGGCACGATCGCCGTGCTGAAATACTTCCAGTACGGCAATCTCGGCGATCCGGGCGACGCCGAGCGGGAGTCCGGGTCGTGAGCGCGCTGGTCGACGTGGCGAGCTGGGCCTGCCTCGTCGCCGGGGGCGTGTTCTGCGTCATCGGCGCCGTGGGGCTGATCCGCATGCCCGAGTTTTTCACCCGCATCCATGCCGCGAGCGTCACCGACACGCTCGGGGCAGGCCTGATACTCGCCGGCCTCGCGCTGCAGGCGGGATTCACGCTGGTGACGGTGAAGCTCGCGATGATCGGCGTGCTGATTCTTTTCACGAGCCCGACCGCGACGCATGCCCTGGCGAAAGCGGGCCTCGCGCGCGGACTGAAGCCGTTCCTTGCCGAAGACCGGAGGCGATCATCGAAGCCGTGATCATCGCCACGCTGCTCACGATGATCGCGGTGATCACCGTGGTGATCGTGCGCGAACGCAACCTGTTCGCGGTGGTCGTCCTCTTCGGCATCTACAGCTTCCTGATGGCGACCGTGCTGGTCGCGCTCGACGCGGTGGACGTGGCGATGACCGAGGCGTCCGTCGGGGCCGGCATCTCCACCATCCTGTTCCTGAGCGCGCTGCACCTCAGCAAAGGCATCGAGATGAAGCCGCTGCACCGGCCGTTCCTGCCGCTGATCGTGGCGCTCGCCACCGGCGCCGCGCTTGCCTACGGGACGCTCGACCTGCCGGCGTTTTCAGATCCGCGGGCCGCGATCCACCAGCATGTCGCCAAGCGCTACGTCGACGAAGCGGCGCGCGAGACCGGCGTGCCCAATATCGTGACGGCGGTTCTGGCGAGCTACCGGGGCTACGACACGCTGGGCGAGGTGACCGTGGTGTTTACCGCGGGCATCGGTGTCATCGCGCTGCTGCGGCGCATGCGCCCCCGCAAGCGGGGAGAAGGCTCATGAAGGGCTACCTCGTTCTGCGCGTCGTCGCCAAGCTCATGATCGCCTTCATGGTGGTGTTCGCGCTCTACGTGCAGTTCCACGGCGACTTCGGGCCCGGCGGCGGGTTCCAGGCGGGGGTCATCACGGCGGCGGCGATTGTGTTCTACGCCATCATCTTCGGACTGCCGGCGGCGCGCGCGGTGGTGCCGGACTGGCTGGTCGAGGCGATGGTGGCGGCCGGCGTGCTGCTCTACGCGGGCGTCGGCTTCGCCGGCCTCGTGCTGGGCGGCAACTACCTCGACTATTTCGTGCTCGCCGCCGATCCGGTGGAAGGCCAACACCGCGGGATTTTCTGGATCGAGCTCGGCGTGCTGATCACGGTCGCGGGCGTGATGCTCAAGATCTTCTACATGTTCGCGTCGCGCGACGAGGAGCGCTCCCGGTGACCGTCGCGGGCCATTACAGCTACTGGATCACGATTGTGATCGCGATGGCGGGCCTCTACATCGTCATCGCGCGCGGCAACCTCGTGAAGAAACTGGTGGGGCTGGCGATCTTCCAGACTTCCGTCTACCTGCTCTACATCGCCCCCGGCAAGCTGATCGGCGGCACCGCGCCGATCGTGGCCGAGGGTTTCGCCGTCTACTCGAATCCGTTGCCGCACGTCCTGATCCTGACCGCCATCGTGGTCGGCGTCGCGACGCTGGCGCTGGGGCTCGCGCTGGTGGTCCGGATCAAGGAGGCCTACGGCAGCATCGAGGAGGATGAAATCCTCGGGCAGGACCCGGCGCCACCCGGCCGGACCCCATAGCAGAAGAAAGCCGGATCTTGATTTCACAGCACTATCCCGTATTGCACGTCGTGCTGCCGCTGATCGCGGCGCCGGTCATGGTGCTCGCGCGGCACGGCGGAATCGCCTGGCTGCTCGCGACCGCGGTCTCGTGGTCGTCGCTGGCGGTTTCGGTGGCGCTGTTCGCGCAAGTAGCCGACGGCAGCGTCGTTTCGTACGCGATCGGCAACTGGGCGCCGCCGTGGGGCATCGAGTACCGCATCGACAGCGTCAACGCCTTCCTGCTGGTGCTGGTGTCGCTGATTGCCTCGGTGGTGGCCATCTACAGCCGGGAGAGCGTCGCCGCGGAAGTGCCGCGCGAGCAGCATTACCTCTTCTACACGATGTACGTGCTGTGCCTCGCGGGGCTGCTGGGCATCGCCGCGACCGGAGACGGCTTCAACCTGTTCGTCTTCCTGGAGATTTCGTCGCTGTCGAGCTACGTGCTGATCGCGCTGGGGCGCGACCGGCGCGCGCTGATGGCGTCCTACCAGTACCTGATCATGGGCACCATCGGCGCGACGTTCATCGTGATCGGCGTGGGGCTGTTGTTCCTGATGACCGGCACGCTCAATCTGGCAGACATGGCGGCCCGGCTGCCCGGCGTCACTGAGACGCGGCCGGTACTCGCCGCGCTCGCGTTTCTCACGGTGGGCATCTGCCTCAAGCTCGCGCTGTTTCCCCTGCACCTGTGGCTGCCGAACGCCTACGCCTACGCGCCGTCGGCGGTGACCGCTTTTCTGGCGGCGACCGCCACCAAGGTGTCGGTCTACGTGCTGCTGCGCTTCTACTACACGGTGTTCGGCGAGAGCGTCGTGTTCGCCGCGCTGCCCATGGGCGGGATCCTGCTCGCGCTGTCGCTCGCGGCGATGTTCATCGCCTCCACCATCGCGATCTTCCAGGACGACGTCAAGCGCCTGTTCGCGTACTCGAGCGTCGCCCAGATCGGCTACATCACGCTCGGGATCAGCTTCGACAGCGCGACCGGCCTTACCGCGGCCATCGTGCACCTGTTCAATCACGCGCTCACCAAGGGCGCGTTATTCATGCTGCTGGGTGGCGTGGCGCTGCACCTCGGCCGGATCCGGTTCCGTGACATCGGCGGCCTCGCGCGGGTCATGCCGCTGACGTCGTTCGGCGTGGTGCTGGCGGGCCTGAGCCTGATCGGCGTGCCCGGCACCGTGGGGTTCGTCAGCAAGTGGTACCTGGTGCTTGCGGCGCTCGAAGCGGGCGCCGGATGGCTCGCGGCGCTCATCGTGCTGAGCTCGCTCCTCGCGGTGGTCTACGTCTGGCGTTTCGTCGAGGTGGCGTACTTCCGGGAGCCGAGCGAGGCGGTCTCCCGGCTTAAGGAAGCGCCGCCATCCATGCTCGCGGCGTCCTGGGTGATGGTGGTGGGCTGCGTGTATTTCGGGCTGGATGCGTCGACGACCGTGGGCGGGGCGGCGCAGGCCGCCGCCACGCTATTGGGGATCGGGCGGTGAGCCCGGCGGAGACCCTGCTCGCGGCGCTCGCCGTGCCGATTGCCGGCGCGGGTTTGATCGCGGCGGCTCACCGCGTTCCCAACCTGCGCGAGGGCATTACTCTCGCAACCGCCGTGACGCTGTTTGCCCTGGTGGCATCGCTGCTGCCGCAGGTGGCCGCGGGCGACCGACCCGCGATCACGCTGTTCGAGGTCATGCCGGGCATCGCGCTGCGACTCGTCGTCGAGCCGCTCGGCATGCTATTCGCGGTGATCGCCTCCGGACTGTGGATCGTCAACTCGCTCTACTCGATCGGCTACATGCGCGGCAATAAGGAGGCGCACCAGACGCGCTTCTATGTCTGCTTCGCCGGCGCGCTCGCCGCCGCTATCGGCGTCGCGTTTGCCGGCAACCTGTTCACGCTGTTCCTGTTCTACGAGGCGCTGTCGCTCATCACCTATCCGCTGGTCACGCACCACGGCACGCCCGAGGCGATGCGGGCCGGGCGCGTCTACCTCGGGATACTGATCGGCACCTCCATCGCGCTGTTCCTGGTGGCGATCATCTGGACGTGGCAGCTGACCGGCACGATGGAATTCCGGCCGGGCGGCATCCTGGGCGGCGACATCCCCAACGCGACGGTCGGCCTGCTGCTCGCGCTATACGTATTCGGCATCGGAAAGGCGGCGGTGATGCCGGTGCACCGGTGGCTGCCGGCGGCGATGGTGGCGCCGACGCCGGTTTCCGCGCTGCTCCACGCGGTGGCGGTGGTCAAGGCGGGCGTGTTTTCGGTCCTGAAGATCGTCGTCTACGTGTTTGGCGTCGATGCCATCGCGGGACTGACGAGCGTGGACTGGCTGCCTTTCATGGCCGGGTTCACCATCATCGCCGCGTCCATCGTCGCGCTGCGCGCCGACAACCTGAAGCGCCGCCTCGCCTACTCGACGGTGAGCCAGCTGTCGTACGTCGTGCTGGCGGCGGCGCTGCTGACGCCGCTGTCGATCATCGGCGCCGCGCTGCATATCGCGACGCACGCCCTGGGCAAGATCACCCTGTTCTTCGCCGCGGGCGCGATCTATACCGCGGCTCACAAGACGGAGGTGAGCCAGCTCGACGGCATCGGCTGGCGCATGCCGTGGACGATGGGCGCGTTCGCGGTCGGCGCGCTGTCGCTGATCGGCGTGCCGCCCGCGGCCGGTTTTGTCAGCAAGTGGTTCATCATTTCAGGCGCGATCGACGCCGGCCACATGACCGCGGTCGCCGTGCTGGTCGCGAGCACGCTCCTCAACGCCGCTTACTTTCTGCCGATCGTCTACCGCGCCTTTTTCGTCGCGCCCCCCGACGACGGGCATCATGCCCACGGCGAGGCGCCGCTCGCGATGGTGGTGGCGCTGGTGCTCACCGCCGCGGGCACGGTGGCGCTTTTCTTCCTGATTGACTGGCCGCTCGCCCTGGCGCGGCAACTCGCCTCCGGCTGACGGCCGCCACCGCCCATCGAGGATCAAGCGATGAAAGACGAAAAGACCTACTGGCTCGACCGCAGCGAGAACGTGACCAAGCTCTACCGCGGGCTGTGGGGCATCGGTATCGGCCTGCTGCTGCTCGATCTGGTGATCCACAAGCACGAAGATCTCGACTTCGCCGCCTGGCTGGGCTTTTACGCGGGGTTCGGGTTTTTCGCCTGCGTGGCGCTGGTGATCGCCGCCAAGGAGATCCTGCGCCGTCTGGCGATGCGGTCCGAGGACTACTATGACCGCTGATTTCCCGGTGGCGTTGATCCTCATCCTGGGCGGCCTGGCAGTGCCGCTCCTGCGCGGCCGCGCGCGCGCGGTCTGGATGCTGCTGCTGCCGGTCGCCGCATTCGCCTGGCTCCTCTCGGTGCCGTACGGCGAGCACGCCCGGATCGGATTTATGGGGCAGACGCTGGTGCTGATGCGGGTTGACCGGCTGAGCCTGCTGTTCGGCTACGTATTCCTGATCGCGGCGCTGCTCAACGTCATTTACGCGCTGCACGTCGACGACACGCCGCAGCACGTTGCGAGCCTGGTCTACGCGGGCAGCACGCTCGGCGCGGTATTCGCGGGCGATCTGCTCACGCTGTTCGTATTCTGGGAGCTGACCGCCGTCTCCTCCGTCGTGCTCGTGTGGGCGCGGCGCACCGAAAGCGCGCGGCGCGCCGGCATGCGCTACCTCCTGATGCAGCTGCTCTCGGGCATGCTGCTGCTCATCGGCGCGCTGGTGCATTGGCGGGCCACCGGGTCGCTGCAGTTCGGGAACATCGGGCTCGCCGGCGCGGGGGGCGCCTGGATACTCGCCGCTTTCGGCGTCAAATGCGCGTTTCCGCTGCTGCACAACTGGCTGCAGGACGCCTATCCGGAGGCCACCGTCACCGGCACCGTCGTGCTCTCGGCGTTCACGACCAAGCTCGGCATCTACGCGCTGGCGCGCGCCTTTCCCGGCACCGAGATGCTGATCTGGGTCGGCGTGACCATGACGGCGTTCCCGATCTTCTACGCGGTGATCGAGAACGACCTGCGCCGCGTGCTCGCCTACAGCATGAACAACCAGCTCGGGTTCATGGTGGCCGGCGTGGGCATCGGGACCGAGCTCGCCCTGAACGGCGCGGTCGCGCACGCTTTCGCGGACATCCTGTTCAAATCCCTGCTGTTCATGTCCATGGGCGCCGTGCTGCTGCGCGCCGGAACCGTCAAGGGCAGCGAGCTCGGCGGCCTCTACAAATCCATGCCGTGGACGGCGGGTTTCTGCATCGTCGGCGCGGCGTCGATATCCGCGTTCCCGTTGTTCAGCGCGTTCGTGACCAAGTCGATGATCATGAGCGCGGCCGCCCAGGAGGGGCACGTGATTTCCTGGCTGGTACTGCTGTTTGCGTCGGCGGGCGTGTTCCACCACGCCGGCATCAAGATTCCGTATTTCGCGTTTTTCGCGCACGACTCCGGCATCCGCTGCCAGGAGGCGCCGTTGAACATGCTGGTGGCGATGGGGATCGCCGCGGCGCTGTGCGTGGGCATCGGTGTCCTGCCGCTCGCGCTGTATTCGGTCCTGCCCTTCTCGAGCGGTTACGAGCCCTATACGCCGTCGCACGTGATCGACCAGCTTCAGCTCCTGATTTTTTCCGCGCTGGCGTTTTCCGTGCTGATGCGCACCGGCATCTATCCGCCAGAACTGAAGTCGGTGAACGTGGATTTCGACTGGATCTACCGGCGGCTCGGTCGGGATCTGGCGCGGTGGTCCGGCGCGCGGGTCGCCGCGGGCCTCGCCGCGGCGCGCGCGGTTGCGGATGCGGCGGCCGGCGCGGCGCTGGCGGCGCTGCAGCGCCATCATGGTCCGGACAGCGCGCTCGCGCGTACCTGGCCGACGGGGAGCATGGCGCTGTGGGCCATGGTCCTGCTGCTCGCGTACCTCCTCCTTTATTATTTGTGACGCGAGCACCTCGGGTTCGCGGGGTCAGTTTCCCGCAAGCATTGCGCTTCTCCGTGACTTGCGGGTGCCCGCCCGGCTGGCTTGCAAATGAATGGGGCGCGGTATACGATTGCCGCAGCATAGTAGAGCGTCCCGCATAGTAAAATCCGCCGGTCTGGCCCGATCTACCAGGATGCTTTGCTGTTGCAATCTCGTTAAGATGCATTCCCCCGTGTCAAAAAAAGGATGGAGGGCATGATGTTCAAGAAATTTCTCAAGAAATCCCCGCAGCCCGCAGTCAAGGAAGACGTCTCCCGCCGCAAATTTCTGACCGGGGCCACCGCAGCCACTGCGGGTGCGGCGATTACCGGCTTCCCGATGATCTCCGTCGCGCAGGCGCCCGTCGTGCTCAAGATGCAGGGCGCATGGGGCGCGAAGGACATCTTCAACGAAATGGCCGAGCAGTACGTCAAGCGCGTGAACGACATGGCGGGCGGGCGCCTGCGCATCGACTACCTCGTCGCGGGCGCGGTGGTGAAGGCGTTCGAGGTGATGGACGCCACCAGCAAGGGCGTGATCGACGCCTGCCACAGCGTGCCCGTGTACTGGTACGGCAAGCACAAGGCGGCGTCGCTCTTCGGGACCGGGCCGGTGTTCGGCAACGACGCGCACCACACGATCGCCTGGTTCTACCAGGGCGGCGGGAAAGCGCTCTACGACGAGCTGGTGCAGAAGACCCTGGGGCTCAATGTGGTCGGTTTTCTGAACTTCCCGATGCCGACCCAGCCGTTCGGCTGGTTCCGGAAACCCATCAAGGATGCGGGGGGGCTGAAAGGCCTCAAGTACCGCACCGTGGGGCTTGCCGCCGACCTGTTCCAGGCGATGGGCGCGAAGGTGACGCAGCTCCCGGGCGGCGAGATCGTGCCGGCGCTCGAGCGCGGCGTGATCGATGCCTTCGAGTTCAACAACCCGACTTCCGACATGCGCTTCGGCGCCCAGGATGTGCTCAAGAACTACATGATGGGAAGCTTTCACCAGGCGTCGGAGTGCTTCGAGATCGTCTTCAACAAGAAGCGGTTCGACTCGCTTCCCGCCGATCTCAGGGCCATCCTCACGACCGGCGTCGAGGCGGTCAACTCGGCGAACTTCTGGCTCGCCATGGAGAACTACTCGCGCGACCTGCAGATCCTGAAGGTCAAGCACAAGGTCAACGTGATCAAGACGCCGCGGAGCATCATGCTCGAGCAGCTCAAGGCCTGGGACAAGCTGAAGGCGGAGCTCAGCAAGGACCCGATCAACAAGAAGATCATCGAATCGCAGCGCGCGTGGTACCAGCGCGTCGTGTACTACGAGCAGTACAACGCGGCCGACTACCGGCTCGCCTTCGAGCACGTGTACAAGACCAAGATCGTCTGAGCGTGCCTGCACTATAGAGGGTAACGACCGGGGCGGCGCGGGGAGCGCCGCCCCGGTTTTTGTGTGCTTCGGATGAATGCGTCGGGGGACGGGTATGATCAACCGCACCATCTACGGGATAGACCTCCTGAGCCGGACGACTGGCCACGCCTTCGCGTGGTGCATCCTGATCCTCACCTTCGGCACCTCGTACGAAGTGTTCGTGCGCTATGTGCTGAACGACCCGACGAGCTGGGCATTCGACATGAGCTATCTCCTGTACGGGGGGCTGTTTTTCATGGGCGGCGCTTACGCGCTGTCGCGCGGCGCACACGTCCGCGGCGATGTGTTCTACCGCCTGTGGCGGCCGCGCACCCAGGCGACGGTCGAGCTGGTGCTATACATCCTGTTCTTCTTTCCGGGCGTGCTGGCGCTGGTGGTCGCCGGCTGGCCGTACGGCTACGAGTCCTTCCGGATCCGGGAGGTGAGCGTCAACAGCCCCGCGGGGGTGCCGATCTGGCAGCTGAAGCTCCTGATACCGTTCGGCGCCGCGCTCCTCGCCCTCCAGGGCGTGGCCGAAGTATTGCGTTGCCTGCTTTGCTTTCGCGACGGCCGCTGGCCGCAGCGCCTGCA
>Ga0326597_10006644_pt1 | contig 15820 bp, 16 predicted proteins | sample RVTome_12_FD_203789 | JGI IMG/M metagenome (GOLD analysis project Ga0326597, IMG submission 203789) | Soil microbial communities from uranium-contaminated site in the Upper Colorado River Basin, Wyoming, United States - RVT100D185 | ecosystem: Environmental > Terrestrial > Soil > Contaminated >...
AGGGAGAGGGGTGCCCCGACTTGTCGGGGCGGGGTGAGGGTGCGTTCTCCCATCGATGCGGTTCACGACAGCACCACGGCGGAACTGCAACGTCGCTCGGTCATGCTCAAGCAGCGAGCGTTTCGACTGTTCTCTGACTTCCCCTCTCCCTTTGGGAGAGGGGTGCCCCGACTTGTCGGGGCGGGGTGAGGTTGCATGCGTTCCATAACTCGGGGAGTATAGCGTGCAGCCGCGCCGTGCGCTCGCTTCGTACTCGGGGCTAACGGCCTCGTCTCCGCCTCCGTAGGCGAGGCTTTCCAGCCTCGCCCGTAGCGAAACGCTACTCCTCGGTCTCCACCCACAGCCGCTCGCCGTCCGTGGTCAACCGCACGGTGCCGTGCTCGTCCGTCCGCAGGACGAACGACCCGCCCAGCCGCTCCAGCACCCCAAGCGACGGGTGTCCGAACGGGTTGTTCGCCCCGACCGACACCACCGCCACCGCCGCCCGCACCGCCGCCAGCAGCGCCGGACTGCTCGACGTCCGTGAGCCGTGGTGCGCCACCTTGAGCACCGTCGATTGCACCTCCGCGCCCGATGCGAGCAGCGCGCGCTCGCCCGCCGCCTCGATGTCGCCCGTCAGCAGGAAGCTCGCTTGTTGCCACTCCAGCCGCAGCACCAGCGACGCGTCGTTCACGTCACCCGACGCCACCACGCCCGCTCCCGGGCCGAGCACGCGCAGCGCCACCCCGTCGCCGAGATCGATGACGTCGCCGGCGCGAGCTGCGTGGTAAGGGACCGCTTCTTCGCTGATCAGGTCGCGCCACTCGCGGTAGAGCGCCGTGTCCGCCTCGACCGCCGTCGCCAGCACCTGGCGCACGTCGTACCGCTCCAGCACATCGATCAGCCCCGCCAAGTGGTCCTCCTGCGGATGGCTCAGCACCACCAGGTCGATCGTGCGCTCCCAGAACGGCAGCTCTGCGCTCAGCGCGCCGGTCACCGCCTGCCCGCTCGCGCCGCCGTCGATCAGCACGCGCCGTCCCTCCGGCGTCTCGATCAAAATCGCGTCGCCTTGCCCCACGTCGAGCACGCTCACGGTCAGCCGCCCGTCGCTGTGGTCGAGCGCTGCCCACCACGCGATCGCCGCCGCGACGGCGAGGCCGCCGGCGAAGAGCCATGCGCGGCGTGCGCGCAGCGTGAACGGCCGTCTGCGCAGGCCATCGTGCTCTGTGATCGCCGCCGGCCTTCGCCCGTGCAATAGCCAGGTGATCGCCGCGAGCGCGACGTACGCGCCGGCCGCGTGTCCGCGTCCGAAGCCGTCGATCGCCACCGACGCGGCCGGGAGCCCCGCGAAGAACCGCCCGACCTCCACCATGTAGCTGAGCAGCGCCCACGCGAGGAAGCCCGACGCCTGTCCGAGCGGCGCCCAGATCGCCCCCGCGACGGCCGTCAGCGCCGACGCGCCCAGGATCAGCGGGAACGCGGGCACCAGCAGCAGGTTCGGCACGAGCGCGATGACGGAGACGCGTCCGAAGTGCAGCGCGATCAGCGGCAGCGTCGCGAGCACCGCACCCGCCGTTACCGCCGCGCTCTCCACGATCGAGCCGGTGAGCCCTCCCTCCGCGTCGACGCCCCAGCGTCGCGCCTGCTCCACGCCGCGCTCGCGCAGCGCCGGCGCGAGATAGACGATGCCCAGGATCGCTGCGAAGCTGAGCTGGAACGAGACGTCGTGCAGCACCTGCGGTTCCAGTCCCGTCATCAGCGCGCCTGCCAACCCGATCGACGTCGCTGCGCTCGCCGGCCGCCCGGCCAGCGTCGCCGTCACCAGCAGCCCGCCCATGATCGCCGCGCGCACCACCGTCGGCGACGCGCCCGTGAGCGCCGTGTAGCCCGCGATCGTCAGCAGCGCGACGAGCGCCGCCTGCCGCCGGCCGATCAGCCACGCCAGCGTGCTGATCACCAGCCCGGCGACGAGGCTCACGTTCTGCCCGGAGATCGCGATCAGGTGCGACGTGCCTGTCGCGTTCAGGTCGGCGCTGAGATCGGCCGGGATGGCCGACCGCTGGCCGAGCAGGATGCCTTGCGCCAGCGCCGCCTGCGGCTCTGGCAGGGCCCGCGCGAGCGCATCGCCCAGCCGCCGCCGCGTCGCATGCACGATCGCGAGCGCGTCGTTGCCGCGGCCGCTCGCGATCGTGCGCACCTCCGGATACGCCACGAGCGAGCCGGTCCCCTGCCGCGCGAGGATCTCGCGGTAGTCGAAATCGGGGAACGTTGGCGGCGTCTCCAGCTCGCCTGCCAGCTCGAGCAGGTCGCCGTAGTGGTGGCGCGGGAACAGGCCGCGCCGCAGCAGCACGCCCCCCGACTCGCGCTGCCAGCGCCCGTCGACGAACACCTCTCGCACCTCGAGACGCACGCGCTGCGAGCGCCCGCGCACCTCCGGCTCGTCGGTCACCAGCGCGCGGATGCGCACGAAGCCAGCGTCGTTGTAGCGTGCGATGCCCGTCGGTTCGTCGGGAGGTATTGTCGCGTCGTAGCGCACCGCGCCGGCGACGAAGAACCCCGCCGACAGCAGGCCGATCGCCGCGAGCTGCGGCCGCCGTTCGAGCACGCTCTTCGTCAGTCCGGCGACGCCGATCGCCGCCGCACCGGGCCACCACACCTCGCCCGCCAGCGCGCCCGCGACGATGCCCAGCAGCCACGCCCCGGCCAGGTAGACGAGCGTCACGGCCCGGTCGTGATCAGGTCGCGGATGCGCTCGAACGTGGCTTGTGGGATGAGGTCGCGGACGAGCAGGTCTTCTGGCGTCGTGAACGGCCCGTCCTGCGTGCGACTATCGACGATGCGCTGGCTGTACACCTCGCCGATGCCCGGCAGCGCGTCCAGCTCCGACGCTGCCGCCGCGTTGATGTTGATGCTCGTCGCGCCGGCGACGTTCGAGACGCCTCCGGAGGCGCGCTCCGCGACGGCTTGGCCCAAACGCGGTACCAGCACCTGGTCTTCGTCTCGCAGGCGGACCGCCAGGTTGACCGCCTCCAGGTTGGCGTCTGGCCCCGCGCCTCCCGCCGCGAAGACCGCATCGACGGCGCGGTCGCCGTCCTGCAGCGCGTAGACGCCGGGATTGAGCACGGCCCCCGTGACGTAGACCTCAATCGGCCCGCCGGGCGTCGGCGTCGCGTCGCCGAGCGTGATCTCGAGCGCCTCACCGCCGCCGTCACGCTGCTCGATGACGATGGCGACGACCGCCGCCGCCAGCAGCGCCGCCAGCACCACGATCACCGGGCGCTCCAGCCACGATGCCATCTCCGGGCTTCCTCCCTGCTGCTAACGGAGACCCCAACGGGGTATACAATCGCTTGCCTACCAGGTAGGGCACACTTTGCCCGACGATAACGTTCTTGTCAAGGGGGCTGTGCCGCCGCTGTGGGAAGTAGGGACAGACCTTCAGGTCTGTCCGGCCCCCTCGAAGACCTCGAACTTTGCAGCAGGGACAGATCGGAACCTGTCCGCCAGAGGCGGAGCTCTGTCCGGCCCCTACCGACGCCTCACGATCTCGCCGAATGGTCAGGGCGCACGGCTGTGCGCCCTGACCTCCGCTTACCCCCGCAACGTTAGGGGAACTCGACCGGCCGATGCACATCGGCAGGGGCGGGTTTCAAACCCGCCTCTACCTCGCATCCCCAAGAAATTTGGGAACAGAAGGGGGCCGCCCATCGGGCGGCCCCTCCGCGTTCGATCAGTGGTGCGCCGCTAGCGCTGCACGATGTTGATCGTGCAGGCCGAGCCCAGGCCGATCACGTGCGCCAGCCCCGCCTTCGCGCCCTCCACCTGCCGCGCGCCGGCCTGGCCGCGCAGGTGCCAGACGATCTCGACGATGTTCGCGACCCCCGTCGCGCCCAGCGGGTGCCCCTTCGATAGCAGCCCGCCGCTCGCCGCGACCGGGATCCGCCCGCCGATCGAGGTCTCGCCTTCATCGATCATGCGGCCGGCCTCGCCCTCGCCGCACAGACCGAGGTTTTCGTAATGGAGCAGCTCCGCCGTTGCGAAGCAGTCGTGCAGCTCCACCAGCGACAGGTCCTCCGGGCCGATGCCCGCCTTCTCGTACGCCTCCTTCGCGGCGTTGCGCGTCAGCGTGTTCACGTCGAACATCGCCGGCTCGCGCTCGTTCCACGGGTCGCTCGTCAGCACCGACGCGCCCACCTTGATCGGCTTCGTCGTGTACTGCTTCGCCTTGTCCATCGAGGTCAGGATCGCCGCCGCCGCGCCGTCGCCCGTCGGGCAGCACATGTAGAGCGTGTTCGGCCAGCCCACCATGCGCGCGTTCATCACGTCTTCCAGGCTCATCTCCACCTGGTACTGCGAGTACGGGTTGTGCATCGAGTGCTTGTGGTTCTTCACCGCCACCTTCGCGAACTGCTCGAACGTCGTCCCGTACTTGCGCATGTGCTCGACGCCCGCCTGCCCGAACACCGCCGGCATCAGCCCCGACCCGACGATCCCCTCCGGCGAGATGCGACCGCTGCCGCCGCCGCCCATGCCCAGCAGACCCATCTTGCCCATCTGCTCCGAGCCCACCGCGATCGCCACGTCGTACGCGCCCGACGCGACCGACATGTACGCCTCGCGGAACGCCGTCGACCCCGTCGCGCACGCGTTCGCGACGTTGATCACCGGGATCCCCGTCTGCCCGATCTCCTTCAGGATCCGCTGGCCGACCGTCGCGTTCGACTGGTACAGGTTGCCGCTGGCCATGAGCTGGATGTCCTTCATCGTCATGCCCGCGTCCTGAAGCGCCAGGAGGCAGGCCTGCGCCCCAAGCTCCTCCACCTTCTTGTCCGGGTAGCGCCCGAACTTGATCATCGATGCGCCTACGATGGCGACGTCTCGCATGCTGGTTCCTCCGTACTTGCTGGGCTGCTCGCCCGCTCGCGGCTGCTGGCCGTCCTATGCCGGCCGGTACTTGAAGGCGATGATGTCGTTGCCTTCCTTGTCCGTGTGGACCTTCTCGGTGAACATCTCGACCGGCATGCCGAACTTCAGGCTCTTCGGGTCCGGCTCCACGTCGACGATGTTGCAGCGCACGCTCACGCCCTCCGGCAGGTCGACGATCGCGGCGACGTACGGCACCGGCACGCCCGGCGCCGACTGGTGCACGATCGAGAAGACGTGCAGCTCGCCGCGCTCGCTCAGCCGCACGTCCTCCATCGGCTCCGTCGAGAAGCAGCGCGCGCAGGCCATGCGCGAGCCCAGGTAGGTGGCGCCGCACTGCTTGCACTTGCTGCCAAAGAGGTAGGGCTTGTCCTTGGGGTCGTCCGGGATGCGCAGGAAGGGAACGATGGGGAGCTGCTTGGGGGCGCTGGGCGCTTCCGCTTGTGCCATGACCGTCTCCTTCTGCTGACTCGAACCGGCGTTGGCGGGGAGCCCGTCCCGCGAAGGTCTGCCCTTGCGGGGACGAGCCTGCCCTTCCGGGGAAGGGCGATCCGCATTATAGACGACCGTCCCGATTAGTCAAGCGACCGCTTAGGGGACAAGTGAAGAACGGGGGTGCCGGGCCGGCGCCCCGTGCCTGCCCGCCGGAGGCGGGCCGGGGGTTTTGGGGGGTGCCCCCCCAAACATGCCCGAACATCACCGGGCGGGCGGGTGGGATCGGAGGGCAGTTGTGTTGTCAGTTCCTTTCGTCGCTCTGTGACCCTCCGAACAGGGCGCGCGCGTTCTCGTAGTCCTCCGGGGTGTTGATGTCGATGCGCACCATCAGCGCCGTCAGGTCCGGCTCGCTCGCCATCGATTCGTGCTGGAGCAGGATGAAGGGCAGCTCCTGTACCTCCGCCGCGTGTGCCTCGATGACGCCGCGTAGCCCCTGCCCCTCCTCCGTCGCCCCGCGCAGCTCCGGCAGCAGCGCGCCCGAGACGACCGTCGGGTGGCCGCGCTGGCCGTCGGCGACCGGCACGACGACCGGCGCGCCGCTCCGCGCGTGCGCCGCGAGCAGCCGCCGCACGACCTCGCGCGGCCGTGGCTGGTCCACGCCGAGCACCACGACCGGCCCCGCCGGGTCGGGCAGGGCGGCAGCGCCCGCGCGCAGCGACGACGCGCGCCCCTCGCGATACGCCTCGTTCACCACGACGCGCGCCTCGGGCGGCACGTGCGTTCGCAGCGCCTCCGCGTCGTGCCCGAGCACGACGACCACGTCATCGACGCCGGCCGCGCGCAGCTCCGCCACCTGGTATTCGAGCAGCGTCCCGCCGCGCCACGGCAGCAGCGCCTTCGGTTGCCCCATGCGCCTCGATTCGCCCGCTGCGAGCAGAATGGCTGAAGTCATGGTGTGTGTGCGATCATCGCTGGTGCTCCCTCACCCCCTTCCCCTCTCCCTCGCAAGGGAGAGGGGCGATCCGTCGATGCGCGTGGCGACGTGCGCGGGCCTGGGGTGAGGGACTTCGTTTCCCCGGCGGCGAGCAGAATGGCCGAAGTCATGGCTGGTGGTCGATCATCGCTCGCGCTTCCTGATCTTCTTCCCCTCTCCCTCGCGAGGGAGAGGGGCGATCCGTCGACGCACGTCGCGATGTGCGTGGGCCTGGGGTGAGGGAGTTCGATTCCCCCGCGGCGAGCAGAATGGCGGCGGTCACAGCACCCCAGGGGCGATCACGCGCGGCGCCCCTCCATGAACCTTGCGAGGTCCTCTATTCCACGTCTACGACTGTCCTCATCCAGGGATGGATGAAGCACTGGAATAGGTGTGTGCCAGCGCTAAGTCCGGCGACGAGCTTCATGTCGCCGGGAAAGCCCGCCGGCGCCACGCCGTCGGTCTCGAACGTGTCGGGCACGCCGTTTGTGTTTCCATCGGCGCACTGAGGGCCGGGCGTCAACCCGAAGGGCGCGTTGAGCGGCGGAATGCACCCACCGGTAAATCCTGTGACCTCGGTGAAGGTGTGGAACTCGCCGCCCTCGTTTTGCGCCAGGAGCGTCTCGCCCGACCTTAGGCCCGTCTCGTCGGGGCCGAACCGCCAGCCGAGGTGGTCGCGCGCCTGCAAGATGTCGCTCGGGTCGGCGGCGAAAAGGTCGCCGATGAACCTGGGGAACGTCACTCGGTTCCCTTCACTGGTGTCCGGGTCGCGGAAGCAGATATCAGGGCCAGGTCCGTCTGGCGGAGGGAGGTTGAAGGTAACAGGATCGCAATTGTCGCGCACCTTGATCACGCGCTCGTTAGAGGATGCGTTCCCGCTCGTGGCCAGCGCGAACACGGCGAGCAGCGCCACCCCGGCGCCGATGGCAACGAGAACCAGCCTGCGACGCATGTTGTAGCTCCGTTCCTGTGCTCTTTCGGGGATACGGTTCTCAGCGGGGTGTGCCAACACTATATGGATGGCCCGGAGGCGTGTCAAGAGGCTGAGCGGGGCGCGATGGGCAGGCCGGACAGCGGCGTCATCGACGCCGGCGAGTGGGCCCTGGCGCATCGTGTTGCCGGCCTAAATCTCCAGCACGTTCCCGTCCGGGTCCACGATGCGCGCGTAAGGCACACCGGGCGCGTGCTCCGCGCGCTCGAGCACCTTGCCGCCGGCGCGCTCGACGTCCTTGATCGCGTCGTCGAGCTGGACCGCGTGGTCGACGTGGAAGCCGATGTGCCGCGGCCCTTCACCCGCCGCGTCCGGGTCGAGCAGGATGCCGAGCGCGCTGTCCGTCCCCGGCAGGCCGACGAAGACGATCCGCTCGTTCCGGAACACTTCCTGCAGATCGAACGCCTCGCAGTAGAACGTGACCGCCGTCTCCAGGTCGCGGACGGGCACGATAAAGCTGAGCGCCGTGATCTTCGCCACCGTCAGTCGCTCATCGACTTCGCGGCCGCGAGCTCCGGCTCGTGCGTCTTGAGGTACTCGTCGAACGCGGCGACCTTCTCCGTGTCCTCGTAGACGTGCTGGTACTTGATCTTGCCCCATGCGATTTTGCCGAAGATTACGCCACGGTTTTCGTAGACGACGGTTCCGTCCGGAGCCTTGGCCCTATCCGTGAAGTGAACGCAGACGGTCGTGTCCCATGGCCAGCCGTTGACGACGATCTCGTGCGCCTCCGCCTGCAGGCCAACCTGCACGAACCGCCGATAGAAGCGCTCGATCTCACCCTTGCCGCGGTACTCTCCCGCCCAGGAGTTCTGCCCGGGGAAGACGAACGTGGCATCATCGGCGTAGGCGCCGAGAAACGTCCCCATGTCGCCGCCGTTGATCCGACGGATGGCGCGGCGAATCATCATCCGCACGATCGATGCGTACATGCCCCGCCCCCTAGATCTTCCCGAGCGCGCGAAGGATCCGCTCCGGCGTGATCGGCGCCTCCGTCACCCGCACGCCGATCGCGTCCTCGATCGCGTTCGCCACCGCCGCCGCCGCCGGGATGATCGACGGCTCGCCCACGCCCCGCGCCCCGTACGGCCCGTCGTCCGACGGCACCTCGACGATCTTCGTCTCGATCGGCGGCACGTCGGCCGCCGTCGGCATCCGGTAGTCGAGGAAGCCGGGGTTGAGCAGCCGGCCCGTGTCGTCGTAGAGCATCTCTTCCCACAGCGCGATGCCGATCCCCTGCGTGGTGCCGCCCTGGATCTGCCCCGCGACCGACAGCGGGTTGATCGCCAGGCCGGCGTCCTGCGCGCTGAACCAGCGCAGCACCGTCACGTCGCCGGTGTCCGTGTCGACCTCCACCTCGCAGGCCTGCGCCGTGAAGCCCGGCGCCTGGTTGCGCGCGCTGATCGCGCCCCGCCCGATGACGGGCGGGTAGAGCGCGCCGAAGCCGGTCGTGATGCCGGCCAGGCGCTTGAAGGGAATCGACTTGTCGGGCGAGCCTTTCACGCGGATCTCGCCCCCGGTCGATTCCATGTCGTCCGGGTTCGCCTCCAGCCGCTCCGCCGCGATCGAGAAGAGCTGCTGGCGCGCGTCCTCCGCCGCCTGCTTCACCGCGCGCCCGACCGTGAACAGCGTCTTGCTGCCGGCGCTCATGCCCGCGAACGGCGCCGTCTTCGTGTCGCCGGTGACGACGTTGATCCTGTCGAGCGGCACGCCCAGCTCCTCCGACGCGATCTGCGCGAACGACGTGTTCGTGCCCGTGATGTCGTTCGCGCCGACGACCACCGTGATCGTACCATCACCGTTCAGCTCGACGTACGCGCTCGCCGGCTGCAAGCCCCCCAGCCAGCCGCCGGCCGCCATGCCGATGCCGCGCTTCCTCCCGTTCGATTCCTTCGCCGCCTTGCCGCGCGACTGCCACAGCTCGCTCTCGCCGACGGCCGCAAGGCACTCCTTGAGGCCGATGCTCGGGTACGTCATCTTGCTCGGCATCTCGTCGCCCTTGCCGACGGCGTTCTTCGCGCGCGCCTCCAGCGGGTCGAGCCCGAGCGCGCGCGCCATCATGTCCATGTGGCTCTCGATCGCGAAGGTGACGTTGTGCGCGCCGGGCGCGCGGATGGCGCCGACGCTCACCTTGTTCGTGAGCACCTCGTACGCCTCGATCTCCAGGTTCGGGAAGTTGTAGTACCCGCCGATCAGGATGCCGCCCACGACCGCCGGCGCGCCCGGGAAGGCGCCGCTGTCGTACACCACCTTCGCCTTGATCGCGGTGAGCGAGCCGTCCTGCTGCATGCCCGTCTTCAGCTCGACGACGCACTGCGGCGACGGTGTCGCGCCGACGAGGTCGTCGTGGCGCGTGAAGATGTACTTCACCGGCTTCCCGACGAGGCGCGAGAGCGCGCACACCAGCGGCTGCATGAGCGAGATCTTGCCGCCGAACCCGCCGCCCAGCTCCAGCCCGATGACGCGGATCTTCGTCTCCGGAATCTTCAGCGTCAGCGAGATCTGGTCGCGGACGAAGAACTGCCCCTGCGTCGCCGTCCAGACCGTCAGCTCGCCGCTCGCCGCGTTGTAGTCCGCGACGGTCGCGTGCGGCTCGATGTAGCCCTGGTGCATCATCGCGCTGCGCCAGGTGCGCTCGATGATCGTGTCGGCCTCGGCGAAGCCCTGCTCGACGTCGCCGCGGCTGAACTTCGCCTGCGACGCGATGTTGCTGGGCTGGCCCGAGCCCTGCTCCTGCATCTCGACCGATGTGTGGCCGCGCGCCTCCGATCGGTCGATCTCCTGCACCGGCTTGCGCGCCAGCGGCGCGTCCCCGCGCATCGCTTCGATCGGGTCCAGCACGGCCGGCAGCGGCTCGTACTCGACCTCGATCAGGTCGACCGCCTCCTCCGCAGTCGACAGGTCGCGCGCCAGCACCGCCGCGATGGGCTCGCCATAGAACACCGTCTCCTCGATCGCGAGCAGGATGCTGCCCCGGTTGCCCATCCGCTTCGCATCCGGCTTCGGCAGGTCGTCCGCCGTCACGACGCGCTCGACGCCGGGCAGCGCCAGCGCCTTCGATGCGTCGATGCGCACGATCCGCGCGTGCGCCTGCGGGCTGCGCAGCAGCTTGCAGTGCAGCATGCCCGGGAGCTGGATGTCCGCGGCGTACACGGACTCGCCGGTGACCTTGTGCGTCCCCTCGACGCGCGTGATTGGCTTGCCGATGATCTGGAACGTCGTCATGGCAGTGCTCCTTCGTGCTGGCTGGCGCGCCCGGCCGCCGCAATCGCTTCGACGATCTTCGCGTAGCCGGTACAGCGGCAGAGGTTGCCCGCGATCGCCTCGCGGATCTCGTGCTCGGTCGGCGAGGGGTTCCGATCGAGGAGCGCCTTGCCGGCCAGGATCATCCCGGGGATGCAGAACCCGCACTGCACGCCGCCCGTGTCGATGAACGCCCGCTGGAGCGCGTGCAGTTGGCCGTCCTGCGCCAGGCCCTCGATCGTCGTGATCTCCGCGCCGTCGGCCTGCGGCGCCAGCATCAGGCACGAGGTCACCAGCTTGCCGTTGACGATCATCGAACAGGCTCCGCAATCTCCCGTGCCGCAGCCTTCCTTCGCGCCGGTCAGCCGCAGCTCATCGCGCACGACCTCCAGCAGCGTCCGGTTCGGCTCGATGTACGCCTCGTACGGCTGGCCGTTGACCGTGTAGTTGATGGCGAGCTTCTGCTGCATTCCCAAACTAACCTGCCCGTACGATGCTGCCCCTGGTAAGGTCCGCGGCGAGACCCAGCTGCTGTAGCGTCTCGCTGCCGATCAAGGTGGGGTCTCGCTTCTCTCCGAAGACGAACTCCACGACCTTCGATGCTCCTTCGACGCGCAGCCAGGTCTGGGCGGTATCGCGCTTGATGAGCCGTCCATCGAGGTGGCGGAGCGCAATGCGCTTGCCCGGCTGCACTCCCAGCCGCTCCAGGAGCTCCCGCGGCGCCCACGCATGCGCCACCCTCGTGCCGACCATGGCCGTTACCTGCTCCCAGCGCTGCCCCTGCGGGTCGCCGATCTCGATCTCGACGTTGAACGTGCCCATCACCTTACCCTGCCCGCGCTCGTTCTACCGCGATGCCCAGGCAGCGCTTCGTCATCGCGTCCACCAGATAGCGCCGGAACTCCGCCGAGCCGCGCACGTCCGAGATCGGACGCGCCGCGGCCTGCGCCAGCTCCGCCGCGCGCGCGAACAGTGCCTCGCTCGGCGGCTGGCCGGCCAGCGCCTGCTCCGCCTCGGGCGCGCGGATCACCGTCGGCGCGACCGCGCCCAGACAAATGCGCGCGTCCGCGATCGAACCGCCGGCGCCAAGCGAGAGCCGGATGCCCACGCCCACGACGGCGATGTCCATGATCTTGCGCGGCGTGTGCCGCTGATAGACGCTGCCGGTATGCGGCGGCGTCGCCGGCAGCCGGAACGACACGACGATCTCGTTTGGCGCGAGCGTCGTCCTGCCCGGCCCGGCGAACAGCTCCGCAACCGCCAGCTCCCGTGTGCCGCCCGCCCCGGCGACTTGCGCGACCGCCTCCAGCACGACCAGCGGCGGGATCGTATCGGCCGATGGCGCCGCGTTGCAGACGTTCCCTCCGATCGTCGCCATGTTGCGCGTCTGCACCGAACCGACGATGCCCGCGCCGTCGGCCAGCGCCGTGTAGCGCTCTCGCACCGCCGGATGCGCCTCGATCGTCGCCATGTCGGTCCCCGCGCCGATGCGCAGCCCGCCGTCCGCCTCCACCTCGATGCCGCGCAGCTCGGAGACCGCGTGCAGGCTGACCACGGCCGGCGGGTGGAGGCCGGCCTCCTTCATCTGCACCAGCAGGTCCGTCCCCCCGGCGAGCAGCTTCACGCCGTTGCCGCGCTCCTTCAGGAGCGACAGCGCCTCGTTCAGGCTCTGCGGGGCGAAGTATTCGAATCGGCGCATCGTTGCGCGGGTATTCTACCGTACCCGTACCCGAACGTGAAGGTTAGGGACGCGCTCGGTTGACGAGGGCCCCCGTCGGCGCTACAGTCCCGCTATGGCGGCTCTCCGGATATTCCTCGCCGCTTCCGCGCTCGCGCTGCCCCTCTGGGTCGCGGCGACGACTCCCGCGCAGGCCTGCACGTGCGGCGGACCTGACTTTCAAGAGGTGGTGAGACTCCGGCACCCGGGCCTAGTCATCGTCATCGGTGTTGCGGGTGAGGTGCAGATGCTTAACCCACCGCCCACACGGCCACCCCTGTCGCCGCCGGATGTGCAGTATTTGCCGTATGTGATAGGGCAGGCCGAGGTCGAGTGGAGCCTCGCGGTCGAGGAGTACATCATCGGCTCCGGTCCCGTGGCGTTGGCGGTTAGGTCGACCACCAGTGTTGAGGTTGGGTCGGACGACCGGCTAACCATTCGGCCCGGAACGACGACCCTATGCGGGTTCTCCCCGCAACCTGGCGCTCGTTACGTCTTTTTCCTGGGTAGACACGCTGATGGTACCTACGGTTCTGGTGCTTGCTCGTTCAACATGCTGATTACGGCAGCGACTGAAGCGAATGTCCAGGCATTCGTTGCGCAGATCCGCGCGATCCTGGCCAGTCCGACACCGCAGCCTACTTCCCTGCCACCTCTTGGCACCCACCCGCCGCAGCGCGACGGCTCATCGATGGCACCCCTAATCATCGCCGCTGTCGCGGGCGTCGCGCTCGCCTCCGCCGCGCTCCTCCTCGGCCGGCGCCGCGAGAGCTAATCGCGCCTCCGGCCTCCCGCCTCCCGCTTCCTCCCGTAGTCCGCCAGCGCGTGCTGCAGCGCGTCCGCCGCCAGCACCGACGCGTGCAGCTTGCTCGCCGGCAGGCCGCCCAGCGCCTCCACGACCGCCTCTCGCGTGATCGACGCCGCCTCGGCCAGCGAGCGGCCGCGCACCAGCTCGCTCAGCAGGCTGCTCGCCGCGATCGACGCCGCGCACCCGTCCGACTGCCAGCGCGCCTCCTCGATGCGCCCGTCTGCGACGCGCAGCATCAGCAGCAGCGTGTCGCCGCAGACCGGGTTCGTCATGTAACCGACCGCGTTCGCGTCATCGAGCACGCCGCTGTTGCGCGGCCGCTCGAAGTGCTCCATCACGATGTCCGAGTAGCCCTCTGTTGGCGTCGTCATGCTTCTCTACCGAGATCGACCTCGTAGGGACAGACCTTCAGGTCTGTCCGGCCCCCGACGCAAGCGTCGCTGCTTCATTCCAGGGCGAGGCCTTCCCCTGCAAGCAGGCTCATACCTCCACCCCCAACGCCCGCAGCGCCCCCTCTAGCTGCGACAGGCTGTTCGGGCTGTACGGGTTCGCGACGTACAGCACCGTCCCGTCGCGATCGATCGCGAAGAGCGCGCGTCGCGATCGTCGCGGGTCGCCATCCGCGACGGCGTCGTACGCGCGCGCGACCGCGACGTCTTCGTCCGACGCGAGCGGGAACGGCAGCCCGCCGAGTCGGTCGGCGAACGCCCGGTGCGACTCGAGGCCATCGGCGCTGATCGCGACCACCTCCGCGCCCAGCTCCCGCAGCGCCTCATAGGCGTCCTTCAACGCCTCGACCTCCGTCGAGCACGTCGGCGTCGCGTCCTCGAAATAGAACGCGAGCAGCACGCGGCCGCGCGAGAGCAACTCGCCCAGGCGCACCTCGCCATCGGTGCTGGGCAGCGCGAAGTCGGGCCCGCGCTCGCCGGCCTCAGGCACCGCCGTCCTCGCTGAAGCCGAGCAGCTCGGCTGCCGGCACGCCTTTGCGCTGCGCCAGCACGCGGATGCGCCCCAACCCCGCGGGGTCGATCAGCTCCTGCACCGCGCGACGGCGCGCATAGTACTCCTCCAGCGCCTCCGGCGACTCCTTCGCGACCGCGTCTACGCCCGCGCCGATGCCCAGCGCCGCGAGGAAGCGCGACTGCGTCGTGAAGCCCGCGACCTCCAGCCCGTGCCGCTCGCCTGCCCGCATCAGCGTCGTGAAGTCGACGTGCGCCGTCATGTCCTGTTTGCCGGTGCGCGCGTAGGGGTCGGTGCTCGGGTTGTGGCGGGAGAAGCACAGCAGCGTGCCGTCGCGACGCCACGGCGCGTACAGCTCGTCGGCCGGGTACCCGTAGTCGAACGTCAGCACGAACCCGCGCCGGAGCGCCCTCGCTGCCTCCGCCATCCAGTCGATCGCGTGCAGGTTCACCTCCGCCACGCAGCCGTCGCCCGGCCGCAGACCGAGGTCCTCGAAATACGCCGCGATGCGCTCGCTCGACGGCGCGCCGCGCACATCCTCGAACCGTCCGTCACGGGACGACACGTAGATCTCCTGCAGCTCGCCGTGCCCGTACACGATGCGGTGCACGGGAAAGCTATCGAGCAGCTCGTTGCTCAGCAGGCAGCCGTCGATCTCGTCTGGCAGCCCGCCTAGCCACTCGACGGGCCCGCCGGCCGTCGAGAGCGTCTCCTCCTGCCGCCGCCGCAACGACGCGCTGATCTCGACGATGCGATAGCGCATCGCCCGCGCGAGCTCCGGCGCGCGCCGCCCGGCCCAGCGCAGGACGTCGCGCGCGAGCGCGCCCGTCCCCGCGCCCTGCTCCACCACGTCGAAGCGCTCGGGCCGCCCGAGGAGCTCCCAGAGCTGCGCGACCTGCTTCGCCACCAGCGCCCCGAAGATCGGGTGCGCCTCCGGGCTGGTCAAATAGTCGCCTTCGCGGCCCATCGGCGCCCGCGCCGCGTAGTAGCCGAGCTGCGGGTGATAGAGGACCGTCTCCATGTAGTCGTGGAACGTGATCGGCCCCTCGGCCTCGATGCGGCGGCGCAGCAGCGCAACCAGCGCGGCGTTCTCCGTCGCCGGCTCGAACTCGTCCTGGGCGCCCATAGCGCTTCATGGTAACGGACGAGCCGGCGGGCAGTCGAAGGTATATCATGGAGGTAGGTGACGGGGAGTCTGGAGGCGCGGTATGGCCCGCCAGTTCCTCAACTACATCCACGGCACGTGGCTCGCCCCGCGAAGCGACGCCTGGTTCGAGCGCGAAAACCCCGCGACCGGCGAGACGATCGGCTCGTTTCCCAACTCCGGCGAACAAGACGTCGCTGCCGCCGTCGCCGCCGCCGCCGAGGCGTGGGACGCCTGGCGCAGCATGCCCGCGCCCCGTCGCGCCGAGGTCCTCTTCCGCGCCGCCGAGCTGATGGTCGCGCGCAAGGAAGACCTCTCGCGCGACGTCACGGTCGAGATGGGCAAGGTGCTCAAGGAAGCCCGCGGCGACGTCCAGGAAGCGATCGACATGACCTACTACGCCGCCGGCGAAGGGCGGCGTATGTTCGGCCACGTCACGCCTTCCGAGCTCGCAAACAAGTTCGCGATGGCGGTGCGCCAGCCGCACGGCGTCGTCGCCGCGATCACGCCGTGGAACTTCCCGCTCGCCATCCCGTGCTGGAAGCTCATGCCCGCGCTCGTCACCGGCAACACCGTTGTCTTCAAGCCGTCGCCGTACTCGCCGCTCAGCGCGCACAACCTCATCGCCATCCTCGAGGAGGCCGGTC
>Ga0326597_10006645_pt1 | contig 15817 bp, 18 predicted proteins | sample RVTome_12_FD_203789 | JGI IMG/M metagenome (GOLD analysis project Ga0326597, IMG submission 203789) | Soil microbial communities from uranium-contaminated site in the Upper Colorado River Basin, Wyoming, United States - RVT100D185 | ecosystem: Environmental > Terrestrial > Soil > Contaminated >...
CCGGGGCGATCCCGCTCGAGGACACGCGGCGCATCCTCGATGCCGCCACGCGCGCGAAATGAAACGCTCGATGCGCTTGCTTGCGGCGGCCGTCCTGGCCGGCGCGTCCGTCGCCACGCTGGCGCAGCCGACGGTGACGCTCACGCACGTGCACGGTCTCGCCTGGAGCAGCGACGGCAAGCGGCTCATGATCCCGAGCCACCACGGGCTCGCCGTGTACGCGAACGGCAAGTGGTCGAAAGCGCCCGGCCCGCAGCACGACTACATGGGCTTTACCGCGACGGCGAAGCATCTGTACAGCAGCGGCCACCCCGCGCCCGGCTCCGGCATGGTCAATCCCTTCGGGCTGATCCGCAGCCGCGACGGCGGCAGGACCTGGGACAAGCTCGGCCTCGAAAGCGAAACGGACTTCCATCTGCTCGCCACGAGCTGGAACGCCGGCGCCATCTATGCCTGGAACCCCGCGCCCAGCTCGCGCATGAAGTCTCCCGGCCTGCATTCGACGCGTAACGACGGCTTGCTGTGGAAGCCGGCGCGCGCCGCGGGACTGGAGGGCGCCCCGCGCGCGCTCGCCGTGCATCCGGACGATGCCGCGACCGTCGCGGTCGCAACGGAAAAGGGTGTCTACCTGTCGCGCGACTCGGGCGAGCGCTTTAGCGCGCTTGCCCCGGGCGTCGATGGGCTCGCCGTGTGCTTTGAGCTCGACGGCCGGCACCTGTGGTACGGCGCGTTCGACGGCCAGCCGATCCTCGCGCGCGTGGCGCTCGAAGGCGGCAACGCCGAGCGCGTGCCGCTGCCGGCGCTCGCGCGCGACGCGGTCGCCTACATCGCCCAGAATCCGGCGCGCCGCGACGAGCTGGCGATCGCCACGTTCCGGCGCAACGTATTCCTGAGCCCGGACCGCGGCCGCACGTGGCGGCGGATCGCCGCCGAGGGGCAGGCGCGATGACCCCAGGCTGGAGACCCGTGCGCCTCGCTTGGGCGCTGTTCGGCGCGGTTACGCTCGTCGCCGGGGGCGCGGGGACGTACCTGGCGTTAAAACAGGGCGGCGAAGCGATTGCCGCGGATACCGCGGTGCTGCGCATGCACGCTTCCCCGCGCGAGCTTCCCGACGTCCGGTTCGTGGACGGCAAAGGCCAGCCCAAGGCGATTTCGGATTTCCGCGGCAGGACGGTGCTGCTCAACGTCTGGGCGACCTGGTGCCCGCCGTGCCGCGAGGAAATGCCGTCGCTCGACCGCCTGCAGAAATCGCTCGGCGGGCCGGCGTTCGAGGTCGTGGCGCTCTCGATCGACGCGGGTGGGGCGCCGGTCGTGGAGCGCTTTTACAAGGAGATGGGCATCGCCTCGCTCGCGATCTACGTGGACCCCGGCATGCGCGCCGCCTCCCTGCTCGCCACCCCCGGCGTGCCGACGACGCTGCTCATCGACCGCGAGGGCCGCGAGCTCGGCCGCCACGCGGGCCCGGCGCAATGGGACAGCCCGGAAGCGCTGCGCCTGATTTCCAGTTACATGGGGCGCTGATGGAAGCGGGTGCGATCGGACTCAGCGCGGCGTTCGCCGCGGGCATGATCTCCTTTCTGTCGCCGTGCGTGCTGCCGCTCGTGCCCGCCTATGTCTCCTACGTGGCGGGGCAGTCGAACACCGCGCTCGAGCGCACGCGGGACCTCCACCAGCGGCTCTCGGCGCTCGCGCTGAGCGGCGTGTTCGTGCTCGGCTTCGGCGTGGTATTCGTCGCGCTGGGGGCGGGGGCGAGCGCGCTCGGCAACCTGCTCCTTCGCTACCGCTACGAGGCGAACCTCGTCGGCGGCGCGATCGTGCTCGTCTTCGGCCTGCTCATGATCGGCATGTCGCGCGGCATGCCCTGGCTGCAGCGCGAGTGGCGCTTTCATCCGCACCTGCCCGGCGGCCGGCCGGCGGCCGCGTTCGTGCTCGGGCTCGCCTTCGGCTTCGGCTGGACGCCGTGCATCGGGCCCGTGCTCGGCGCGATCCTCACATTGAGCGCGACGCAAGCCCCGGGCTCGAGCGGCATGGGACTGCTCGCCACCTACGCGGCGGGACTGGGCGTGCCGTTCCTGCTGGTTGCCCTCTTCACGCGCGAGCTGGCGGCGCGCATGCGGCTGCTGCGGCGCGTGGGCTGGATCCTGCAGATCGCCGCGGGGGTCGTGCTCGTCGCGATGGGGATTGCCATGATGACCGGCCAGCTTTCGAAGTTCGCGTTCTGGCTGCTCGAGACCTTTCCGGCGCTGGGGCGGATCGGGTGAGCGGCCGCATGCGAGGAGGCGAGACGATGACTGCACACTGGACCCGACGCGCTGTGCTCAAAACGCTCGCCGCCGGCGGCGGCATGCTGACCATGCCTACCGCACTGCGCTCGGCTTTCGGTGCGGAGGAACCCGATTTGATCCTCAGGATCGTCGCCGCGCCGGCCGCGATGGCGATGCGCAAGGGGCCGCTAACCCGCGGCCTGCGCTATACGGGCGAAGTGCTGCGCGGACGGCGCGACGCGCTCGGCGCGGCACCGGGAAATCTCGGCCCGACGCTCGAGCTGCGCCGCGGCGAGCGCGTGCGCATCGAGGTCGTGAACCGCGCCGGCGAAGAGACCGTGATCCACTGGCACGGGATGATCCTGCCCGACGCGGCCGACGGGCACCCGCACCAGGCGGTGCCCACCGGAGAGCGCTACACGGTCGAATTCACGGTGCGCAATCCGGCGGGGACGTACCTTTACCATCCGCATCCGCATCGCATCACCGGGCGCCAGACCTACGGCGGCCTCGCCGGTCTGATCGTCGTGCGCGAGCCGGCGGAGCGGGAGATGGGATTGCCGCCGGCCGAGCGCGAGCTGCCGCTCGTTCTGCAGGACCGCCGCTTTCGCGAGGACAACCAGCTCGTGTTCAAGCGGAGGATGATGGACGACATGACCGGGGTGCTCGGCGACCGCGTGCTGGTGAACGGCATCGACGACGCCGCGTTCAAGGTAGCGCCGCAGCCTTACCGGCTGCGAGTCGCCAACGTGTCGAATGCCCGTATCTACAAGCTCGCCTGGTCCGACGGCCGGCCGCTGCGCGCCATCGCGGCGGACAGCGGCCTGTTCAGCCGCGCCGAGGGCGTGCAGGAGCGGCCCTATGTGACGCTCTTTCCGTTCGAGCGCGTCGAGCTGCTCGAGGACTTCGGCGCGCGGCGCGACGGCGCCGAAATCGCGCTGGTCAGCCGCAAATTCGCCGACCCGGACACCATGATGGGCTTGATGATGCAAGGCGGCGGCATGATGGGCGGCGGCATGATGGGGGGAATGGGCCCGTCGCAGGGCGACGAGCTCCATATCGCGCGCTTCAACGTTTCGCCCGGTGCGCGCACGCGCGGCGACAAGCTCGCGCTTGCCGAAGAGGAACGGCGTGCGCCGGAAGGCAATTACGAGCTGCGCACGCAGCTCGCTTTCCGCCATATGCGCGGCTTCCTCAACGGCCGCCGCTTCGACACCCACGACATGACGGCGGTCGCAGACGACGAGCGGCTTCCCGTGGGCAAGGCATCGGTGTGGACCTTTACCAATGATGGAGAAGGGCATCAAATGCCTCACCCCATCCACATCCACGGCGTTCGCTTTCGCGTCATCGAGCGCAGCGGCGGCGAAATCCCCGCCGACCTGCGCGGGGGCGTCATCGACACCGGCTACAAGGACGTGTTCGGCATCTTCCCCGGCGAGCGCGTGCGCGTGCAGATCGCGCCGACGGTTGCCGGTCTTTTCATGGTCCACTGCCACAACCTCGAGCACGAGGACGGCGGCATGATGCGCAATGTCCTGTTCGAGGCTTGATCAAGGACGCCGGCGCGCATCCCGCGAACAAGCAGGCCTTCATCGGGCTCATGCCGGCCGCGCGCTGCCGAAGTACACGTAGCTCATCGGCCGCGGCCCTTTGGCGTATTCGGTCTGCAGCCCGGCGAGGCGGAAGCCGGCCGATCCGATCAGCTCGTCGATCTTGCGGTCGAGATTGCAGCCTCCGGCGACGCGCCGCCACAGCGGGTTGAGGCGCCGCTGCCAGCGCCGCACGCCCGCATCCGGCGCAAGCCCGTGCTCGGCGAAAAGCAGCTCGCCCGAGGGCTTCAGCACGCGCCGCATCTCCCGCAATGCCTTGAGCGGATCGGGGATCGTGCACAGCGTGAAGGTCACGACCACGCTGTCGACCGAGGCGTTCTCGAGCGGCAGCTTCTCGCCCGGACGCGTCAGGAACTCGATCGGAAACGCCACGCCGCGCGCCCTTCTCCTCGCCATGCGCAGCAACTCGGCCGAAGGATCGACGGCGACGAGCCGCTCGACCTGTCGGCCATAGAAGGGCAGGTTGAGCCCGGAGCCCACGCCGACCTCGAGCGCCGCGCCGCGCGCGGCAGGGACGAGCTGCGCGCGAAAGCGCATCGCTTCCTTGTTGCGCATCACGAGGTCGAGCAGCCGCGGCAGGATCCACCGATCGTAGAAAGTCACGTCCGGGTCTTTCTGGCGAGAACCAAGGCGAGCGGCGGCACGACGAGCCACTGCGCGAGCGGCGTCAGGCCGATCTCGATTCCGCCAAGGTCGAGCGTAGGCATCGATTCGGCGTAGCTCCAGTTGCGCAAGACAGTGATATTCATCCACTCACTGAAGACGGTGTAGCCCGCGCCCAGGGCCACCGTAACGGCAGCGACTCGGCCCCAGCGCCAGTGCGGCAACGCGCGTTCGCGGCCAAGAATCAGGGCCAGCAGGAGCGCTACGCCGCCGATGAGGACATCGCCGAGCGTGCAGTGCACGATCGAGAACGCGATATACGCCGGCTCCGCCTCCTGCCACAACGTATAGAGCGGGACATGCGCAACTTCCCAGGCAAGATTGAGTCCCGCGAGCCAGGGCAGGTAGCCGAGCGCGATGTACCAAAGCGCGGCGGGGTCGCGATACCACCGCGCGGCTGCCATCTGCATCTTCGTCTCCGTGTCAAAAAACAGTGGCGCCGCCGTGGCGAGTCCATGCCGACGATAAAGGTTCCAGCAACTGCAGGGTCAAGACGCCCGGGCGCACGCAGCGTAGCAAAAAGGCCGCCCGCAGGCGGCCGTTTTCGTCGACAACTGCGTCAGCGCGCGCGCCCGCCGGGTCCGCGGAACTCCGGGCCGAATCCCGCGCCCTGGTCCGCGATCGCGCGCTGCTCGGGGGCGAGCGCCGCGTAGAGGCCCTTGAAGGCTGCGTTCACGGCCTCGAGTTGCTGGAAATGCTCCTTCATGAACTTGTTGTGCAGATCGAACCGTTCCACCGCCGTTGCCGGTGCCGCGTCGTGCATGGCCTTGCTCTGCTCCAGCCTGGCGTCGGCTTGCGTCTTCGCGACGCTGGCATAGGCCTGCCACGCGCTTTCCTGATCGGAGGTGATTTTCAGCGCCGATTTCTGGGCAGCGAGGCGCTGTTCGATTCCGTACCCTTGGGCATCCATCATTTCCGGGCCCATGCCCATCATTCCGGGGCCGCCGCCCATCATTCCCTGGCCCATCCCCATCATTCCGGGGCCGCCGCCCATCATTCCCTGGCCCATGCCCATTCCCCGGCCCATGCCCATTCCCTGGCCCATGCCCATGCCGCCGCCCATGCTCGAGCCGGGTCCGTAACCGCCGGGCTGCGCGCCGGCCAGCGCGGCGAGTCCCAGCGACAAGGCTGCGCCCACGCCGATTGCGATTTTCGTTCCACGTTTCATGACGATCTCCATAGTGAGGTTTGGTGTACTGCCGACTGTCATTGCAGCACACGAACGTAACCGGGCTGTGCCGATCTTGTACGCCTGTGTAGCAGCTCGCCGCGTTGTTACGCTACGCTACAAATCCGCTTCACGAGGCGGTCCCCAAGCGATAAGTTGCCGGCATGGAAGTCCAGGACCACATCCTGATCGTCGACGACGACGCCGAGATCCGCAGCCTGCTCGGGGACTACCTGCGGAAAAACGGCTACAAGGCCACCGTCGCGGCCGACGGCAAGGCGATGTGGGCTGCGCTCGCGCGCGGCAAGGTCGACTTGATCGTGCTCGACCTGATGCTGCCGGGCGAGGACGGGCTGACGCTTTGCCGCCGGCTGCGCAGCGACGCGGATACGCCGGTCATCATGCTTACCGCGCGGGGCGAGGAAACCGACCGCATCGTCGGGCTCGAAATGGGCGCGGACGACTACCTCGCCAAGCCTTTCAGCCCGCGGGAGCTGCTCGCGCGCATCAAGAGCGTGCTCAGGCGCTTTCGCAGCCTGCCGCGGAGCCTGCGCGCGGATGATGCGCGCAGCATCGCGTTCTCGGGCTGGCGGCTGGACGTTGTCGCGCGCCATCTGGTGTCGCCCGGGGGCGTGGTGACCTCTCTGAGCGGCGCCGAGTACCAGCTGCTCAAGATATTCCTGAGCCATCCCAACCACGTGCTCAGCCGCGACCAGCTCATGGTGCTCTCCAAAGGCCGCGAAGCCGATCCGTCGGACCGCTCGATCGACCTCCAGGTGAGCCGCCTGCGGCACCGCCTGGGCGATGATCCCTCCGACCCGCAGATCATCAAGACGGTGCGCGGCGAAGGCTACGTGCTCGCCGCCGCCGTCGAGCTCGATCCCTGATGCGCCTGCTGCCGCGCAGCCTGTTCGGACGGCTGGTCCTCGTCCTGCTCGGGGGGCTCATGGCCGCGCAGCTGGTGACGGCGTACATCAACCTCGCCGAGCGCGACCGGCTGCTCTACATGGCGGGCGGGACGCAGCTCGCGCAGCGCATCGCCGACATCAGCAAGCTGCTCGATTCGCTCCCCGCCGCCGAGCGCCGCCGCATCGTGGCGGTCTTCAACGCGCCGCCGCTCTCGATTTCGCTCGACCGGCCGCCGTTGTCCAAGCCCCGGGCAGGCGCCGAGAGCGACTTGCAGCTCGCCATGTTCGCGACCGTGCTGCGCTACGCGCTGGGCGAAGGCATGCAGGTGAATGTGACTCGGCCGCCGGGCGCGCCCGAGAGCAAACCGCTGGGCATACGACCCGAGCCCGCCGGCGTCCCGAGGATGCCCATGATGCGACATTCCGGGGAAGAATCCGATATGCAGGCGATGATGCAGGCGATGATGCAGGCGCCGGGGCGGGGGGGCGCTATTTTCACCGCGCAGATCGCCTTGCGCGACGGCAGCCTGGTGACCTTCGACTCGTACCTGTCGCCGCAGGAAGCGGCGATGCCGCTGCGCCTGGCGGCGACCCTGCTGGTGCTGCTCGGCAGCGTCATCGCGCTGTCGCTCATCGCCGTGCGCTGGGTCACCAGGCCGCTCGCGGCGCTCGCCGCGGCGGCCGAAAAACTGGGCGAGGACATCAATCGGCCGCCGCTGCCGGTCGAGGGACCCGCCGAAGTGCGCAGCGCGGCGAAGGCATTCAACACCATGCAGCAGCGGCTGTCGCGCTTCATCGCCGATCGCACGCGCTTTCTCGCGGCGATGTCGCACGACCTGAAAACGCCGCTCACCCGGCTGCGCCTGCGCAGCGAAATGCTCGATGACGAGGCGCTGCGCGCGAAATTCGCCAAGGACGTGCAAGAGATGGAATCGATGGTCGCGCAGACGCTGGATTTCATGCGCGACGCGAAGATCGACGAGCCCGCGCAGCCGGTCGATGTCATGGCGCTGCTCGAGAGCCTGCAGACCGATTACGAGGACACCGGCCACGCGGTCGAGATCGCCGGCGGCGCCGCACAGCCCCTCCCGGGAAGGCCGCGGGCCCTGCGGCGCTGTCTGACCAATCTGCTGGACAACGCGATCCGCTACGGCCGGCGCGCGAGAATCGAGGTGCAGGACAGCCCGGCCCGGATCACGATCCGCGTCCTCGACGAGGGTCGCGGCATTCCCGAGGAAGAGCTCGAACGCGCGTTCGAGCCCTTTTTCAGGGGCGAAGCCTCGCGCAGCCGCGAAACCGGGGGAACCGGGCTCGGCCTTGGCATTGCGCGCAACATCGCGCGCGCGCACGGCGGCGACCTGGTCCTGCGAAACCGCAGCGGCGGCGGTCTCGAAGCGCAGCTCTCGCTGCCGCGCGTGAGGCCGGATTGATGCGCTGAAAGGCCGCGCTCACGGGCACGTGCGTTAGTCCGCGGATCGGCAAATTCCTTACGGTAATGACGAGCGAGTGCATTTGACGTCGATCAAGTGTCCGGATCGCGGTCCTGCTACCGTGGAGCCCGTCATTTAACGTTTGGAAGGAACCGCATGGCCAGCTTGTCGAAATTGCCGGCCGAGGAGCTCGAGACGATGGCCAAGGCGGGCGAACAGATTCTGCAATGCCACCGAGTGCTTGCGAAGAGCGGCAGCAATGTGGTCGCGGAAGTCCTCCGCGGGCAGGGCACGTTCCGCGAGCTCGACCACTATCCTGACGGCGATGTGCACGATCCAGAAACCCATTCCCAGCACTATTACCACTCCCACCGCAAAGGCGAACACGGCCACTTTCACACCTTCCTGAGGGGAAAGGGCATGCCGAAGGATTGCCGCCCGGTGGAACAGTCCGAAGCGCCTTTCATGAAGGAGCGCGACGACACGCTCAGCCACCTGATCGCCATCTCGATGAATCGTGCCGGGTTCCCCATCGGACTGTTTACGACCAACCGCTGGATCACCGCCGACAACTGGTACAAGGCGGACGACGTGATCAAGATGTTGGACCGCTTTGAGATGGACCTGTCCTGGCCTTCCTGGCCCGTCAACGTCTGGATTACCGCCATGCTGCGCCTGTTCCGCCCGCAGATCGTGGAACTGGTTGGCGAGCGCGACGCTACGGTGGCCGACTGGCAGAAAAAACACCCGGCTGGAGACGCCTTCGAAGATCGCGGATGCGACATCACCTCGACTCGCAGGATCTCGGTCGCGGCTCAGATCAACCGGGTGCACAAGGCGCTGAAGTCCTTTTGATCCAGATTCGCAAACTTGTTCGGCACTGGCGCATCGGATATGAGCAACGATATGTCCTTGATTGGCCTGTTCTCGCTTAGATCCGGGCCGTGCGCAGGCGCAGCGCATTGCCGACGACGGAGAGCGAGCTGAGGCTCATCGCCGCCGCGGCGACGATCGGGCTCAGCAGCAGGCCGAAGAACGGGTAGAGCACGCCCGCCGCGAGCGGCACGCCGATGTCCCTAGTCTGAAACGTCCACCCGAAAGGAAACCTTTCCCTGCGCACGCGGGTCGTCGATGACGATTTGCACCTCCCAGGCCCCGCTCCTGTTCAATACGAGATCCATCTCGTGCCAAGGTCTTCGATATCGCGATGACACCGGCCCGGCTTGACCGACTGTGCCATCGCCAGGTCGCGCAAGCGCGCTCACCTTCGCATCGTCGACATAGGCGAGCGTCCGCGGGTCGATCAGTTGAGCCTCGACATGCAGATGACCGGCGCGCGGCTGCTTCGGGGAGGTTCTCACCGTGAGGTCATAGGCGCCGACTCTCTTGCCGACCATGCGCAGCTCCCAGTCGACACCGTGGTGGGCGCCGACACCGGCGGCGAACGGGAGAAGCCCGGCCACGGACAGCAGAACCGCCAGACCTCTCACTGCCGGCGCTCCTCGGCGAGCAGCTCCTTCACGTGCTTCACGGTCAGTGCGCTCAGAGGAGGGGCGCCTTCAAAATTAGTGGACAAGTACCAGCGGCGCCGGCCATCCTGGTCGATGATGAAATTGGCGGCGGAATGCGCCTTTTCGCTTGGCCTATCCGGCTTCGGCAGGCTCGATGCCACCATGCCGTAGGCTTTCCACACGGCCCGCAGTGCCTCGGGGCTGCCGGTGAGGAAATGCCAGATCGGAATCTCGTCCACGCTCCACTTCTTCGTTGCGGCCATGACGTCCTCCACCGAGGTCTTCTCGTCGTTCGCATTTAAGGCGAGGAAGGCCACCCTGGCTGCATCCTGCCCCAACGCTTGATAAGCGAGCCGGTAGTGGTAGGCGTAGACGGGACAGATATCGGTGCAATCAGGATCGAGCAGGGTGAGGACCACCACTTTGCCCCGGAAGTCGGCAAGCGACACGGAAGCCCCGTTCTGATCCAGCAGGCGAAAGCCCGGTGCCGGGCCTTCCAGCCGGTCCAGTCTGGTTCCCTCGTAGGAGGAGGGCAATCCCTGGAAAGCGGCGGGGCGACCCGCTTGGTCCCACTGGTACCACGCTACGAGCGCAAGGACCGCTAGAAGCGCCCCGCCCAGGAGGCCGAGGCCGATCGAGCGCAGGCGCGCGGGAATCTTATTTTCCCTCCTCAAGGTCATCGAGGATCGGGCAGTCGGGGCGCGAGTCTCCCCGGCAGCGCTTGACCAGCTCGGCGAGGGCCTTGCGCATCGACTGCAGCTCCTCGATCTTGCGCTCGAGCGCGTCGATGTGCTGCGCCGCCATCGCCTTCACCGCCGAGCTCTTCCGGCTCCTGTCGCGCCACAGGTCGAGCAGGTCGCGCACGTCCTCGACGGAGAAACCCAGGCCGCGCGCCCGCTTGATGAAGGCGAGCGTCCGCATGTCGAGCGGCGAGTAGCTGCGGTAGCCGTTCGGCCGGCGCTCCGCGGGATGAATGAGCCCGATGCTCTCGTAATAGCGGATGCTCTTCGGCGGCACGCCCGACCTCTCGGCCACGGTGCCGATGTTCATGTTTTCAACGCTCACTTCGCGTCCTTGCCGTCGGCCGGCTTCGAGGCCGTGGACGAGGACTTGCCGCCCCCTTTGTTCATGCACAGGCCGAGCGCACACATGGCAGCGCACGGCGCGAGCGCGAGCAGCAAAGGCGCGACACCGACGGCGGCGAGCCAGCCCCAGCCCAGATAGAGCCCGAGGCCGGCGGCGGCCAGCGCGAGCACGATGATTCCCCGCCGTCCGCCGAGGTAGTGCCCGAACAGGCCAAGCACGGTCTGCGTCAGCGAGAGCTCCTGCACCTTCTTCGCTTCAGTCGAAGCATTCATCCGCAGCCTTGTGGAGTATGAGCGCGTGCCACGATAAAGGTTCCAGTTGCTGGAAAGTCAAGCCGGGCCCAATCGCTACTTCGACTGCGCAAGAAAACCGCGCTCGCGACCGCTCCGCAGGATGCGCCGGCATTGCTCCGGGGCGAGATCGGTATTCTCCGGAGCCGTTTCGTCGCGCATGAGATTACCCGCCACCGCGGAGTGCCGGCCGTCGTCGGTCAGCACGTGCACCAGCTCGTGCGCCAGGGCGATCCCCGGGTGCGGCGTGCCCCGGACGATCCAGACGGTGTCGGCGAGCGAGGGGTACCCGGCAGAATTGGCCGGGGCGAAAGCCTCGGCGTCGAAGGGAACCGGCCGCCGCGTGTCGGCCACGAGATAGGCGGCCGGCTTCGCATAGGCGCGCGCCGCGACCAGCGCCTGCGCGGTTTCGGCGGTGAAGTACCGCAAGCGCTCGGGGCCCAGGAGGTAGTGCACGGAAACCTTGCGCAGCCCGATCCCGCATTGCCCGAGAATCGCTGCGGCGCCCTGCAGCATGGCGCGCACGGCCGGCGGCTCCCAACCCGACCCCATCGGGGTAACGACGCTCAGGTCGAGCGCCGCGGAGCGCGCCGGGCCGTCGAGTGAGCTGGCCGCAAAATCGACGCCGGAAAGCGATTCGGACCAGCTCTCCGTCACAGACGTTTGCGCCGCGGGACAGGCGCCGCGGTCGCGGGCGACCGGATCGGGAAGCAATCCGTGGGCGCTCCAGCGCCCGGCGCCCAGCGGGTGGGCCCGGGCCAGGATCGCCTCGCGCAGCTCCTTTGCACGCCACTGCGGATGGCCGGCCAGCAGACATGCGGCGAGGGCGGCGACGCGGACGGCCGCGTAGCTTGCGCCGGATGCAAAAATCCGGCGGCCGTCGAAGCCGGTCACCAGGATTCTCTCCGCCGGCACCAGCAGATCGACCGAGCGCCGGCCCCAGTTCGATCCCCTCGCCAGCGTGCCGTCCTCCTCCGAGGAGCTTGCGGTGAGCTGGTTGGCGAGCCCGAGCGCCGCGGGATACACCGGGTCGCGATCGAGGTCGCGGCCGTCGTTGCCGGCGGAGACGATGAAGAGCATCTCCGGATGACGCCGCGCGGCTTGCGCGTAGGCGCCCCACTGCGCACGGTCGTTGCTGCCCATCGCCAGCATCATGATGCTCGCACCCGCCTTCGCGGCGGCCTGCACCACGTCCGCCATGCGCGACATGTCGGCGCGCGGGTAGCGGTACGGGATCAGGCGGGCGAAAGGCGCTTCCTCGAGCAGAAGGCTCGCCGTGCGCGTGCCGTGCCGTTGCGGGAAGAAGGGCGAGCGCGACGGATCCTGATCGAAGGGCCGCGGATCCATGTCCCACCAGTCGTAGCCCAGCGCGGCGCCGTGCGCGTCCCGTGCGAGCCGGGACGCGATCGCGGGCAGCAGGTAGTTGACGCCCGAATCCACCTGGGCGACGGCAACGCCGCCCGGGTCGGGCGCTGCGGGGACCGGGGCATCGAGCAACTCGCCGGCACCGCTCGGCGAAAGATCGGCGTGCAGGAACCCGATCGCCCGCGGCGCGCCGCCGTTCGAGTACTCGAGGCTCCGCCCGTAGCGGATCGCGCAGTCCGGTCCGGCGAGCGCGAGCATTTCCGGGCGGGTCCCGCTTGCGGCCGGCGCTTCATAAGTCGCGCGCACTTCGCGCAGCCGCTGCCCCGGCGCGAGGCGCGTGACGGTGAGCGCCCGGCCGCCCTGCAGCGCGTAACGGCGGTGCCAACCCAGTTGCGCTTCGCGCGAAAGCGTTTCTTCCTTCAACAGGCGCACAGCGCCGAGCCGGGGTGCGAGCGCTTCGGCATCGGCTTGCGGGTTCGCGCACACGGCGGCGACCGCCTGGCGGAGAACGGCAGAGGGGTCGAGAGGCGCCCCCGCCGCGAGCGCGCAGAGCGGCAGCGAGGACAGGCAGATCCCTTTGATGACGGCGAGCACAGGGGCCCTCACCGTGCTATGCCAAAGCGTGTTTGAGCTCCGCGACGAGGTCGTCGACGTTTTCGATGCCGACGGACAGCCGCACCAGCCCTGCGTCGATGCCGAGGCCGGCGCGCACGTCCTCGGGCAGCGAGGCGTGCGTCATGATCGCCGGGTGCTCGATCAGGCTCTCGACGCCGCCGAGGCTCTCGGCCAGCGTGAAAAGCTTGCAGCGCTCCAGGAAGCGGCGCGAGGCGGGCAGGCCGCCCTTGAGCACCGCGGTCACCATGCCGCCGTAGCGCCGCTGCATCTGCTCGGCGGCGAGCCGGTGCTGCGGGTGGCTGGCGAGCCCCGGATAGATAACGCGCTCGATCTTCGGATGCTTCTCGAGAAACGCGGCGATGTGCATGGCGTTGCCGCAGTGGCGCTCCATGCGCAGCGCGAGCGTCTTGATGCCGCGTAACGTCAGGAACGCGTCGAACGGGCTGGGCACGCCGCCCACCGCGTTCTGCAGGAATGCCAGCTTTTCCTTCAGTGAAGCATCTTTGATGACGGCGGCGCCGCCGATGACATCGGAATGCCCGTTCAAGTACTTCGTGGTGGAGTGCACCACGATGTCGAAGCCGTGCTCGAGCGGCCGCTGCGCCCAAGGCGAGGCGAACGTGTTGTCGCATACCGAGATCAAGCCGCGTTTGCGCGCGACGGCGGCGAGCGCCTTGAGGTCGACGAGCTTGAGAAGCGGGTTGGTGGGGCTTTCCACCCACACCATGCGCGTGTTGGGTCGGATGGCCTGCTCCAGGTTTTCGATCCTGGAAAGGTCGACGAAAGTCGCCTGCAGATTCGCGGAGCGCTTGCGGACTCTTTCCAGAATCCGGTAGCTGCCGCCGTAGAGGTCGTCCATCGCCACCACGTGCGAGCCGGAGTCGAGGAGTTCGAGCACGGTGCCGATCGCCGCCATGCCGGAGGCGAAGGCGAAGCCCGCGTGGCCGCCTTCCAGCTCGGCGATGCAAGCTTCGAGCGCGTCGCGCGTGGGATTGCGCGTGCGCGCGTAGTCGAAGCCCTTGTGCTCGCCGGGGCTCGCCTGCGCGTAGGTGGACGTGGCGTAGATCGGCGTCATCACCGCGCCGGTGCGCGGGTCGGGCTCCTGCCCGGCGTGGATGACCTTGGTCTCGAACTTCATGGGCGCCTTCTCCTCAGCCAGTTCAGCAGGTCGATGCGCGTGATGAGACCGAGGAGCTCCTCGCCGTCGACCACGATCGCCACCATGCCGCGCTCGAAGATCTCTTTCAATTTCTCGACCGGATCGCCGGGCGAAAGCGTGACCAGGTTGGAGGCCATCGCGGTGCTCACCGGCTCGCCGAAATGCTCCGGGTTGCCGTACACCCCGAGCAGGATGTCCTCCTCGGTGACGATGCCCACGATCCTGCCGTCCTTCAATACCGGCAGCTGCGACACGTCGTAGAGCTTCATGCGCTGGAAGGCCGCGGTGACGGTCTCGTCGGCGTTCACCGTCGCCACGGCGTGCTCCCGGTGGCGCCGCAGAATCAGGTCGCGCAGGTCGCCCGTGGTCTCGCGCTCGATGAAGCCGTGGTCCAGCATCCAGTAGTCGTTGTACACCTTGGACAGGTACTTGTTGCCGCTGTCGCACACCAGGCTGACGACGCGCTTCGGCACGGTCTGCTCGCGGCAATAGCGCAGCGCCGCCGCGATCAGCGTGCCGGACGAGGTGCCCGCCATGATGCCCTCCGCTTTCAGCAGGTTTCTGCAGACCGCAAAAGCTTCCGCATCCGGAATGCTGTAAGCGCGCTTCACGCGCGAGAGATCGCACACCGGCGGGATGAAGTCCTCGCCGATGCCCTCCACCAGCCAGGAGCCCACTTCGCTGGAAACCGAACGCGTTCTCACGTATTCGGCGAGGATCGAGCCCTGCGGGTCGGCGAGCACGATCTCGGTCTGCGGCGAAGCGCGCGCGAAAAAGCGCGACAGCCCGGTGATCGTGCCGCCGGTGCCCACGCCCACCACGATTGCGTCGACGTCGTGCTGCATCTGCGCCCAGATCTCGGGGCCGGTGCCTTCCTCGTGGGCGCGCGGGTTCGCGGGATTGGCGAACTGGTTGACGTAGAACGCGCCGGGCGTGGCGCGCGCGATCGCGGCGGCGCGCTCCTGGTAGTACTCGGGATGGCCCTTGGCGACGTCCGAGCGGGTGAGCACGATCTCGGCGCCCATCGCGCGCAGGTGGAAGATCTTCTCCTGGCTCATCTTGTCGGGCACGACGATCAGCAGGCGATAGCCCTTGTGCACCGCGACCAGCGCCAGGCCGAGCCCGGTGTTGCCGGCGGTGGCTTCGACGATCAACGAGCCTTTCTCGATGTGCCGCTCGCGTTCCGCGGCCGCGATCATCGACAGCGCGATGCGGTCCTTGATCGAGCCGCCCGGATTGTGGTGCTCGAGCTTGAGGAACAGGCGGCAGCGCCCGGCATCGAGCCGCGTCACTTCGACCAGAGGGGTATTGCCGATCAGCTCCAGAACGCTCATCGCCCGCCTAGGCTACCCTACCCGCGCGCTTGCCGGAACCATTGCCTCGGGGGCAACATCTCCGCATGGCGCTCCACGCGATTCTCGCGGCGCTGATGCTTGCGGGTTGTATGACGGCGCCGCCGCGCATTCCGCCGACCGAGGCTCGATTTGACATCGCGGCAGCGACGTTCTCGCAGGCTGCCGCCGGCGGCGGGCTTCCCTCCGGCTGGGAGCCCTGGATCATCGACCGAAGAAAGCCGGCGACCCGCTACGCGTTGGTGGATAAGGATGAGCGGGTCGTTGTCCACGCCGTGGCCGATGCTTCCGTCTCGGCGCTCGTTCGCAGCCTCCTGCTCGATCCTGCGTCTTACCCCCTGGTGCGCTGGCGCTGGAAGGCCGAGCGGCTGATTCCCGGAGCCGACGAGCTCG
>Ga0326597_10006646_pt1 | contig 15816 bp, 16 predicted proteins | sample RVTome_12_FD_203789 | JGI IMG/M metagenome (GOLD analysis project Ga0326597, IMG submission 203789) | Soil microbial communities from uranium-contaminated site in the Upper Colorado River Basin, Wyoming, United States - RVT100D185 | ecosystem: Environmental > Terrestrial > Soil > Contaminated >...
GTAAAGAAAAACGATGACAAAATCAGCTTGATTGACGCTCGTTCGCTGCTGGCATTAAACTGGCGCGCTCATTTTCCCCGTTAGGGCGATTAGCTCAGTGGTAGAGCACTGCCTTCACACGGCAGGTGTCAGAGGTTCGACCCCTCTATCGCCCACCATATTTTACCTATTTTTAAGTTGTTTTAGAGATTTGCGGGCGGAAGGCGGTTGGGGTGTGTAAACACTGCGTAACTTTTCGAGGTTGGTATGAGCTTTAGTCAATTTGAAGGCTGCGCTTTCGTGTTCACGCCATTCGGTGCGCGTCCGGTGGAAAGCCCCTATTGCCTCCGTCGATGGGACAACTTTGAGAGCGGGGTCGATTTGGCTGAGGTTGTCTGCGCAATGCACATGGCCTGCGACCGGCATAAAATCCGGGACGCGAGCACCCGGCGCGATGCGGAAAAGATCGTCCCGTTCGACAAGTGGTGGCGAGAGGAAAGGCGGAAAGCGCTGAGCAAAACGCAGCTTTGCGCATCTCCTTTTCGCCTCATGGGTTATTGCGAATAAGTTCGTCGAGTTGGCGGCCAATTCCGTCTAGACCCGGAAAAAGCGAGCTTGCCGTAACATTCATAAATCTTAAACGCCTCATAATTAATTGTTTATGGGCCGCAGGGATTCGGAACTTTTGAAGTGTTACTTTGCGGGGGTCAGCAATTTTCGGAATTTCCGTAGCTAGAATTTCCTCAATATCAGTTCTTACATTTTGATCCGCCATAAAAAAACTCTGCTGAGCAATCATTCTATCCAGCATGGCAGTCTTCCGACCAACTATGAAAACGACAGGCGGAGCGTCGGGGCGCTGGAATTTTTTATCGAGTACCGATGAGTCGGTCGGCAATTCCGCTTCTGTTGCGTAAGATTTCTTCATAGCATCGATTAGTGTACGTCCATGTACCAAGTAAATTGCCCCATCCTTGTCCGGAGCCTTCGCGGCGGCAAAGTATGCGGCAACGTAAAATGATGCGGTCCAGTCGAGAATTCGTGTCGGCACGCCATAGTGGCGCATTAGCAGCCACCAATCGGTTACCGAATTGGTTGCCGACAGAGTAGCGGCCGGAAGATGATTCGGTGCAATGCCGCGAAACTTTCCTGTGAGTGTTTGTTCGATGCGCAATAGCCTGTCTGTCGCCGGCAACTCAGTACGGCCATCGTTTGTGACTGCTCGATGGAGCGATGGTTCTAGACGCCAAGCCGCGTCTTCCTGCCCACGAAATACGTACGTGGTGTCCAGTGGATCACCAACGTCGAGATCGTTAGCGAGCGTAACTAATTTATCCCATCCAGCAAGTGTGATTTCCGGAATCGAAGCCATTCTTATCTCGTTCTAAGACGCCCCGTTAAGCATAAGCGTTAGGCATCTTTTACCTCAAATTATTTTGCGAGCTTCAATTGCGGGCGCTCGGGCGGCAACGCATCGCCCGACCAACATATGGAGAATCTGGAATTCATGGCTTCCACGGTGATCCGGCACGGCCGATATTTCGGCAGCAACAACCGGCCTTGAATCCAAGTGCCGCGCCCGCGCTTGAGTAGCCAGCGGTGGGCAGTGACATTTAAAGGCCGCAAGTAGGTGTCAAACGTTTCAGTTGTGCATTCCGCAAAGTCGGTAGCCAGAAAATGATCCGGGTCATGATCGGGCGGTGGCGGAATGAACTGCTCCGCGCTGGCTATAGCTGAATTTCTGCTTACGATTTTCATTCAGTCATTATAAAGTAAAAAACCGGCTTAAATCATGTTTCGACTTTTTGGGGTGGCTCCGGCGGCGTTTTGACCTCGCCAGAGGGCGCGGGCTGAACGATCTCAACCCCACCCGGTACCTCAACACCCCGGCATTTTCCACTTCGGGTTTTTTCCTTTCGGCTCACCGTTTCGGCTTCCGTTTAGCTGTTGCTAGTAGCGCTTCGGAGCAGCCTGAGTGCGGGAAGGGCCCGCCCCTGGGGCACCTCCCCCTCCCACAGTAGCGTTGGGCGAGGTTTGGCGCGATACTTCGAGGAAAGTCGAGTCTGACCCTATTTCACTATTTCATTCCGAGGTTGATATGCGACTGAAGTCGTTTCGAGTCACGAGCTATAAGTCGATTCTTGACAGTGGTCAAGTCCAAATCGACACGAACGCGACATGTCTCATGGGAATGAATGAGAGCGGCAAGTCTGCCTGCATGCAAGCTCTCTGGAAATTCCGCAACGTCTCTGGAGTGAAGTACGACAAGCTCTTCGACCTTCCGGCAGAGCTGTACACACTGCGTCGCAAGGACGATCCCAATGTCGTCCGTCTCACGTTCTCACTCGAAGAGCGAGATAAGAAGGCGTTGAAGGATGTATTTCCCGACCTGTCCGGGCTACCTAAAGAGATCGCTGTCGTAGCCACCTACGAAGGCAAACATAATGTCATCCCGGTGGGAATTGACTACCCCTCGCTGACGTACGATTCCATCTCGAAGGACGTCGCCGAGTTGTGCGCCGAGTTGGATGCTACGGCAGGTGCGGCTGGAGATGACGCAACCAAGAAGACTCTGCTCGCCGCGAAAGTTTCTCTCAACGACTTCGCCAAGGCGGGTGAGTCGGCACAGCTCGCGTACATGATTCCCGCAAAGCTCGGAGAGGCTGCAATAGCTGCGTTGTCCGTCATTACGGCGGACAAGCTTAAGGAGCGGTGTGCGCGGCTCACGCCGAATCTCAAGCAATTCACCGAAGCGGAGGCCGCTGCCAAGAAACTGCGTCAGTGGCTTTGGGACCAACTTCCGAATTTCATCTACTTCGATGACTACGGGCGCTTGAGGACGAGAATCAACTTGCCTGACTTCATACATAAGAAGACGAATCCGCCTCCGGCTCAGGACGAGCAGAAACAACACCGCTCACAGGTTGCGTTGTTTGAATGGGCGAGCCTCGATCCCAACGAAGTCCGCCAGCTCGGACGCCCGAAAGAGGCGAGTGAATCACAAGAGGATGTAGAGAGGCGGAAGGCGGAACGAAGCCGCCTGTTGGAATCCGCGTCGTTCAAGTTGTCGGGTGATTGGAAGGAATGGTGGGACGGTAGTTCTCACCAGCTCCATTTCGATGCAGATGGAGACGACCTCACGCTGAGCGTTGCTGATGACGTTAATCCGTGGGAGATTCCATTCGCGGAGAGAAGCCGTGGCTTTCAGTGGTTCTTCTCGTTCTATCTCACGTTTTTGGTGGAATCCAAAAAGGCTCATCAAGGGTCAATCCTTCTGCTCGACGAGCCGGGCTTACACCTACACCTTGCTCGTCAGCTTAAGCTCCTAAAGTTCTTCCAGAAGATCGCCGATGTGAACCAGATAATCTACTCTTCGCATTCCCCGTTCATGGTCGATCCAGACCATGTTGACAACGTTCGTACGGTCTATTTGGAACCGAAGCAGGCAGCCCACCGGCATGCAAGCCCCGGCACGAAGGAGCGCGAAGAGAAGGCGGATGGGCCACGATACACAAAAGTTTCGAAGGACTCAGAGCCTGCCGGGGATCGAGACACTCTGTTACCGCTCCAGTACGCCGGAGCGTACCTATTGGCCCAAACGCTATTCTTGGGGAAACGAACTCTCATCGTGGAAGGCATCTCGGATTATTGGATGCTTCGGACCCTGTCGAATTACGCCCGTGAACATGGCGGGGGGCACATCCATGATGACACCGTGATTCTCTGGGCGGGAGGAACGTCTCGTATAGTGACTCTCGCAAGCGTCATGGCGGCTCGTGAACAGGTTGGCCCGAACCGCATTGCCATCTTGCTTGACAGCGACAAGGCGGGAACCGAGCAGGCACGACGACTCATCGACATGCTTGTTCACGGCTCGGATTCGCTTCGATTGATCGGCGACATTATTAACGTTAAAAGGGCCACAGTTGAGGACATCGCGGAACCCTCCGAATTTCTTAACGCTCTCAAAAAGATGGGGCGAGACGCAACTGGCGCCCCTACCCGGAAGAAGGACGAGACGAACGTCCAATTCCTCAGTCGCCTATTCAAGGAAAATTCGTGGGGCGATCTCTCAATGGAAGAGAAGGCAAAGCTGGTTCTGGAGCTGGTTGATTATTGGCGGTCAAATGAATCAGAGCCAGCCAAGGAAACTATCGCCAGGGCGCGTTTGGTTTTCGCGTCCGTCAACGCGTGCTTCGATGCGTTGCTGTCCAAGCCGTAAACTCACATCGTGTTGTATTCTTACCTTTCCTGAGGTGGATTAAGCGGCTTGTAGTGTTAGCGCTCCCACAGACCTTCAAACCGCCTCGCCGCTGTCGCCGTGTACGTGACGGTATGCTGAATACTCTTATGCCCGAGGTAATCTTGAATCAGTCGCGTGTCCCTGCCGCGATTGGCGAGTGCGAAGCCGCAACCGTGTCGCAGCATGTGCGGGTGAACGTGATTCAATCCGGCACGTTTGGCTATCGCGCCAATGAGATAATGCAACCCTTGCCGGGTGAACGGCTCTGCTCGCTCAGTCACGAATAACCACGGCAAGCTATCCTCGCGAGACCTGAGATACGCACGCAAGGCTCGAACCGATTCACCACTGAGCGGTTGCGTTGTCGATTGCGAGCCCTTCAGCCGCTTGACTTCAAAACGGGCTTCATTAAGCTTGACCTGTTCGAGCCGCGCCTGAGTCGCTTCTGTCGCTCGCAGTCCGTGCTCGAACATCAACCGCACCAGAGCAACGTTGCGCTCTCCGTGTCGGCCAATGCGGGCGGCTTTAATCAACTGCTCAAATTCCGCTTCCGTGATGTGTTTCGGAACTTCACTCTTTACATTTCGATGCTTAGCGCTGCGCTGTAACATGGCTCAATCCTCGTGAAATAACGGGTGTTAAGCCTGCTACTCTTTACGAAATGATACAAAGTGTCAAGAGTTTTAAGGCGATTTAGCCAGCACTGGCGGGTTGAGCCAAGTCGAGGAGACTTGCCGGATTTCAACCGGGACTCGCCAATGCTGGCTAAAATAGCCCTATTTCCAGAACACCCCTAAAACCTCCTGTAGAGCCCTACAACGAAACGCCATACCCAGAGCCATCTTTTACAGAAGACCGCCTGTATCGTCTTCTGGCGCAACCAAGAGCCTTTTTCTAAGCTCAGCGTCCAGTGCGGGCAGAGAGGAAGGGTCTACCGCAGACGGTAACGGTTTCCCGCCACTGGTTAGATCGTGACGGTCAATAAGCTTGCCTCGCATTTGCGCCAGCAACCGCAGGGCTGCGAGCGGATCAGGAAACTGTATCTCGTACTCGCTTGTAATGGTTCCATCTTCGTCCTTCATCACCTTCAGCTTCAAGCCTTTAATGGCATTCTGTACCTCGGCCGGCAGTAGATGCAGCGGTATCGGCTGACCATTCTCATCGACAAGCTTTGTAGCCTTGCCGTGGCAGAGATTCGATACCATAGCTTCAAGGTCTTCGGATTCACGGAGCAAAGCTTCACGGCGGGCCTTCTGAAGCTCCAAGACGCGGCGAGCTACGTCCTTATGATCGGCAAGCCGGTACGCCTCGGCCCGGCAGGTTGATTCAGCGGCTTTCGGAAACGCCTCGCGGTAGGCGGCGAGTTTATTCCCATGACGAGCAAGCGCTTGGGAAAAAATTTCATGCGTGTCGCGTTCGCATTCGCGCGGCGCCGGGAGTCCGGGCTCTGGCCCAAGCAGTTCTGTCATATCGTTTGTGTCGTTCATGTCGTTCAACCTCGTTACTTGCACATAATCATTTTGTCTGTGGCGTTTTCTGTGGAAACTTTTACGGCCGAGTCACTCCGATTGCAGCAAACGCAGCAGTCTATAGACTGCTGCTGTGCTTGCTGCAAAATACCGGAGTTGTGCAGCAACCGCATTTTGCTGCTTTGCTGCAATTTGCTGTTTGCTGCACGCTATTCGCCCCCACCCCCGCCCGCATTTCCAACCAGCACCCGGTCATTCTCAACCCGCACCAAGTTCTTAGCGATCAAGTCTCTTAACGCCCGCTTGGTGGAATCCAGTGCCACCCTACGCGCCTTCGCATCGCCATCGGTAAAGCCCTCGGCATCGACGGCGGCATTCAGAACTTCATCCTTGAGCACACCGTCACCATTGAGCGGTTGCATGTCGCTCGCGGATTTGAGCAACGCTTTTTGCCATTTGCCGGTGGCTTTGTTGCCCTCGGGCTTATCGTTCCCCTCGGCGTCCGGCAGATGGTAGATCACGCATGAGTCGATTACTTTCTCCTCGGCGTCCTGTCGCAACGGCACCACGTTAAGCTTGAAAGGATAGCGAGCGCCAGCCCGCCCGCCTTTGAGCTTGGTTATGTTCGCTGCGCTGATTTCCTCGGTCACTTTGACCACCTCAATTTCCGCGTCACCTCCGGCCTTGATACCGGACCAACCGCGTGCGCCTTTCGATAGGTCTTTACCTGAATGGTGAATCGGCACTACGAGTGCGCCAGTGTGTTTGTGAATCTGCTGGCAGTTCGCGAGCACCCGGTTCATGTCTTCGCCGCTATTCTCGTTCGCGCCGGAAGAGGCGCGGGCGAGTGTGTCGATAAATATAACCGACGGGTTACCGATGGTTTGAAGCGATTTAATGAGCGCCTTAACATCGTCGGCTATAAACAGATTCGGTGCGTCAGGCAGGATTTTCAATCCTAGTTTCTCTAAGTCGTCGGGCTCGATCATGTTTGCCCGGCAGTAGGCTTCAATTCGTAACTGAAAGTCGGCATCGCCTTCCGCGCAAATGTAACCGACTTTTCCCTGTTTGACGGACTGCTCGCGCCACGGGATGCCGCGAACGATGGCGCACGCCATGTCGAGCGCCAAGAATGATTTTCCCGCCGTCGATTCGCCATAGATGATAGCGAGCTCTGCTTGTGGCAGGACGCGCCAGATAATCCACTCGGGTTCAGGGCGACTTAGAAGCTCGACGGGACCAAGGAAGCGGAAGCGTAGCGGTTTGGCTTGGCCGGGTTCGGCGTTCGCGGGTTTTGAAAACGGGATGATATTATCCGATGGCAGGGCCTCGAAGTGGTCAATGGTATCGTCGTACCCGTGCTCGCGGGCTTTGGCGAAAATAGACGCCGCCGTAATGACGGGTCCGCCTCGATCCGTGCGAATGTACGGCCACACGCGGGCATCGAAAAAGTCCTTGTCAAACTTTTCGCTTCTGGAACTAAACTCAACGGCCAGATCGTATCCGACATCGGAGCCTTGAGTCGCGTGGTGAATAGCGAAAATAACGTTGCGCCACTCGTCATAGGATAGGGAATTTTCACCTTCATTGGGGATTGCCTTTAAAGCTTTATTGAGGCTTTCAATGTCCACGTTCGAGGCTTGCGGCTTGTGCTCGATCACGGGTTTGTCGATTTGCTTGAGTGGCCACGAATAAATTAACGCGCAATTTTCGGGCGCGACATCTTCAAACGTCCGCCGATCTAATGGGCAAGATTTACCATTGAAGGGAAGGACAAACATGTTTCCGAAGCCACCCTCGGGCACGCTGTCCTGCTTCGGAAATATCTCTGTCTTTGGGTCCAGCCTGGCATCGGCCAGCGCTTGCTTCATTCTCTCGCGTACCGTGTACGAATCCTGCGGAGTTTTCCAAAGTGCCAGCAGGTGAATACCCGTGCCGCCCGACGACTTAAAGGGGATCAGATTCACGCCGTATCGGCGAGCAGCCCGCAATAGCGCTTTGCCGTTTGCTTGCATCTGATCCCAAGTAACTTCGCCCTTATGGGCGTCCAGATCGTACAGCGCGGCGCGGGTCGAGTCGGTGCCGGGAACGATGGGCGAGAGTCCAACGCCCACGCCCTTCGGTTTCAGGTGTTCGGCTACGTGCTGAATTTTTAAGGGCTCTCTCACCCAAGTTGCCGGTTGTTTCGGGATGCGTACCGCGTGAGCACCCTTCCACATGTGGCCCGCGATGTCTTTCAGGATTTCGATTCTGTTATCGGCCGGAAGTGTCTTTAATAGCGCGGGAGTTTTTACAGCGGGCTGTAACACGCCGTAAAGCTCATCCGCAATCCTGCGCAAAACTTTATCGCCGGCATGTTCGTTCTCGCATATTTTATCGGCCAGTGCTTGCACTTTTGCCAAGTCAGGATGGCCCCGCTTCTCGTGCTTGCGCACGAAGGCTCGGGCCTGATCCAGAACGACCCAAGGCCAGTCACCGCTTGATCTATTTATAATTGCCATCGCCTTTACCTCTTTCTGAAATAACTATTTTCTTCCCGGATTCAATCGGCAAGAAATTGCGGCGGGCAAAACGGTCAGCCCTCCGTTGGAAAGCTATCGCCCTTTTTCGTCTTTTAAACGGATTGCCTTTGCGACGCTTTTTTAACATTTTTTTATTTTGGTTTTCCTTTCATGGCCCATCGCCGCGCCAGTTCGACCGACCTGCGAACCGTCCGAATGTCATTGGCAATGCCGGTAACGGCCAGCCAGTCCGCAATTACTTTGTGTTTTGGTTGGGACAAATACTCACGCGCCAACTTAAGATCGGTTTCATAGTCGTCGGGGCGTTCTCTCTTGTAAGCTTCAAACGTTTCTTGCCGCCGATTCAAATGGCCGGACTCGTCCATGGCGCTGTACTCGGGGAGCATCTGCGCGAGCGTGGTTACGTCTTGCCGCGTGAAGCCTACCGCGTGGGCCGATTGAATTGCGCGTGTACGTCGCTCTTGCTGGTCGGCTACCGCAGTCTTGTCGAATGGGTCAATGCCTTCCTCGGCGAATAACGGATCAAGCCCTTCGCCGATTTCTTTCTGCTGCGACTCGCTATAAAAAGCTTCCGCAATTTGATCCCCGTCGCGTTGCGTTGCGCCACTTTTATCTTCTGGAGGTTGCTGCTGTTGCTGCTGTGAATTGTTTTCCGTGCCCTCAGTCAGAAACGTTCCTGCGGGCTTCGCCGCTGGCTTGGTGCCAGGCTCTGAGTGGTCCATTTCTGGACTATTTTCATACTTGAACATTGCTGTTTACTCCTTCGACTTTGTTAAACTGAGTTTCTCTAAGTGGCTTTGGATTTGCGGCCAGCTTGATCCCTTTGCGCCGCTCCGATTCAGCGGCGACTTCTTCCGCCGTTCTAGCTGCTCATCCGTTTTCCCTTTCTGCTCCTTGTCGGCTTCGTCTTGCTCTGCGCCGCGCTCACGTAGCTCGGCAGCGATTTTATAAATCTCATCGCTCAGCGGCCTGCCGGTATTATTTGCAAGCCGTTCCGCTTCTTTGGCCACAAGCTCAAGCGCTCGCTGCGAGATTTGTTCGGCGCTCATTTCCTCAACGCTCCCGCGCTGGAAGATGCAATCGCGCCCGCCACGAGAAGCTCCGCGTCAGTGCGCGGCTAGACTTAGGGGCGGCTCCGCAGCACTTATAATGTGCTCGGCGTCACGGATGAGGTCACCAGCGCGGGCATGCTCGTAAGGCATACCGGCAACAGCGGCACGGGCCAAAACCCTCACGGCGGCGGCAAACTTCACTTCGTCAATCAACCTTCCAGCCGCCTTATTCCGAAACAAATTTCGAGCCACGCTGGCATCTTTGTCCAGATTATTAGCGTCCATGTTAGACGACCTCGGCCGTATCATTAACTTCCGGCACACCCTCGACTTGTCCGGCTGCGAGCTTTTCAATTTCGTTTAACTGCGCGGCCACGTAGCTTTCCACTTGCTCACGATGTCTCGGGAGGCTGTAGACTTTATCCGCGTTGGTAACGAAAGGAATCTGCGCTATCGCTTCTCGGGCGGTAAGCTCCATGCCGATGTCACGAATTCCCGAGCCTACACTGTGAAAGCTCTCGTGCTTTTTGCCGCGTCCTGATAGTTTCTTAAGCCGGGCAAGGTGAATGTAGACACGGGATGCAATGCCTGTGAATTCATCCGACGACTCGGCCTGTTCGGAAATTGCCGTGAACACATCACGTATTTTTGTTTGTAAATAGGCATGGGCATTGAGCAATTCCTTGGCCGCGTCTTTCGCGTCGGCCAATTCCTCGGCGGACACTATCGGGCCGTTTTTGGCCTCTTGCTCGACTGCCTCTTTTAAAAGCGCCAAACGCTCTTGGGACTTCTTGAGCGCTGATGCATTACGGGCAAGGGCCGCCTCCACGTCGTCCGAAGGGTTTCGAGACAATTCCCGGAGAAGGGGAATCTTCTCGTTGTTATAGACTTGGATTTCGTTGAGAGTTACTTCGATTTGTTCATCAATACTTAAACGGCTCATTTGTAAAACCTCCAAAAAGGTACTGGTTAGTAAAATCTACTTCTTATGCCCATTTTACAGGAGCTAATCATCGTTAACGCAAAATTAACGCTGGCTAACTCCGGTCAGGGGTTTCAGAATTTTCAGCTTATTTTCCTAGTATGCGCCAACTAAAAATCGTTAACGCAAAATTAACGCTGGCTAAAAATAAAATTGGCGGCGGGCGATGGGGCGTAGCGTGCCATCAGAGTGTCACGACTGAATTTAACTGCTCGCACTACCTCTTGAAGTTCCGGCCGGTACTCACCGATGATTTGTCGCGCGTGGGATAAATGAACCGCGATAGTTCCGCCCGTTGAACCCGTGCCGGGATCAGCGAACGCCCGCACGTCTATATCCTCGCCGGGGTGTTCGAGCGCGAATGCCAGTATCCAAAATCCCTTTTGCGCGTTCGTCGGTGCCGCAAACGGCTTGGGGCTGTGCCCTAATATCCAAAGTCCGTCCGGCCGCTCGATAAAGGCCAGTGGCTTGCGTGCTGCATCTGCCGCAAGCTCAAGTTCCTCGGCCTTTTCGCGACAACCGGCCGACAACCTAAAAAGCCGGGGGCGCTCATACGAGGCGTCTTGATTGTCCAGCAGGTCAGCGAGCCAACGCCAATCTTCGGGGGTGAGCTTCATTTGCGTGTCTTTCATTTGCGTGTCTCTCGTTATTTGCGTGTCCAGCGCAGGATATCGTCGTTTAGCTGATTTCTTTCGGCCAAAAGTTGAACCATCCGCGAAGCGCTCAGGCCCTTGGCTTGTTCAATTCTTATTTCCACTTCGGCCAGCCGGTCTTTGAGCTTTTGAATTTCGCTCGGCATTTCCATTTCCGCCAGTTCCCTGTTTATCGCGGCGGCTCGCAGTTTCAGGTTCTCATTGTCGGGCGACAATTTCAGAGCCTCATTTACCGTGCGCAAAGCAAGTTTCAGATAGTCACGCCGCGCTTCTACCCCTGACCTTCGCGCGTTCTTATGCGCCTTTTGCCAAGAAGTTTTTTGCCTTTCTGTTTTCATTTTCTTTTCTCCCGGAACAAATATTTCAAAGGGTCGTGGCCGCCTAGCGGGTGCATGACACTTTCCGGCTCTGGCGGGCGCATCTCTGTGACCTTTGCCTTGGCCGGGTCGTAAATGAACGGCGGTTTTTTATCGGGAGGCTCGGCCATCTGAATTTTTTCTTCCAGCTTTTTAATCTGGTTCAGCAACTCCAGCATCGCAACAAAATTACCGCCGAGAGAAAGCGCAATCCGTAATTCCATGAGTCGTTTTTTGTTTTTTGCCAGTTCGTCGGGAGTCATTTCTTTTTCTCCTCGAACATCGCATAGGGGTCATGGCCCGGATGGACCGCTCTCAAAACCGGCCCCTCAAACCTATCGGGCGTTTCAATCGCGGCGAGCACGGCAACCATCGCGAAAACCGGCTGCTTGCCCAGTTTGTCGGCGACCTCCTCTGGCGAGGGATAGAAAATTTTTCCGTTTCTTTCTTCGGGGGCGAACGACGCAACCTGCTCGTTATAGATCGCGGGCATTAGAATCTTTCCCTCCGCCAAACTCTGACGGAAAAGAAAATGAAGCTCACTCCGGCGGTTGAAAAATTCGACATTGCCTCCGGCCACGCTTCGCGCTGGCTCCATCCCATTTATAATTTTGTCCGGGCTGTTCGAGTACCGGCGCTTAATCTCGGCCAACACGAGTGCAGCCAAGCCGCCCGCTTCAATGAAAATTGGTGCTTGATCCCGGCGTTGCGCCAGCAATAGCGCTGCGGCATCCAGCGCCCCGACGATGGGAAAGGTAAGAGGATTTTCTATAAGGTCACCGCGCCGAATCGCAAGCGTGAGCGAATCGTCTGAAATGACAGCGCCGATAGCAGTCTGGTTCATTTTCATTGGCTGGCCCTCATGCGCTGTTCCCACGCGGCGTTACTTTTTTGCAGAATGCCGGTGAAAGAATTGCTGATATTCAGAATTGAATCGGTGGGGATTAAGGCAAGCACGAAGGCCGTGGCGATATCGGGCGAGCGTTTCAGTCGTTTGATAATCGAGTCGCGGTCTTCCACGAACAGCTTGCCGCCACGCAGTTCATAATGCGGCATGCACAATTCTTGTTTGAGAAGCGTATCGGGCGGGAGTGCGATTTGAGAATTTCTCGAAGGGTCTAGCGCCTCGCGGAAACGCCACCAGAGCAAACTTCTGACATTGCTGAAACCGTAACTCTGCGTCACGTCGAGTTGATCCGTCCCCGCGCCGAAAACTATGGCCGAGGTAGGAATCTTTTCTTTCAGCAGATCGGTCGGGCTTGATCCCACGCCGGTCACATCCACATAGCAAACAGCACCCTTTTGATATATGCCCAGTACGAGTGCGGCAACGGCTTGACCGTCAGGGGTTAGCGTGCCTTTGTAAACTTTCGGGGCATTGAACCACTCGCCATGACGGCGCGAGATTGTTGTCCGGTCCTTACCTCCGCGTGCCACATCCACTCCGATAGCTTGCAGCGCACACGGCGGAGTCGGTTGCCAACGATTTATCGCAGCCTCGATCCACGCCGAAGGTATGACCTGCATGGCGTCGTCTTCCGTCCATCCGGCGTCCCACGAATTTTCTAATAAACGCTTTCTCAGCACTTCAGTCGGGGACCGCTTTAGATGCTCAACGTAGCCCGTATGAACAAGTCTCGGGTTGTCGTGAACGGTGGACATCACAACGCAGCGCGACTCCGCGCCGGGCGTTCCAGCTTCCACTTCGCGCTCGCTGTCCCCTTCGATTAAGAAATATCTTTTCTCGCCTGACTTCGCAGGCTCGCCGGCATAGCTCGAAGAAAGCCACGGGCCGAAGGCTTCGCGTATCCAAAGAGAATTTATAGAGGACGGCGGATTGCTGGTGTATACAAGACGTTTTTGAATTTGCTCCGTCGAGCGGAGCCAGCGAGAGATAAAATCAATATCGCTTTTTGGTATTTGACCTGAGCCCACATCATCTACGATCAACGTATCGACCGCGCGGCCTTGCAGCCGAAGCATGCTTTCCGGCTCAGCGAGGGAATTGAATTCTAGGATTACGCCGCCTTGTTTGAATCCGTAAAGTGGGCCACCAAGCTCCCACACTTGCGAAGACATATTACGGCCGGTGGTTGACCCTATGACCTCGCTCAGCCGCTTGTAGATGGCGTTAAATTCAAGCGAGGTTTTTCTCACGATTCTGGCGTTGCGCGATTGAAACAGCGCGATACCTATTGCCAGATCGGATTTCCCGCTCGCGCCACCCCCGGCCAGCAACAGCACGTCAGTATTTTCCGCGCACTCGAAGCCAAGCATTTGACTTCCGCGCATCGGGCGCCAAGGATTTATTTTCTTGTCCTGCTCTAAAACTGTTTCAAGCTCTGCACGTTGCGCGGGGGTAAGGCGCTCGATAAGTTTGACGATATTTAAAATGCGATCATAGAGCGGCAAGATTGAAGGAATATTGCTCAGCCGTGAACCGAATATTTCCGCGATAATAGTTAAGTGCTTGGCGTCAACGATGGGATGCACCAAATATCCGGCTGCTCGCCTTTGATACGCGCTCAACGCGGCATCGAACCGCATTGCCAATTCAAAAGAATCGGTAGTCATTTGCTTACCGCTTCTCAGAGCGACTACGCCGCTTTTGGCGTGTTACGCGCCTGCCATTCCCGGATTGCTTCGGGCGTGATGAGATAACGCTTCCCGACTCGGAATATTTTTAGACGCCCGTGACGTATCTCCGTGAACGCTTGTGACCGCGATATCGAATTCATATAGGCAAACTCATCGACCCGAAGGGCCTGCTTGTTGGCAAGCTCAACTGACGACGGAAATGGTTTTGACTTTTTACGTTTAGACATGTGTGAAAACTCCGGCGCAAGTTAATGCGCTTCAATAAATAAATAATCGGCGTTTTCACAAAATTGAGGTATTGCCGTGTGACCCGAAGCTGATCCCGCCAATGATGCGAGGCCCCGTGTCGGGGGTCGTAGACGTTGCGTCTGCGTTCCCAACTTACCCTCAGTCGTTAAGACAAATCTCGATGCGGCTTATTAGGGAGAAGCGGCCCCGGATTTTAGCGACCCTCGATTACTGCCTGAGAAGCGGAAATCGAACCATTAACTACCCGATACATGCCCATTATATCACGTTTGAGCATGGTGCGTCTACAGCAGCCTACCAGTTAAATATTTAGATGCGCCAGCGCCCGGCGTGCGTCTTCGTCGCCGCGTTTAAAATAATGTTTTTGGATAATTTGAATTGATGTACCCGACAACTCCGCAACGGTCAGCACGTCCACTTTTTTAACCAGATCAGTAATCGTGGAGTGCCGCAACGTATAGGCACTTACCCCATCGTCGAGCTTCGCCGCGCTGACCGCTTTTTTAACGCCGATTTTCCACGAATCTTTATCCCATGCTCGGCCGTCGCTGCGCCCTACCAGCGGATCACCAGCGCTCTTACCCTTCGCACATCGCGCAATGAACGCCGCTGTTGCCAGCGGCAAAGCGATAACGCGGGAACGGTGGCCCTTTTCTTCTGGCACCGTAAGCGCCCGGCGCTTGGCATCAAAATCCGCAACTGTCAGCGCCGCAGCGGCTCCCGGTCGTAGCGGCAACAGCGTCAGCAACGTAAGGAACGGCCGGATTTCCTTGTCGGCATTGTCCAGCAACCGCTTGCGCTGTGCCGGTGTCAAATACGCCTCCCGCGTGCCGTCCACATTCTTATAAGGCTTCAACTCTGAGCGCCACGCGGCATCGGACTGTACCAGCCCGCGCCCGAAGGCGCGGTTAAGCGCCGCCCGCAATGCCACTATGTCACGGTTAATCGTAGAGCGGGCGCGTTCCCGTGTGACATCTTTATCCGGGTCGCGCGATACTCTTGCCGGAAGCGATTCAAGGCGGGTTTTCCAGCTTACGATATGGTCAACGTGCAATTTCGCCAAAGGGACGCTCGCAAGCGGATCGGCGTAAACCAATCGCTCAAGCCGGGCCTCGGCCTCGCGGGCTTTTCGATCAGCCCCCTTCTTGCCGCGTATCCAACTCACATAGTCGGCACAGGCATTTTTGACCGTGTAGCTGTAACGCCCAGCCGCATTAATGGGAGAATTGAATACGAAAGCAAACCACTCGTTTGCGGCCTCGACCGCGAGCGCGAAGCTGTTCCCCGTATCCTGAAAATCATCGAGGCGCTGATATCGAACGGCTCCGGCGATTCTGGCACGCGCCCACCAGAAGCCCCGGCCGGGCGCGGTCTTGCGGAACCCGACCGAACGATGCCGCGAAACTCTCACCCAGCGAATCGCATCCTTGTTGACCGGCAGCAGACTGCGGGCTTTGACCGTGTTAATGTCCTTCGCCATTTTTGTGTACCTGTTTGTGTAAACATTCATGTAGAACGCAGTAGCACAATATGCTATAAAACAGCATATTTCAAGACGCACTAACACGTGAAAACACGTAAAACCAGCCTTCACACGGCAGGGGTCGCAGGTTCGAACCCTGCATCGCCCACCATCTTTTCAAGTACTTATTCTATTCAAAACCTCCTGCCCACGACGGCAATGCTCGCCGCTTCGACCCCGGCAGCGCTACC
>Ga0326597_10006647_pt1 | contig 15816 bp, 5 predicted proteins | sample RVTome_12_FD_203789 | JGI IMG/M metagenome (GOLD analysis project Ga0326597, IMG submission 203789) | Soil microbial communities from uranium-contaminated site in the Upper Colorado River Basin, Wyoming, United States - RVT100D185 | ecosystem: Environmental > Terrestrial > Soil > Contaminated >...
CGAAAGCCAATACCGGTTGGAAGTACGTCGTCGACGAACGCAGTGACGCTTCGCTCTAGTCGAACCGAACGAACCCAATAAGATCCTTCTTCACGTCCTTCCTCAAGGCCCTCGTTGCGGGCACCTTCAAGCAACCACTGTTTGACCCTTCGCGGTGAGTCTGGTTTAATAGATCTTCCCACCTTCTCGAAATGTTTGGTCGCGAGTTTGCTCCCGCCATAATGCCATATTACACGGAGTTCTTCGCATGCGATCGGTGTCCCCCGTCGCGTTAGCATTCGTGCTTCTCACGCTCTGCTCGCTGGATGCGGATGAGGCTAAATCGCTTCCAGCCGAGGCCGATCGCAAAGTCGACTTTGTCGCTGACGTCCAGCCGATCCTGCGCAAGACTTGTTACTCGTGCCACGGCCCGCAAGAGCAAGAAGCTGGACTCCGGCTTGATAGCAAGACGCGGGCGCTGGCCGGCGGCGACAACGGCAAGAGCATCGTCCCCGGTGACAGCTCGAAGAGTCGTCTGATCACGCTGGTCGCCGGACTGGATGAAGACGCGGGCATCATGCCGCCGGAAGGGGAGGGGACTCCGCTGACCGCTGAACAGATCGCATTGTTGCGCGCCTGGATCGATCAAGGCGCGATCTGGCCCGACGCTGCCGGCGTCGCGTCGAGCGGATCGGAGCATTGGTCGTTTCAGGCGATCTTGCATCCGCCACTTCCTACGCCAAAAGATGTTGCGTGGGTAAGGAATCCGATCGATGCATTTATTCTTCAGCGAATTGAAGCCGAAGGCATTCGACCTTCCGACGAAGCGTCGCGCGAAACGTTAATGCGACGCGTTTATCTTGACCTGCTGGGCTTGCCCCCAACACCACAAAAACTCGATGCATTTCTGAGCGATTCGGCGGCGGACGCCTACGAGCGGATGGTGGAGCGAGTCCTCTCGTCACCGCATTACGGCGAGCGTTGGGGCCGGCATTGGCTTGACCTCGCTCGCTATGCCGATAGCGATGGCTACGAGAAGGACCGGGCTCGACCGTATGCGTGGCGTTATCGCAACTGGGTGATCGACGCGCTGAATGCCGATCTTCCCTACGACCAGTTCAGCGTCGAACAGATCGCCGGCGACATGCTTCCTGACGCAACGCTGGAACAGAAAGTCGCCAGCGGCTTTCATCGCAATACGCTGCACAACACCGAGGGCGGAACCGACCAAGAAGAAGATCGCGTCAAGAAGACCGTCGATCGAACCAACACGGCCGGAGCGATTTGGCTGGGACTGACGGTCGGTTGTGCCCAATGTCACTCCCACAAATACGACCCGCTGACGCAGCGCGAGTACTATCAGCTCTACGCGTTCTTCAATGACATCGACGAATCCGATATCGATGCGCCGCTCCCCGCGGATCGAGAACGAATCCGCTTGGCAAAAGCGGCGTTTGATGCGGAACACGCGCGGTTGACCGCGGCGGTCAAAGATTACGAGGCGCGCCAGCTGAAGCAGGCTCAGACGCAATGGGAAACAACGGCGTTAGACAAAGCCGTTGTCTGGCAGACGATCGACCCGATCGCCGCAACCTCGAGACACGGTGCAACGCTACAGCGTCAAGACGATGCGTCTTGGCTGGCAACCGGCAAGAACGAGGTGTCCGATATTTACACCATCGAAGCGGTCGTCAACGCGGAACGCGTTTCGGCTGTCCGGTTGGAGGTGCTGCCCGACAAGAGCCTTGTGAAGGAAGGACCGGGGCGAGCCGACAACGGGAACTTCGTGTTGACGACGTTCAGCGTCCACGCGTCGCCGACGAGCGGCGATCAAGCGCCGAAGAAGATCGAGTTGACGAATGCCAAAGCCGATTTCTCGCAGAACGACTGGCAAGTCGAAAAGGCGATCAACGACGATCCGGCCGACGGCTGGGCGGTCAGTCCAGAGTTCGGCAAGCGGCACGTCGCGGTCTTCGAAGCGAAAGAAGCTGCCGGCTTCACGGGCGGCACGAAGCTGACGTTTATTCTCGATCAGACCTATAACCAAGCCAACTCGCATAACCTCGGTCGGTTTCGCTTGTCGTACACAGCGGGACAAATTCCGGCCACGCTCGAAGGAATGCCGGCGGACGTAGCCAGCGCCTTGGCGAAAGCCGCGGGTGAACGAAACGCTGACGAACAAAAGCAAGTCGCCGCATACTTCCGTTCGGTTGATCCCGAACTAGCTCGCCTGAACCAGATCGTCGCCGAGCATGCCAAGCAGGCGCCGGCCGCTTCGGACGTCAAGGCTCAGGCGGTTGTTCAAGTCGCACAACCACGGCAGGCCAACATTCACGTCCGCGGAGATTTCTTGAACAAAGGCGAGCCTGTGGTCGCGTTGACGCCGGCCGTCTTGCCCGGTCTTGCCGCCGACGAATCGCGACGCGGCCGTTTGGAGTTTGCCCGTTGGTTGTTCGCGGCCGACAATCCGCTGACCGCGCGGGTCACGGTCAATCGCGTGTGGCAGCAGATCTTTGGTCGCGGCATCGTCAGCACCGTGGATGACTTTGGAACGCAAGGCGACGCGCCGACGCATCCCGAGTTGTTGGACTGGCTGGCCAGCGAATTCCAGCGACAAGGCTGGAGCTTGAAACACTTGCATCGATTGATCGTGACCTCGGCGACCTATCGACAGTCGGCAACGTTCCGACCCGATCTGGTCGAAGCCGATCCGTATAACTCTTTGCTCGCGCGGCAGCAGCGGCGGCGCGTCGAAGCCGAAACGATTCGCGACATCGCGCTGGCGGCGAGCGGACTGCTCGATTCGCGAATCGGCGGTCCGAGTGTGCACCCGCCGCAGCCCGCCGAGTACTCCGACTTGACGTACGCCAACAGTGCGAAGTGGCAAGTCAGCAACGGGGGAGATGCGTATCGTCGCGGCCTGTACACGTTCTTTCAGCGGACTTCGCCTTATCCGATGCTGATGACCTTCGATTCGCCCGATTCGACGGAGTGTTGCACACAGCGAAGCCTGAGCAACACGCCGCTGCAAGCGCTCACGCTGTGGAACGATCCGGCATTCTACGAGTGCGCCCAAGCTTTCGGATTGCGCGTCGTGACCGAAGTGCCGTCGATCGGCGACTTGGCACAGACGATGCGAGAACGAGCGCGTTACGCGTTTATGCTCTGTCTGTCGCGTCACCCGACGGAAGACGAGTTGACGGACGTGATCGCCTTGCGTCTGGCACGGCAGAAACGCGCGGAAGCCGATCAAGAGGCGACCAAGCAGATCGTCGGGAAGCACGTTGTGCCGGAAGGAAGTTCACCCGAGGAGTTGGCCGCCTGGATTGTCGTGGCCCGCACACTGATTAATCTCGACGAGTTCATCACGCGAGAATGATAAGTAGGTAAATAGGCCGGAACAAGGCTTTGCGCAGTTCCGGCAGTAGTTGAGCGGATGCCGGAACTGCGCGAAGCTTGTTCCGGCCTACCCTTTCAAGGAACTAGCGAATGCGATTCGACGAAGCGATCTGGAACCAAACGCGCCGGCAATTCCTGACTTCGAGTGCTTCGGGCCTCGGAGCCGCGGCGCTGGCGTCCTTATTGCAGCAGGATCAACTGCTGGGCGAAGAGTCCTCCACCAATCCGTTGGCTCCCAAGTCGGCCCCGCTCCCGGCCAAGGCGAAGCAATGCATATTCATTTTGCCTGCGGGGGCTCCCAGCCACCTCGACTTGTTCGATCCAAAACCCAAGCTCCGCGAGTTACATGGCGAGAAACCACCTGCGTCGCTGATCGAGAACGTGCGATTCGCGTTCGTAAAGAAAGAGACCGCCGTACTCGCCGGCAGTGCCAGAGAATTCAGCAGCCACGGCGAATGTGGGATGGAGCTTTCGGACTTCCTGCCTCACCTTGGCAGTTGTGCCGACGACCTCTGCTTGGTTCGCTCCATGCATACCGATGCCTTCAACCATCATCCGGCTCAGCTGATGTTGTGCAGCGGCGTTCCGCGATTCGGACGTCCCAGCATGGGCTCGTGGCTGACGTACGGGCTCGGAAGCGAAGCGAATAACTTACCAGGCTATGTGGTACTTACCGCGGGGCGAGGCAGCAGCGGAGGCGTATCGAATTGGTCGAGCGGGTTCTTGCCGTCAACCTATGAGGGCGTTGTCTTTCGGAGTGAAGGCGAACCCGTTTTGAACTTGAACAATCCTCCTGGCATCGATCGCGAGATTCAGCAACAGGGCTTGGAGACGCTCAGCAAGCTCAATCGCCGACGCTTCGAGCACGTTCAGGACCCAGAGATCGCGAGCCGCATCTCGTCGTACGAACTCGCGTTTCGGATGCAGGCCGCGGCACCCGAACTGATCGATCTGGCCGACGAGACGCAAGAGACGCTGGACGCGTACGGCGTGACGCGAAAGGAACCGGAGAAGTTTAACTTCCGTGGCGGGGGCCCAAACGTCTATAAACAATTCGCGACCAACTGTGTCCTCGCCAGACGGATGATTGAGCGGGGCGTCAGATTCGTGACGCTGGTTCATGCTTCCTGGGATCATCACAGCAACATCGACGAGGAACTCGGTTACAACGCCGCCATGGCGGATCAGCCCATCGCGGCACTGATCAAAGATCTCAAGCAGCGCGGACTACTCGATTCGACGCTGGTGGTGTTTGCGGGCGAGTTCGGTCGGACGCCATTGTGGGAAAACCGTGGCGGCAATCAGTCAAATGTCGTTGGACGCGACCATCATCCGTCGGCCTACAGCCTGGTAATGGCGGGGGGCGGGATCAAAGGTGGGCAGGTCTACGGGGAGACCGACGAGATTGGCTGGTCCCCGGTGAAGGATCCGGTCCACATCAACGACTTTCACGCGACGATCCTGCATCTGTTCGGTTTTGATCACTTGCGATTTACGCATAAGTTCAAGGGCTTGGAAGTGCGGCTGACCGATCAGGGTGGGAAAGTCATCCAGCCGTTGCTGGCGTAAATGAGATGATCACTCGGTGGGTACGACGACCCTCCGAAGCCGTCGAATTCACCGACGGGCTCGGAGGCCCGCCGTACGAAGTGAGGTTCGCGTGTTTTCAAGTCGTTAGCGGCAGCGCGGAGCGGACGAATCGTTGGTGAAGTGTTCGTGCTGTTTGTTCCGCGGACGAAGCAGGTAGAAAACAGCCAAGAATTCTTGCGCGTCGAATCACTCCTTTTTCCAGCGAACCTGGAAACAACTTGTTCGTGATCTGTGTGTCGCGAACCATCGTGGACTCGACGTTCGATCCGTCCGCAAATTCGGCATAGCAAACATTTGACTCGGGAATCGACACGACGACGGTTCCCTCATCGACCAAGCGGGCTGGACTGGGAAGCCGGCTTGCGACCACCAAGCTGGGAGCCGCATCGAGTCGCGATGTCTGAACGGAAACGATTAGCTGGATGCCAAAGAAATCGGCCTCGCACTCGAATCGCCAATAAACCTCAGTCCGGCAGGGGTGATCGGTCGACTCCGAATAGGTTGCGACGAGATCGTTGCCGCGAAGATATGCATCGGCGAGCAGCGGCGCTTTGCTCGGCATTGTCAATCGCATGAGCGCTGCATCGACTGAGCTGAACTCTCGGTTCGAATCGAGTCCGACTTTCAACGCCGTTAAGCCGCTCGATGGCGAAGCGAGATCCAACTGAAAACTTAGCCGCGGTGATTGGAAAACCGACTTGCTTGCGTCAAGCTGCCACATGCCGTGAGGCTCCGTGCTGGCTGGTAGTAATTCGATACGAAAAAACCCCGCCGTCACGTAAAACGGGACGGCGGGGCCGGAACAGAGAAGAGGCCGATTCGCCAACTACTTAGAAAACAAACGAACCTAAAAGGCAAGTCTTGTTAGCGGAGCGACCTCAGGTTGGGGATCAAATACTTCTCTCAATGATAACAAGATTGGTTGACGTGTCCATAGTTTTTGTAGAAAAACGGGACTTCTAAGATCCTTGCGACAAGACATCCCCCCAGCTGCTGACATACACCTGGCAAAAGCTGAGGCGACTGGAGCTGCGTAATGCACCAATATATCACGGTTTGTGAACAGGCGGCCCGCAAGGGGGGACAGGTACTCCTTGACTGGCAAGGCCGCATTAACCCACGCGAAAAGGCCCCCAAGGATTTGGTAAGTGAGGCGGACTTTGCCTCTCAGCAAGCCATTTACGAGATCATTCATGGCACTTTCCTCGACCACGACTTTCTCGGCGAAGAAGGAGACCCGAGCGGCAATGCAAAACGCGAGTCTGAGTTCCGCTGGATCGTTGATCCACTCGACGGAACGGTCAATTATGTTCATCGGCTTCCGGCGTACTCGGTGTCGGTTGCGCTCGAGCGTCGCGGCGAGCTTCAGGTAGGTGTCGTCTACGATCCTATCGCGGACGAGTGCTTTTCCGCAGTGCGAGGCGAAGGGGCGTTTCTCAATGGTGTGGAGATTTCAGTGAGCGATTGCGAGTCGCTTTGCACGGCGCTCGTCGCGGCCAGCCTTTCGGCCGGAGTGTCTCGCGACTCGGAGGAGATCAGCCGATTTCTGGACGTACTGGTCGAATGTCAGGCGTTGCGGCGACTGGGCTCCGCGGCGTTGAATCTCGCCTATGTCGCGGCGGGACGCCTCGATGCGTATTGGGCGACCAGCGTGAAAGTCTGGGATGTTGCAGCCGGTTTGCTTCTGGTGCAGGAGGCAGGCGGGCTGATGAGCGGGGTTGCAGGCGAACCGTTCGATTTATCACGCCCGCAATTTGCGGCTGCTGCGACGTCGACGCTGCATGCCGAACTCGTTGCCACACTGAAACGGGGGACCAGCAACAAGGCTAACAATGCTGTCTCGCCCAAGATTTTGTAGGCAAAGCATGCATTCATTGCTTTAATCTGTTGCCCACCGAGAGTACACTAGTAGGTACATTCTTCTCTCTTAAACCTGGGATGTTTTCTTCGCGGCGCGGATGGTGCCGCTCATGAAGTGCCTAGCTGTGCAACCTCGTCTCGTCCCACTTTTGTCGGTGGTGTTCACCTGCGTCGTCTGGACGTGCGGGTCGCTATTCGCACAACCACAAGCCAGCGATAACCCATCGCCGACACGCGCCCCATCGGGTGACCTGATTCGCGAGTCGGATCTAAAGATTCGCCTCTTCGACGAGAACGGTATTTTGCGGGAGGTTCCCGGGTATACCTTGGAAGATTTTCTTGAATTGGAAGCCCTCAGAAGTCGCCTCAAGGAACAACAGGGTGCACCGCCGAAGACGGTCTTTGCGGGATCGATCGAACTCGACGGGCGTGTCGATTCGGAGAAGCATTTCGCGAAGCTCCTGGTGACGTTTCGGATTCGATTGACAGCCCGCGCGGACGCGGAGGAGCGCACGTGGACCGCAATTCCTCTGCGACTGGACGACTCGTTTGTCGACTACGGTGCGATTGAACACGACGAAGAAGGTGATTTCGAGGTGACGCGAGAGGAGGCGGCATACGTCTGCTGGCTGCGTGCCGCCCCCGATAGCACTCACACGATTCGTGTGCCGATCAAAGTTCCCGTTCGGCGAACCGGATCGCAGAACTCGCTCAGCGTCACGTTACCGAACATGTCGGCGACGATGCGCTTGACCGTCGCTGACGAGATGATCGAGGCGTTTATCCCGAGTGGGCGAAGCAACGTAGTCTGGGATACGGAAGGCGGTGCAACGGTCATTACGGTTGAGAGCCGAGGCGGCGAACTCGACTTGGCGTGGCGGAAGCGTGGCCAAGCCTTGCCGCACGCGCTGGAAGCGACTTGCGCGACCACGGTTCACGTGCATGGCAACCATATCTGGAGTGAAGCGCAACTGAAAGTGCGCAGTCGGGCCGAACCGATTGATTCTTTTATCGTCCGTTTGCCCGACGGGATGGAGTTGGCGTCGCGGAGTGATGTGGACTTTCAGATCTCAGCGCTTCCACCCAGCGACGAAAACGGTCGGCAAGACGTGCTGGTCAAACGGCTCGGCGGTTCGACACGCGGTCTGATCGAGGTACACCTGGAAGCGGCACTTCCGCCAATCACCGCCCAGACGCAACGCCGCGCCGTTCAACTGGACGGATTTAGCGTACAAGATTCTGTTCGAGAATGGGGATCGGTTGACGTGATGTTGGACGGCAGCTGGTCGCCGACTTGGCACCCAGGTCAATTCGTTCAGCGCGTCGCAGTCCCGGAAGACCCCACACGACAGCAGCCGGTCGCGGCAAGATTTCTTTACGACCGACAGCCCTACTCCCTACAACTCGACTTGATTCCCAAGCTAACGCGTGTGGCGTTCGATACCACCTACATTGTCGATGTTTCCGAAGACAAGATTCAACTCGATGCCAGAATTGCCTACTCGACGAATGACGCAAATGTAGATTCGCTCAGTCTCAAGATGCCGGGCTGGACGATTGAAACTCCGCCAGAATCTCTCGCTAATCAGTTTAGCGTTGATGACAATGGCATCTTAACGATTCCGATCGCCGCCGGCGCGACCGAGTTGGACCTCCAAGTTCGAGCCCAACGCACCATCGATAAGAATGCCGCGGACATTAGCTTCGATCTACCTCGGCCGACCGAATCGGAGTTGCTACCGAACGCGACACTGATTGTGTTGGCCAGCGACAATGTTGAATTGACGCCTGAACTTGCTTCCATGAAATGGTTGAATCAAGAGACGCGTACACCGACGTTGGAGCTTCCCAAGCGATCCGCCGCGCCGCTGCTGTTCCGCGAAGAACTGTCGACGGAAGGCTCCGAGGCCGCTCGTTTTGTCGCTCGTTGGCGCGTTCGTCCACGTGAAACGACAGTCGTCGTCACTTCTGACGCGGCATTGGACGGCGACATGGTGCAGGTTCGCCAATCGTTCGCCGCCACCGTCGCCTACGCACCGCTTGCCGAATTGACGATTGCAATCCCGGCAAGCGTTGTGGCGTCCGGGACGATCCAGATTACCAGCGGTGAACAAGAACTAACCTACCGAGTAGTGACGCCGCCCGAGCCGGAGCCTGCCGCTGTCCCTAACCCTATTCCAGTTCCTACTCCTAAAACTGCCGAGCCGGTGGCCCCTGTGGCGAGCCAAATGACCGTTGGCGTCGTCAGTTTGCCGACCGCTGTCACCGGTGAATTTCAGATCGATATTGCGTTCGAGATTCCACGTAAAGACGTTATCGGTGCCGATGGGTTACAGATTCCGCTGGTACAGCCCGCGGGAGACGAGGCGACTGAGAATGTCACCAATGCGTTGACCGTTCGGTCTGACGAGAATACCGCTCTCACGCTTGCGGACGAGTTGTGGGCCATGCAGTCGGACGCCGCTTTGCCGACGAACGGAAAGCACGAGTTGCGAGTTCGGGCGACCGGCGTCGTTCTGGCCGCCCTTGTTCAAACTTTCGTCGTCGAAAGCCGCACCAGTGGCAGCACGTCAATACCGCGAGTCTGGATTCAGTCGTGGCTGATGCCGACCGCTCGACGTGATCGGGTCTGCTTTCAGTTGCTGAGCGATCAACCACTCGTTCACGTCCAGTTGCCCTCGACCGCTCACAGCAAAGAGCTTCGGGTGCTGGTTGAGGGCAAACCCCCAATCGAACTTGTGAATCACGGCGATCTTTCGCTCACCATCACTCTCGCTGACGAGCAAGTCGGACGCAATGTCGGACTTGAGATGTGGTATCACTGGGAGACCGCTCGTGACTCGCGATTTGGCGTTGCGATTCCCTCCATCATCGACGCCGATCGCGCGGAACGGGTTTATTGGCAGATTGTGCTCCCCCGGAACGAGCATCTCGCGTGGATACCAGCGACGTTGACTTCCGAACTCGTGTGGCAGCGAGACCAATGGTATTGGGGGCGACATGGCCGATTGGAGCAGCCAGCCCTCGAGGAACTTGTCGGAGCGTCCACACGGGAACCGGTCTCGCCCGACACGAATCGCTATTTGTTCAGTTCGACGGGATCTGTCGATTCGGTTGAATTTGTGAAAGTCAGTCGCCTGATGTTGATGGTCGTTTCGTCGGGGTTGGCGTTGGCGGCGGTTCTTCCCTTTATCTATTTGCCAACGCTTCGGAGGCCGGACGTTTTTTTTGCCGCCGGAGTGATGCTGTTCGGATTCGCCGTGACCTATCCCGATCATAGCGCCATGTTGGGGCAAGCAGGCGCGATCGGACTCGGACTGGCGATCGCCGCGTGTGCGTTACAGCGACTGGTTGGCCGAAGCTCGATGACACCGGTAACTCGGCGCGGCAGCGTTTACATAGCACCTGATTCAATGGCGGCCGGCGCATCGGCACGTGTTACCGACGGTAGCTCGCGTGCGACCACGGCAACCGCGCCAGCCCACTTGCAGGTCGCGCAAGTCGAAGGTGAGTCATGATGTCGCGAGGCTTCAACGGGCAGAACACCGTGCCAATCGTTGCCGTCCTATCCCTCGTGACCCTGTGCTTCTTGTGCGGCACGCGAGCGGATGGACAACAGAACGCGCCGTCAGTTCTGCAGTTCCAACGAATCGGGGTGCCGGAAGGCCGAATGGACGAAGTTGGCGGCAAATGGCTCCCCATAGATCGCGATGAATTCCAGAAAACTGTTGTCGAACTCAATGCCAAGTATCGTGCACTGTACGGTTCGTCGAAACCGAACATCATCCAGGGCCGCTACACCGCCAAGTTCGAAAACCGACAACTCGTCAGTGGTTCGGCGGAACTCGACATCACGCACCCTCACGCGGAACCCGCCTATTTGCCGCTGTCGCCGCTCGGGCTGGCCGTGGATTCATTTCGGTGGAAAAGTAATCCCGCGATCGAGGCGGCAGCCGGCCTGCTCCCGACCGGCGGCATCGGTGTCTTTGTTTCGCGATCCGACACGTTGACGTTTCTGTGGTCGCTGCGTGGGATAAGCGGCACGGAGCAAGAGCATCGATTTCGATTGTCGCTTCCAAAGGCTACTGTGAATGAGTTGTTGCTCGACTTGCCGCAGGGAGTCACACCGGAGTGCGCTGACGCCATTGTCAGCCGGACCACCGATCCCGATGGGACGAATCGTGAAAGCGTCGCGACCGTGCGATGGCGGATCGAGCTTGGTGCGGCTCACGAAACAGAACTCCGCATCGTGCCAACCCTCGAAGACGAAGACCGCAATCGTCTGGTGATGGCGCGACCGAATTATGACTACCGCATCGGTACGACGGGACTGGAACTTCGGGCCACATTCCGTCTCGACATCCAACATCGGCCGTTGCGAAAGCTGACACTGCAGGTTGACCCTCGGTTGCGACTCGCCGCAATCCAACTGGGCGGCAACGCGATCGGTTTTGTACCGAGAGTCGAGGCGGATCGACAGGACCAGTTCAATCTCGATCTACCAACGTCGCCGGTGGGAAGCCCGCACGAATTGACGGTCACAGCTTATGCACCAGCCGTCATCGACAAACCGTGGCAGCTTCCGCGATTGGGTCTCGTCGACGTTCTCTGGCGACAGGGGACCGCTTCGTTGGACGTTGTCGAACCGCTCTGGATCGGTCAACTGAGTTGGCAAGGCGGCTTGCTCCGCCGCACCGAGCCACTTCCTTCGCCCGCAACTGGTGAATCACGTCAGTTCGACCTGCTGAGTCCCGCCGCCTCGTGTGATCTGCTCCTGACACGGCAAGAGCCACAACTTCACGCACAGACGGGAACCACGATTACATTGAACGACTCGATTGTCGCTTCGCAGTTCATCGCACAGCTCTCTGCAAGCGGCGGTGCCGTGTTTTCAATTCCGCTGCAAGGCGATGCCGGCTGGATCGTGGATTCGATCGAGACGGATCCCCCGCAAATCGATTATGTCGAAGCTCTTCGCGGCAATCGGGGCTTGAGACGCGAAATCGTTTTACGCGAGCCAATCACGCCGGCGAGGCCACTCAAGCTGGTTGTCAAAGCCCACCGTCGGCTGCCAAGTGCGCGTGCGCTGCTGGGACTCGAAATGCGTCCCATCGCGCTGACGGGGGAAATAGTTAAGTCGCGATTGACGGCGGTTCGGGCGGAGCTTCCGCTTCAGCTGGATGTCTCGGATGATGCGAGTTTGACTCGCGTCACAGAACTGTCATCCGTCGAGAAGGGATTGGTCGCGGCGGATGGAACGGTGTTTCGTGACGGGCCGGACGCAGATCGACTTCGAGTGGTATTGCGCAGCGAGCCGCCTCGGTACAGCGGCACGATTTCCGCGGAGGCGATTGTCGAGTCGACAAAGATTAGACAATCGTTTTTGTTTCAATGCGTGCCGATGTCGAGTCGCGTCGGAATGCTACGCGTTCGATTCTCACCGACGCCCAGCGACAACATTCAATGGACTGCCGTTGGCTATGGGCCGGGGACTTTGACCGCGAGGAGGCTGCAGGCGGACGGCAACGAATGGGAAGTTCGCTTGCGGAGTCCGCGAAGCGCTGCATTCGAGATTCTGGCAACGCTAACACACACATCGATTCCCGCAAACGCTAACCCGTCGAGGGAACCGGAGACGCCCAGGCAACCGGAGATGATCGTGCTGGCGTCGCTGCCGGACGCGGAATCGCAAGTTGGGACGATTGCCGTCGGTACTCCGGATGGCAGTGGCTTCAGCTTGAACCACGAGGGATTGAAGGCCATTCCAACGCAGTCGGCCGAGGCCGCTCGCTTGCCGACGCTTCGGGCAACGTACCGCTATGCGCCGGCTCAAGTTGTCATGTTGCAGGTAACTCGGCACGACAAACAGACCGATCCACCATCTGCATGGATCTGGGATCGTGACGTGACGTCGCGAGTCGACACCAGCGGCGAGGTAACGCACCTGATACTGCTTCGGATCGAGAACGTAGGCGTCTCGCGATTGACGGTTGACCTTCCAGAGAACGTCATCCTGGAACGCGTTGATGTGGATGGAGAGCGAATCGTCACCTCACGAAGCGAAACGAAGCTCCGCATTCCTCTCCCTTCGGCACGACGGTTTCCGATCGTTCGATTGCGATATAGACAGGAACACCCACCGCTCGGCAATCGTTTTAGCTGCCTCGTCGCGATGCCGGAATTCGACCTTCGCTGCCTTAAACGGTCGTGGCGTGTATGGGTTCCCCCAGGCTACCAAGCAGCGACCGGCAACGAACCTGGGGATCTTGCTCACACTCCGTTACGAGCGACCAGCGGTACGGATTGGGAGCATCGCTTGATTGGATTTCGCATCGTCCGTCGAACCGGAACACCTTGGAAATTTACGTCGCCATTTGGCGGAACCGAGGAAGCAGCGCAACCGTCTCGCCGCCAACGAACTTTGGAACAGGTGCAAGGCTTTCTTGGTGCGTTCGATTCACAGCTGCAAGTCGACGGTGACAACGGGCCAACGACGCTCACCTGGAACGCCGCGATTGCGCACTCCCTCGCTACGAATTCCAACGATGCGGATGCGTTGCCGCTTTACATTGATCGTGCAGCCATATCGGATGCCGGCATATCCCCGACAACCTTGGTACCATCGCATGCAAAGTCAGCGATCAACGCATTGCGTTTGAGCGATCTCGTATTCATTGGAGACAACCGCTCCTTGATCCTGACGACGCTCGCCGCGCAAGCCGGCGGCGATTATGGAGAGTGCAGCTCTGTCGCCGACCGCACTTTCATCACCAAGTCCAGCGGGATCGATGGCAGCTCGCGTCTCGTGCCGGCCACCGATTGGAGTGACGATTCGTCGATGTCACCGCGTCCGTGGGACGATCGGGCGGCGAAACAGTCGTTCACGCCTCTGGTTGGATGGACAAACGTTCGGCTACCGTCGACAAGCACGCATGCGAAGATCGTTCTTTACCGCGTCGAGATGTTGGAGACTATCGGTTGGGCATCGCTGTTTGTCGCGGTTGCGTGCGGCATCTGGATGGGACGTCGGAGACGAGTGCTATTGCTCGCCACAGTCGTCATTGCGATTGTCGTCGCATTGCTTGTTCCACTCAGTCTAGTCCCGATTGCCCGGTCGGTGCTGCTGGGGTTGTTGGCTGCCGTCGCATTGCTCGGCTTGCGGCGTCGTGTCGCCGTGCGGACACCGCTACGGCGTTCCGACGAATCCTTGTCATTTCGCCTCGCGCGCGGTACGGAATCCGTGTCGGCAGGCGTCCTGCTGGCCGCCGTCCTCTTCACGATCGCGTCAAACGAACGAGCGTCCGCACAAGAGCGACTTCCAATGGGCGCTGATTTGGCGGCCCGCGTGTTTCGCGTCTACGATCCTGTCGACCAAGATGGCCGACCGACCGGACCGCACATTTATGTCTCGCGAACCCTCTTCGAGTCTATCGATTCTCTAAAAATGGCGATTGGCGCTCGACGATTCGGTGCCATCTTGACGGGCGCGAAGTATTCGCTCGCCGTTCCCGATGCGCCGATGACAACGATGCTGCCCAAGTTGCTGGCGGAGTTCGAACTGGTCAGCCTCAGTGCGGGGCCGACGACGATTCGTCTGCCATTCGATCGTGACGAGTTGCAGCTTCTGGAAGCAACGTTTGACGAGCAACGAGTCTATCCCCGTTGGTCTCAAGATGGTACGACGCTGGAGGTGGATGTCGAGACGATCGATCGTCACACGCTTCGATTCGTAATTCGCCCGGTGCTGACATCTAACGCCGAGGGCAGCGGTTTCGATCTGCGAATTCCCACCGTTCCCAATTCGCAATTGTCGATCACTGGCCGCGATGTCGCGAAGATCGAGCCGACGTCAGCTCTCGGAGCAATCACCCGTACGGACGACTCGGTCGAGGCGAAACTCGGTCCGATGGAGCGATTGGCGGTGCATTGGTTAGTGTCGAATGGGCGAAGTGCGAAGCCTGTCGAATTCACAACGTCGCAACTCATCTGGGTACGTGCCGAATCTCAAGTCGTGACGGTTGACACGCAATTTGCCTTCTCGATATTGAGCGGCGCGTTGACTGAGGTCGAACTGCTGGTAGACGCGCGTCTGCAATTGCTGTCGACCGACGATCTGGCTCAAGTGACAGACACGCTCACGCCCGATAACGCTATTCGAAAGATTCGTTATCAATTCAAGCGGGCGTACGCGGCGAACGAGACCGTGAAGATCAAGCCGTCGTTCGTGATGACTGACGTTGGTGAAAGTGGAATTGTAAAACGACCGCTAATTCGGGTTGCGTCGGGAGTCGTCGACAATCCGCTTCTCGCCGTTTCGACATCGCCGGGAATTGCGGCTTCACTGACACACGATGGCGATTGGCCCGCCGTACGACCCCAGGACTTTGCTGAAACTTGGGGCACGATGCAATTGCCGAAGGAAGCGATTCAGCCGCCCACCAACGAGTCGGATTGGTCGCTTGCCGTAACGCCACTGGCGGCTCGGCTCAGCAATGTCGATGCGACGGAGCTTCAAATTGGCAAACAAAGGGCCGATATCACACACGACTCACAAGTGCGGATCGCGGATGCCCCCGTATTGCAACTAGTGTTAACGGTTCCGGTCCGAATGACCGTCGAGGACGTCAAGGTGTTGCAGGAAGACGTTGATTTTGTTCGCAGGTTCTCGAAGAGTCCCGACGGCAAGACGACGATTTTTTTAACGGCGCCAGTTCAAGGTGACGCCCGTGTTACTTTGATGGGCTCGCTCCCGATACCGCCGCGCGGCCAGTTATCGTACACCGGCATACGGCTCGCCGATTCCTTCACGAGCGAGCGTCTCTTGACCGTCTTGCGCCGCCCCGAAGTGTTGGTGGAAGTGCCGCCGAACACAGCCAGTCGTCCGGCGGATCTTACGCAACCAGAACATCGTTGGGGCGTGGGAGAACGCGTGGTCGGAGTCTATGACTTGGCTAGAGGAACCGATTCGGCGGCCCCCGATATCACGCT
>Ga0326597_10006648_pt1 | contig 15815 bp, 11 predicted proteins | sample RVTome_12_FD_203789 | JGI IMG/M metagenome (GOLD analysis project Ga0326597, IMG submission 203789) | Soil microbial communities from uranium-contaminated site in the Upper Colorado River Basin, Wyoming, United States - RVT100D185 | ecosystem: Environmental > Terrestrial > Soil > Contaminated >...
CAGATAGCGACTGGATTTGCAATTCCAACAGCAACCAGCGCCGCGCAGTCGCAGTTCGACGGAAAGCACGGTATCAAAAGAATGCACCCACCGGCGAATGACCGCCGCGCCTCGCAATCCATTTGGCATTCGAGTACAAGCCTCTTCCATCAATCAGAATCGACGTTTGGACAAAAACGGCGATCAGCGGACGTGGTCGACGCAGTGTTTGCCGATGAGGAATCTCTTTTAGTTGCGATTGATAACCTCTTGTTGTCGGAGTTGACAGAAAATCGCCGGTAATTGTGCCCTCGACTGTCGCACAGATCATCATGCAGGATAGCGCATCGCGTTATAGGGATTAACAAAGTTCGGAAGCATAGCGGTCCTCGCTTGAATTGCATCATCGAGTTGAAGCACAATGTGATGTTCCCCAAGGGTGCAAGACGGTGGCGAATCAGAAACGCAAATTGTTGAAACGTGTCAGGCCCGCAAGGCGCAGGACATCCCGCCAGCGTCGTTTGCTCGTCTAGCGACTCGAAAACCGCCACCTGCTGGCTTGCGTTCTGTTTGGGGCGGCATTGGCAGATGGCAGCGAATTCATGCTGGAAGACGTACATGTAACGGTCGTCTTTCTAGAATCGGAAGTGCAAAATGAGATCCCTCCTCGACACGCATATTAATAGGTTGAGGCGTCAAAAATCGTATCGTAGCGTGCGACAGCGGCCGCTTCACATGGAGCTGCTCGAAGACCGTCGGCTGTTGGCAGCGATCTTCTACGACAGCTTCGAGAACGGACTGCTGAGTAACTGGACGATCCCCAACCTGGGCAATGAATCTCGTGTCGCAATCCGCGATTTGTACGCGGAAGGGGTCATCACGAATGCCGTTTCGCAGCAGTTCGGCCTTAACGGCAACGAGCATTCCCTGGCGTTCGATTCAACGCGAGCTTCGGGAGACAACAACAAAGATCTCGGCATCGCTATTCTCTCGGTTGACTTGACGGGGCTGACCGATGGGCTGCTGACATTCCATCAGTTTGAGGGCGGCGACGACGACGACATTCTGCCGGATCAGCATGCGACCGACACTCCCGGCGACGGCTTGTCCGTCAGTCGTGACGGCACAACCTGGTATCGCTTGCTAAACGTCGCTGGTTTCGATATCAATCGGTCGGGCGACGGATTGTGGCTGTTGCATGAGTACGACCTCGGACTAGAATTTGCTCGAATCAATGCCGCGTTCAACGCAGGGGTGCTGTTCGACGATAACATTCAATTCAAGTTCTCGCAGTACGACGACCGACCGCTGTCGACCGACGGCTGGGCAATCGATGAACTCACGATTCAGGTTGAAGCCGAGCCATTCTCGCTTGATCGGCCAAGGGGTGTATTTCACCGATTCAACCTGGCCGGCGAAGACGACGACGACTATTACTTCCGTGCCGCGGTATACGGCAACGTAGATGCCAACACACCGATAATGGTTGCAGTGCATGGCTCAAACGGGGACACAAACTTTAGCGGCTACTCATGGCGCTGGCACCGATTCGTTGCCGACCCAATGAACGGTGTCGACTCCATGATTGTCGTCACGCCCGCATTTGTCGAGAAGGTCGCCCCAGGACGATTCAACACGCCCGTGCGTTATACTGCCTTAAGCTGGAACACTACCGATGACGCCGCCGCCGACATCGCATTGCTGGACACGGTCGATACGATCACCGCAACCGGGATCGGCGATGGCAGCGGAATCTACCTATGGGGGTTCTCGGCGGGAGGACAGTTTGTCGGTCGCTTTACAGCCGCACATCCCGAACGCGTGGCGGCCGCGGTCGTCGGTGGCCCCAGCAGTCAGATCCTGCCAACCGAGTTCGTCACCTATCCGCACGGAATCGGGGCCAACACATTTAATCCCCCGCCGCCCGGGGTCTCCTTGGACCAGACCAGCTTCCTCAGCAGCCGCATCATGTATTGGGTGGGTCAGGACGACAGCGACCCCAATCACTCCCAACTCGAACGCAATCCTTCGATCGACTCATCACAAGGGATCTCGCGCCGCGAGCGGTCGATCTATCAATTCGAGCAGATGCATCTGACAGCTCAGCAGTTGGGGATCGATCCGAAGGACTACGAGTTCGAACTCCTCATCAGCGAAGGTGACGGTCACGGTTGGAATTCTTTTGACATCCCCGAGATTCACGAGTTCCTTTTCCGCGACCGCACGCCAGCCACGTTGCCCATCCAAGTGCATCCCCGAATCGTCTTGACGGAGTCCCCCGTCGATCATCAGACGTACTTGCCACAGAATGTCGGTCGTATTCTGCCGGGGCAGGAGTTCTTCGTCGAGTTATGGATCGAGGCACCAGCAGGAGGGACGACGGGCGTCAAATCAGGCGAGATGGAACTCTTCTTTGATACGACTCTCGCTGACGTGCTCGGCATGGAGCACGGACTGTTTTCGACGGCGGTCTCCGGCGTTGTGGATGAGGCCGCTGGACGGATTCGCAACTTTGGTGGCTCCAACGCGCTCAGCGGGGCCGGTGTCGACGGATACGCGCTCTTCGGTCGTGTCGCGATGCGAGCAGGTGGATCGGGACTTAGCGATCCTTCGCGATTTGCGATCGCACTTCAACGCGACGCAGCACAAGACTTTGTGCTTGAAGGAGGCCAGTCACATCGCACGGACTTTATGCCATTCGCGACAACGCTCGTCGGCGGATCATCACAAGGCGTGACGGACGCATTCGTCCAGGGCGTCGTGTTCCATGATGCGAACGGAGACGAAATTCGACAGCCTGCAGAAATGCCGCTCCCGAATCGGGAAGTGCAGCTCACCGATGCGAGCACTGGGCAACTGGTGGCTGAGGACTTTCGTCTTGAGCCCGACGAGTCTCTGGGGCACGGGGCGTATCTCTACGACGCACACGCTTGGGTCGACTTGTCGGCGGTTGGTACGGATGTCATCAATCCTGGTGTGCGCGCATATGATAAGGGCAACGACGAATCTTCAACGGGAGTTTCTGTTTTCGCTCACCGCAGCACCGGGGGCTTCAACACTCTATGGCTCGAGAATCTCCGCAGCTTGCGCATGGACTTCCAGGCACCGACACGATCAGTGTCGATTGACGTGGTCGCCAAACTCGGCGACCCTCGCGATTACGGCCGCTTGGAAGTTTACAATGCGGCGGGAACATTGCTCGAATCACAGTTGAGCAGCGATCTCGCTGACGGCGCGTTCGAGTCCGTGACCGTCACGCGCCCTCAAGGCGACATCGCTTACGCAATCGCCACGGGAGCGGGCGGAAACAACGTCCGCCTGGACAACCTCCGCTTTACGTCGGAAGTCAGGGTAGATACGGACGCAAACGGGGCTTTTATCTTCAAGCAGCTTCCGCCCGGAGACTATCGGGCCGTACTCACCGGCATCCCCGATTGGGACACGACCGCCCCCATCAGCGGCGAATATGCGTTGACGTTAGCTGCCGGGGATGTCGCGGCAGATCGCGATTTTGGCAGTTCGCAACAATCGCTGAACATCATGATTGATGCAGCGTGGATCTCGGAACGCGGCGGGACAACCACCGCCACCGTTACGCGGTCATTTACCGACACGTCGCAACCGCTGACCGTCGACTTGTCCAGCGACGACACCAGCGAAGCCACCATTCCATCGACTGTGACGATCCCTGCGAATCAAGCTTCCGCGACGTTCTCGATAGTCGCTGTCGATGATAGTTTGCTGGACGGGACACAGACGGTGACGATTACGGCGTCGAGAAGCGACTATGTCGATGGAACGGACACGATAGATGTGACTGACCACGAAACGATGACTGTCGTCATTGCGGCCGACACCATAAGCGAAAACGGCGGTAGCACCACGGCCACAGTAACGCGGGGCAACACGGACATTGAGTCGGCAGTCGTGGTCAACTTGAGCAATGGAGACAGCAGCGAAATTAGTATTCCAACCACGGTAACGATCCTAGCCAACCAGGCGTCGGCAAGTTTCGATATCAACGCCGTGGATGATGCACTGCTCGACGGTTCGCAGACCGTGAGTATAACTGCCTCGGCGTCTGGCTACGTTGGCGGCGACGACTCGATGGTGGTGACGGACCACGAAACGGTGACGATGGTTATTGCAGTCGCCACGATCAGCGAGAACGGCGGCCGCACCACCGCCACCGTAACGCGGAGCAATACGGACGTTGAGTCGGCACTTGTTGTCAACTTGAGCAATGGGGATAGCAGCGAGATCAACATCCCAACGGCGGTTACCATCCCAGCCAACCAGGCATCGGCAAGTTTCGATATCCATGCCGTGGATGACGACCTGCTGGACGGTTCGCAGACCGTGAGTATCAGTGCCGCAGCTCCTGGTTACTTCGGCGGCGACGATTCGTTGGTGGTGACGGATCACGAAACGGTAACCATTACCATCGTGGCCGACACGATCAGCGAGAACGGCGGTAGCACCACGGCCACCGTGACACGGAGCAATACGGACATTGGGTCGGCACTTGTTGTCAACTTGAGCAATGGGGATAGCAGCGAGATCAGCATCCCAGCGACGGTCACCATCCCAGCCAACCAGGCATCGACAATTTTCAATATCAACGCCGTGGATGATGACCTGCTGGACGGCTCGCAGACCGTGAGTATCAGTGCCGCAGCTTCTGGCTACTTCGGCGGCGACGATTCGTTGGTGGTGACTGATCACGAAACGATAACCATTGCCATCGAGGCCGACACGATCAGCGAGAACGGCGGTAGCACCACGGCTATAGTAGCGCGGAGCAACATAGACATTGGGACAGCACTTGTTGTCAATCTGAGCAACGGGGACAGCAGTGAGATCAGCATCCCGTCGACAGTCACTATTCCCGTCAATGAACGCTCGGTCAGCTTCACCATCACGGCCGTCGATGACAACTTACTGGACCAGACACAAGAGGTGATCGTGGCGGTTTCGGCCATAGGCTATGTGGAAAGCAGCGACACGCTAGACGTTACGGATCACGAAACGCTGAATCTGAGCATCAACGCGGAGGCTATCAGCGAACGAGGTGGCACGACGACGGCCACAGTGACTCGGAGTAATACGGACAACTCACAAATATTGGTGGTTGTGATCATAAGCGACGACACGAGTGAAGCGACAGTGCCGACTAATGTTACGATTCCGGGAAATGAGCCCTCGGCAACATTCACTATCACCGGAGTAGACGACAACCTGCTTGACGGGACGCAAATAGTGACGATCACAGTCTCAGCCAATGGCTACATAAGTGGCAGTGATACGGTGGACGTGACTGGTAACGCTGCCCCAGTGCTGGCTTCGATCGGCAACAAGTCGGTGGACGAAGGGAGCCTGCTGACGTTCACCGCCAGTGCAGCGGATCAAGACACGCCGGCGAATACATTGACGTTCAGCCTAGATGCTGGTGCTCCGGCGGGAGCGAGTATTCAACCCACGACAGGCGTGTTCAGTTGGACGCCGACAGAGGCACAAGGGCCGGGAACATTCGACGTCACGATCCGCGTGACCGATAATGGCACGCCCAACCTGAATGACTTCGAGACGATCGAAGTCACGGTCGGTGAAGTGAACGTTGCTCCAGTGCTGGGGTCGATCGGCGAAAAGTCAGTGGACGAAGGAAGCCTGCTAAGCTTTACCGCCAGTGCAGCGGATCAAGACACGCCGGCGAATACATTGACGTTCAGCCTAGATGCTGGTGCTCCCAGTGGAGCCAGCATCAATGCCAATAGCGGTGTCTTTACCTGGACACCGACCGAAGCGCAGGGACCGGGGACATTTAACGTGACGGTACGAGTGAGCGATGACGGCACGCCCAATCTCGATGACTTCGAGACAATTGAGATCGCTGTCAGCGAAGTGAACGATCGACCAACACTTACGAATCCTGGCAACAAGACATTAGACGAGAAGACTGCGCTCGCGTTCACCCTGAACGCCACCGACAACGACATCGTGGGAGGGCAGGCCGACGTGATCATCTATTCGATCAGCGCCGGCAATCAGTCCGGCATGACGTTAGACTCCCAAACCGGTGCCTTCAGTTGGACACCAACTGAAGCGCAAGACGGCGAGTATCTCGTGACGTTCCGAGCCGCCGACAACCACGGTGACTTCTCGGAGCAATCCGTCACGGTCACTGTCATCGAAACGAACGATTTCTTCCCACTCGTTTCGGATGCCGCATTCAGTTTGGACGAGAACAGTCCTGTGGGGACGGTGGCAGGGCAAGTGAGTGCCAGCGATCAGGATTCCCCTTCGGCGCTAACTTACGAAATCGTGTCGGCCGATCCAAGTAATCCTTTCGCCATTGATGCTGTCACGGGCGTGATCACTGTCAACGATTCGGCAATGCTGGATCGCGAGCAAATTGCGCAGTTCACTGTCCAGGTCCGAGTGACCGACAGCGGTATCCCGGTTAAATCCGGGATCGGCACCATCCTCGTCAGTTTGAATGACTTGGACGAGCTCGATCCCATCGCTATCAGCGACGACTTTGAGACTGATGAAGATACGGTGTTGGTGATTCCCGACGGCGGTTTGCTTGCGAATGATCTTCGCGGAGATGCCACCGAGATACTGTCCGTAGTGGCGTTCCCAGGGACGAGCCAACTGGGTGCTGCGATCGACATCAATGTTAAGGGCGGGTTCCGCTATGACCCGAGGATCCCCGAGCTGCAAGTGAAAGGCCGTGGCGAAACGTTTACTGACACGTTCGCCTACGAACTTGAGGACGGCCAGGGCCGGGCGGCGACCGGTACGGTGACGATCACGATCCACGGCGTTAATGACTGGCATAATCTCGCGATGCCACTCGACGTGAATCGCAACGGCGGCATCGAGCCACTTGATGCGCTGATCATTATCAACTACTTGAACGAAAATGGGCCGGGACCTTCGTCGAACGGGGTCATCGCACCCGAGTTCTTCTATGACACAAATGACGATGGATTCGTGTCGCCGTTGGATGTCTTGCTGATCGTCAATGCGTTGAACAGCACAATGTTGAGTAGTGAAGGCGAGCAGATCGCGACTGGATTTGCAATTCCAACAGCAACCAGCGCCGCGCAGTCGCAGTTCGACGGAAAGCACGGTATCAAAAGAATGCACCCACCGGCGAATGACCGCCGCGCCTCGCAATCCAATTGGCATTCAAGTACAAGTCTCGCCCTTCAATCAGAATCGACATTTGGACAAAAACGGCGATCAGCGGACGTGCTCGACGCAGTGTTTGCCGATGAGGAATCTCTTTTAGTTGCGATTGATCACCTCTTGTTGTCGGAGCTGACAGAAAATCGCCGGTAATGGTGCCCTCGACTGTCCCACAGATCATCATGCAGGATAGCGCATCGCGTTATAGGGATTAACAAAGTTCGGAAGCATAGCGGTCCTCGCTTGATTTGCATCATCGAGTTGAAGCACAATGTGATGTTCCCCAAGGGTGCAAGACGGTGGCCAATCAGAAACGCAAATCGTTGCAACGTGTCAGGAACGCAACACGCAGGACATCCCGCCAGCGTCGTTTGCTCGTTGGTTTGATTCATGCGGAGCGAACCCGATCAATTCCGCTGTCCCCAGTAACCGCCGCGTCGGTTTCTCACTTCGAAAAGCCGAATCGGCAGTCAAGATCTAGGGATGCGTCACTTGCGTTGGAAGAACTCCTCGATGTAATTGCGCCAGATATTTCGCGGTAGCAGAAATGAATGCGGTCAGGGATCTAAGCGGCTCGCCTAACAGCCGAACAAGATAGGTAGGATAAGATGCACGGCTTCGCTTTGAAGATCTCAGCACTAAGTCGTCATTTGCGGCGGCGAAGACGAGAGACCCGCCATCGATTGCTGGGTTTCGATGTATTGGAAGAGCGAACACTCCTGGCAGCGAATCTGTCGTTAACAAGAATTGAACTCACCAACGGCGCGGGAAACCAAATCAGTTCACCTGCAGTGGGCCAAGAGGTGATCGTGCGAGCAACATTCGAGACTTTCAATATCTCTTCAAGCTCTGAGTACGAAATCGCATTCGTGCTGGATGGACAGATTGCGTTGACGCAGACCCTCAGTCTTGGAGCTGGCCAAACGTCCGGCACGTGGCAAGTCACCAAACGGGGATGGTTTGCAACTATCGGCGGCCACACAATGAGCGTGACGCTGGACGCTGCAGGTGCTGTCGCGGAATCGAGCGAAGCGACTCGGTGTCACAGCACCGAAACTGGTTTGCGTCGACATCCAGCCGTACGGATCGACGCAGGCTCCTGAGCGTGACGACCGGCACGGCCGGATTCTCGTGGGAAGCGGGGGCCGGATGAAGGACGGCTTTGCGACGAGTCACGCTATTGCGCTTGAAACCGCCCTCGGCGGCCTGAACATCGGCGGCTTCAGTGACGCTGTTTTCAACGTAGTCGCCTCGTACCTGAGCAACGATGCCGGACGGTTCGTTGCCGAGGTGGAGTCAGTTGAGCTGTGATTAAAATGCCTCTGGCTTGCGAGAGCAGGCCAAGAGGCATTTCTTATTCAGGGACGTAGCTGTCCAGGAAATCGTCCAGGCAGTACGCCGCCGCGCGGGCGAGTTGGGTCTGGAAGTTGTATGGGTTGGTATCCGGGATGTGATCCTGCCGGGCGACATGGGGGATTTGATGAACAAGGTCACGGAGGCCAAGAAGGCCGCCGAGGCCAACCTCATCTCGCGCCGCGAGGAAACGGCCGCCATGCGTATACAAGGGGAGAGGCACGCCCGTGAGTGATTTGTACGAAACTGTCGGCCAAGTGTTTTTGGGGGAGTGGCAGGAGTAATGGACGAATCAAGCCTATTGGACGCAAACTCGTCAAGAGCTTGCCAAATGGATGAGCGACCGCACCCCGTCGTTCGTTGATGGTTATTTGGGCGCCGTTAGGCTGTTGCATATGCCCACTTTTCCGGGACGCGTACACTTTATCTGTCACGTCGTGCGGGGCTCAGAAGAGGAGCAAGCACTTAGTGGGGGCACGCTTGATTGTGATCAACATCCTTCCATCCCGGTGGAATCACACTCCCTGCGGCGTCCCCCAGTGTTCGCGATACTCGCGGCGGACCAGTGCGTTGGCCTCGGTGTCGTTTGCGACTTGTTCCGTCGACGGGTCGAACTCCAGCGAGCGGCCGACGCGCGTGGCGATGTTGGCCAGATGCGCCAATGATGTTGAAAGGTGGCCGGTCAGCGCGTCAGCATTCAACTTCGCCTCGCCGCGAATCGCGTCGCACAAGTTTTTCACGTGCAGCACATCGTTCTGCTGGCCGGTCTCGACATTGACCGTCACTGGCTTGCTATGGTCGTCCCAGACTTGCAACTTGCCGCGACGGCTGAGCAACATCTGCCCCTTGGTGCCGTAAAACTCCGCGCCGCTGTCGCAGTTGTGCGGATAGTTGGTCGACCACAGCCGCTGCTCGTAGATCAGCATCCGCTGACTGCCAGTATTGCCGTCGCCGCTGTACTCGAAGGCCACTTGCTGCGTATCGGGAAACTCCTTCTCGTCGTCGGTGAAGTACTTGCCACCCTGTGCGGAGATCTTGTTGGGATGGCCCTCGACGCCGAGGCCCCAGCGCGTGTAGTCGCAATAGCTTCACGGCTTCGATCATCATCGGCGTGCTGCGGCATTGCGTCCCGTGCTGCACCAGTGTCTTGTTGCGGGCCGACGCTTCGACCAGCAGGCGGCCCTCGCGGATGTTGTGTGAGATTGGTTTCTCGACATAGACGTGCTTGCCAGCATCGCACGCGTTTGGCCGGAAGGTCATTGCGGTTTTACCTGGACATCGCGACGCGCTGTCCAGAATAGAGCGTTGGCCAACATGCGACGATATGCCGGCGTAGTGAACGTGTCTTCCGCGCCGAGCGACGTATAGAAAATCCGGCCTTCTTTGTAGTCGCGGGTCCAGGCCAGTGGTTCAGTCGGTTGGCCGGGGATCGTTCCTTCCAACAGCACTTGAATGTCATCGGCATGGCCGACGTTCTTGTACAACGCGTCGTTGACCGTCGTCAGCTCGACGCCGGCGAGGATCGGATGCGCCGATCCCGCGGAGGTAACGCTGATCTGCGTCACCCGCCCGACGGGATGATGGCTCTTGTAGTTGCCGCCGAGTACTTCCTTGTCGAACTCCAGCCAAGTCTGCACCGCATGGCTCGCCGTCCGAACCGCCACAATCGGCCGTCCCGAGGCGGCGTACTTTTTGAATTGCTCAAGCTGCTCGCCCTGGAGCTGCATCCGTTTGATAAAGACGAAGGCCACATCGCAGTCGTCAAGCTGTTCGAGGCCCGGCAGGTCATCGACCGCCTGTTTGACAACGCGCGTGCATTGCACGTTGTAGTTTGCTTCCAGGAATTTCTGGAACGGCGGCAATGACGCCTCGGAGTTGTAGGTATCGCAGCCGGAAAGGATGCAGACTTTCAATGGCCGCGCCAGTTCGTCGGCGGCCGCGACGCCGGAATGAAGGATCGCTAATCCGCAAATCAAAACGCCGATCATCTGTCGCATTCTGTTCCCCTTGTTCGTAAGGCGGGCGTTGCTCGCAACCAAGTGTAATGTCTTGCGCGTTGGTCCGCCGCGCGGACTCGACTATCTATTCCTCCATCCTTTTGCCGGACGTGTCCGGCGCGAAGCAAATCACGAGCATGCCGAGTCCATAGACCAGGCACGTCCACTGACCGACACGGGCGTATTCACCCTCGAATGCCAGCATCAATTGGCCTCCCAGCAACACACCCACGGCGGTCAGGACGCGGCCCCAGTTAAAGGTCACGCCGGTTCCGGTGGCCCGCACGCGAGTCGGAAATAACTCCGGCAAGTATAACGGCAACCAGCCGAAATAGATCGTCCCAAAAAAACCCTGAATCAGAACCCACGCCAAGAACGTGTCATCCAGCGGCGTCAACGACTGGAAGATGTAAGAGCTGGACGCGAGCGCTGCGAGGCTGATCAAGAAGTAAGCACTGCGCCGACCACAGAGACTTGCTAACCAACCGCCCAGCAGGCTGCCGATGGCCCCGCCGCCGGATTTCATCCACTGAGTCCACGCGCTCAGTTCCGAATTGCCCGACTGTTCCTGCATTTGATGAGCCCACGGCACCAGCCAATTCGAGGCTCCCCAATTGCCCATCAGCGGAATCGCGCCGAGCACGATCCCGATCATCGTGAAGCGTAACAGCGGCGGACGAAAGACCTCGGCGATCAGCGAGGGAGATTGACGGTGGTCCGTGCCCAGTCGCCGTCGTGCCAGCCACGCCGGTGATTCTGGAACGAAGGCCAACACGACGATGCCTAAGACTGCCGGCGCGGCGGCGACCAACATCACCCAACGCCAATGATCGGGAGTGATCGGCTGCCACCAGGCGAGCAAGGCCAACAACATCAAACCGAGATTGGCCGTGCAGCCGAACAAACCGGCGAGCCACGGGCGCGACATGCCAGGCAGAGCCTCCGAGGCCAACGACACACCATTCGGCCACACTCCGCCCACGCCCGTACACGCGAGAAACCAGAGGACTAGCAGTTGCAAAGGGGAACTGACAAAGTAACAGCATCCGGCCAGCAAGGAATAAGTCAACACGCCAAACCCCAACGCCTTGGCACGACCCACGCGATCACCAAGCCAGCCGAACAGTAGCCCTCCCGCGGCGGCTCCCAGTAGGAAAGCACAGACGTACCAGGAGAACCACCGTCCGCGCAGGGCCTCGTCCGCAACGCCTAAGTCAGCGACCGCTGAGCGCGCGGCCAGCGGCGGTATCGCCATGAGAATCCCGGCACATAACCACGCCAATAGTGCGCACGTGACTAACACGTAACGTCGCGCGGCGGTGAGTGGTTGCGGCAGAGACGGCATGATGGCGGAGGCGGGTTAGTGGGCAAGTAAAATGCGGCGGGTTCTATTGGTGGTGCAGTGTGATTGGCTCCAGGTTCCCGACGTCATCCCAATTCAATGCAGGAGAATTCGGATCGAGCGCTGCGAACGCTTCATCGATCTGCTGGGTTTCGCCGAAGCCGATGAGCGCTGAACTCACATGAGGATGATTCAACGCGAAACGAATGGCTTCCTGCGGCACGTGCCGCGCATCGCCGAGCAAGTCGCGCAATTGCATCGCTCGCTGCCGGTCACGTTCGTATAAGGCCAGCGGGAAGAACGGTGTCTTGAACGTGTGCGGACTGGGCGGATTGCCAGCCAGCGCGCCGCCAGCCAGCACGCGGATCGCCAGCACACCCAGTCCCATCTCGGCGCAAGTCGCGATGATGTTGCCGTAGTTCGTTTCGGCGAAGTCGTCAGGCATATCGCGTCCAGCGCTGGGATTCAGCAGATGATACGGCACCTGCATCGTTTCAAATCGGCCCGAGCGAACAACACGAGCGAGCGATACCGGACTGCCGATTCCGGTCAAACCAAGATGCGACAAGAGCCCTTCGTCGCGAAGTTCCTCGAACGCAGCAGCCACGCCTCCACTGCTCAACACGTCGTCAGCCGTAATGCTTGTCGGCTCGTCGCCACGCCTCGGCGTAATGGAGTTGTGCAGTTGCAAGAGCGTCACGCGCGACAATCGCAGCCGTCCCAGACTACCTTCCAACGAGCGTCTCACGGCACCGCGGATATCACCGAGATCCTCAACCGCCAGCCGCACTTTGGTAGCCACATGAATCTGCGGGGCGATGTTCAACTCGTCCAACACGCGACCCAGATTTTGCTCTGATCGGCCATCGCCATAGGTCGCTGCCGTATCGAACCAGTTGACGCCGAGTTCGACCGCATGCGCAACGACATCCTGCTGCCGCTGGCCAGCGTCGCCGACCATCAACGTCGAGATCGGCCCCGCCCCAAACGACAGCGCCGAAACTTGGAGGCCAGTTTTGCCGAGCGTGCGGTACTGCATGGAATCGAGCTTCAAACCAGTGACGGAATTCGGATTCAGGATGATTCGCGAATGCGATCTTAACGCCCCTATCAATGAACAGCAATCAAGACGCCGCCGTGTGACTGGATTTGCGAAGCCATCGAGATTTCCCACGCCTACTAAGAATGAGCGGGACAGAGCGAGGCTACTTTTGCGGAGCCGTCCAAATCGCGATGCCCATGTCGAGGGCGGATTTATTGTGGAGCGTGCCACCTTCGTACCATTTCTTTGTTGACGTGGATGAACCGCCTGTCGATGGCGTCGATGTACCGTTGTTGCCGGTATCGACGCTACCCGCAGCAAGGACGACCATGACCAACAGTGCGACGGTTGATAAATAGTGTTTGCGCATGTTTGTATCCAACGGATGCGAGGACGAAGCCACCAAGATAAAAGGCAATATCGGTCCATTCAAACGTGCCCGGAACGAGATGAACGGCTTGACCGAATTCGCCGCCGATCGCAAGTGCAGCGAAAACGAATATCCACGGATGAAACCGTTGCCAAATGAGCAGCATCCAGCTTGTTCCGGCGAGGACCCAGCAGCCGTCGGGAAGTGAATATAGGATTGTTGGCGGCAAATTGACGGCGGGGCGGAAGACATCGTGCGGAATGCCAAGGAACGCCATCCAATTGAATATCAGCAGTGATGTTGTGCGCCAGCCCACATAGATCGCGATACCAATGGCGATTGGCAGCAGAACGAATGCGGAGAACATGAGGACGTTGCGACACTTCATGGCGGCTTTGCCTGTAGCCGGATAACGAATATCAATCTAACCAGCTCTCTGGCTGCAAAGCACCACATTCCACTCGGCCGGAAGGTCAACGCCACCTATTTCGTGTAATACGTCGGGTAGTCCCCGTAGAGGTGGTGTCGATCGACGGCCCAGGGCGGTACTCCGTCAGCGGCCTCGTCCCCCGTCAGTTGGAAATGAAAGCCGATCTCGGATGGCCGACCATCTTTCGAATACGGCCCATAGACCACCAGATCGAACTGGCTGATCTCCTGCTTGGCTCTGTCGAAACGCAACACGCCGGCGGCTTTGAGGTCGAGCTTGACGTCGCCATCATCAGGGCCCAGGTTGGGCCTTGGCTTGGAAGTACCTTCAATCGCCATGGAGCCAGAGAGCCGCACGTCCGTTGTGCCGTTCGCGTTGCGGAGCACTTCGCCGGTGAGCCGACAGCCTTTGATGGACGCCTCCGGCCACGGCCCACGCTGGCGACCAATGACATCAATGGTGTGGAATCGGGCCAGCTTGCGAACCAACTGAGCGTCCAACTCAAAGGATTTCGCATCACCTTTCGGCAAGAGATTCTGCCATTCGCCGCGCGTGAGCCAGACACGGTCGTAAGCAGGCAGTTGGGCATACTGTTCGTTGTCGACCGATGCCACTTCGTGCCCTTTGAGGAACCGACTTGTGACGGTCAGGACGAGTCCGCCCGCTGGGGCAACCGGACTCGTTCTCTTGCCTGCTTCGGCCGCATCGACCGATGGGCTCTTGGAACTATTGGGCAACGTTGCAAACTTTGCGAGCGCCTCTTTCATCCACTTGTTGAGATGTGGCGACGGGACCCACGTTTTCTGGGCCAGCGACGTGCCATCGGCAGCGGCCGCGTACCGCGCTTGGGTGTTGGCGAATTTACGGTAGAAGTCTCCCTCCGGATCTTTGCGGCGACCCATCAAGCCCCCATCGACGGCGACCGGAATGAACTCGTTCTGAAGCATCTCGATGACTTCAGGATTATTGAAGGCGGACACACGGTCCACCGCGACATTGTTTCAGCCAAGACACAAGGGGTGCCCGTCCATCGACCAAACGAAGAGTGGCTTGCCCTGTTTGGCAGCGACTTGCCGCGCTTCTAGCAGGGAAGTCTTCCACGGGATCTTCTTCCACAACTCTTCCTCGGGCTGGGGCGCGATCGTGTCCCGAATCGCCGCGAATTCTGCGGGGAGTTCAAGCGGCCGGCGCGACGGTGTCTGCGCCCAGCATTCGATGCACAGTGACAACCACAAACCGACACAGATCACGGTTTTCATCACGGTCACTCCTTGTAATGCAGCTTGTTATCCGGCATTTTGCGGGCGAGTTGACGTTACGTTGCAGCGTGGCGGCGCGCGACGACCAATAAATCATCATACGTAGTTCCGATATTTGCAAGGACCTGATAGGCAACCGATGCTGAATCGGACAGACATGCGAACAGAATATGTTCGCAGCGCACGTGGAGACAGGTGGCGAGTCCTGAGCAGAGATACCGACGACGATCATTGACGGTTGCTCACGTGCTGCTACTCGCGATCGCCCTGATCGGCAGGGCTAACGCGCACTTTAGGTAGTTTGGGCTAGCGCGGCAATACGATTTAGCTTATACATTCGCTTTTCATGAGCGGGCTTGCCCGCGTCCTTCTATGGAGAGCGATGGAATGCAGTCGACTGAAGAAGAGGATGTTGTTTCGATTCTTGAGTACTTTGGTGAGCTCGAGGATCCGCGAAGCACAATTAATCGAAGACATTTGTTGGGGGATTTGATTTTCATTTCAATTTGCGCCGTGATTGCCGGAGCGGACGGCCCCAAAGCCATTGGAGTGTGGGCGCAATCCAATCGCACTTGGTTGGAACTGTACCTCACGCTCCCCAACGGAATTCCTTCCCACGATACGATTGGCCGGCTGTTGGCGGCTCTCAAACCTAAAGCATTTCAAACCTGCTTTGAGAGATGGATCAAGAGTCTTCGTCAGCACAACCAGGCAACTTCTTCGGATCAGGCGGCATCCCGTGAAGTGATTGCGATTGACGGTAAGGCACTTCGACGCTCGCATGATCGAAAGAAAGATCTCGGCGCATTGTTTCTTGTCAGTGCCTGGTCGGTGCAGAATGGAATCAGT
>Ga0326597_10006649_pt1 | contig 15814 bp, 15 predicted proteins | sample RVTome_12_FD_203789 | JGI IMG/M metagenome (GOLD analysis project Ga0326597, IMG submission 203789) | Soil microbial communities from uranium-contaminated site in the Upper Colorado River Basin, Wyoming, United States - RVT100D185 | ecosystem: Environmental > Terrestrial > Soil > Contaminated >...
CTGGTAGTCGGGGATGCGCCCCGCGGTGTAGCCGGCGACGAGCGCCGACCACTCCTCGGGGGTCAGGGCACCGCCGTCCCGCTTGCGCTCAATCAGAGGCACGACCAGCATTGTGGCACTCCTCCCCCGCGAAGTCCTTCCATGCGTATCTGCGTTTCGCTCCTCGCACTCCTCGTCTTGTCCCATCCGGCGACGGCGCAGTCGACCGCAGGCGAGCACCTCGCGCTCGGCGACAGCGCCCGCGCTGCGCTCCAGTCCGAGCAGGCGCTGCGGCACTACCAGGCGGCCATTGCGGCCATCGAGCGGGCCGTCGGCTCACGCGATCCGCGCTACGCCGAAGCGCAGTGGAAAGCCGCCCGAGAGATCTCCGATGTGGCTAAACAGCTGTTGGGCGACTCGCTCAAGCAACGGCGCGACAGCCTCTACGCGCTGGGCCGGACGTGGGCCGAAGGGGCGCTCCGCGCCGATTCAACCGACCCCAATGCCCACTTCGCGCTCGCCCTGGTTCTCGGCCGGCTGTCCCGCACCCGCGGCGGGAAGGAGCGCGTGCGCTTCGCCAGGGTCATTTACGATGAGGCCCGGCGCGCCGTCCAACTCGACCCACTCCACGACGGAGCCTACCACATCCTCGGCATGTGGAACGCCGAGGTGAAGCGACTGTCGGGCATCACCCGTTTCTTTGCGAAGACGCTCTTCGGCGCGGGGTTCATGGATCGCGCCACATGGGACAGCGCCGTCGTCAATCTGGAGCGCGCCGTGGTGCTCAACCCCAGACACGTCTACCATCGTTTGGAGCTGGCGGGCGTCTATCTCGACCTCGCCCAGCCGGCTAAGGCAATCGATCAGCTACAAGCGATCGGCGGGCTTCCCGTCGGCGATCCGATGGATCCGTACTACCAGCGCCTCGCCGCGGCCGCCCTCGCCGATCTCCGGAACAACCGGGCCGACGACGCCAGGCAGCAGCTCCGCAAAACCTAGCGCCGACCGCTGCGCGCCTCGCGCATCACGCGCTCGATCTCATCCGTGGTGCGCGGCGCCCCTGCGGAGAGCCACTCCCCCCCCGTCGCCGTGACCAGTACGTCGTCCTCGATCCGCACACCGAGGCTCTCGTCCGGCAGATAGATCCCCGGCTCGAGGGTGAAGACCATGCCGGGGGCGAGGGGCGTGGTGTAGTCCCCCACATCGTGCACGTCCATGCCGATCCAGTGTCCCAAGCCGTGGATGTAGTACGTGTCGCAGGACTTGTCGCCGCACATCGTCCCCGAGTGACTGCGCATGTACGCGCGGGAGATGCTGTCCAGCGTCGCCATTCTGACCCCGGGCCGCACCGCATCGAAGGCCGCCTGCTGCGAGCCCAGCACGAGATCGTAGATGGCCTTCTGGCGTGAGGTGAACCTCCCGCTCACCGGCCAGCTGCGCGTGACGTCCGCGGTGTACTGTCCGTACTCGGCCCCCGCGTCGATCACGACCATGTCACCGTCGGTGGTGCGTCGCCGGTTGGTGTCGTAATGCAAGGTGGTGCCGTTCACTCCGCTGCCCACGATCGAGGGATAGCCCAGGCGATCGGCGCCCTCACGTCGCACCGCGCCCTCGAAGGCGGCTTCGATTTCGAATTCGTACACCCCCGGCCGAGCGGCGCGCATGGCCGCGATGTGGCCCACCACGCTGATGTTCACCGCCATCCGAAGCCGCGCGAGCTCCTCGGCATCCTTGACGAGTCGCAGCGAGTCCACGATGGGTCTGAGGTTGCGGACGTCACGGCCCTCGAACACCAGATCCAGCACGCGGCGCTCGTCCTTCGTGGTGATGTCGAGCGGCGCATAGATGGGTCCGCGCGCGCGGAACTGCGCAACCCGCAGCCGCCGCTCGAGCGAGTCGGTCGGCAGCACGGTGGCGATGCCGGTCAGTCGCGCGGCGGTGCTGTCGGGACCGAGCCGGATCCCGGTCCAGCGCTCCTGGGTCGGGTTGCGCGGCGGCAGAAACAGCACGACCTCGGTCGAGTCCGGTCCTCGCGCCGTCATCAGGAGCCAGGCGTGCTGCGCCTCGAGCTCGGTGAAATAGAAGAAGGTGTTGTTCTGCCGGAAATCGTTGTCCTGGATGTAATCCAGCTCGAGGTCGCGCTCCTGGGCGGCGGGAATCAGCACCACGCCGCGCCCGATGCGGGCCAGCAACGCCTGGCGGCGAGCCGCGGTGGCGGTGGTGTCGATGGACCGTCCCATGCCCGGGAGCTGGGGCACGACGGTCCAGGCGCCGATCGGGGTCGGAACGGCGGTCGGCGTCGGGCGGGTTTGCGCCCCGAGAGTGCCGGTCGCCAGGCAAAGTGCAAGGAGCGTCCGCATGGAACCGAAGCTACCGCGGCCCGGAAGGCCCGGCAACTTGACGCGCCGCGCGCGCGGTCGCCATTGTATGCGCATGACCATCTCATCGGCCCTCACCCAAGCCGAGACCGAGCGCCTGGCGTCGCGCATCGCCGAGCTCGAACACGAACGGAAGCACCTGCTCGCGGTCATCGAGATTCTCAAGGAGATCTCCGGCTCGCTGCATTTCATCGACATCCTCCAGTCCATTGCCCGCAAACTGGGCGAGTCGTTCGGGTTGGATCGCTGCTCGATTTTCCTTTCCGAACGCGGGGGCACGCACGTGCGACTGGTGGCGTCGTACGAGGACCCCACGATCCGCAATCACCTCGTGGATTTGGAGCGCTACCCCGAGCTGAAGCGCGCGATCCACCACGGCGAGACCGTGTTCATTCCCGACGCGGTCAACGATCCCACCCTGAAACACGTGAAAGCCGAGCTCACCAACCGCCGGGTGAAATCGATCACGGTCGTCCCGATCAATTGGCGGGGCGTGGCGATTGGCGCGATTTTCCTGCGCGCGTTCCGGGACGGCCCCATTTTCTCGGACGCCGACGTGCGCTTCGTGCAGGTGGTCGCGTCGCTCACCGCCCAGGCGCTGCGCAACGCCCACCGGTACGAGCGCTTGGCCCAACGCCAGGCGGAGACGGGGGAAGCGCTGCGACGCATGGAGCTCGAGCGCGTGGCGCTGCTGTCGTTCCTGCGGCGGCTGATGGACGTGTTCGGCCGCCAGGATGGCGCGTGGGGTGAAGGACTGCTCCCCAAGGCGAGCGCCGAGGAGCTGGACCGGCTGGTGGGCGTCGCGCTGGCGGTGATCCAAGAAGAAGCCAAAGGCCAGTGACCACGCCGGCTGCGCGCGCCGCCGAGCTCCGGCGGCTGCTCGAGCGGGCGAGCCATGCGTATTACGCGCTCGACCGTCCGGAGATGTCGGACGCCGAGTACGATCGCCTGCTTCAGGAGCTCCACGCCCTCGAGACGCGGCACCACGAGCTTCGCACCCCTGATTCCCCCACCCTGCGCATCGGCGCCGAACCGTCGGCGGCCTTCACGAAACACCGCCACCGCGTGCCGATGCTGTCGCTCGCCAACGCCTTCGACGAGGCGCAGCTCACCGCCTGGGAGGAGCGCAACGCACGCCTCGTCAGCGAAGTCACCCGGGGGGGCTACACGTTGGAGGTCAAGATCGACGGTGCCGCGGTGAGCCTGACGTACCAGGACGGGGTGCTCACCACCGGCGCCACCCGCGGCAACGGCGTCGAGGGGGAAGACGTCACCCCGAACCTGCGCACCGTGCTCGATCTGCCGCTGCGGCTGCACGGGACGGGCTGGCCGCCGCTGATGGAAGTGCGCGGCGAGGTATACCTCTCAAAAAGCCGATTCGTCCAAGTGAACAAGGACCGCGCCAAGGCCGGCGAGCCGTTGTTCGCCAACCCGCGCAACGCCGCGGCGGGCGCCCTGCGCCAGCTCGACCCCAGAATCACTCGCGCCCGCGGCCTGCGCGTCTTCTGTTTTCACATCGAAGCGCCGGGCCAGAAAATCCCGTTCGACACGCAACACGCGCTGCTCGAGCAGCTCCGCCAGTGGGGGTTCCCGGTCGAGCCGCATCACCGGCTCGTCCCAGAGCTGGCCGCGGCGCATCGGGAGATCGCCACGCTCGAGCAGCTGCTCCCCACGCTCGACTACGGCGCCGACGGCGTCGTGGTAAAGGTGAACCAGCTCACGCTGCACGCCGAGCTGGGGACCGTCGGCGGCCGCGAGCCGCGCTGGGCGATCGCGCGCAAGTTCGCGCCCGAGGTTGCGGTCACGAAACTGCTGGAGATCCGCGTCAATGTGGGCCGCACCGGCGCGCTGACTCCGTATGCGGTGCTCGAGCCGGTGGGCATCGGCGGCGTCACGGTGTCGACCGTCACGCTGCACAACTTCGACCAGATCCGGGCGAAAGACGTCCGCGTCGGCGACCTGGTTGAAGTGACGCGAGCGGGCGAGGTCATCCCCCAGATCCTCGGCCCGGTTTTGAAGAAGGGCGGAAGACGGAAGCCCGCCTTTCGGCCGCCGGCGCGGTGCCCGATCTGCAAATCCCCAGTGGAACACCCGCGCGACGAAGTGGTGGCCTACTGCCCCAACATCTCGTGTCCCGGCCGCATCCTCGAAGGCATCGTCCACTTTGCGTCGCGCGGGGCCATGGACATCCGGGGTCTGGGCTACGAGCGGGTGCGCGCCATGCTCGACGCCAAACTCATCGACGACGTGGCGGACCTGTACGACCGTCAGCAGGTGCATCTGCTGCCGCTGCTCACCATCGAGGGATTCGCCCAGAAGTCGGCGCAGCAGCTGCTCGACGCGATCGACACGTCGAAGCGGCAGCCGCTGTCCACGCTGCTGTATGCCCTCGGCATCCGCCACGTCGGCGCCCAGGGGGCGAAACTGCTGGCGCGACATTTCGGCACGATGGCGGAGCTCGCGAAGGCGCCGGAAGCGGCGATCGCCGAGATCCACGGCGTGGGGCCCGCGATCGCCGAGGCGGCGGCGGGGTTCTTCGCCACGCCCGCAAACCGGAAGTTGATCGAGCGCCTGGCGAAACTCGGACTGCACATGTCCGAGCCCGTCGGAGGAACAGCGGGTTCCGGTCCGTTGGCGGGCCAGACCTACGTGATTACGGGGACGCTGCCAAGCCTCTCGCGCGACACCGCCACCAACCTGATCGAATCGGCGGGCGGTCACGTCTCCGACAGCGTGTCGAAGCGAACCACCGCGCTGGTCGCGGGGGACGACGCCGGATCGAAGCTCGTGAAGGCGCAAACCCTCGGCGTTCCGGTCATCGACGAATCGGAACTGTTGCGTCGCGCGACCTCCAAGGCTTAAGTTGGCGACCGCTATGACGACTACAGGCCTCACCATCGGCCAGGGCGGCCTGCGTCAACTGCACCGCAGCCTGCAGCACCACGCGCCGGACGCCGCTATCGCCATCCTCCAGGAAACGGGCTACGCCTCCGGAGAAGGGGTCTATGAGGCGTTCGCCGCCTGGCTCGTCGCCCGCAGCGGCATCGACCACCCCGGGGATCTCGACGCCGCCCACTTCAGCGACGTACTCTCGGAGTTTTTCCAGACGAAGGGATGGGGCAGCCTGCACGTGGCGCCACTCGGCGGGGCGGCGTTGGCGCTCGATTCCACCGACTGGCTCGAGGCCGAGCCCGGCACGGCGCAGATGCCGATGTGCTTCTTCTCCGCCGGCATGCTCGCGGACTTCCTGGGTCGGGTGTCGGGAGAGGCGGTCGCGGTGATGGAAGTGGAGTGTCGCAGCAAGGAAGATCCGTATTGCCGGTTCCTCTCGGCGTCCCCGGCGACATTGCAGGAGGTGTACGAGAAGATGACGACGGGGATGACCTACAGCGAAGCGCTGGGCGCGAGCTGAGTCGCCACGGCGGCCGCGACGCTCACCGCCGCGCCACGCTCACCCCTTCCAGTCGCAGCGACGCCGCCCACCGGCTTCCCATCCAGCGTCCGTCGTTCCCGAACCCGCCGATCCGTTTCAGCAGCTCGTAGACGTTCCCCGCCACCGCCGCGTCCTTCACGCGGCCGGTGATCTCACCCCGCTGCACCCGAAACGCCAGCGCGACGGGGTGACTGAAGGCGCCGCCGATGACGTTTCCCTGCCCGACGCCGATCAGATCATCCACGACCAGGCCATCCGCGATGCCGTCGATCAGTCCACCCCCGAGGCGCCGCACCGACGCCGGCGCCCGTGCATCGGATGCTCCGGGCCCCACGACCAGATTGGAATAACCGATGCGCGGCTTGCCGAACGTTCCGCGGCTGCCGTGCCCGGTGCTCGCGGTCTTCGCGCGCGCGGCGGTTTCGAGATCGTACACGAACTGCCGCACCACACCGCGCTCCACCAGCGGCACGACGCGCGAGGGCACCCCCTCGTCATCGACCGGCCGCGAGCCGGGGCGCCCGGCGACGAGCGGATCATCGGTGAGTGCGAACCGCTCATCGAACAACTGCGCCCCCTCCTTTCCGGCGAGCGGCGACACGCCCTGCAGCACCGACTTGCCGGACAACGCCTGTTCGAGCGGCAGCAGGATCGCGGCCTGTCCCGAGGGCGTGAACACCACGGGCAGCGACCCCTCCGGGGGCCCCACGACGCGCAACGCCGGCGCGAACCGGTCTTCGATCGTTTGCACCAGGGCGTCCAGCTCGGCCGGCTCCGGGAGGTCGACCCCCGCATAGAAATCGTAGATCAGCAGGACGTCCTCCCCGGCAAAGCGCGTCAGGTCGACGCTGACCGCGACACCCGTCGCGGGGTAGGTCGCGTCCACGCCGGCGGTGTTGGCGATGCGCGTTTCGGCGACCTCGCGCTCGATCGATACGTTGACCTGGCAGCCGTCGCGTGACACGCGCTTGACCAGCTCGTGGCCGATCGCGGTGAGCCGTTCGAGCGGCGCCGCCGCGGCGCGGGCGGCCTGGGTGAACACGACGGGGAGCGGAGCCGCGGCCGGGAACACCATGTCGAGCGACTCCCCGAGCTCCGCCGAGGCGAGCGCGCGCGCCACAAGGTCGTCCACGTCCTCGGCGGTCGTCCCCGCGATGCCGACCCGGCCGTTGTGCACCACCCGGAGGTTGACGCCCGACGCTTCGGAGATGCCGCAGGCCTTGAGCCGGCCCGCCTCGAACGCAATGGACGTACGCTCGACCCGCTGCCAGTGCGCGTCGGCAGCCGTGGCGCGCGCGCGCGCGGCGTCGAGCACCCGCTCGATCACGCCGGGACGTCGCCCCCGACCAACGCCTGCTCGATACGCATGTGCGGAGCGCCTTCGGTGACGGCGAGCGGAGACTGGCCGCCCTTGCCGCAGCCACCGCCCAGCTGATTCCAGCGGAAGTCGCCGGCGATACGCTCGATACGGTCCAGCGTCTGGAACAGGTTCCCCGCGAGCACCACGTCCTTGACGAGCTCGGCCTGCGCCCCGTCGCGAATCATGTACCCGTAGGCGGCGGTGAAGGAAAAGTTCTCGAGCACCGTCTGCCCACCCCAGGCCGAGCACGCATAGACCCCGAGGGGGATGTCCTGGATGAGGTCCGCGACCGTTCCCTGCCCGTTGCCGATGTAGGTGTTGGTCATTCGCACGATCGGCGGATGGCGGAACGAGATGGCGCGAGCATTGCCGGTCGGCCGCTCGCCGAGTTTGGCCGCCGTTTCGCGCGAGTGCAGCCGCCCGACGAGGATGCCCTCGCGGATCAGTGGCGTGTCTTGGGTGGGGGTGCCCTCATCGTCGAACGGGAGCGTGCCGCGGAGACCTGGGGCCGCGCCGTTGTCCCCGGCGTTCAGCACCGGCCGCCCAAAGCGACGCCCCAACATCATCATCTCGCGCGCCTGCGGGTTCTCGTACACGAAATCGGCTTCGGAAAGGTGGCCGAACGCCTCGTGGATAAAGACGCCCGCGAGCTCGTTGTCGAGGATCACGGGATACGTGCCGCCCTTCACCGTGGGAGCGTCGAGCAACGCGGCGGCGCGGCGGGCCGCTTCACGGAAGCCCGCCGCGTGATCGTGCACGCCGTTCCAACCGCGGCGCAGGCCGACCGACTCGAGTCCCTTCTCGATCGTGCCGTCGCGCCGCGCGATGGCCGTCCCCGAGAGCGCCACTTCCGGACGCAGCTCGTGCAACTGCGTTCCCTCGGAGTTCGCGTACCAGTATTCGGTGATCTCGTCGCGGTAGCTCGCCACCGTGTCCACCACACCCGGGACGGCGAGCATCTCGCCGTTGTATCCCTCGAGCAGGCGTTTTTTCTCGGCGAGGGGGACCCCGCGCACGTCGCCGTCCAGGTCGAGGATCACGTCGGCGACCGACGGGGTGACCGCGGCGAGGTGGATCGGCTCGTCGAGCCGAACGGCACGGGACAGTTCGGTGGCGCGCGCCACCATCGGCAGGAGTTGGTCGAGCGAGGTGAACGCCGCGGTGCCCCAGCCACACCCGCGGTTCAGCGCGCGCACGAAGCCGCCCCGGTCTTCGCTCGCGGTGGCCGACTCGAGCCGCGCTCCGCGATAGCTGACGGAGGCGCTCCAGGTATGTTCGATGCGGATTTCGGTGTAGTCGGCGCGGGACGCCTTGAGCGCGGCGCGAAGCCGATCCTTCACTCCCCGAGCGCCCGCAGCTTTTCCGCGTAGTCGGGGCGCACGACGAGTTCGCCGTCGACGATGACCTCGCGGTCCCAGGGGAGAATGATGAAACTCTCGGTCTCGAGGGCGGCAAAGTCGGGCGCGTAGGGGCCGGAGCGGAAGCTCACGGCCGTCTTCACCGCGGCGGGCTGGAGCTCGCGCACCGCGGCGAGGGCGAGCTTCATCGTGTCGCCGCTATCGCAGGTTTCGTCCACGATCAGCACGCGCCGCCCGGTGACGAGCGTGGTAGGCCCGGCGATGACGGCGGGGCGTGCGCCGCTCTCCGAGCGGCCGATCGCCATCGAGGCGAAATCGCGCTGCAGGATGCTCGCCACCACCGCTCCCGGAATGACGCCCGCCTTCGCGATCCCGACCACCAGGTCGGGGTCGTACTGGTGGTACACCTTGAGCGCGAGCGCGCGGCACAGCTCGCCGAAGAACGGCCAGTCCACCTGCAACACGCCGCTCGGCGACTGACGGCCGGCGCGGGCGCGGCGCGGCGCGGGCGAGGAGAACGGCGGCACTGGTGGCATGCGCGGGAAGCTACATTGCAAAACGCAGAGGCCGCAAGCTATTTTCGCCACATGGGTTTCTGGCGCCGTCTCTTCGGCAGCTGGTCCGACGATCTCCAACCCCAACGCCTCGACTACCTCAACGAGGCGCTCGCCCTCGAGCGGCAGGGCGATTTCGACGCAGCCCTCACGTCCTACCGTCTCGCGCTGCGCGACGACCCAGACGACGCGCGCATACTTCAGAATATGGCGATCGCCTTCACCAAGACCGGCCGCCTCGATGAGGCAATCCGCCACTATCGCCGGTCGCTGGACATCGACCAGGCGCTGGCCGGCGCGCACTACGGACTCGCGTTCCTGCTCCTGAAGCGCGGCGACCCGGATGGCGCCACGCAGCACCTCAAAGCGTTCCTCGCCCAGCCGCCCAAGGGCCCCGACGCACAAAAGTGGATCGAGCATGCCACGGTCGCGCTGCACGATCTGGGCGCGCCGCCCGCTGCGTCCCCGCCCTTGTCGGCGGAGGCGCCCTGAGGCAGGTCGCCCGAGCGGCGCTCGGTGCCGCCTCGGCCGCGTGCGCGATCGCGGCCTGCCGGTCCCTGTCGCCGGATTTCGACGCCGTCATCGCCATCGAAGTGGTGGTCCCCGACAGCGGTCGCATCGAGGTGGGCGACACGCTCCGACCGACCGCCCGCGCGTTGAACGGCCGCGGCGAGTCGACGGCGGCGGTCTTCGTCTGGAGCGCCCTCGACACCACCCTCCTGGTGGTCGATTCCAACGCCGGCACCACGGTGGGTCGCACCGTCGGCACCGGCCGGCTGCAGGCTCGCGTGGGGAACCTGCGCTCGAACCCGATCACGATCGCGATCCTGGCCCCGCTCGACTCGATCCGGCTGGGCGGGGCCGGACGAGACACGATGACCGTCTCGACGCCCGATTCACTCTCGGACAGCCTGACGGTGCAGGCATTCGGGCCCACCGGCTCGACGGCCGGCCGCCGGATCGCATTGAGCGTCACCTTCCCCTTGTTGGCCTCGAACCTCACATTGGTGCCGAGGGATACCGTGCTCACCGACGGCTCCGGTGCCGCGGTGTTCCAGCTCCGGCTCACAGGGGGACCGCTGCCCGACTCGGTCGTGGCGGCCGCCACCGCGCGTCGCGCCGACGGGACGCAGGTCCCCGGATCCCCCGTCACGTTCGTGGTGGAGTTCCGGCCATGACCAAGGGTACGCTCACCCAGCTCTTCTTCACGAGCGTCGACCGGCATGCCGACCGGCGCCCGGCGGCGCTGCGCGCCAAAGTGGGCGGCGTGTGGCGGGCGATCACCCACAAGGAGCTGGCGCAGCGTGTCGTCGCCGCCGCCGTGGGACTGCGCGAGCTGGGCATCCGGCCGGGCGACCGTGTGTCGATCCTCTCGGAGACCCGCCCCGAGTGGGCGATCGCCGACTACGCCTGTCTGTGCGCGCAGGCAGCCGACGTGCCGATCTACCCCACGCTCACGGCCAAACAGACCGAGTACATCCTCAAGGATTCCGGCGCCGTGGGCGTGTTTTGTTCGACGGCGGAGCAAGTCGCCAAGGCCCTGGAGGTCAAGAGCCACCTCCCTGCGCTTCAGCATGTGATCGCGTTCGAGCCGGAGGCAAAGCGCCCAGGCGTGCTTACGCTCGCCGAGCTCGAAGCGCGGGGCCACGCCGCCGCGGCCAAGTACCCGCGGGCGCGGGAGGAAGCGCTCGCCGTCTCCCCCGACGCCATCGCCACCCTGATCTATACCTCGGGGACGACCGGCGAGCCCAAAGGGGTGATCCTCACCCACAACAACCTCTGGTCCAACGTCCAGGCGGCGCTGCAGGTGATGGCGCTCACCGACCAGGACGAGTGCCTCGCGATGCTGCCGCTGTCGCACGTCTACGAGCGCATGGTGGACTACACGCTGATGGACGCGGGCGTCATCATCAATTACGCCGAGTCGTTCGACAAGGTCGGGCCCAACCTCCTGGAAGTCCGCCCGACGATCGTGTTGTCCGTGCCGCGGCTGTACGAAAAAGTGTATGCGCGCGTGCTCGAGAATGCCCTGTCGGGCAGCGCGCTGAAGCGCAAGATCTTCTTCTGGGCGAAACAGGCCGGAGACGACTGGGCGACGCTCGCGCTCGATCAGCGACCGATTCCCGCCGGGCTTGCGTTCAAGCGCCGGATTGCCGACCGGCTCGTATTCTCGAAGCTGCGCGCCCGCACCGGTGGGCGGATCCGGTTTTTCATTTCGGGCAGCGCGCCGCTCTCGCCTGAGATCGCGAAGTTCTTCTTCAGCGCCGGCCTGCCGGTGCTCGAGGGATACGGGCTGACCGAGACGTCGCCGGTCCTGACGCTCAATCCGCTGACCCGGCCCAAGATCGGCACCGTGGGACCGGTGGTGCCGGGCGTGCAGCTCAAGATCGCGGCCGACGGCGAGGTCCTCGCCAAAGGGCCGAACATCATGCAGGGGTACTACAACAAGCCGGAGGCGACGGCCGAGGCGATCGACGCCGAAGGGTGGCTCCACACCGGGGACATCGGCGAGCTGGACGCCGACGGCTATCTCAAGATCACCGACCGCAAGAAGGATCTGATCAAGACGGCGGGCGGCAAGTACATCGCGCCGCAACCGATCGAGAACCAGGTCAAGCTCAACAAGTTCGTCGCCAACGCCGTGCTGCTGGGTGACAAACGCAAGTTCTCGATCATCCTCGTCGTGCCGAACTACGAAGCACTTGAGGCCTGGGCCAAGGGGGAGGGGTCGTCGTTCAGCTCACGCCGCGAGCTCATCGCGCTCCCCGCCGTGCAACAGAAGATGGAAGCCGAGGTCAACGCCAGACTGGGCGACCTCGCCAGATTCGAGCGGCCCAAGAAGGTCGTGCTGCTGGAGCAGGACTTCACAATCGAATCAGGCGAGCTCACGCCGACCCTCAAGGTCAAGCGGCGCGTGGTGGAGAAGAACTACCAGGAGCTGATCGACCGGACGTACATCGCCGCCGAGGCGATGGCGGCGAGCGTCGAAGGCTAGGCGCCTACCGCTTTTCCCCCACCCACAGGCCCTGCCCGATCGCCAGCTGGACGAGGCCCGCCGGGAGTGTCGGCTGTTCCGACTCGGCGACCCAGCGACGGCCGTGCAGCAGGACGCGCCACCCTTCGGCGCCCCACGGCGTGTTCGCCAATTCCGCCCCCACCACGGCGCCCCGCGCCATGGATTGGCGCAACGGGATCACGCGATCGCACTCGACGAGACTCAGGATCGGCAGCTCCTCCACCTCGGGTGGGGCGTTGACGCCGACGAAGTGGATCCCGGCCATGAGGCTGGCCAGTCCCACCGCGTGGCGGGCCGCCGAACCGAGCAGGACGACATAGCCGCCGGGGCCGCCGAGGTCGAGCAATGCCTGCAGCGACAGCACGTCGACGTCGGGTGCCTTGGGTGCCGGGGTGCGACGGACCGACCGGATCTGCCGCTCGCCGGTGACGAATTCGGTGAAATCCACGATGCCGTCGATGATCTCGAAGTCGCGATGGCACACGGGACAGCCCACCAGACCGAGCCTGACCGAGCGGCCGTTCATCTCGCTGGTCGAGAGCACGAGGAACTCCTCGCGGTGCTCCTCGGGACAGCGCAGCATCTCGATCAGCTCGATATGCATAGGACAGTGCGTGGTTGCTTCCGAGGATCGACCCTATCTTCGTGCATCGGGTCGAAACTCGACCCAGGTTAGTTTCCGCCGCTCGACTCGCACGCGCCGGTAGACCCGCTTCCCCTCGATTTCGACACCCAGAACATACTCCCCCGGCGGCACGTCGCTAATGGCGAAGTGCTCATGGTAGATCGGGTCCGCATGGTTCCTCGGCCCGTAAGTCTCGATGAAGGAGAACGGCGTTTCCTGCGGCTGCGGCTTGACGAGTCCGTAGATCCGGGCCTGTTGAACCGGATGGCCGTTCGTATCCCACACCTGGCCCGCCATAAGCCCGGTGCCGGGGAGCGGATCGATCCACAGCTCAGGGTTGGTGTTGAAGGGCGGATAGCGGACTTCTGGGTCGACGATATACCGCACCGAGTCGGTCGGCGCCGCGTGGACCTCCAGGTGGAGGTGGTCGTTGGTCGCGCGACCGGTGTTGCCCACCTGGGCGATGACGTGTCCCGCCTTCACCCGCTGCCCAACCGAGACCAGGAGTCTCGAGTTGTGATAGTAGACCGAAAACAAGAAGCGCTGTTGGCCGTCGGCCATCAGCCGTCGGCTGTGATGGATCGCGACCGTCAGCGCCCCGCGTTCGGCGGGTCCCGCCCAGACGACCTCCCCGTCGCCGATCGCGTGGACAGGGGTGCCGTTCGGGTTGTTGAATTCAACGCCCTGATGCGGCTGGAAGTTGCCGCCCATGGTCGAGCCGAAGCGATAGGTCTGGTCGATCAATGGCTGGTCGTCGAGGGAGATGGGACGGCGGAACCAGGTGTGACGGAAATGCTCGACCCTGCCTTGAGCGAGGTCCCGCGAGCCCGGTGCGAAGGCCCGATGCTCCAGGGGAGCCAGGATTGTACGCAAGGCGATCGAGTCGTCCATCGATATTCCGCCCAAGGGTTGCCAGGATTGCGGATCTTCTCCTCGACCGACAACATCCTGCCCCGTCGCGACGAGCAGCATACGCGGCCCGGCAATGATCGCTCGAATGGGACAGAGATGCTGAGGAGGTCGGCATGGCGGTCGCGGATTCGCCTGCCATGAGCGACCCCCATCGGTCGTGTTGGCGAATTCCCGCAGATTGCTCACCCACAATGACCCATCCTGCCCTCGAGCCATCGCGAGGATGTACTGATTCGCGATGCGCCCCACAACTGAGTCCCGCGCTGTTGTCGCCCCCGCGGAATCCGTGATCACGGCCCACGTGGTCCCGTCATCTCCCGTGACTTTGATCCCGTCCGCCGTCCCGACGTAGACCGTGTCGCCGCGTGCGACGATCCCGTTCGGCGTCACGTACTGCCACTCGGGACCGAGATCACGCAACTCCCAGTTGCGCCACGTCTTCCCGCCGTCGGTCGTCAGCCCCCACCCGTTCCCGACCGTGCCATACCAGATCTCGCCCTTCGACCCGAACGCAAAGGCGTGCACGAAATCCCAGGAGATCGCATGGGCCGTGGTGTCGTCGGAGGACCGGATCCGTTCCCACGCGCTCGCTCCTGGCCGCAGCACGAAGATCCCCTGCCCATAGGTGCCGACCCAGATCGAGCTGTCGGGCGCGCGAGCCAGCGCGAGGACATGAACGCCCCAACCGCTCGAGTCCGGTAGCGGCGGAATCCGTTGCGCGGCAAGCGGTGCGCCGATCAACAGGCCGACGGCCGACAGCCGAAAGCCGACGACTCGGCTCATGGCTCCCGTCTCACGTTCGCCTTCATTCTGAGCTCCGTGACGATCGTGCGCTCCGGCCGGGTCACCGCGAACACCACCGCGTCGGCGACGGCTTCCGCCCGCAACATGTCCTTGCGCTTGGTGAATCCCGGTTTCGAATCGGGATCGATCGCATCCCACAGGGTGGTATCCACCCCGCCCGGCGAGATGAGGGTCGTCCGGACGCCGGTCCCGGCCACTTCGACGGCGATCACCTCGTGCATGCCGCGCACGCCGTACTTGCTCGCGGCGTAGGCCGAGTTGCCCGGGTACGCGATGTGGTCGCTCGAAGAACCGATGGTGACGAGATGCCCGGCGCCGCGCTTCACGAAAAGCGGCACGAAGGCGCGCGACACCAGAAACGCCCCGGTGAGGTTCGCGGCGATCGTTTCGGCAAACTCGGCTGCCGTGGTCTCGCCGAGCGGCTTCGTGAAGAACACCCCGGCGTTGTTGACGACGATGTCCGGAATCCCGACCTCGGCCAACAGCTTGCCCGCGGCGCGTTCCACCTCTTCCGCCCGCCCCACGTCGCAGCGCACATCGGTCTGGCGCTCCGCCGAGGCGTCGCGCAGGCTGCGGGCCAGCCGCACCACGTGCGCACCGGCCGCGCGCAACTCGTCCGCCACCGCGAGCCCGATGCCGCGCGACGCCCCTGTGACGACCGCGATCTTCCCCGCGAGCAGGGGCGCCGTCACGGCAGCCCGGCCCCGCCGTGCACCAGCCGCAGGAACTCGTCGCGGGTCTTGCCGTCGTCACGGAACGTCCCGCGCAACGCCGACGTGACGGTCTTCGAGTTCTGCTTCTCGACGCCGCGCATCATCATGCACAGGTGGTACGCCTCGATCACCACGCCGACGCCGAGCGGCTTCAGGACGCGGCACAGGGCGTCGGCCACCTGGTCGGTGAGCCGCTCCTGCACCTGCAGCCGCCGCGCGAACACCTCGACGACCCGTGGGATCTTGGACAGGCCCACGATCCGCCCATTCGGCAGATAGGCCACATGCGCCCGCCCGAAAAACGGCAGCATGTGGTGCTCGCACAGCGAATAGATCTCGATGTCGCGCACCAGGATCATGTTCTCGTGCTTCTCTTCGAAGACGGCGTCACCGATCACGTCCTCCACCGCCATCTGGTAGCCGCGCGTGAGCCACTGGAGCGACGCCGCGACCCGCGCGGGGGTCTGTTTCAACCCATCGCGCGCCGGATCTTCTCCCAGCTGCTCGAGCATCTGCCGCACCAGGGTCTCGAACGACCCTTGGGCCGGCGCCGGCGCGGGAGTATGCTCCTCGTGAAAGCCGTGCCGGCTCGCCGACTTGATCTGGTCCCGTCCCATCGTCAGCTCCCGTCGTAGTCGACGTAATTACGCTCTGTCTCCCATAGCCGGATGCGCACGAGCGT
>Ga0326597_10006650_pt1 | contig 15814 bp, 15 predicted proteins | sample RVTome_12_FD_203789 | JGI IMG/M metagenome (GOLD analysis project Ga0326597, IMG submission 203789) | Soil microbial communities from uranium-contaminated site in the Upper Colorado River Basin, Wyoming, United States - RVT100D185 | ecosystem: Environmental > Terrestrial > Soil > Contaminated >...
AATCCCGCAACACGGCGCCGGTGGAGGCGCTGGTGACGCTGGCGGCGTAGCGCCGCAGCCATCGGCTGCCGATGTTCGTCACGAAAGGCGGCAGTCCAGCCAGCCGCGCGGCGATCTCACCGTCCGTCAGGCGGACATTCAAGGTACGGCTGTCGAGGTCGAGATCGATGACGTCTCCGGCCTGTAACGCTGCGATGGGGCCGCGGGCCGCCGCCTCGGGGCTGACATGCCCGATGCAGGCCCCGCGCGTGCCTCCCGAGAAACGGCCATCCGTGACCAGCGCCACTTTGTCCCCCAGTCCCATGCCGACGATGGCGCTCGTCGGCGACAGCATCTCCTGCATGCCCGGCCCGCCCGCCGGCCCCTCGTAGCGGATGACCACGACATCACCCGGCAGCACCTCGTGGTTGAGAATACCGGCCATGGCTTCATCGTGACTTTCGAAAATCCGGGCCGGGCCGGAATGGCGCCGCATGCTCGGTTCGACCGCCGCGGTCTTGACCACTGCGCCATCCGGTGCGAGGTTGCCGAATAAGATCGCCAGGCCGCCGTGTTCCGAGTAAGGGTTCTCGCGAGAGCGGATAACCTGGTTATCACGAATTTCGGCGCCGGCGATTTCCTGCCCGAGAGTGCGACCGCTTACGGTCGGCCGGTTGAGGTGCAACGTGTTGCCGTCGCGGCTGATCTCACGCAAGATCGCCGGCACGCCGCCGGCACGATGGACATCTTCCATGTGCCAGTGCGACGCGGGACTGACCTTGCAGATGTGGGGCACGCGATCGGCGACCAGGTTGATGCGCTCGACGGGATAATCCACCCCGGCTTCGCGGGCGATAGCCAGCGTGTGCAGGATCGTGTTCGTGCTGCCACCCATCGCCATGTCGAGTGCTAGGGCATCATCGATGGCCTCGACGGTCACGATCTTGCGCGGCGTCAGGTCGTTCTCGATGAGCTGCATCAGATGGCCGGCTGCCTGGGCGGCGAGGGCGTCCCGCTCGGGCGTCAGGGCCAGGGCCGAGCCGTTGAAGGGAAGCGCAAGCCCAAGCGCCTCCATCAGGCAGTTCATGCTGTTAGCAGTGAACATGCCGCTGCAGGAGCCGCAAGAGGGGCAGGCGAAATCCTCGAGCATCTTCAGCCCGGCTGCATCGAGCTTTCCGGCGCTGAACGCCCCCACACCTTCGAATACGCTAATCAGATCGATCACCCGGCCGTCGGGCGTCTTTCCAGCGGCCATCGCTCCGCCGCTGACAAAGATCGTCGGAATGTCGAGCCGCACTGCCGCCATGAGCATCCCCGGTACGATCTTGTCGCAATTGGGAATGCAGATCATCCCGTCGAAGGCGTGGGCCGAAATCATCGTCTCGACGCAATCGGCGATGAGCTCTCGGCTCGGGAGGGAGTAGCGCATGCCGGAGTGCCCCATGGCGATGCCGTCGTCCACCCCGATCGTGTTGAACTCGAACGGGACCCCGCCGGCAGCCCGGATCGCTTCTTTGACCGTACGTCCGAAGCCCTGCAAGTGGGCGTGGCCGGGGACGATGTCGACATACGAATTGACTACGGCGACGAAGGGCTTGTCCATGTCCGCATCGCGGACGCCCGTCGCCTTAAGCAGTGCCCGGTGGGGAGCTCGTTCTACGCCACGCTTGATCCGGTCGGAGCGCATCGGTCAGCCGTTGTAACAGCGCATCAGCGCATCATCTGCCAGCCGGCCCGGGTCGTCGCCAGGCTGTCCGGGGGAGGGCTGAGTCTTCATCCGAGTAGGGAGAACCAGTTCCGCTTCGAGGGATCTGGATTCCATCGAGCGGGGCCCATGTCCATTGTGGGAGCTTGAACTTGGCTTGTCGGGGCGATCGTGATCATGGGCCATCTTGTCTTCCTCCTGGAGGATCGTCTTGTCGGCTTGCATGCTTTCGGTTGGTCTGTACTCACACGACTGCGGACTCCGGGGAGACCTGTTGAATGATGGGATGGGCTGGGGCCGCACTCAGCCCGGTCTTCCCGGGGGAAGCCGTCCATGGCGAAAGAGGGCTCGGGGAAGATACCCGGATTCGATCCGATTCCCAGGTTGGGTACCACGCATTTGCCCATGCCCCGCCGCCTGGGCTCTCTCGAAAACTCACTTGCGCTTGTTCTGCCGGTTCATGTTGGTCCATTGCTATCTCCTTCACGCCTGGCCTGTGAATGCCGGAGGCCGCCTGTGTCGGTTGATGCGGCTTCCTTTTCTTTCTCGCCTGATCCAGGTCCATCTACCGCTTGTGGAGTGATGCTACCCGCAAGGAAACCGGCTCAGCCGACCTGGGTGCCCTCAGAATATCGAGGAGCACAAGAACGATTGCGAGAACCAGAATGAACTCCGTATTCATCTCCAACCCCCCTTTCTAGCTCGACGAGATCCCTCGAACGAAAAAGGCCTCCCGGTTGGGAGGCCTTTGTGCATTGCCGGTGTTTCGTTGCTCGCGCTACACGGTCCCAACCCGATCCAGGCATTCGTCCTCAATAACAAGGACGAGCGATGTCAAAAGCCGAATTACAAGGACTGGGTTAGTGAATTTCACTGCATGCTTCCGTGAATACCCGGGATTCGAACTCATACTTAGGTGATACATTATCACGGATTTGTCGAAAGTCAACCTCCGGCTTGAATTCTTTAAGGTTCGACCTGGCACAAAGCCGCGCGAGGGATCTTGACAATGAAAGGCGCCGTTTTCCAGGCCTACTTTGAGATCCGAACGGGGTCCCTCTATCACGTCCCCTGAGACAAGTATCGGGCGTTTGCCTCAGGTTGCGGCAAGGGCGCCTCCTAGGTCGGCCATCAAGTCGGGGGTGTCCTCGACCCCGATCGAGAGTCGCACGAGATTGTCCTTGATCCCGATGGCCAGGCGTTCCTCCGAGGAGAGCTCGTAATAGGACATCAACGCCGGCTGCTCGATCAGGGTTTCAACACCTCCGAAGCTCGAGGCGATCAGCGGGATGGATACGGCGTCGATGAAGGCGCTGGTGGCGTCGAGATCGCCGTCGAGTTCGAAACTGATCACGCCGCCGTAGCCCTTCATCTGTCTGCGGGCGACGTCGTGATCCGGGTGCGAGGGAAGGCCGGGATACCACACGCGCTTCACCCGAGGTTGCGCTTCAAGGAACTCGGCGATCGCCAGCGCGCTGTCGTTTTGCTGCTGCACTCGCAGGGGAAGCGTCTTCATCCCGCGCTGCAACAGGTAGGCGCTGTGTGGATCGATGACCGCGCCCAGAACCCACAGATTCTGCCGTACGAGCGCGATCAGTGACTCCGAGCCGATGAGCGCCCCGGCCAAAAGATCGTTGTGACCGCCGAGATACTTCGTGCCCGAATGTAGGACGAGATCAACGCCGTATGTCAGCGGCTGCAGGTTGATCGGCGTGGCGAATGTGCTGTCAATGAGCGTCTTGACCTTCCTCCGGGCCGCGATTCCCACCAGTTCTTCGATGTCCAGCACACGCAGATACGGGTTCGTCGGAGATTCGGAGACGATCAACCCGGTATCGGGGGTAATGGCGGCTTCCAACGCATGCAAATCGCCGGCAGGAACGACCGAACAGATGATCCCAAAGCGCTTCAGAAAGCCGAGACAAAACTGGCGAGTTCGGCGATAAGAATCATCGGTGATGATCATGTGTCTGCCTGGGGACAGGAGCGACAGGATCGTGGTCGTTACCGCCGCCATCCCCGAACTGAACAGCACGGCCGCTTCCCCGCCCTCGATTGCAGCGACGTGCTCTTCGACGGCGCTAACTGTCGGATTGCCGTACCGTCCGTATTCGGTTCTGTTCCCGGCTCGCCCCCACATCCGGGCTTCCATGAACGCCTTCAGATCGGCTGTGTTTTCGAAGGTGAAGGTCGAACTCTGCAGGATCGGCAGGGTCAGCGAATGGTGAGCCCTGGGCCGGCTTTCACCGCCGTGAACCGCCATGGTGGAAGATCCCATCTCCAACGCACTCCCCAACACCAGATCGGTCGTCTTACTGTTTGGCTGCATCTCTCTCCTCCACCACTTGAAATACCCCAGACTGGTCACACCTACGCATCCGACGATCCACCTTGATTCCGTTTCCTGCCTGTGCCGACATGTCGACGAAGGAAGGTCAACCCAAAGCGCGGATCCCATGTTGGACCGGCTCAGACCGCATTCGGGTTCCTTGAAAGCGTCGCCCCAAGTCTGTCGACGCCAAGGACGAACGGCCTGGCAGCCAGACCTTCGTCCTGGAAAGCGTCGACCATGGCGGCGGCGATAGCCGCGTGCCCGCCCGGGGCGAACGCAAGCAGACCCGGACCGGCGCCCGACAGGACAACCGCCGCTGCTCCTGCTTCCTTTGCGGCAGATGCGACGCGATCAAACCCCGGGATGAAACCTTTCCGATGCGGCTGATGAAGTCGATCCTCGGGTACCGATCCCAGCAGTTCGTAGTCTCCCTGACGGAGGGCTTCAACAGTCAGAAGGGCCGAGCTCACATTGGAGGCGGCGTCTCCGAGAGAGACCGTTTTTGGGAGAGATCGCCGCATCTCACGCGTCGGCAGGTCGAGGAGCGGGAGGGCCAAGGCGACCCAGAAATCTGGTATGGCGATGGAGCGGGCGACAACGTGACCCTTGGTTGCATGGACAAGGACCAGTCCTCCGTACAAGCTGGCTGCGGCGTTGTCGGCATGGCCTTCCATTTCAAAGACCGGCATCAGAAGCGCGTCCCTGGAGAACTCCGTTTCCCCGATGGCTTCGGCCAGAATCATCCCGGCTACGGCAGCCGCAGCTGATGACCCCAGTCCGCCGCCGACGGGGATGTGGTTGACCATCCGCAGCTTTAACCCGGGCAGTGAATCCCCGCGTTGCGTCGATCGAGTCAGGGCGGCGCGCACCACGCGGTTCGTCGCATTGCGGGGCAGGGAGTTCTCGCCCTCGCCTTCGATCTCGACCATCAGCTCCTCGCCGCCGATCTCGACTTCCAGCGTGTTGTAAAGTGCCAGACCCAAAGCCAGGCTGTCGAAGCCGGCCCCAAGGTTGGCTGATGATGAGGGCACGCGAATGGTGAAGCTCGTCATGAGTCGATCAACGCCCTCAGCGAATTCATGTCCGCCGGGATCACCCTCGGCTCAGGGGCGCGGCTGGTGATCGCGTCTGGGTCCTTAAGGCCGTGCCCGGTACAGACACACACCACGGTTGCCCCCGCTAGCTCCAAGGCCCCAGATGCGACTTCGTGTTTCAGACCGGCGAGGCCGGCGGCCGAGGCCGGCTCGACCCACAAGCCGTCTCTGGCCAAATCCGTCTGAGCTTCCAGGATCGCCTCATCCGACACGGCGATGATCCGCCCTCCGGATTCGCTGGCGGCCTGCAACGCCTGGGGGCCCCGCGCCGGCCGACCGATGCGGATGGCCGTGGCCGCGGTTTCGGGCTGGTCGACCGGATGACCAAGCACGAGAGGGGCGGCTCCGGCTGCCTGCACTCCGAGGATCCTAGGAAGCCCCGTCTTCCGTGTCTGATCGTATTGTTTGAAACCCATCCAATAGGAGGTGATATTGCCGGCGTTGCCGACGGGCAGGGCCAGCCACTCAGGCGCACGACCCAGCGTGTCGCAAATCTCAAAGGCGGCCGTCTTCTGACCCTCGAGCCGGTAGGGATTGATCGAGTTCACCAACGCGATCGGCCGTTCCAGTGTCAGCTCGGTGACCATGGCCAGCGCCTGATCGAACGAGCCCTCGACCTGGATGACCTCGGCGGCGTGGGCCAAGGCCCCACCGAGCTTGCCGGTCGCCACCTTGCCGCGTGGGACCAGGACGATACAGCGAAGCCCGGCCCGCGCGGCATATGCCGCAGCGCTGGCGGCTGTATTCCCGGTGCTGGCGCAAATCACGGCCTGTGCGCCGTCGTGGACTGCCATGCTGATGGCGGCGGTCATCCCCCGGTCTTTGAACGAGCCGCTCGGATTGAGACCCTCGTATTTGACGTACAGGGCTGCAGCACCCAGCGCTAACGCCTGACGCGGCAACGGGACCAGCGGCGTGTTCCCCTCGAGCAGGGTCACCGCCTCGACATCTTCGGCGAGCTCCATCCAATCACGATAACGCCCAATGACACCCGGCCAGGTATTCATCGCCAAGATCGTCGGCCCCCCAGCGGGGGGCCGGGCATTTCCCATGCAAGCAAGGGAATCTGGGAAGCTTGGAAGTCAATGAAAATCATCCGACTGTCTTCTCCTACGTAAAACGTCAATCAAAAAGCCGCTCCCATCGGGGTGGGAGCGGCCTGGTCAGGCTTTTCCGTCGCTGGCCGGTTCAGAATGCCGCGGCTAGCGCCAACCCCGAAGGGGATCGGTCCCAGCCGGTCATGACCATCAAGTTACTTCGCTCCAAAGTCGGCTTATGGTTCATCGGATCAATACGATCCCCTCTCAAGATATCCCACTCTATCAGAAACCGGTAGGGGTTGTCAATCCAAACCCTTCTGGCATGAATCCGGATCCCGCACCTCATCCCACGTAGGGTCTCTCCAACTCCGTCCCGGCGCTTCAGTGGCCAGCATGGCGCAGCTTCGGCGTTTTGCCTGGCCCCGTAGCGCAAAGACACGCCCCAAAGCCGCATGTCAGTCCACTTGGGACATCCCAACCCCGTCGACCTGAAGATCGTAGCTTGCGCCGAGCAGACCGACAACCGGGTGGTGCCCGGCAACCTGGCTCTTCAAGCGTGTGTACCGATAGCCTTTCAGCAGGCCGTGTCGACTGGCTCCGAGATCGTCTTGAGCGAAATGGAACAGGCTCAGTCGTCGGAGGGTTCGGAGCGGGCAGGTCCTGTCCTCTCCACCTCAACCCGCATTCCGGTGTTGGCAACTGCGCCCACGCGCCTGGCCTGTCTGCCTGTGGCGGAAAGGGAGCGAGCCGGGCTATGCCGTTCGACGCAAGAAGAAAACGAACTTGTCGCCTTCCTCACGAGACTCGAGCAGCGCGTGGCCCGTCTGCCGGCTCCAGGCCTGCATGTCCGACGGTGCACCCGCGTCGGTTGCGATCATCTTCAAGACCTGCCCGACCTCGATTTCCTTGATGGCCTTCGCCACCTTAATGACTGGCATCGGGCAGAGCATGCCGCTGCAGTCGAGTTCCTTGTCAGCTGTGAACGTCGTCTCGGCCATAGTATCTTCTCCCTTCAGGATAACAGGCGCCGGCTGGTACCCTCTATGCCCGCCTTGCCTGGCAGCTTCGTGCCTTCTCCTGGCTAGTTACATTTCAGGAATGATCATCGCTCGGCAATTGCGAGGGAGATCTGCAGACCTGTCTTTCACGTCCAGCCTCGGTTGCCGGCCTCTTCCATGATTGGCCTCATTGCATTGCCCACACGGCATGTCACTTGGGCCGAACTCGCTAGCCAACTCCACGTCGTCGTATCTCAGAATGTCAGTTGACCGGTCGCTCGCGCCGCGTAGTCTATCAGCACTGCACCGCCTTTTAGTGCAACACCGTCCATCAAGTCCTCGGCCCGGATTGCGCGCACGTTTGCAGTCTGCTCGCACACCTCCACCCGTACGCCAATTTCAATGGCTTCGGTGAAACGCTCGAGGATCGTCGGCTGACCCGCCTGGCTTTCATCCAGCTTGCTGATCTTGCTCTTGACCATCGTGTCTGCCCCGGCCTGGACGCAGTAGACAACTGTCTCGAAACCCATCGCCGCGGCGAGCGAAGCATACATGAAAGCTGATCTGACAATGGGTGTGTAGTCGAATCCGCTTGTCAGCACGACGAGGAAAATCCTGTGGTCTTGCTCGGGCCCGCGCTCGGCTTTCATTTTGGAGGCGACCTCGGGGTTCTTGCGGACAAAGAAGCTGTACTGCCCGTCTACTTCATCGGTGATCCCCAGGATGTCCGCGTCAATGTGTTCAGCCCAAGTGAACAGATCGGGCTTGGTGTTGATGTCAGTCGTGATGACTTCAAGCAACTGACCCTGAGCCATCTCGGCCAGCGCCCGCTCGGCCTTGAGGATGGGGGAGGGGTAAATCAGCCCCCGGCAGTCGAGGGTACGATCCGGGCTGAGTGACGCCACCGGGCACCTCCAATTGCGCCAAGAAGCGGATGACAAGCTCTGATAGCTACAGGCAACGCTCCTGCGCCTGGCGCGGCCCGAAGCGGCGCACTTCGACGCCGGGCCGGCCATGGCCCAAGTCCTGGCTGTAGGTTCGGCTGTCTGCTCCAGCAGCATTCAGATGAACAACTGGACGTCGGCGCCGGCAGCGTACTCCAGGAAGGTCGCCGCGCCGCCGATCTCACAACCCTCGATGAAATCGTCGCGGCTGAACCCAAAGACATCCATCGTCATGTGACAAGCAATCAACCTGACGCCGAGGTCAACAGCCACGGCGCGCAGGTCAGGTACGGTGGCAACACCCTTGTTCTCAAAAGCTTTCTTCATAAGGGTGGTCGCCAGACTGTTGAAGCCGGGTACAGTGGCCATCAAGGCGTGAGGGATCGGCCACTCGATGTCTTGGAAGCCCTCTGGACCAAAAGGCATCTTCATCGGCATGGCCGGATTGCCCACTGGCGATACGAGCGGAGCAATATGCTTCTTCAACAGGGTCAGGCCGTAGAAAGTGAAGAACACCCCGGCTTCCCATCCCATGGCGGCGGCCGTGGTTGCCAGGATGAACGGCGGATAAGCCCAGTCGAGCGAGCCTTTGCTGGCGATCATCGCAAGGCGTTTGGGGGCACTCGGGTCGGACTTTGACATCTCCTGCCTCCTATGATCCCACTAAGATGACGAGAAGGATCCTGCGCGACGCATAACTCAACTCCGCGATCGGAGAAGTTTGTGCACAGCACTAACGTCCAAGTCAACGCCTGCCAGACAGCCCGGGGGACGCGGCCCGCCCTATGTGGCGCAACTCCCGGGGCTCCCTTTCACGACAGCCTCTGCCGTACGCAGTGCAACGCGGGTTCAGAAGACAAGCACTTGGTCAGCCGACTCGATCCACTCAGTAAGCAGATCCATGCTGCCGGGGAGCACTCCTTCCACCGTCTTTCCTGACCCGATCCCGCGGGTCTTGGCACACGTACCTCAAGTAGCCACCTCGCCGCGCCTGGCGACCGAACCGACAATCCGCTCGATGCGGGCAAGGTCTTCGTCCGCTTGCTGTCCGGCCAGCGCACACTGCACACCGTCGCCGAGAAGAAACAGGCGCACACGAACCCCGGGCTGCTTGACCAGCTTCACCGCCAGCCGTAGGGCGTTGTAAGGGCGCTCGCTATCGACCGGCGCATCGTTAATAATCACCACATAGCTCTTGGCACGTTCGGTCAAGACCCGGCTCCTTCTATATCTAGCAGTCCCCTCTCCAGCGCGTACCGAACCAGTTCCACTCGGCTGCGACGGTCGAGCTTTTCAACAATTCGCGCCCGGTGGCTCTCGACTGTCTTTACGCTGATCGTTAACCTCTCTGCGATCTGAGCATTGCTGTAACCTTGCGCGATGCACCTGAGCACTTCCACCTCCCGCGCCGTCAGACCATCGAACTTGTCTCGACCATCCGCGGATGCCTGGTCTTTGGCCTGGCTCCGGGAAGTGCGCTGAAGGTAGTCCTCGATCAGGCCTTTGGTCATCCCTGGCAGCAGAAACGCTTCGCCTCTAGCAACCGCCCGGATTCCGGCCAGCAGGTCAGCCTCGGCCGCACGCTTCACCAGGTACCCGGCTGCTCCAGCGCGCAGGGCTTGGCGCAAGAAGGACTGGTCCTCATGCACGCTGAGGATGACTGTGCGTGTCTGCGGCACCTCCTGTCTAAGCCGGCGGACGAGCTCCAGGCCACTCAGGCCCGGCATCCCGATATCTGCGAGAACCACGTCGGGGTGAAGCTGCTTGGCCAGGGCCAGGGCTTCGAGACCGTCGCCGGCCTCCCCGACCACTTCCATGTCCGGCTGTGCGCCAAGAAGCGCCCGCAGCCCCGCTCGCAGAACTGCGTGATCGTCGGCCAGGAGTATCCGGATGGTCGGCATCAGTGAGCTTCCGCCTCAGCCTCGCCCACGATGCTCTGACGGCCATTGATCGGGACTTCGACAAAGATCGTAGCGCCTTCGCCCACCGCCGACTCGACCTGCCAGCGGCCGCCGACCAAGGTCGCGTGCTCTTGCATTCCGAACAGCCCCAGGTGGCTTTCATCGGCAGCCAGCGCGACTGCCACCTCGAAGCCCCGTCCATTGTCTTCGATGACGACGACGACCGAATCCGCCCGACGTTCGAGCAAGACACCCACATCGCTCGCCTGAGCATGTCTGGCGACATTCGTGAGCGCTTCTTGCACTATCCGATACAGTGCGGTCTCGACCTCGGCCGGTAGGCGTTCGGTCTCCAGCCCAATCGCCTGAAAATCTGTCGTAAGGCCATGCTGGCGAGCGAAGTCGTTGACGCTTTGCTCGATGGCCTCCGCCAACCCAAGCCGATCAAGCGCGGGAGGTCGGAGGTCGAGCGCAAGTCGATGCAGCTCGCTCGCGATTTGTGCTACCTGATCCTTGAGCTCACGCAGCTGTGTGCGAGCCGCCCGAGGTAACGGCGTGCTATCCTCGAGCATCCGCAAGCCAACGCCGAGTGAGGCAAGCGAACTTCCGGTCTGGTCGTGAAGTTCGAGAGCAATTCGGCGCCGTTCATCCTCCTGGGCGCTCATGATTCGTTCTAGCAACTGACCGCGCAATTGCTCCTTGCGTCGGACCTGATCCAACAACCAGGAGTTGTCCACCGCCACGCCGACCTGCCGGCCGATCGAGGCTAAGAGCTGCATTTCTTCGTCTCGGAAAGAACGCTCAGTGTTCGACGCAACGTTGAGCACACCAACGACTCGGTCACGTGCAATTAGCGGGACGCTGGCGTGAGTGGTTAAACCCTCCGACATGAGCACATCCCGGCTGAGCCGCGCGCAGCTGCCGAGCAGGTCGGACACAATGAGGTTCTCCCCGGAGGACAGCACGTCCAGACAGACACACCCACCGAACTCACGCCTGGCCTCTTCCGCGGCAAACGCCCGACTTAGGCCAGTGTGAATCACAAGCTCAAGAGGTCGGTCAGCCTCGGTGGCTGCATTCCCTTTGCCGGTCTGCTCCGGTCCAGCTGAGGTGGTATGAGGTGCGGCCAGGAAAACCCACCCAGCCTGCAGGTGCATCTGCCTGAGGATCTCATCCAGGGCCGCCCGGAGAAGACTCTCAAGATCGAGCGACCCGCTGATCGCCTGAGCCGTCGCGTTCAGGACGGCCAATTCGCGGTTTTGGGCGACGAGGGAATCGCGCGAACGGGCAAGGTCAGCAGCCATCGTGTTGAATGCGCGCGTGAGCTCGCCAATCTCGTCGTCCATCTGTGGCTCGGCCGGGTCCGGCAAGTTGGTGAGTGAAGTTCTGCGTACCGTCCGTTGCAGGGCGAGGATGGGTGAGATGATCAACTGCGCCAGGCCGAGCGAAAGGGATACGGCAACGACCAACGCGCCGCCGGTGATCAGGGCCAGGGTGCGGCTTGTTGCCGCGATCGCCATATTCGCACTTGCATCCGTCAGTCCTACGCGAACATAGCCGGCAGCGCCCTGTAAGGGAAGCGTAGCCTCGTAGATGTTTCCGGCCGATGTCGCAACCCGCCGGCTTTCAGGTCCCAGATCCGATTGACGAGGGCCGACCTGTAGTCTCTCAGGCGGCGCGCCGGTCCGCGTGGCTTGGACGAGGAGGCGACCATCGGCGCTGTAAACGCTGGCGTAGACCACCTCTGGATCGCTGGACACCATTGCCTCGACCATCTGTTGCGACACGACGCCTGCGCCGGCGGCCAATGCATCGACGTGATGGGTGGCTACGGCCCTGGCGACCGTAAGCGCGTGGGCCTCAAGACGCCGGCTGAGGATTTCCTCAAGACTCGCCCGAACGCCAAGGGTGGCAGTCAGGCCGAGGATCAGCACAGGGCCGGCGACCATACCTGCAATCTTGGTGCGCAAGCTGACGGCTGTCAGTCGTCCCACCGTGGACACGGTCTGTCTCACCTTATGTCAACAAGGATGAACATGTAGCCAAGAGTATTATCCTCTATTTCTACAAGGCTCGCTAAGGAATCCAAGAGGGCAGAGCTTGGAGGGCCTGCCGCTGAACGGCCATAGAAACCCGTGTCCGCGCCAAGCCAGGTCACGACAGCCATCGGCGCCCAACTCAAGGGCGCCCGAGTGCGCAGGCCGGGCGCCAAAAAGGTTGGGGCGCCTCAGGCGCTCTAGTGGATCATCTGCCGGGGAAGGTGGCCATAGGGATAGCGTAAATCCCCACCGTTGGCTATCATACTATTGTAGGGGAGCGGCCAGCCAGGAGCGGGGCTATTTGGCCTCCTACCTGGTCTCCGGCTCCAAGCGACGAAACAGATTGCGGTGAAGCTCGGCCTGGCCTAAGGGCCTTGTCCGACACTCTTGGTGCCTCCTGATACTGGTAGTCTGGGCCTTCAAGGCGCCTCAATGGGTATTTGAGGGAAGTCATGACAAAAGTCGAAGTCTCTGCAGGGGACTGTGGCTACTCGGCGATCATAGAAGTGACTCAGGTTGACGACCGGCATGTACGCGTCGTCCTCCACAGCGAATGCGAGCAGGTCACGGCGATGAACCCCGCGCTCGTCAATCTGCAATGGAAAGGCAAAGGACACCAGGTCTTCGGTCGTATGATCGAAAGCGCGGTGTACCAGGCGGCCTCCCAGCAGATCCGACACACCGCCTGTCCCGTCCCGGCCGCGATTCTCAAAGCGATCGAGGCGGAGGTCGGCTTGGCCCTGCCCAAAGATGTGACGATTACATTCGTCTCAGAGGATCCCAGCGACTAGTGCTCCATCCACGTGGAATGGATGGGTTATTGGGGTTGGGTTGCCAAGCAACCCAACCCCAATAACCCTTTGAATTCTCTTGGACGGAGTACTAGCCGGCCGGGTCCGGATGGGATCCGTTCGAGGAAGGGTGCGCCTCCGTCGAGGGGGTGCCCGAGGCGGCGTCCTCGGCGCGAGCCATTGCGAATAACAAGGCCGATAGCCGGTTGAGATAGGCGATCAGATTCGGATTGAGCGGCTCGACCTGGTGGACGAAGCGTGTGACGTGCCGCTCGGCACGCCGGACGATGGACCTGGCCAGATGCAGCGTGGCGCTGACGGTTGTGTCCCCGGGGATGACGAAGGTCTTCCCAAGCTGAACCTCCTCCGTATGGCGCTTGTACTCAGCGGCTAGATACACCAGCCGGTCGGGTGTGATATGCGTTGATGCCTGGGCTGAAGCGGAAGCTTCAGCCAGTTCGGACATCATCCAGCATAAATCGCGCTGGATCTCCAAAAGGGTCTCTTTCGTACGGGGCCGGGCCGGGCCGGCGCGGACGAGGCCGATGGCTGAGGAAGCCTCGTCGATCGTCCCGAGTACTTCAAACCGCAAGTCGGATTTGGGTAGGTCTTGTTGGTCGATTATGTCTGTCAGTCCGCGATCGCCGCGCCACACATCTGGGTTGTCCATCGCCGATCACCTCGCGTGACCTAAGCTGAGTCTTGCGGCTGCGTATCCTGAGTGTCCTAAAAAAGGGCCATGATCTCGGCACGAAGGGCATTGAAATCTGGGCTGGTTCGTACGCGGGGATGTGGCAGAGCGATGGGGATCTCCGTCAGTATTCGCCCGGGGCGGGCCGAGAGAACGATCACCCGATTCCCCAGGTAGACGGCTTCTTCAACGCTGTGCGTGACGAAAACGATCGTCTGACCGGTCTGTCCCCAAACCTGTAGGAGCTCAGCCTGCATGGCACATCGGCTCTGCGAATCAAGTGAGCCGAAGGGTTCGTCCATCAGGACGATGGCAGGTTCATTTGCCAGCGCGCGAGCAATTGCCACGCGCTGCTTCATACCGCCGGAAAGCTGACTCGGCCGGTAGTCCTCAAAGCCGTCCAATCCAACCATCTCGGTGAAGCGCTCTACCGCCCGGGCGCACGCCGCCTTGGTCATGGCCCCCCGCGCTTCCAATCCAAATGCGATGTTCTGCCGGACGGTCAGCCAAGGGAAGAGCGCGTATTCCTGGAACACGAGCCCGCGATCATGACCGGGGCCGTTCAGTGGCGCCCCGTCAATCCGCACCTCGCCCGCACTTGGCCGCAAGAGACCTGCAATCACCCGCAAGAGCGTCGTCTTTCCGCATCCGGTCGGCCCGACGATACACACGAACTCGCCACGCTCCACGCGCAGCGTCAGATCGCGCAGGACTTCCAGGCCGTTGAAAGCCACCCCCAGGCTTGCGACCTGCAATCCACTCGTCTCATCCGGAGTCGTCGTTCGCATGACTCTGCTAGTTCCCTTCAGCCGGCCGACGCTGCCACCCGCCAGAAGTTCACCCCACGCGTGAGCAGCAATCCTAGAACACCGATGATCACCATCCCGGCGAAAACCGCGTCAAAGCGACCAACCTCATGCATGGTCCATAGATAGATACCTAGCCCGCCACCCTTGACGCCGAGGATCTCAGCCGCGACGATGCTCATCCAGGCATAGCCGAGGCCCAAGCGCAAGCCGGCACTGATGTGTCCGAAAGAGGCGGGCACGATTACGCGCCAGAACAGGAAGAAGCCGCGCGCACCCAGAGTGCGCGCGGCATCCACTAACAGCGAATCTACTGACTTGACGCCAGTGGTTGTATTGAGGAAGATGGGGAAGAAGCTGGCGAGGAAGACGATGAAGATGGCGTCAAACGGACTGCCGAAGAATACGATGGCAAACGGGATCCAGGCGAGAGGTGGAATCGGACGCGTCATCTCGATCCACGGTGAGACAAGCGTTTCCAGTGGTTTGAACCAGCCCGCAAGCAGCCCCAGCGGAACGGCGATCACCACCGCCAGAAGGTAGCCGTAGAGGATGCGCGTGAGGCTCGAGAATACATGTTGGCCCATCGTAAAGCCGATGAAGTCGCGCTGGGTGAGCGCCTCCACCAGCGCCCGACCCACACTTGCTGGGCCGGGCAGGTAAGGGCTGTTTACGATCAAGACGGCGAGTTGCCAGAGCCCGAAGAACGACAGCGCCGACGCCGCCAGCAACAGCTGTCGGGAGTCGTACCAACGTCCCTGCTCGAGACGGGCGGCAGACGGCGGCTGCTCCGACAACGCAGGGACGAGGAGCTTCATGGCGTCCCCAAACCCTCGATGAAGGTCACGTTCACGTACTTGCCCACAAAGTCGTTGGGATCCGTGTAGCCGCGTTCGCTCAGCTTTTCCTGCGGAATCAGACCGAACTCAATCAACTTGCTGGTGTAGGTCCGGATCGAGTCGAGGAAGTCCGTGTCCAACGCCGACTGATAGGCGATGTTGTTGAAGGCCTCCTCGACCACAACCGCGTCGCGCTGGGTGAAGGTTTCGGCGAGGTCGACCAGGTGTTTGTACTCCTTCGAATCCGGGTCGGCGAGCGCATCCTGCATCCAGGCCGTCGCTGCAATGTGGGCCTTCAAGAACTGCCTTATTGCTTCGGGATTCTCTTCGGCGAACGTCCGATCCACCGCGAGTACACAGTCGAGGTGATTCGGCCATATGTCGGTCGAGGTCGCCATGACCTTGCCTGCCCCGGCGACAATAGCGTCGGAGGGCCACGGTTCCCACGCAAGGAATCCGGAGATCTCCCCGCTCTCCAGTTTCACGCGCATGTCTGGCGGCGGCATGTCGACCACCGTGATCTGGCCAATATCCAGGGAGTGCTGTTGGGCGAAATTGAGGAGCAAGAAGAATTGGATGGCGGCGTGGCCGGGGACGGCCACCGTCTTGCCGAGTAGATCTTCGGGTTTCTGGATGTCCGGCCCGACCACCAGGG
>Ga0326597_10006651_pt1 | contig 15814 bp, 18 predicted proteins | sample RVTome_12_FD_203789 | JGI IMG/M metagenome (GOLD analysis project Ga0326597, IMG submission 203789) | Soil microbial communities from uranium-contaminated site in the Upper Colorado River Basin, Wyoming, United States - RVT100D185 | ecosystem: Environmental > Terrestrial > Soil > Contaminated >...
GACGTCTCGAACTGAACAGCCCTTCTTCGGTCGACCCTTACCCTCTGACTCTTGACTCACGTGTTTCTGTGCAAGGCGCTTTTCATTTTCACGTGCCACGGAGCCACGGAGACACGGGGGAAACGTTGGGAAGGTGTCTCCGTACCTCAGTGTCTCCGTGGCTCGGCAACGTGAAAACGGCGGTAGGCCACTCGCAACTCAGACCGGCCGGTCGCGGATCACGCGAGCGTGAGCTGCCGTTTTCGGCCCTCGTGGTACTCCAGGAGGCTCGCATTCGCCGAGGCGATGGTGGCCGCCTCCTCCGAAATGCGGTGCAGGTCGCGGCCGGGTACGGCCACGTACAGATCTGATTCATCGAGACCGGTATAGACGCGGTTCCCGATGCAGCCGGTGCTGGCCACGACGCCGTGGCTGAGGGCGGCCGGCACCACCATGCACGTGGGGCGGCCGAGCGTGCTCAACTGTGCCGCGACGCCCGCGCGGATCGCCGCTTCCTGCAGCAGCATCACCTTTCCGGGCGGCCCCCAGAACAGCACGACGTCCGGGTCGACCGGCGTGTCTCCCAGCGGTGCGTACACCACGGCCCCAGGCGTGTCCGGCAGCCGCGGGATTTCCGGCACCTCCTCCATGCGCAGATACCCGATACCCGACATGAACCCGAGCGTGTCGCTGAGTTCGTGGGCGCGGTCTGGCGGCAGCGGCATGTTGTGGGTGTGGGAACCGATCGCGCAGTTGTAGTGATCGGCGGCCACTGTGTAGAACGTACGACCGCCTGACGCGAGCATCCAGAAGCTGCAGCCGGAGGGTTGCACCCCCTCAAATTTCTCGACACCGTCCGGCGCGTGCGCCAGAGACGCGACGGCGACCGGCCTGTGCGTCAACGACAGCTGCGTGGTGAGGTGCTTCTCGATACTTCCATAGTCCGTCATGTCCGGGCGCCCTCCTCCGGGCGGGATGGGATGCGGCGGTGTGACTGGCCGCGCTGGCGCTGTCGCCGGCCCCGTGTACCCGGTCCTCTACGCCACAAGTTCCACGGCATTGTACTAGCGAGGCTGCGCCTCAGACCGCCGAGCATGTGGCTCCGCCTCGCTAGTGGCAGTATCTTTTTGCCCCGCTCCGCGGGGCGAGAAAACTTGACTCAATTGGTTAGAAATCCGGCGGTCAAGTTTTCTAGTGCGCCGCGCTGGCATCGACGGCCACCGATGGTGGGTCTTGCTCGGCGATGAGCCGACGTCCGATCGAGACGAACGCGAGCGCCGTACCGGGCATGACGACGGCATAGATCAAGCCGGCGATGGCCAGGTCTGGACGCTGCAGCATGTTGAACGTGATGGCGAACGACAGGGCAAGATTCTGGACGCCGACTTCGAATGTAATGGTGATGACCTGTGCGATTGGCAGGCGGAACAGCCTTGCCACCCCGTACCCGAGGCCCATCGTCACCAGGTTCAGCGCGATGACCAGCATGCCAGCCGTGGCCACGTTGTCGATCAGTTGTTCGTAACTCGACACGATGCCCAGGATCAACACGACAGCCATGAGATAGAGCACCGCCTGGCGGATGGGCTCCACCAGCCGCACGGCGAACGCCGTGAATCGGGCGCGAACGAACATCCCGATGGCGAGAGGCACCATGGTGAACGACATCAGGCCGATGAGCATCGGCAGGACCGGCAGCGCTCCCAACTGCCCTTCGTCACCAAACGTTCGCAACGCGAGATTGATCAGGAACGGAATCGTGAAGACCGTGACCACGCTTGTGATGGCCGAGAGCGTCACGCAGAGCGGGACGTCGGCGCGGGAAGCGAACGAGTACGCGTTTGACGTGACTCCGCTCGGACACGCCGCCACGATCACCAGGCCGACGGCGATGAACGGCGGGACGTTGAACAGCGTGGCGAGGGCAAACGCGATCAGGGGCAGCCCGGCGAGCTGCGCGACGAGGCCGATCGCCGCGGCTTTCGGGAATACGATGACCCGCTTGAAGTCCGCCACCGTCAGCGAGAGCCCAAGGCCGGCCATCACCAGACGCAACACCCAGGGAATCACCTCGGCATTGATGAACCCGGCCTGTTCGCTGAGAGCCTGAAGAAGACCCATGCATTCGCTCCTTATGGTGTCCGCGCCACGATGCGGTTGCGCATGGTCCCGATCCCCTCGACATCGGTCTCCATGATGTCGCCGTCTTGCAGAAACTCGGGCGGCGTGCGCGCGAACCCGACCCCGTCCGGCGTGCCGGTGGCGAGGATGTCACCGGCCTCCAGCGTCAGTCCTTGTGACAGCGACTCGATCAGCCGGTCGATCGGAAAGATCATGTCGCGGGTGTTCCCATTCTGCTTTGACGCGCCGTTGACGCGCAGAGTGAGCTGCTTTGCCTGCGGATCGCCGAACTCGTCTGCCGTGACCACGAGCGGCCCCATCGGGCAGAAGCCGTCGAGACTCTTGCCCTTGAAGAACTGGGAATGGCTTTTCTGCAGGTCGCGCGCCGACACGTCGTTGACGACGGTGTAGCCGAAGACATGTTCGAGGGCGGCATGTCGAGGGATGTTACGGCCGCCCACGCCCAGGATGACGCCCAGCTCCACTTCCCAGTCGACTTGCTGTGTCACCGAGCGATCCCACGGGATATCGTCGTGGGGGCCGACGACCGACGTCGGCGGCTTGGTGAAGAACACCGGCGCCTCCGGAAGCTTCGCCTCCGTGGCTCGTGCCCGCGCACCTTCTTCAATGTGGCTGAGGAAGTTCCGGCCGACGCAGAAGACGTTCTTCGACGGCCGTGGAATCGGCGCATGCAGTCGGGTCTCGCCCAGAGCATAGGTGTCCGCGTGTCGGGCGCCGCTGGACACTTCCGCTGTGAGGAGCTCCGAGATCCGCCGCCATTCGGCTGGACCGAGACTGATCAAGTCCAGCAGGCTGGACGGCAGCGGAGGCGCGCCGGCCACGGCCGCGAGCGTGCGGACGTCCACCACCCTGTCGCCGTGCAGGACGCCGAGGCGTGGTGCGGCCGCCCCGGGGGGCGAAAACGTGAGATATCGCATGGCGCCAAAGACTACCAGCCTTCGCTCACCCTTACCAGCACGCGCGCTACGACTGGCAAGCCACGGGACGGCTGTCCGCCGGGTCGGTCCGCGTAGGCGGACCGACCAGCCAGCACTGTTTTGTCGGGTCGCAGGCGACCCGACCGGAGCGGAGGCGGATTGACTACCATGTCGTCCCGGAGGGCTGAGGAGATGTCGACGAGCGGGAAGGAGATGCCACTCAAGGGCGTCCGGGTTGTCGAGCTCGGCGGTCTCATCGCCGGGCCGTACGCGGCGAGCCTGTTCGCGCAGTTCGGTGCCGAGGTCATCAAGATTGAAGCACCAGAGGACGGCGATCCGCTGCGCAGGTGGCGCAAGTTGCACAACGGCACGTCGCTCTGGTGGTACGCGCTCAGCCGCAACAAGAAGTCGGTCACGCTGAATCTCAAGTCGGAGGAGGGACGCCGAATCGTTCGGGCGCTGGTCGAGAAGGCGGACGTCGTGATCGAGAACTTTCGACCAGGCACGCTCGAGGGGTGGGGGCTCGGCTGGGAGGAGCTCTCCACGATCAATCCGAGACTGATTCTTGTCCGCATCTCCGGGTACGGGCAGAGCGGCCCCTATCGCGACCGCCCGGGATTTGCGTCCATCGCCGAGGCCATCGGCGGTTTGCGCTACGTCACCGGTTACCCCGATCGTGCTCCGGTCCGCGTCGGGGTCAGCCTGGGCGATACGCTCGCGGCGCTCTACGCCGTGGTCGGCGCGCTCATCGCGTTGCACCACCGGAACGTCAACGGCGGCAAGGGCCAGGTGGTCGACGCGGCGCTCTACGAGTCGGTCTTCGCGGTGATGGAAAGCCTGATTCCCGAGTACTCACGGTCTGGATTCGTACGAGAGCGCTCGGGGGCCAGCCTCCCTGGTATTGCTCCTTCGAATACGTACACCTGTCTGGACGGCAGCTACGTCGTGATCGGCGGAAACAGCGACGGCATCTTCAAGCGACTGATGCGCGCGATCGGCCGCCCGGATTTCGCCGAGGATCCGACCCTGGCGCACAACGATGGGCGGGCGCAGAAGAGCGATGTCATCGACGCCGCCATTTCGGACTGGACGTCCCGTCATTCACTGGGGGCGGTGCTGTCGGCGCTTGAAGCCGTGGACGTTCCCGTTGGCAAGATTTATACAGCGGCCGACATCCATGCGGATGTGCACTATCGGGCGAGGGGCATGATCGAACCGGCCGTGCTGCCGGACGGTCAGGCCGTCGATCTTCCGGGCATCGTGCCCAGGCTCAGCGAGACGCCCGGACGCACCGACTGGGTCGGTCCTGCGCTCGGGGCGCACGTCGCAGACGTGCTGGCCACGCTCGGTTTCGACGCCGGCGCGCTGGAGGCATTGAGGAAAGAGCGCGTCATTTGACGCCTCATCACCGCACGGCCTGTCAACCCGCTGCCTCGCTGAGGCGGCAGTCCAGTAAGGCGCTCGGCCGCCGCATCAAGCTGCCCGCCGCGACCATCGAAGACATCCTGGCCCTGCTCCGAGATCAGGAAATCGTGCCGAAGCGCCGTACACCCTCCGAGCTGCCAATCCGGGACCCTGACGACCGCTGGATACTCGCCTCAGCAATGGCCGGACACGCCGACGTGCTGGTGACGGGTGATCGAGATCTTTTTGACGTAGCGGACAAGGCTCCGTTGCCGGTTCTCGATCCGCGAGCCTTTTGGGATCTGTTGCGCAAGCGCTGACCGGGCCAGGATTACGAGGATGCGTATGAACCTGGCCCCTGAGAATCTCCCCGTGGGCCGAGGCCTGCTGTGCAACTGTCAACGTTCCAAATGAGCCGCGTGCCGTAGCGACATGATGGCACAGACCGTTCGGCGCGTCGGCTCCAATTGGTTAGCCTGCGTGCGGTTACTTCTGATCTTGGCTTTGGCGCCATGTTGCGAAGTCACGCGCTCCATGTAGGAACGCTACGACAAGCACTCGCTCATCTTGAACTTGATACAAGAGCCGATACCGGAATACAAAAATCTCGCGGATGGCTGGGTCGTTCAACTCAGGCACAATGCGCCCGCGCTCAGAGAACGTCGCCAGACTTGCCGCGGGCTCCCAGGGCCGCATCGAGCACCTGCACGGCAGCGTGCTGTGAGTCGTGTGCGATGTACGCGATGACCTCGTCGAGTGCGTCCCGAGCGGATTCGGCCCAGACTACTGCGCGGACCCGAGCAACCATTTGCGGCGCAGGTCAGCAGCGACTTGTTCGTGCGGAATGACCCGCCCCGCCACGCTGTCGGCAAGGCCTTGACTGATCGCCTGCACGACATAGAGGTGGTACAGCACGTCATCCAAGCTGCAGTCGTCTGGCAACCGATCCAGAAGCGCCCGAACCGTGTCCTTCGTGGTCACAAAAGCCTTGCTGGTGGCAAGATGATTTCGAGTATACGACCGGGCTCTGCCCTCACCAAGTGTCTTCCCATTTCGGCCCCTGCTTCGCTCCGCCGGCTAACGTGGCCGCATCAGCCGCGGCGTGCTCGATCGCACCGACGCCGACGGCTGCATGCGGGGGTTAGCCCGCCAGCGTTTCGACTGCAGCTGGCAGCTTGCTGACCGTGAAACGTTGTAGCTGAACCTTCCGACTAGCGTTGTCAATGTCGATGCCGACTAGGTTGCCGGCCTCATCGTAATCGAGCACCACGCCCTCTGAGACCTCGCGGCTCTCGACGCTCGTGGCCTCGGACAGATCGATGTAGAGCGAGTCGGTCTCGGGATGGTAGTTGACCTTCATGGCTTAAAGCCTCGATCGGGAAACGCATTGTGAATTGTCAGCTTGTCCTCAAGTGTGATGACCCGTAGGACCTTGCCCCCGAACTCTGGGACCTCCGCCCAGAACCGAAAGCGGTTGTGTTCCTGGGGTTCAGACCGAAGAGGCTGCTCCACGACTCGAATGCACCATTCCTTCTTCAGGTACGGCCGCTTCCGAAGCACGTCGGTTTCGAAGTACTCCGTGAACCGGTACTCGGCCATGTGCCGAGGATAGCTTATTCCTCAGGGGCTCCGCGCGTGCAGGCTTCACCTGCCTTCGTCTTGACGTCTTAGCTCCCGTCCGAACCTGGGCTTCGGCGGTAAGCCTGAACTTGGGAATCTAGGCTCTCCTGGAGATGGCTCTTGATGATCCCGAGGACAATCGCGTCGCCGCCTTCGCTCAGAAAGTCACGCCACGCCTGGAACGCAAAGAAGTTCATCTCCGCCGGCTTCAAGACGGTTCTTGCTGCGGCCTCTTGCAAGAAGTTGTCAGTCAGGGCGGCGACAGCACCGAGCGCGAGCTTCTGATCGTCGTTCGCGACCTTCAAAAGGCGTTGGAAGATGTCGTGCCAGCTTGACTCCTCGTCCGAGTGAGGGCTCATGGCGTCGCCGAAGCTCTTGTGCTCCTCATAGTAGGCGCGTTTACGTTGATGAATCGCGAACCAGTCCCGCAGCTCTACCCTGAGCTGATAGAACACGTTTGGGCAGGCATCGAGAATCATTTCGTCAAGTTCCGCTTGTTCGCGCGCCAAGGCTGAGAGCCGCGCGTTCTCGTCAAGAGCGTGCCGGATACCTTGGAGCTGGTACGCGATAACGCCAAGAACTACGACGCCAAGGAAAAATATCGTTTCGAACATTCGGTGTCGGGCTAACTACTAGTCGGCCGCGAGGCCCGCGCGTAACCACCAAGTCGCGGGACCGTCGTTCATCCACGTAAACCACACAATCGAAACGAATTCTAGCAAGAAGTGAGGCTGCCGCCAGAACTTTATGCCGCGACGGTGATCTCGAAATCCTCCGCCAAACGCCAGATCTGCGCGGTTGCGCGCGGACGGCTGCGCCATAATCACGGACGCGATGAAACCGGACGGCGGTAACCGATTCTTCAGTCAAGGGTTCCGCTAGCCGCCCAATTGACGCTCCGGTGGATTGCGCGCGAAACTCGCGCGCATCCACTCACAGCCGATCCACTGGACTCTTCACGCCCAACGCGCCTCGGTTCATCACGTGCAAATAGATCATGGTCGTTCGGACGTCCCGATGGCCGAGTAGCTCCTGCACGGTCCGGATGTCATAGCCGTCTTCCAGCAGGTGCGTCGCAAACGAGTGACGCATCACGTGTGGACTGAGGCGCTTGGTGGTCCCAGCCAGCCGTGCAGCGTTGGCCAGCGCCTTCTGGACGACGGACTTGTGCAAGTGATACCGCGACGGCGATCCGTAGCGTGGATCGCGGCAGATCCGTCCGGCAGGAAACACGAACTGCCATCGCCACTCGGTCGGCGCATTGCGAAACTTCCGATGCAGCGCGAACGGCAACACCACCCGCCCGAACCCGCGCGCGAGGTCCGCCTCATGGAGCCGGCGCACGTCTGCCAGGTGCTTCGTCAGCGTCTCCCGGACCGCCCCGGGCAACATCGTCACCCGGTCCTTCTGGCCCTTTCCTTGCCGCACGATGATCTGGTGGCGATCGAAATCGAGGTCTTTGACACGGAGATCGAGACACTCCGCCAACCTGACTCCTGACCCGTAAAGCAACATGACGACCAGCCGCTCCGTGCCGGTGAGCTGTTTCAGGAGGGCGCCAATCTCGTCCCGACTCAGAACGACGGGCAACCGCTCGGGCGTACGCGCGCGAACAACCGGCGGCACCGCGCCGACCTCGATCGCGAGCACGACCTTGTAGAGAAACAACAGGGCGCTGAGCGCCTGATTCTGGGTAGACGCACTGACATGTCGCTCGACCGCGAGCCACGTCAGAAACCGCGAAATGTCCGGTGCGCTCAGTGTCGAGGGGTGTTGCTTCTCGTGGAAGACGATGTACCGACGAATCCAGTGGATGTACGCTTCCTCGGTCCGCGGGCTGTAATGACGTGTCCGAATCGCATGGCGCACCCGATCGAGAAGCTTCGGGCGCGGTCCCACGTCCGGAAACGGGACGACGTTCCGTGTCTGTTGAGCGTTGGCTGGCTGTGACATGCGAGGCGTGCCAGCGAACAGCGTGCCAGCCCATCACGATGAACCAAGCTGCACGCCGCGCACCGAAACCGCGCGGAAGGCCGTGCCATGCGCCGCGCTGAGGCGAGCGCTGTGCCAAGGGAGGGACCGCCGGAATTGTGCGTCCGGGAAGGCGACATACGCAGACGTTGCAGTTTCTGCGTACCCCGAACGCCGCATCCTCAGCAGAGTCTGCTCAGCGTAGCGACCAGGCCCTTCGAAGACAGTCCCGGCGAGGTCGATCGCCCGGTCGCGACGCGGCGAGCTCGAAGCCACGCAGACAGGTCGGTTACCGACTCGTGCTCGAAGCCTCCCGCGTGCGCCAGGGCGCACAGCTCATCTGTACGCAGGAGCGTGTTGACGTGCCACCCACGGCGGAAGCGCTCGACGGTACGCTCCGCAGCGGGGCTCGTCGCTGGCGGCGTTGCACGCCGCCACGGCAACGTTCAAGTGACCGGTGGGGCAGTGGGTGGTGTCAGGGCTGCGCCGTTCCGCAGACGAATCGACCGTCCACCCACGCTCACAGGATCCCTCTCAGAACCCGCAGCGCGAACAGCACCACCATGGGCGAGAAGTCCAGGCCTCCCATGACCCGAACGTACCCGGCGAACCGGCGCGAGAATGTCTACCGGTACGTCGAGCGCGCGACGGGAGCCTGGACCGAATGCCCGCTGGGGATCGCGGCTCGGGAACTGGAGAAGCCGCCCAGGACATATGTGCAAGAGGTGGCCTCCGACGAGCCGGGGGTGCGCATCTTCATCGCCGAAGGAAGGCCCGTGACCGTCACGTAGTGACAATGGGCCATTCGTGGTGCAGGAAAATCAATGAGTTACGGACCTATTAGGGAAACATGGGCTTGGCGAGCCCCTCGCCGCCGCCCCCGTCTGGGGAATCAATGCGGGATCTGGCTTTGATAGTATTCGCTGCATAGCGACGGGACGTGAGACGAGGCGGTCGATAGTCCCCGGAGCAGAGGAGCAGACGCATGAACAGACGACTTCCCCTTGTCTTCCTCGCGTGTGTCGTTCACGTGAGCGCCGTTCAGCATCTGTCGGCGCAGGATCTGATCATCTCCAACGCTCGTATCATCGTCGGGAACGGCAACGTGATCGAGCAGGGCTCCATCGTCATTCGCGGCGGGCGAATTGCTGCTGTACAGGCAAGTGCTGCGGAGGCAGGTGCTGTCGAGGCAAGTGCTGCGGCAGGTGCCGTCGACGCCCCTGGAGTGCCGACCATCGATGCGCGCGGTCTGACCGCGATGCCCGGATTCATCGATGCCCACCGCCACGTCATCAGTGGAAACCCGGACCAGTGGTTCGCGGAGCAGGCCGAAGCCCGCATGCAGGAGTTTCTCGAGGCAGGCTACACGACCCTGATGTCAGGAGGGGGTCCAGTGCCCGGGATCGTTCAGCTCAAGGATCGGATCGAGAAAGGCGAGATCAAGGGGCCGCGCATCATCACGTCCGGGCGAGCAGACCCAGCCAACTTCAAGACCGAGGAAGAAGCGCGCGCGCAGGTGCAGAAGCACGCCCAGGCCGGCGTGGAGATTATCAAGGCAAGGCTCGATCCCGATTTCGATGCTCGGCTGGCGGCCATCCTTGCGGCTGTCACCGACGAGGCGCGAAAGTACAACCTTGATGTCATGGTTCACGCGGTCAGCCCGGCAGCGATGCTCGCGGCCGTCAAGGCCGGCGCACGAAAGCTCGTGCACACCCCCCACAACGGCTGGCTCACCGACGCCGACGCCCAGGTGGTGAGAGACGCTGGGATTGAAGTGCTCTCGACGATCGGTTTTGGCGTGCCGGTCTTCGGCGTTTTCAACAACGAGAATATCCCCACGTTTCGAGATGGGAAGCCGTGGCCCACTGGCATCAATGACTACCAGGGCGGCAGGGGCAGGGAAGCGGGCGAAAAGGCGGTGAACGGGCGCACGCTCTGGGACAATGGCGTGACCTACGGGTTCGGCACCGACACCGGGTATCTCCCGAAGGCGGGGCTCGCCCACGAGCTGCGAGCCCTCAATCTGATGTTCTCGCCGCAGGACATCATCAAGATCATGGGACCCAACACGGCGGCGTTTATCGAGAAGAGCAGCGACCTGGGGACGCTGCAACCGGGCAAGCTGGCCGATATCGTGATTCTCGACGGCAATCCGCTGGATGGTTACTGGAACTTGCTGAACGCCAGAGTGGTCATCAAAGGCGGTAATGTCGTCGTCGACACCCGTTAGATGAAGAAGACACTCGCCTGTTGCATCGTTGCCGGCGTCCTGGCGTCGCTCGGATGCCAGGCGGCTCCCGCAGACACGACGGCCATCAAGGTCGGAATGATCCTCACGTACTCAGGACCTGACGCGTCGATCGGGGAGGCCATTGATCGCGGAGCAGAGCTGTTCCTCGCGCTGCACCGGAGCGATCTTCCACCCGGGGTCGAACTTCAGTTGATCAAACGCGATGAGACGGGACCGACCCCCGACATCGCGCAGCGGCTCGCGCGGGAGCTCATCGTTCGTGAGGGCGTGCAGATCCTGACCGGAGGGCAGTGGACGCCCAACGTGAGCGCGATCGCGCCGCTGGTGACCGAAGCCGGGATTCCGTACGTGGTCATGTCGAGCGGCACGGCAAGCACGACGCGGTTGTCACCCTTCATGGTCCGGGTCGGCTTCACGACCTGGCAGCATAGCTACCACATGGGCCAATGGGCCGCGATGAATGGCCTGAGGCGCGCGTCCACCATCGTCAGCGACTACGCAGCGGGAGTGGATGCGGAGACGGCGTTCGTGCTTGGCTTCACCGACGCTGGCGGGACGATCGTCAGTTCAGTCCGCGCGCCCCTGCGAACCGCCGATTACGTGCCGTTCCTGGAACGCATCCGGCGCGACAACCCTCCGGCCTTGTACGCATTCAACCCCGGAGGGCCGGAAGCCACGCGATTCATCAAGGCGTACGACGACCTGGGATTGGCGGAGGCGGGCATACAGCTCATCGGACCGAATGCGATCGTCCCGGACGACGAGTTGGAAAACATGGGCGATGCAGCGGTCGGTGTGATTTCGGCGTCACACTACTCGGCAGATGGAGATCGGGCCGCCAACCGTACCTTTGTCAACGCGTGGAAACAGGCATACGGGCAGGACAGCCTTCCGAACTATTTCGCCGTCGGTGGCTGGGACGGCATGGGGGCCATCGTCCACGCAATTCGCGCTCAGAATGGCGAGCTCGAGGTTGGGCGGACTCGGGAACTGCTGTCGAACTGGAGCAATCCCGACAGCCCGCGAGGGCCGATGCGGATCGACCCGGAAACCCGAGACGTGATTCACAACATCTATATTCGACGGGTCGAGAGGGTGGACGGCGAACTGCGGAACGTCGAGTTCGCGACGATTCCGTCGGTGAAAGACCCCTGGAAGGAGCTCAATCCGGAGGCGGCCGGCGGCGCATCCTCCGGCGGACGCTGACACCCGGCCCATGTGGGAGTTCGTCGACCTCCTGATCTCGCTCACGTTCTACGGAACGGCCTACGGCATGATTCTTTACTGCCTTGCCGTAGGCCTGTCCGTGACCCTGGGCCTGATGCGGTTCGTCAACCTCGCGCACGGCGTCTTCGCCATGACGGGTGGGTATCTGACGGTCACGGCGATGTCGCGGCTCGGATTCGCCTTCCTGCCGGCGGTTGCCGTCTCCGTTGTCGCGGTGGGTGCATTGGGGATGCTCGTCGAGCGAACGCTCTGCCGGCGCCTCTATTCGGCGCCGATCTTGGAGCAGGTGCTCTTCTCGATTGGCCTCATCTTCGTCTCGAGCGCCGTGGCCAGGTACTTCTTCGGACCGCTGGCACAGCCGATCGAACTACCGGCGTGGCTGTCAGGCCGCATCGACATCGGCGTCGGCGTGTTTCCCGCGTATCGGGTGTTCCTGATTGGCGCGGGCGCGGTTCTGGCATTCGCCATCTGGGCGGGTGTCGAGCGCTCGCGATTTGGCGCGTCGGTGCGTGCCGCGGTCGACAATCGGCGGATGGCCGAGTCGGTCGGGATCAATGTGAACCGCGTGTTCACGATATGCTTCGGTCTCGGCACGGGGCTGGCCGCGCTCGGGGGAAGCCTCGGAGCCGATCTGCTTCCCATCTATCCGGGATATCCGAATGACTATCTCGTGTACTTCCTCATCATCGTCGCCGTGGCCGGGCTCGGCAATCTGCGGGGAGCCTTTTTCGTCGCGCTGACCTTTGGTGTGAGCGACACGGTCGTGCGCTATTTCCTCCCGGATCTTGGCCGCATCCTGATCCTGCTGATGATCATGGCCGTCCTGTCCTACAAGCCACACGGATTCGCGCCAAAGACGCACGCGTGATCGCGTCAGGCCACAGCTCCACGCGCCTGCTCGACGGCGCCGTCCTCGTCGGCCTCGCGCTCTTCCCGTTGCTGATGCCGGGCTACCTCGATCTCGGTACGCGCATGGTCATCCTGACCCTGTTTGCGCTGTCGCTCGACATCCTGGTCGGCTACTGCGGACTCGTCACGCTGGGCCATGCGGCGTTTTTCGGCGTGGGTGCGTACGCGGCCGGAATATTCGCGATTCGAGTATGGGCCGAGCCTGTCGTGGGTTTGGTCGTGGGCGGCGCTGCGGCGGCGCTGCTTGGGCTTGTCTCGGGCGCGATGCTGTTACGGAGCCGCCGGCTCACCCTGATCGTGCTCAGTCTCGCGACCGTCCTCATCGTGCAGGAGATCGCCAACAAGATGAACTGGCTGACCGGAGGTGCCGACGGTCTTCCGGGGATCTCCATGCGCCCTGTGCTGGGGCAGTTCAGCTTCGACCTGTTCGGCCGCGTGTCGTACACGTATGCGGCGATCGTGCTCGCGGTCGGATTCCTCGCGTTTCGCGCGGTGGTCGACTCGAATTTCGGCAAGTCGCTCGTCGGCATCCGCGAGAACGAGACGAGAATGCATGCGCTCGGGACTCCGGTTGGCGGACGCCTCCGCATGGCGTTTGTCATGTCGGCGGCGCTCGCCGGCGTTGCCGGGGCGTTGCAGGCGCAGGTGACCCAATTCGTATCGCTGAATGTCGTGAGCGTCGAGCTGTCCGGCGAAGTGCTGATCATGTTGATCCTGGGGGGAGCCGGGCGCCGCTACGGCGCGTTTCTCGGCGCGCCCCTGTACGTCTTCATGCAGGACTATCTCGCGAGGGAGGATCCCGCGAACTGGTATCTCTGGATTGGCCTGTTGCTCCTGGCGATCGTGTTCCTGGCGCCCGGCGGTCTCACCGCCTGGACCGGCGCGCTGGCGCGGCGCCTGCCATGGAGGCGTCCGTGACGCGCACCCTCGCCTTCTTCCACTGCGGAGCTGCCACGGGCTGCTGGAGCGACTGAGCGGCAGCTCGCAGTACGTATCTACTCGACCCGGTGGGGACGCCAGCCTTTAACGCCGTTTTCACGTTGCCGGGCCACGGAGGCACAGAGGCACGGAGACACATTCCCAATGATTTCCTCCGAGTCTCCGTGGCTCCGTGGCACGTGGAAATGAAAAGCGCTTTAACGGTCTGCACGTACTGGCATGTTCCGATGTGCCGTGCGTTTCCGGGGGCTTCGGCCTGGTGCCGCGGTGATACTCACTTCAATCCGGCCGTCGAGCGCCCGCACTGCCCTCACCAGCGTCCGGAGTCCAAGGTTCGGACTCTTGCCGGCCTCGATCTTCGCGATGACCGGCTGCGCCACGCCGAGACGGGCGGCAAGTTGTCGCTGCGAAAGTCCGCGCTGCTTCCGAAGGTCAGCGAGTGCGTGCTCGATCCGCATCGACGACAGGTCGGCATCCACGGCCGCGGCGAACTCCGGATCGTCGGCGAGTCGTTCAGTGATGGCGTCGATCGTTCCGGTCGTGAGTGGCATGATCATCGTCCCTTCTTCATTTCGGCCCTGACGGCACGCTGCAATTTCCGCAGGCGAGCGAGCGTGGCGGCCGGGATGTCGTCCCGCTTCTTTGTCATGCCGTCCAGCAAGACCGCCGTGTTCCCAGGCTGGAGCAGGTAGAACAGCCGTACGCCGGTCCCGACGTCACGCAGTTCGAACAGCCCTCCGCCAAGTGCCCTCGAATGGGGCAGTTTTAGCTCGTAGCCTCGTTCCTGGAGGAACAACAGCAACGCAGCAGCACGGACGGCCGCTTTCCCCGTCAGGCTGGCGACGTAGGCGGTCGCGGGCTCGTTCCCGTCCGGCGTCCGATAGGTCAGCACGACGCACGGAGGCACATCCGTGACAATAGCCTACAGGCTATCGCTGGTCAAGGGCGTCTGATACGCCATACGGGGCATCACAAAGGGCAGCAAGCCTCAACTTGACAGTGCCGCGCTCAGGGTTGGCAGCCTGTTGATTCCCGGCGCCGACGATCATGCAGCCGGTGCAGCGCGATGCCGGCCGCCGTCGCAATGTTGAGCGAGTCGATCGGACGATAGCCGATATTAGTGGGGTCGGCAGTTAACCGAAGACCGGTTACGCGACCCTGGCTGCCTCCCAGACAGCCGGTTCGCAGACGATCAGGAAGCCCAGGACGACCACTCTCGCACCTCGCACCTTTGCACCCTTGCCCTTGCCAACGGATGCCCGCTTTGACAGCATGTGCGTGCCGTGCGGTCACATCCAGCGTCGACGGGGCACACGTGAAGGCTTTCGCGTCGACGGTCATGCCAGGTCACGACAAGCGACGAGGTGCAGATGCCAGGCGGCGTACTCAAACTACGTCTCGTTGACGTGTACGGCAAGTCGATCAAGGACCGGGTCACCCTCACGCTGGAGCATCGGGTGCTCAACCACCGGATAACGGTGAAGGACATCTCCGTCAGCGGCACGATCAAGGTCGAGGGCCTCCATCCGGCGCCACAGGGAATCTATACCCTGGACATCATCCCCAGGTCCTACCGGCGAGCCAGAGAGTTCGTCGACGTGGGCCGCGGAACGCTCCGCACCGTGGTGCTCCAGATCCATCCGATGAAAGCCAAGCCCATCCTTCCGTCGTATACGACACTCGAGACGGCCAACCAGCCGTTGATCGGTGTCCTGGAACGCAGCGGGAATGTGGCGGGGTGTGGGCACAAGACTGGCGCGGAACTATGGGGAGCGCTCACATCGCTTCAGAAGGCCGCCCTGCTCAATATCGCCGCCAAAGCGTTCGTCGCGCCGATACGGCGAGGTGAAGGGATCCTGCCGCACGTCACCTTGCGCGAAGTGCACCAGGACCGCTGCTTCGTTGATGTTCCCAAGGCGCTCGTAGAGAAAGTCGACGACGCGTCCGGCGGTCTGAAGAAGCCCTTTCGGAAGGTGTCTGGGAAGTTGCACGACCCTCCATCGTCGTCGTTCACGTTTGTGGACAGCTACAAGACGAGAGACAAGTTCGGCAACCTCCAGTTCACGTTTTTTCATGCGCCGGCGACCGGTGAATACGCCGCCGACATCGACGTTGACGACGCGTCGGGCATCAGACACGTCGTGGATGTCGCGGAGCACTCCGTGAAGAAAGTCAAGACGCATCCCTATGACATTCACGAGATTCTCGTCGAGCACCAGCAACTCGACGTGGGGTACACGCTGGCGCCGAAGTAGCGACGGGGTGCGCCGCGCTCCGAAATGCGCTTCACACATGACAAGGACAGACCGCTAGTGCCATCCGTTCTGGACGTCCGTGGTCTGTCGAAGCGCTTCGGATCGCTCGAGGTCACACGCAACGTGAGCGTGCGGCTGGAGGAAGGCGCGCGCTGCGCGCTGATCGGACCCAATGGAGCCGGCAAGACGACGCTGATCGA
>Ga0326597_10006652_pt1 | contig 15812 bp, 12 predicted proteins | sample RVTome_12_FD_203789 | JGI IMG/M metagenome (GOLD analysis project Ga0326597, IMG submission 203789) | Soil microbial communities from uranium-contaminated site in the Upper Colorado River Basin, Wyoming, United States - RVT100D185 | ecosystem: Environmental > Terrestrial > Soil > Contaminated >...
TGATGCGGCCTGCGTTCAGCCAGGAAGACGTCGAGCGCGAAAAAAAAGTGGTCACCGAGGAAATCAAGATGGTCGAGGACACGCCGGATGACCTCGTCCATGAGCTCTTCACAGAGGGGTTCTGGCGGAACCATCCGTTGGGACGACCCATCCTCGGCACCAAGGACACCGTCGAATCGTTCTCTGCCGACGGCCTACGCAGCTATTTCAGCACGGCGTACAGCTCGCCGAATCTGATCGTGGCGGCCGCCGGTAACATCGAGCACGACCAAGTGCGCGACCTGGTGGCTCGGTCGTTCGAAGGGTTGCCCGGGGTCAACGAGCCGCTCGCGGACCAGCCGCCGCGCGTTGTCCCGCACGTGCTGATTCGCAACAAAGAGCTCGAACAGAGCCATGTATGTCTTGGCATGAACGGATATCAGCAGGACCATGAGGATCGATACGCCAGCTACGTGCTGAATACCGTCCTGGGTGGGTCAATGAGCTCCAGGCTGTTTCAGAACGTTCGTGAGAAGCGCGGCCTAGCCTATGCCGTGTTCAGTGGCTTGATCGCATATCGGGATGCCGGGTCGGTGACCGTCTACGCTGGCTGCGCCAACGACGCGGTCGGGGAGCTGATTGATGTCGTCATCGTCGAGCTTCGGCGTTTGAAGACCGAAACATTGCCGGACTCCGAGCTTCGGCGAGCGAAGGACCATCTGAAGGGCAGCCTGATGCTGAGCCTCGAGAGCACGTCGAGCCGGATGTCTCAACTGGCTCGCCAGGAGATCTACTTCGACCGTCAGTTCGGGCTGGACGAGACGCTGGAGGGGGTCGAGCGGGTCAGTGGCGACGACGTGCGGCGCGTGTCCCGGGATCTGTTTGCGGATGGGGCGCTGTCTGCCACGGTGCTTGGGGCCGTCAACGGCCTGCAGTTGCCGCCGGAGAGGCTGTCGCTTGGATAAGATCGGGCGGTATTCCTAGTTTGAGACGATCACAGTCGCGTCAATGATTGGACGGTACACGAGCCCGGAAATGGGTCGCGTCTGGAGCGACGAGCGGAAGTACGAGGCCTGGCTGCAGGTCGAAACGGCTGCCGCCGACGCCATGGCCTGCGCGGGGATCGTCCCACCGGACGCGTCGCGCGACATCAGGGAGCGCGGCCGCTTCGACGTGGCTCGCATCGAGGAAATCGAGCAGGTTACCCAGCACGACGTGATTGCCTTCACCACCGCCGTGGCTGAACATGTCGGCCCTTCAGCGCGGTGGCTCCATTTCGGCCTTACGTCCTCCGATGTCATCGACACCGCGCAGGCGCTGCAGATGCGTGACGCCTGCGACCTCATTCTGGCCGGGCTCGGCGGGCTCCTGCAGATCGTCCGGACCCGCGGCGAAGAGCACCGGCACACGGCCATGATCGGGCGAACCCACGGCGTCCATGCTGAGCCGATGACCTTCGGGTTGAAGCTGGCGCTCTGGTACGCGGAGCTTGCTAGGGATGTGACGCGCGTTCGCCGCGCCCGCGACACCGTGTCGGTGGGTAAGCTCTCGGGAGCCGTCGGCACGTTCGCGCATCTGCCGCCATCGGTCGAGGCCGATGTCTGCCGCGCGCTCGGTCTCGAGCCCGCCGCTGTGGCATCGCAGGTGATTCAGCGAGATCGTCACGCCGAGCTTGTCGCGGCGCTCGCGATTACCGCCTCTTCCCTCGAAAAATTCGCGCTGGAGGTTCGAGGGCTCCAGAAGACCGAAATTGGCGAGGTCGAGGAGCCGTTCGCCAAAGGGCAGAAGGGCTCCTCAGCAATGCCCCACAAACGCAATCCGATCGGGTGCGAGCAGATCGTCGGCCTTGCGCGGCTCGTACGCGCAAACGCCGGCGCAGCCCTCGAGAACAACGCCCTGTGGCACGAGCGCGACATCTCGCACTCGTCCGTCGAGCGCGTCATCCTGCCCGACAGTTTTATCGTGCTTGACCACATGCTGCGGCGTTTCACCCGTATCGTCGCCGGCATGGTCGTGTATCCCGATCGGATGCGTGAGAACCTTGAACGGTCCCGCGGTGTGGTGTTTTCCGGGACGGTGCTGCTCGAGCTCGCACGGCGTGGCACCTCGCGCGAACAGGCGTACGAATGGGTGCAGCGTAACGCCATGCGGTCCTTTGACGAGAAGCGCGACTTCAAGTCGCTGCTCGAGGCAGACGGCGACATCACCGCTGTGCTGCCGCTTGCCGACATCGAGCGCGCGTTCGATCTCGGCGAGCATCTCCGACACGTCGATCACATCTTCGAGCGGGTGTTTCAGGAGGCAACGATCTGATGCGAGCGCGAGTCTTTGTGACGCTGAAGACGTCGGTGTTCGACCCGCAGGGGACGACCGTGGCCGAGGCGCTGCATACGTTGGGCTATGCCGCTGTCAAGGACGTCCGCCAAGGCAAGTACTTCGAGCTGGATATCGACGTCAGAACGCCTGACGAGGCGCGCCGGGTGGCGTCGGAAGCGGCAGACAAGCTGTTGGCTAACCCGGTGATCGAGAGCTATCGCATCGAGGTCGATGCTGGGGCCCCAGAGCCTGTCCGATGAAGTTTGCTGTCATTGTGTTCCCCGGATCCAACTGCGATCACGACGCGTACCACGCTGCCAGGCACGTCCTCGGTCAGGAAGCGGTGTTCGTGTGGCACAAGGACTCGAGTCTGCAGCGCGCCGACGCGGTACTCCTGCCTGGCGGTTTTGCTCACGGCGACTACCTACGCACGGGGGCTATCGCGCGTTTCTCGCCGATCATGCAGGAGGTGAAGCGGTTTGCGGAGGCCGGCGGTCCTGTGCTCGGGATCTGCAACGGCTTTCAGGTGCTCCTCGAAGCTGGGCTGCTGCCGGGGGCGATGCTCCGCAACCGCAACGTCAGGTTCCAGTGCGAGCACGTCTACGTCAAGGTGGAACACACCGACACGCCATTCACGTCGAACTGCCTTCAGGGCCAGAGGCTCAGAATTCCGATCGCGCACGGCGAGGGCAACTATTACGCGGAGCCGGACGTCGTCGAGGGATTGGAAAGGGGCCGGCAGGTGATTTTCCGCTACGTCACCGATGCCGGTGCTGTCACGCCTGAAGCCAACCCGAACGGCTCGGTCAACAACATCGCAGGCCTTTGCAACGAAAAGCGCAATGTCGTCGCCCTCATGCCGCACCCAGAGCGCGCTTGTGAGCTTGCAGTCGGGAGCGCCGACGGTCTCGTCCTCCTGGAATCTGTCGTGAGCTCAGTCCGCCGGGGAGCTTTCGCTACCGCATGATGACCATTGCCGACGATGTGCTGCAGCGGCACGGTCTGACGCGCGAAGAGTATCAGCGCATTCTCGAGATGCTTGGACGCGAGCCCACCATCACCGAGCTCGGGATCTTCTCGGTGATGTGGTCCGAGCACTGCAGCTACAAGAGCTCGCGCGTCCACCTGAAGACGCTGCCGACGACGGGCGCTCGCGTACTCCAGGGGCCTGGCGAGAACGCGGGCGCGGTGGATATCGGCGACGGCCTCGCGGCCGTCTTCAAGATCGAGTCACACAACCATCCGTCGTTTATCGAGCCGTACCAGGGCGCGGCCACCGGCGTTGGCGGGATCATTCGCGACATCTTCACGATGGGCGCGCGTCCGATTGCGCTCCTGAACTCGCTGCGGTTTGGACCGCTCCAGGATCCGCTCGTTCGCCGGACGTTCGCCGGGGTCGTCGCCGGGATCGGGGGCTACGGTAACAGCATCGGCATCCCCACCGTCGGCGGTGAGATTGGGTTCGACGAGAGCTACGCTGGTAATCCGCTCGTCAACGTCTTTTGTCTCGGCATCGCGAAGGCTGATGAGATCATCAAGGGCGTGGCCTCCGGCGCCGGCAACGCCGTCTACTACGTCGGCGCGAAGACGGGGCGCGACGGCATCCATGGCGCCACGATGGCGTCCGCGGAGTTTGACGAAAAGTCCGCGGAGAAACGGCCGGCGGTACAGGTCGGCGATCCGTTCATGGAGAAGCTTCTGCTCGAGGCCTGCCTCGAGGTGATGAAGACCGACGCCCTGGTCGGGATTCAGGACATGGGAGCCGCGGGGCTCACGTGTTCTACCTGCGAGATGGGCGCACGCGGCGGCGCAGGCGTGGAGATCGACGTCTCACTGGTCCCTCAGCGCGAGGCGGGCATGACGCCGTACGAGATCATGCTCTCTGAATCCCAGGAACGCATGCTCCTTGTCGTCAAACGCGGGCGCGAAGGTGACGTTGAGCGCATTTTCGAGAAGTGGGACCTCCACGCCGTCAGGATTGGCGCGGTCACCACTGACGGCCGGATGCGCGTGAAGAACCAGGGCGAAGTGATCGCGGATATCCACACCCAATCGCTGACCGACGAAGCGCCACTCTACCGCCGTCCGATGACGCAGCCATCCTACCTCCAGGAGGCTCAGCAACTGCCGTGGGCGTCCCTCGACGCGCCGCCGCCACCGCCCGACGTCTTCCGGCGCCTGCTGGCGTCACCAGGCGTTGCCAGCAAGCGGTGGGTGTACCGCCAGTACGACCATATGGTGCGGACGAACACGCTTGTGCTTCCAGGAATGGGTGCCGGCGTGGTGCGCGTCAAGGGCACCCGCCGTGCTCTGGCGCTATCGGTCGATGGCAACAGCCGGTTCGTGTACCTGGATCCCTTTGTCGGCGCCCAGCTGGCCGTGGCGGAAGCGGCTCGAAACGTGGCCTGCGCCGGTGGGCAGCCGATTGGCGCGACCAATTGCCTCAACTTTGGCAATCCCGAACGGCCGGAGATCATGTGGCAGTTCGCCCGCGCCGTGGAAGGCATCGGCGTCGCATGTCGTGCGCTCGAGATTCCGATAACCGGCGGCAACGTCAGCCTCTATAACGAGACGGATGGAAAGGGAATCCTACCGACGCCTGTGCTCGGCGTTGTCGGGCTGATCGAGGACGCCGCGACCGCGACCGGGCGGGCGTTTCGCAGCGAAGGCGATACGATCGTGCTCCTCGGCGAATCGCGGGACGAGCTTGGTGGCAGCGAGTATCTCAAGGTCATACACAAACTGGTGCGGGGTGTTCCACCGCTGCTGGATCTCGTGCGCGAAGCGGCGCTCCAGCGGTTGCTGGTCAATGGCGTGTCTGACGGCCTCATTCGTTCGGCGCACGATTGCGCCGAGGGAGGACTCGCGGTCACCCTCGCCGAATGTTGCTTCGACACAGGGCTTGGAGCCGATGTGGATATTCCGGAGGTTAACGCGGCTGCTACAGGATTCGGCGACGTGGCGGCGTTGTTCGGCGAGTCGGCATCGCGCGTCGTCGTATCCGTTGCTGCGAGTCAGACGGTTGAGCTCCAGGCGCTCGCCGCGACAGCGGGCATCCCCGCCACGATCATCGGCCGTGTCGGCGGGGACCGGATCCGAGTCGCGGTTGCTCGGCGGGGGGTGCTCGACGAGCCGCTTGCCGAAGCGGAGCGTCTCTGGTCGTCCGCGATCGGGAACTATTTCGAATCACAGCGCGCGATTGCGTAACGCCGTACACTAAAAAGGGTCCGTCCTGATGTTCGACAAGTTTCGCGACGAGTGCGGCGTTTTCGGAATCTTCGGCCACGCCGAGGCTGCCAACCTGACGTACCTCGGGTTGTATGCGTTACAGCATCGCGGCCAGGAAAGCGCGGGAATCGCGGCGTCCGATGGTGTGCAGATACGCCACCGGAAGGGCATGGGGCACGTCAACGAAGCCTTCGACGCGGACGAGCTTGCCAAGATCACCGGGAACCTCGCAATCGGACACGTCCGATATTCGACGGCCGGAGAGAGCAAGCTCTTGAACGCTCAGCCGATCGTTGTGGACAGCGTGCACGGTCAGTTCGCCATTGGCCACAACGGCAACCTCGTGAACGCCGGCGAGCTTCGCGATGCACTGGTTCGTGAGGGTGCGATCTTTCAAACCAACAGTGATACAGAGGCTCTCGTCCACCTGTTTGCCCGATCTCGCGAGCTGGGGACTGAAGCGGCGATTATCGAGGCCCTCTCGCAGGTGCGCGGCGCTTTCTCGTTCGTGATGATGACCAAGGATCGCATCATGGGCGTGCGCGATCCCCACGGTTTCCGACCGCTTGCGATTGGTCAACTCGGCGACGCGTGGGTGATGTGTTCCGAAACCTGCGCCCTCGATCTGATCGGGGCGACCTACGTTCGCGACGTCGAGCCGGGCGAACTGGTCATTGCGAGTGCTGCCGGGCTCAGGTCCATCAAGCCGTTTGCGCCAGCCCCACAGTCGCAATGTGTGTTCGAGCACGTCTACTTTGCGCGGCCCGACAGCTACGTCTTCGGCGAGAGCGTCAACGAGGTGCGGACCGGCCTTGGCCGGCGGCTCGCCCTCGAGTGCCCGGCGGACGCAGACGTGGTCGTGCCGATTCCCGATTCCGGTGTTTGCGCCGCCGTTGGGTTCGCGGAAGCGTCCGGTATACCGATGCGTATGGGGCTGATCCGGAACCACTATGTCGGGAGGACGTTCATCCAGCCCCAGCAGTCCATCCGTCATTTCGGTGTGAGGGTCAAGCTGAACCCTGTGCGAAGCATCATGGAGGGCAAGCGCGTAGTCCTCGTGGATGACTCGATTATTCGCGGGACGACGAGCCGGAAGATCGTTCGCATGGTTCGCAGCGCCGGCGCACGAGAAGTGCACATGCGCATTAGTTGCCCGCCGACCATTTCTCCCTGTTTTTACGGCATCGATACACCGCGCCGGTCGGAATTGATCGCTGCGACCCACAGCCTCGAAGAGATCCGCAAGTATCTCGACGCCGACAGCATCGCGTATCTAAGCCTCGAGGGACTGGCTGCTGGCGTCAATGGCGGGCGTTCGAAGTACTGCACGTCGTGTTATACCGGGGAGTATCCGGTTGAATTTCCTCGCGACGAAGCGGCATACCTCCAGCTCGCGCTGAAGCTCAATCCCGAGGCGGAATCGCACGATCCTTCTGACGGGGCGCTAACTCGGTTGGCGAAGGACTCCGTCTCGAGTTGACCCCGGGTCCGGCGGTCGCTCGCGGCCAAGGCTGGTACCGAAGCTGCCTCCGAGACGGACTCTTCCGGCGGCGCGATCGCCGTCGCCCGTGCGGCGCCCTGGAGAGCGGCGGAAACGCCCGGCGATGCGTGCGCCGACCGCGAGGCTGATCGACGAACTGGAATTCTGAGCATGGACTATAAGAGCGCCGGCGTCGATATAGACGCGGGCAACGACACGGTGCGGCGGATCCGCGCGCTCGCACGCTCGACGTTCACAGCCGGGGTGCTGTCCGATATCGGATCTTTCGGCGGGCTGTTCCGATTCGAGACCGGCCGGTTTCGTGAGCCTATCCTCGTGTCGAGTGCCGACGGCGTGGGCACGAAGCTGAAGGTCGCGTTCCTGACCGGGCGCCACGACACCGTCGGCGCCGATCTCGTCAACCACTGCGTCAATGACATCCTGGTGCAGGGCGCAGAGCCGTTGTTCTTTCTCGACTACCTGGCAACCGGGCGCCTGTCGCCGGAGGTGGCGGAGAGCGTGGTTGGGGGGATCGCGAGCGCGTGCCGAGATAACGGGTGTGCGCTGCTGGGTGGTGAAACTGCGGAAATGCCTGGGTTCTACGGCGAAGGCGAGTACGACCTGGCCGGGTTTATCGTCGGGGTCGTCGACCGCGAGAGGCTGATCAGCGGCCGGACAATCGCCGTGGGCGACGTGCTCGTCGGCGTGCCGTCATCGGGCCTCCACACGAACGGATTCTCACTGGCTCGGCGGATCGTGTTCGATCAGCTTGGCCTTCGGGTTGACACGCATGTGGAGGAATTGGGGTGCACAGTCGGTGAAGCGCTCATGGAACCGCACCGCTCCTATCTGTCATTAGTGCGGCCGCTCCTCGGCGGCGACCGCATCAAAGCGCTGGCGCACATCACCGGGGGTGGTATTACGGATAACCTACCCCGTGTGCTCCCGCACGGCACGGCGGCGGTGGTTGACGCCGCCGCCTGGGAGGTGCCCCCCATCTTCCGGTGGCTGCAGCAGAATGGCCGTGTTCCGAGCGACGACATGATGCGCACCTTCAACATGGGCCTTGGGCTGGTAGTCGTGACCGCCCGTGACACGGCCGAGCAGCTCATGGAGGAACTGGCGGCCCGCGGCGGCCGCGACGCACGGGTCGTCGGTGAGATCGTGGCCGGGGAGGCGCCTTCGGTCACCTACGTCAACCTCTCGTGAACCGCCGCCTGGGTGTGCTGATCTCCGGGCGCGGCAGTAACCTGCAGGCGCTCATCGACGCCACTCGTGACGGACGCCTCGACGCGACGGTCGTAGTCGTTATTTCCAATCGAGCCGATGCGTCTGGCCTCGAACGCGCGCGGCGTGCCGGTATCGACACGCTTTGCCTTGACCATCGCGCATCGCCGTCGCGCGATGAGCACGACCGCGCAGTGGTTCGTGAATTGCGCGCGCGCGATGTCGGTCTTGTCTGCCTTGCGGGCTACATGCGCCTGATTGGGGCGCCATTGCTCGAGGCGTTCCCCAACGCCATTCTCAACGTCCATCCGTCCCTGCTGCCGGCCTTCCCCGGGGTTGACGCGCCCCGCCAAGCCCTCGAACACGGCGTGACGGTCACCGGCGCCACCGTCCATTTGGTGACCGCGGAACTCGATAACGGACCGATTGTCATTCAGCGGACCGTACTGGTCATGGGCGACGACACGCCAGACACGCTGATCGCGCGCATCCTTGTCGAGGAACATCGAGCGTATGCCGAGGCGGTGGGGATCGTGCTGGACGGTGGGTGGCGGGTCGAAGGGCGGCGTTTCGTCAGACCTGGGAACGCCGCTCGAGAGTGAGAATCGCCACCTCGGGTGGGCAGTTGATCCTCACCGGAACGTAGACCGTTCCGATCCCTCGGCTGACGAAAATCGACGTGTTCCCTCTCGATCCCAGGCCCGCCAGGACAGGGAATCGACGACGGGCCACTGCGCCGACGCCGGGAAGCACTACCTGTCCACCATGCGTATGGCCGGAGAGGACGGAGGCCACGTTCAACGCCGACGCTTCGGCGAGACGCCGTGGGTCATGTGCGAAGAGGATCACCGGATCCGTCGCCTGACTGAGCACACGCGCGACGTCCTGTGGCCTCCGCGTCCAGAAACGCACGCCTGCCAGTTCCAGTCCCTCGCCCCTCACCGAGAGCCGGGTCCGCACGTCGTTCAGTACCTCGATGTGATGTCGGGACAGGGCCGCGGGCATGTCGCGGTCGTCATCGTGGTTACCGAGAACGGCAAAGACGCCATGGGGCGCCCGGAGCGGCGCCAGAAGTTCCGCGACCGGACCCACAAACGCACGATCGCCGAACGTCACGTAGTCGCCGCCTAGGACGACGAGGTCCGGGCGCTGGGCCATCACCAGGTTCACCGCGTGGGTCACGTCGCTTGCGGGAACCGTTCGACTGTGATGCACGTCCGTCAGGAACCCGATTCGCAGGCCGTCGAGCCGCAGCGGTAGCCCTGAGACTGGAAGCGAGGCGTGGGTCACGCCGATCCGGTGACGCTCAAGGGCGAAGCCGTAGGCAGCTGTGCTCGCGACCGCGCCGACGGTTGTGACGAGCATCCCTTTTATCGCCGCTCGGCGGCTGATCAGCATAGCGCCGGGTTTATAGTAGCGGCTGATGGACGTGTATAGCGAGTTGGCTTGGCGGGGGCTGGTGTACGACGAGACCGAGGGTTTGCGCGACATCCTCACGAGGGAGAAGGTCACCGTCTACAGCGGCTTCGATCCCACGGCAGTGAGCCTGCACGTCGGCAACCTCGTGCCGATCATGGGTCTGGCACATTTCCAGCGGGCCGGCCACTCCCCCATCGCTCTAGTGGGAGGCGGGACCGGCCTCATTGGCGACCCCAGCGGAAAGAATAACGAACGCGAGCTGCTGACGGCCGAACAGGTAGCGGTCAACGTGGCAGGCGTGCGGGCGCAGCTGTCGCATTTCCTCGATTTTGACGCCGGTCCCCTTCAGGCACGGCTCGTCGACAATGCCGAATGGCTCACCACGCTCGGCGCGATCAGCTTCATGCGGGATGTGGGCAAGCACTTTACCGTGAACTACATGCAGGCGAAGGAATCGGTGAAGCGCCGGCTCAGCGGTGAGGAAGGAATCTCGTACACCGAGTTCAGTTACTTGTTGTTGCAGGCGTACGATTACCTCGTGTTGCACGAGCGATTCGGTTGCACCGTGCAGGTGGGTGGAAGTGACCAGTGGGGCAACATTACGGCGGGGATGGACCTGATCCGTCGCGTGCATGCCGCGAAGGCCCACGGGCTCGTACTCCCTCTCGTGACGACCGCCTCGGGGACGAAGTTCGGAAAAACGGAGGCCGGTACGGTCTGGCTGGATCCGGCGCTCACCAGCCCGTACGTGTTCTACCAGTTTTGGCTCAACGTGGACGACCGAGACGTGGTGCGCTACCTGCGGTACTTCACGTTCTTCGAACAGGGCCGCATCGACGAATTGGCCGCCCAGCCGCCCGAGCAGCGGACCGCCCAGCGTGAGCTCGCGCGCGAGATGACCCGGCGCGTACACGGCGAGACGGCGGTACGAGACGCCGAGGCGGCGGCGCAGACGCTCTTTGGTGGCGATATTTCGAGCATGTCGGTCGCCCAGTTACTCCAGGTTTTTCCCAACGTGCCCTCGTCCACCACGGCGTACTCCCCTGACGGCTGGCCTATCGTTGAGTTGCTCGCCTCGTCCCGGGTCACTTCGTCCAAAGGTGAGGCGACACGGCTCATCAGAAGCGGCGGCATCTACGTGAATAACCGACGCATTTCGGATGAGAAGCTGCGCCTGCGCACAGACGATGCCGTTGGGGGCGAATTGTTCGTCGTGCGCAAGGGTAAGCGCGAGAACTTTCTTATCCGCGTTGTCCGAGGCGTGTCGAGCCATAAGTAAGTGTTACCGGGCGGCGCTTCGTCGCGCCATAAATGGTGTTACCCGAGGCAGCGCGTTCTTAAGCTGCGGGGCCGCGGAGACACGCGCGGTCTTGGCGCGTGTCTCTGCGGCCCCCGGCGTCAAGGGCACCAGCCCGCGTCGATGATTCGCCAGCGCATAGACGCGGGTCAGTTTCTGATCGATGCGCGCGGCGAGCACAAACGGATCGAGCCGGTCTCGCTGGCGCACGAGGGCCGCCACCGTCGGGGCGTTGACCTGCGGGCAGGCTCGGACGCGCTCCAACGGGGTCTGCGGCGCGTCGTAGTATCGGCGCAGCCGCGCGCCGACGCGTTCTTTGCGCTGGAGTTTCACCGACGGCAGAAAGAGGTTCTGCAGCAGCCGCAGATCGGCAGAGACGTCGTTCATCGCCGCGAGCGCCGCGGCCGAGTCATACCGCACAGAGCCCATCCGCTTGCGCACGTGCGTCCAGTGTGTTTGCTCGATATGCGCGTTGTCGTTTTTCTTGTACGGCCGCCAGCGGGTGAACTGAATGTGGTGGGTACGGCAGTAGCCCACCAAGTGCGCGTTGATGAACTCGGAGCCGTTGTCCGAGTCGATGCCGCGGAGGGCGAACGGCAGGGCCGCGCGTAAGTCCTCAAGCCGTTCCTGGACGCGCACTTGACTCTTCCCCATGACGGCGCCGTGTTCGACCCAGGTGGTCTGGATGTCGGTGAGGTTGAGCGTGTGCAGGAAATCCCCATCGGCCCGGTCGCCCGAGTGACTCACCAGGTCCACCTCGGTAAAGCCAGGCTCGGTCACATCCCAGTGATCGGTCTTGACCGCGATGTGGTGTTTCAAGAGCGTCCCCGGTTTCGTGCGCCCATACAGCCGTCGGCGCATCGTGCGCTTGTGGGGCGCCAGCACACGATCCATCTGGCGCGCGCTGATCGCGCGCCATTGCGCGTCCGTGGCGGGCGACACAGCGAAGCGCCGGCGGGCCCACGGGAGCCACGTCGGCAACAGGGCTTTCAGGCGCAGCGACCACGGATAGCCCGCCGCTTCCCAAATCGCCCGGAGCACTCGCCCGACGGCGGCGTCATAGCGCGTGGGGCGGCCGCGCCGAGGCCCCCGCGCGCGCCGCGTGGCCCTGACGTACCGATCCCGCATCTGCGCCAAATACTCCTGTCTCGCCTGTGGTCCCACGCGGGTCCCCTCCTGTGGCACACCCGCTTCGGTAACACCATATATGGCGCGACGATCCTTCCTTCGGTAACACGTATTTGATTAGCGGGTCCTGGCGTCCCCACCCGCCTCGTTGAACGGTCGATCCAATATTCCGTACCAGTGCTGTCCAAATTAGCCGTGATCGCGGTTGAGCGCGCCGCGTTTTGTCCGGGAATATCGGCGTCTGTGTCCCTGTCTCAAATGACACCTCTCAGGATGCTGTCCGAATTACCCGAAGGCCAAAGCGCCTTGGACAGGCTCAGCGAGCGGCGGTGGACTGGTAAACGGGTCATCGAGCCAGGCCCAGAGATGGCGATACACCAACAGGTTCATCCGGAGCAGCGCCACGAGATTCAAGAGCGACCAGCCGAACCGCGCTTTCACCTGCAGGTACTTCAGCAGCAGCAACGCGATCAGCGCGGTCCAGATTTGAATGTGCAGCGCGTTGGCCGACGTGCCGACGAAGGTCTTCACGCGGAGATTCTGCTTCAGCGCTTTGAAGAACAATTCGATCTGCCACCGCTCCTTGTAGATCCGCGCCACGGTGGACGCGCCGAGCGTCAGGTGGTTGGTCAGGAACTCGAGGCGCTCGCCCTCGGGCGTGCGATAGACGACCCGCCGCAAGCGGCCGGGATATTTCTTCTGCGTCAGCGGGCCGCGGAACCGAATGATCTGATCGCACACAATGCCCCGGTCCTGCGGCGGGGTCCGGCGCTCGACCACGGTGTAATCCGCCTGGCGCTTCAGTCGGGTCACAAAGAACACCCCGGTGGCCGTCAGGGTCGCGAACCAGGCAAAGTCGGTGTAGCCCTTGTCGAAGACCAGAATCGTGCCCGCCGAAAACGCCTGCTCCCGCGCCAGGGGCCCCTCGTGGTGCTTGCCGTCGGTGATCACCAAGAAGATCGGGAGATATCCGTCGTGATCGAGCGTGAAATGGAGCTTTACCGCCCCTTTTGCGCGGCGAAACACCGCCCAGGGAAACATCTCGGCACACAGATCGATGACGGTCGCATCGAGACTGAGCAGCTTGTTCTTGAACCGAAACGGTTTCGAGCCCGCCACCTCGCGACACCGCGTCAGGACCTGATAGAACACCGTTTGATAGAGCGCCCACGGCCGGTGCGCATTGGCGTACGCCAGCGTCGACCGGCATGGGGCCGCCGCCCCGAGATGCGCCAGCTTGCCGTCGCAACTTGCCAAGCCGCCGCAGATTTCGCGCAGCGAATGCGCACGCCCGAGCTGCGCGAACAGCATCGCGACGAATTGGTCCCAGCAGGAGAACCCACGAGCATGCCGCTCGGCCTTCGTCTCTTGCACGGCGCGCTGAAAGTCGTTGCGTGGAAATAGCTGGAGCAACTGATTGAAGATGCTGCAGAATCTGGTCATAGGGCTTGAGCTCCGTGGTGACGTGGTGAAGTGTGGTAACTCCGCCATCATCACACGCGGCGCGTTCAACCCCTTTGTTCGTTTTCTCCACGGCTAATTTGGACAAGAGTGATTCCGTACTTGTACTTTTTTCGGGGGTCTGGCATAACTTCAACGTGCCGGATCAACGACCTCCCGACTCGACATCCGAGCGCACAGAGATCGACGCGGTGCGCGAGCGCGAGCGCGACATACTGCGCCGAGAGAACGAGCGACTGCGTCAGCAGGTCGACCATCTGAAGCGACAACTCGATGAGGCCCGCCGGGCGGGCTATCGACAAGCGGCGCCATTTGCGAAACCGTTGAAGAAGGATCCGAAACGCCCGGGGCGCAAGCCGGGCGACGCCTATGGTCCCAAGGCTCGTCGGGGCGTGCCACCGCGCATCGATGACACGCATGAGGCGCCGCTGCCGACGTGCTGTCCCGGGTGCGGCAATCGCGTCATCGAGACCGGTGTGGCGACGCAGTACCAAGAAGAGCTGCCGGTCCCACGGGTCGTGGTCCGTGCCTTTCAGGTCCGCATCGGACGGTGTCGCGGGTGCGGGCGTCGCGTCCAAGGCCGGCATGCGCTCCAGACGTCTGATGCGCTCGGCGCCGCGGCCGCACAACTGGGTCCGCAGGCCGTCGCGTTCGCCGTCATTCTCAATAAACAACTCGGTTTGTCGTACGGCAAGATCGCCACCCTCTTCCAGCAGCAGTATCGACTGACGGTCACGCGCGGCGGCCTCGTCCATGCGGTGCATCGCGCCGCGCGCCACGCGCAGCCGACCTACGCGGCGTTGTGTACCTCCGTGCGCGGCAGTCCGATGGTCAGTCCGGATGAAACCGGCTGGAAGGTCGGGGGCCATTTGCAGTGGCTGTGGGCCTTCGCGACGCCGGACACGACGGTGTATCGGATTCAACCCGGCCGCGGCTTTGACGAGGCCGCGGCGGTGCTCGGCGCCGACTTCGCCGGCGTGCTCATCCGCGATGGCTGGGCACCGTATCGGCGCTTCACCGCGGCCGCGCATCAGACCTGTCTCGCGCATCTGCTGCGGCGGTGTCGGCTCGGCGCCGCCGATCATCCGCGCACCACCTTCGCGCGCGACGTGCAGGCCATCTTGCGGCAGGGCCTCGCGGTCCGCGATCGCCACCACGCCGGCATCGTGTCGGCGCACGGGCTCGCGGTCGCACGCGGGCATCTGATCACGCGCCTGGCTGAACGGCTCGGCCGGCCGAGCCAGGTGCCCGACGTGCAACGCTTCGCGGCGCATCTCGATCGCGAGCTTCCCGCGATGTGGTCCTTGTTGTTTGACCCGACGATCGATGCCACCAACTGGCGCGCCGAACAGGCGCTGCGGCCGGCCGTCGTCACGCGCAAAGTGTGGGGTGGTAATCGCTCGTGGTCGGGGGCCGACGCCCAGCAGACGCTGGCGAGTGTGATTCGCACCGCGCTGCAGCGCCACCTCAATCCCCACGCCCTGCTCGCGTCGATGCTGCAATCGCCGGCGCCGCTCGTCCCTCCCGAACTGCGGAAGCTGTCAATGACTTTGAGACACCGAGGGTGAATCTTTTAGAGTAGCGCGTCACGTCACAGCGCAACCTCCATAGATCGACAACGGGACGGTCGCGCTCGAAATCGGGTGGACCCGCGGGTCGTCCGGAGTCACGATCGTCGTTCCTGGGGCATCCTGGCGCCCCGAGTGTTTCTGAGGCGGATTGATCCAGACCGTCGTGGGCAAGGCCGCCGGCCGCGGCATCCCTGCGACAAATCGTTCCGGATGCGCCGCGAAGGCGGCGGCGAGCACGACCTGCCGCTGATCGCGGATGCCTTCAGCGAAGCGGGAGTGGACCATCGCCGGCGTCAAGTACCCGAGACCGCTGTGATGATGGTCATTGTTGTACCACGAAAAAAATGAGTGGCCGAACGCCCGGGCGTCTTCGAGCGACCCGAAGCGCTCGGGAAACGCGGGACAGTACTTCAGCGTTTTGAACTGCGCCTCGGAGAACGGGTTGTCGTTCGACACGTGGGGCCGGCTGTGCGTTTTCACCACGCCGAGGTCCGCCAGGAGCAACGCCACGGGCTTGCTCCGCATCGAGGAGCCGCGGTCCGCATGGAGCGTCAGCTGTCCGGGGGTAATCCCCTGCTTCGCGCAGGTCTCCTCGATCAGGCGCTCGGCCAGGATGGCGCTCTCCCGCGGCGCGACCATCCAGCCGACGACGTAGCGGCTAAAGATAATGCCTTTCGGAAATTCGCTGATGTGAGAATCCGCTTGT
>Ga0326597_10006654_pt1 | contig 15810 bp, 13 predicted proteins | sample RVTome_12_FD_203789 | JGI IMG/M metagenome (GOLD analysis project Ga0326597, IMG submission 203789) | Soil microbial communities from uranium-contaminated site in the Upper Colorado River Basin, Wyoming, United States - RVT100D185 | ecosystem: Environmental > Terrestrial > Soil > Contaminated >...
CACGGCACTCACCAGCTGGGGCGAGATCAGCCCCGGCGAACGCGCGGTCATCACGAACTTGATCCGCCCGTCGTCGGCGGCGACCTTCTCGGAGAGCACGACGCTCACGTCGCTGAGCACGGGCTCCGCGGCCAGGCGGGTCTGCAGATTGGCCACGTCGATGTGATCCGGACAGCGGCCCTCGATGGTCAGCGCCACCTGGGGCGCGGTGCCGGTGGTATCGGTCCGCAAGCTGACGTGCGTCAAGTGGGTGTTCTCGGCGCAGGAGCGCCCGACCGCCTCGAAGACCAGCGCTCCACGCGCCCGGGCCAGCACGTCCTTCAGCACTCCCAGCCGGCGCGACAGCTCCTCCTTTTGATGGGAGAGCTGCTCGACCTGCGCGATGCGGCTGCGCGCTTCCTCGCGCTCGTGTTCGACCAGCCGGAGCTGCTGAAAGAGCCGCGAAGACCTGTGGCTCACGCTCAGACTGGCCCAGGTCATGCCACCGGCCAGCATCAGCAGCATCAGGCCCCGGAACATCCAGAGCTTCTGCCGGCTGCGCCGCTCCCGGTGAGCCGCGGGCAGGAAGTCGATCTGCGGCGCCGGCATCAGCCCACCTCCCTCAGGGCAAGGCCCAGGGGAACGCTCCAGGCCCCGAATTCGCGACTCAGCCGGGGATTCGATTCGACTCCGGTGAACGGCAGGGTGAACGGATCGGGGCGATGAACGACCATGTCGAGCGCATCGGAGAGCATTGGCGCCAGACCGGGGATCGCGGCTCCGGTGCCGCACAGGACCAGCTCGACTCCGCCGGGCGAGCGCCTGGAGGCGGCGTGGTAGCGCAGGCAGGCCGACAGTTCGAGCGACAGGGCGTCGAGCTGCAGGCGCAGTGCGCCGATGATCTGCTCGGCCAGTTCCTCCTCGCCGTCTTCCGACTGGACCGCGTAGCGCAGGTCCTCGCGGGTCAAGTCCAGCCGCTGCTGAATGGTCTCGATCAATTGTCCGGCGCCCAGCGGCAGCTGCTTCATGAACAGCGCGGCTCCGTCGCCGGTGATCGTCATCAGCGTGGACGTCTCGCCGAGATGGACGATCGCGGTGTGCGCTTCGCCGTCGCTCTTGCGCCGGTGCTGCCGGGTGAAGCAGCGGATCAGCGCGCAACCCTCCGCGTCGATCGCCCGGGGTTCCAGGCCGGCCTGTTCGAGCATCCGAACGAACTCATTGACCTGTCCCAGTCCGGCCGCCAGCAGGATCAGTTCGTGGCGGCGCTCGCCGCGCTCGATCACTTCGCCCACCTCGAGGTGCTGGACCAGCGGGGTGTCTCCTGGAAAGGCGTCCTCCAGCTCGAACAGCAGGGCGTCGTGCAGTGCGTGGCCCTGGATCGATTCGACCTTGACGTGGCGCAGGATGGTCTGGTCCGAGGGCAGGTTGATGACCGCCTGGCGCCCGCGAAAGGGGTTCTCCTTGAGCGCCTTTTTGACGCCCGCGACCAGCGCCGGGGAGAACAGGTCGTCCGCCGGCTCGATTCCTTCCGGCAGCAGCACTTCCGCGGAGGCGCGGACCGCGCCGCGGCCTGCGCGCCACTCCAGCTGCAGCAGCCGAACCGCGCCGGGGGTCACCTCGACGCCGATCGGTGATCGCCTGGTCGGGCGCCACAACATGCTCCATCCTCTCCTTTGGGTTCGCCTGCTATTCGAAAGGCGACCTCGCTCGCAGCCACCAGACATCCACCACGACACGCTGCTTGCGCTCGGCGATCACCCGCACCCGGCGCAAATCGCTGGCGGCCACGACACTCAGGTCGTCCGGATCCACGATCTCCACCACGATGCGGAGCTTCCAATCCAAGAGGTCCGGCAAGGGCAACCGATCGCTGTCGACCGGCGGGATCAGCACCAGGCCGTTGAAGTCATCGACGTCATCGAAGTCGGCCAGCGACTCGCCCGGCTCGGGACCGAAATTGGCGCTGCCCGGTTCGCGGAAGAGGAGCGGCGATACGACGCCTTCCATGGTCTTCGCCAGCGACATGCCCACGGTCTGTTCGTCCGCGTCCGTCACCAGATTGGTGACGGTGGCGACCCAGTAGGCCGTGGTGGTCGCCGCCAGGGCCAGGATCAACGTGGCGATGAGCACCTCCGCGAAGGTGAAGATGCCGCGCTCACGATTCAGCCGCGGCGCCGTTCGCGAGAGCGCCATGATGTTCAGAGGCTCCGTCCGGGTCAGAAGTCCCAGACCGAGGCGCCTTCCTCGGTGGTCGCCGAGGAATTGCACTTCAACTCGCCCGTTTGCGGCTTGAACACCCAGCCGGTGGTGTCATCGCCGGCGGTTGGCATCGGCCCGCCGTCGACGATGATCGTGACGGTGGTCAGGTCGTTGAACGGATTGGCCGGAATGCCCGTCTTCAGATACGGACCGTGCGGATAACCCGCGGTGCCGAGCGGCGCGGTGGAGTTGTCCTTCTGGGAGGCCAGGGTCATCTGATCCACGAACAAGGTCGCCGTGGGCACGCCGCCGCCCACCGGATAACCCGGATAGGTGTCGTCGTGCTGGACCTTGTAGAGGTCGACCGCCGACCGCAGGCTCTGGAGGTTCTGGATCGAGGCCGAGACCTTGGCGTCCTCGGTGGAGGTGTTGAACGACGGCAGCACGATGCCGGCCAGAATCCCCAGGATCACGACGACGATCAGGAGTTCCACGAGCGTGAAACCGCGGTTGCCTGAATCTGAATGCGACATGAAGATCTCTCCGTAGTGGGACGCCCGAGACGTCCTGTTGGAAGCACGCTCCGTTCGGGTGACTCCGTGCCGCCCGGCGGACAGTGGCGAACTCGTTTCGTCCTGTCTTTCGGACGTCTTCGCGGTGGAACTTGAGGGGAACCGGGCGCGCCGTGACGTTGGCGAAAAGTCCGTCGCGGCTCGAGGTTCCGAGCCGGCTCAAGTGGCCGCCCTCGAGTTCCGATACAGGACCCGAAGGAGCAGGTTCATCGAGGTAGAACCGTGTCGATCAGCTCCGTCGCTCCCACCCTCTCGGGCGCACCCGAGACGCTCATCCGGCGCTCACCTTCCGAGCCAAGGCCGGATCGCCTGCCGGTGGACCCGAGCCAGCTGATCAATCCCCGCCAGGCCGTGGATGGCCGGCCGCAGACCATCCAGATCGCGGAGCCGAGCGACGGTACGATCCGGCGCAGGAATCCGGAGGATGGCGAGCAGGACGAGGCCGAGGATGAGTCCGGCCTGACCGATTCGGAGCAGCGGGAGGTCGCGGAGCTGAAGCAGCGCGACCAGGAAGTGCGCCGGCACGAGCAGGCCCATCTCGCGGCCGCCGGGCCGTACCTGCGAAGCGGCGCCCAGTACGACCTGGTGATCGGCCCCGACGGGAAATCGTACGCGCAAGGAGGCGAGGTCCAGCTCGATGCGGCGCCGGTCGAGGGCAACCCGGCGGCCACGCTCAGGAAGCTGGAAGTGGTGCAGAACGCCGCGCTGGCACCGGCCGATCCTTCGGCCGAAGACCGGCGCGTGGCGGCCCTCGCGACCCGCGGGATTGCAGCAGCCCGGCAGGAGCTGGCCGCCGAGCAAAGCGAACTCCCATCGCGCCGCGACCCCCAGGTCGCCCGGGCCAGCAGCGAGTACGTCCGGAACGACCAGATCGAGAGCGATCCGCGCCGGTCGCTGTTCGATTTCACGGTGTAACCGCTCGCGGCTGCGTTTGTAGGATGGCCTCCACTCGTGAACCCTTCGCAGGAGGAGGCCGGTTTTGTCACGCATTCAACGTCATCTGTCCGCGGTCGGACTGATCATCGCCTGTTCGGCTTGCACCCAGCGGCCCGGGACCTCGGGAGACGCCGGAAGGCCCTGGGCCGCCCCTTCGCTCGACCGCGCCACGCGGATCTTCGACACGCACCGCCAGCGACAGATCTCGTTGTCCACCATGCTCGCCGAACTGGCCCGGGCCGACGTGGTGTTTCTGGGCGAGACCCACCTCGACGAGACCACGCACCGGGTGGAGAGCGCGGTCTACGAGGGCCTGATCGCTTTGCGAAACGGTCAGGTCGTGCTGGCGATGGAGATGTTCGAGCGGGACGATCAACCGGCGCTGGACGATTACGTGGCCGGCAAGATCACCGAGGCCGAATTCATCGAGCGCACCGACCCCTGGCCCAACTACGGCAGCGCCTATCGCCCGATGATCGAGGCCGCACGGCGCGAGGGACTGCCCGTGATCGGATCGAACGTGCCGGTCCATCTGCGGCGCAAGCTCGCCATGGGCGGCCAGGAGACCTTCGAGAATCTGCCGGAGGAACAGCGCGCGTTGCTGCCCGAGCAACTGCTGGCCCACACGCCCGAGTACTGGGCGCGGGTCGACAACGCGATCCGCGGCCACATGGGCATGCTGGGCAGCCCAGAACCCCCCGAACCAGAGGACCGGCTCTACACCACCCAGAGCCTGTGGGACAACAGCATGGCCGAAGCCTGCGCGGAGGCCCTCGACGCGCATCCGGGCCATCTGGTGCTGCACATCAACGGTTCCTTCCATTCGAGCCGGTACGACGGCACCGTGCGGCAGTTGCGGCTGCGCCGCCCCGAGCTGCTCGTGAAGACGATCGCGGTCGCGCCGACCTTCTCGCTGGCGACGGCCGGCGCGAAAGACGCCGGCCGCGTGGCGGACTACTACATCCTGGCCGAAGCGGTGGCCCGCGACGCCAACGAGGGCTTCTACGCGGTCAACGTTCCGGCCGAGCTGCGCTACCGCCTCCACGTTCCGGAGAGCGCCACGGACCAGCACGAGGTTCCGCTGCTGATCTGGCTGTGCGACGACGGCTTCTCCGCTGCGGACGGCTTGCGGCTCTGGAAAGAACGACTGGGTGAACGAATCGCGATCGCGGCGATCGAACCGATCTATCCCGCGCAGCAGGAGGATCTCGCGCAGGGCGGCCGCTGGTACGGGCCGGAGACCTTCGACCAGGACCTGAGCCTGCTGGAGACCGGCCTCGACGAGGTCTGGGGCTACCTGCTGCGCAACCATCCGGTCGATCCGGAGGCCGTGGTGCTGGCCGGCGAGGGAACCGGCGCCACGGTGGTGGCCTTCGCCTCGCTGTTCGCCGGCCGGATGGAATCCCGGTCCGTGGCGGCGCACCCCCGGCAGTTCTCGAAACTGCGCTACTTCCCGCTGCCGCTCGCTCTCGACGGCGGGACCGATCGCGGCCCGAGTCGCGAACTGCTGGTGATCACCGACTCGGCCTCGCGGGAGTGGTGGCAGCAGGAACTTTCGGACTACGCACGGACCGGTCTCGCCGACGAGTTGGTGCTCGCCACGGACGATCCCTGGCAGCGCTACCGGCAGGTGGAGCAGGCGCTCGCCGTGCGGTTGGGCCTGCCCGTGCCGCGCCCCGACGAAGCGCGCACGCGCCGGCACATCGTCCTGCAGGTCGACACGCCAAGGGCCAGGCTGTGGGCCCGGACCTATGCGCTGTCGGCCACGGATGCAGCGACCGACGTGGCGATCTTCGGGCCGGGTGGCCCGGCCGCGGCATCGGAGGCATCGGGCGGCGATGCCGAGTCCAGCCAACTGCCCGTGGACCTGGGCCCCTCGGATTTCCCGAACGGCAAGGGATTCCCGCTCGCGCCCGGGCCGTTCGGCGGCACCACCGTGCTGGTCCTCCCCGAGGGGCTCGACCCGAAGGTCTCGGCTGAATGGGAGCAGTTCGAAGAGGACGGCGTCCTGAGCCGGCAGCACCGCTTCCACCGCCTGCGGGTCGCGAAACGGACGGGGCCGGATGGACTCGCCGCCGTCCTGACCCAACTGAAGTCGGAGAACCGGAAGAACATCCTGATCGTCCCGGCCCGATTCTGCGCCGATCCGGAGACGATGCGAACGCTTCGAGCCGAGACCGCGGACCTCGCCGAGGAGCTGACGCTGCATTGGCAACCCGGACTGGGAGCCGGCCTGCGCTCGATCGAGCCGGACAGCCCGCCGGAAAGCCCAGAGGTCGGGACCGCCGGCGGCCGATAAGGCGAACATGGACATCCTGCGAACCGGTGCGGCGATGATTTCGACCGCCCAGCAGAGGCTGGACCAGACCGCGGCGAAGCTGGTCCGGGAACCGGCCGATCCCGAGCAGTTGGTCCGGTTGAACCGCTCGGTTGACGAGGGCCGCCTGGCCGCCCGCCTGATCGAGGCGGGCGAGAAGATGAAAGACGCGCTGCTGGACGTGCTAGCGTAGGGGGCCGCCGCCAACTCTCCTTTGCTTCAGGGAATCATCGCATGCGCGCCCCGCGCAGGATGTCAGCCGTTCGCTCCGCATGGGCCCTGTTCCTCATCGCGCCGGTCCTGGCCGCGCCGTCCGTGCAGTCCGAACAGCCCGTGCGTTCGAGCCCCCGGTTGCAGGGACCCAGACAGCCCGGCCCTCGCGAAAAGAGCCTGCGCAGATTCGGCGGCAGCGCCGAGACCGAACGCGGTGTCGAGGCGGGACTGGACTGGCTGGCGCGCCACCAGCGAACCGGCGGCGGATGGGACGCAGATGGATTCCCGGAAGACTGCGAGGCCGGGAGCCCGCCGTGTGACGGTCCCGGCAAGGGCCAGCACGGGGAGGCGGTGCCGTGCCCATTCGACGTGCCGATCAGCGCGCTCGCCGCGCTGGCCTTTCTGGGCCAGGGCCACTCGCCCGCGGCGGAGAACGATCCCCATGCGGAACGCGTCGAACGCGCCCTGGACTGGTTGAAAAATCAGGGCGGCGGCCGCTGGTCGCTGCCGCTTTCGCTGCAGGCGCTCTCCGAGGCCGAGGCGCTGGACCAGACCGGACGCTACACCGAGGAGATCCTCTCGCGGACCGAGGCCTTGTTCGCGCTGCGCCAGGAGGATGGAGCGTTCGGCTACGCGGCGCCGTTTCGCGAGGGCTCAGACGTCCCTTTCACGGCGCTCTGCGTGCAGGCCCTGGTGGCCGCCCGGGACGCCGGCGCCGAGCTGCCCGACGACCTGGCGACTCGCATCGATGCCTTCTTGAACTCGCTCGAGAGCCGCAAGGGGAAGCTCGCCTACCTGCTTCGCGGCCGCGACTACGGCTACACCCCCACCGCCACGAACGCCCATCTCGCCGCGGCCTGTCGCCTGTTATTGCAGGTCGGGACGCGCGGCGCGCGCCACCGCGCGCACCTGGCCCTGCTGAAGAAGAGCGCGCCGCAGTGGAAGATCAGCTTCCGCACGATCGAGGTGGAAGGGCTCGGCGAGACGAAGGTCCAGATCGGGCAGCTTTCCATGTACCAGTGGTGGTACGGCACGATCGCCGCCTTCCAGACGGGCGGCGCCACCTGGAACACGTGGTTCGCGAGCACGCGCAAGGCGCTCCTCGACCACCAGCGGAAAGAAGACTGCGCGCGCGGCTCCTTCGACCCGGAGGGAATGTACGAACGCCAGACCGGCGGGAGAGTCTTCGCGACGGCGCTCGGCGTGTTGATGCTCGAACAGCCTTACCGGCACCGCCGGCTCTGAGCGGGCCCTCCTCGATCACGGGCCAATACGCCGGTTACCCTTGCGCTCGCTCGACGTACCCAGGCATGAACCGGAACCTCCCGGTCCTGGGGTCCTGTCGAATCAGATGCGAGTACCTCCGCCAGGTCTCGTGATCCATCTCCTCCGGGAGATCGTCCAGGTCGACAGACTCACGAAGCGGCGCAGCTGCGCCGTTTTCGGGAAGCGAACCCATGCTTCGCCGCTCGTGACTGCGTCGCTGCGCGGAGAGTCGCCTTGACCCACAATTTGTCAAAATGTGTTTCATGGGCTATGCTGGAAAACCGATCATCACCATGGAGGCCACCATGAACCGCATCTCGATCGACGTCACCCCAGAGCAACACCAGCGGCTAAAGGCCTTGGCCGCACTCCAGGGTAAGTCCATCAAGGACTTCGTCCTCGAGTGCACGCTCGGCCCGCACGGCGAAGACCAGGCGCTGGTCGAGCTCGAGGAACTCCTGGATCAACGCATCCGAAGGGCGAAGGCTGAGGGCAACAGCACCCGTACCGTCGGAGACGTCTTCCGGCAAGCCCGTGATGAGGTCGGACCAGAGCCCTGATGCCCGGGTACGAACTCACGCCGGACGCGGAAGAGGACCTGCTTGCGATCGCGTGCTACACGATCAAGACCTGGGGCGCGGAACAGGCCGACCACTACGAAACGGCTCTTGTGGCCTGCTTCGAGGCGCTTGGGAAAGGGCAAGCTCGGACGACGGCACCGGTCGAGCACCGCCCCGAGTTGCGGGTCTGCCGCTGTCAGCACCACTACATCTTCTCGCTATGCGCGGAGAATGCACCGCCTCTCATCGTCGCGGTCCTTCACGAGAACATGGACCTGCTGGCACGGCTGCAAGGGCGGCTTGACCAGGGAGCTTGAAGGATGACCAGGCGCAACCGTCGTGCAGCCGCCTGCCGGACGATTGGCGCGGGTGCATCCAACGGCTTACAGGCGCTCGGCGTGTTGATGCTCGAACAACCCTACCGGCACCGGCGGCTCTGAGCAGGCCCTCCTCGATCACGGGCCAATGCGCCGGTTACCCTTGCGCTCGCTCGACGTACCCAGGCATGAACCGGAACCTCCCGGTCCTGGGGTCCTGTCGAATCAGATGCGAGTACCTCTGCCAGGTCTCGTGATCCATCTCCTCCGGAAGATCGTCCAGGTCGACAGACTCACGAAGCGGCGCGGCTGCGCCGTTTTCGGGAAGTGAACCCATCCGGATCCGGCACGAAGCGGCCGCCGCTCCCTGATCCAGTCCTGGCCCGCGCATATCCTTGAAGCCGACTTCACCTGGCGCTTTCCCGCTGACGACCAGCAAACCCGACCGACCCGGTGATCGCCCTTGCTAGAATCTGCGCGAACGCCAGTCAGGTAACGACATGCAAAACGCACGAACCAAACATGTTCTCCCAAAGCGGCTGTAGCCTCTGAAGCTGAAGCAGCGAGGAGTGAAGATGACCCGGCGAGACAAGGGCCGCACCCGTCCCTGGTTGGTGCTCGGATGCCTGACGGCCGTGGCAGCGGGGACGAACGCGACGGCGCCGCGGCCGGCGAGCACCGGGGAGCGGCTGACGCGGGAAGCAGCCGTGGCCGACGTGGGGCAACTCGTGGATTTTCTGGAGTTGACGCACCCGGACCCCTACGGGCGGGAGGGGAAGCTCGCGGTGCACCGCCGTCTGCATCAGATGCTTCAGGGGATTCCTGAGGACGGCGTCGAGGTGACCGAGCTCCACAGCCTCCTGCAGCCGTTCCTCATCTCGCTGGAAGATGCCCACACGCGGGTGCAGCCGCTACGCAGCGTGACGGAGGAGGGCGGGAGCGGCCTCGCCGTCGATCTGAGGATCCTGGCGCTGACCGAGTCGGAACCGGTGCCGGCGCTCTTCATCCAGGGTGCATCCGGTCATCCCGGCCTCGCCGGTTCGCGATTGGAGGCGGTGGAAGGGGTGCAGATGGCGGAGCTGATCCGCCGCTCGCAGCTCTGGGATGGCTACGAGAACGAATTCGGGAGACTTCACAACCTGGTGCAGCGTCTCCACGGCCTAAAGGGTCTGCGAGAACTGCTCCCGGAGTGGGAGAGCGGAAGAAGCGTCCGACTCTCCATCACCCGACCGGACGGGAAGAGCGAGCAGGTCGTGGTTCCGCTGGGGCAGCCTCCCTCGACCTGGGAAGGCGAAGGCGTGGAAACGGCCCTCGAGCTGCCTGTGACTCGCGCGGGCGTCGCCGCGTACCGGTTCATCGGGCAGGATCGCTCAACCGTTCTGTTGCGCCTCGACAACACGTGGGCCTACCGGGAGACGTTCGAGTCGCTGACCAAGCTCGGAGAGGGCAACCGGAGTTGGGCGGAATCGTTCTACCGGCAGTACTACGGCAAGGAGCCGCCGGCGGATACGGCCGCGCTGGTCGAGTCCGTGCCGGCTGCCACGGAGATCCTGGGAAAGCTCGTGGAGGAAATGGACGCGGCGCGGACCCGGCGCCTCGTGGTCGACCTTCGTCGCAACTCCGGCGGGACGTCGCAGCTCGTGGACATGCTGCTCTACTACCTCTACGGGCGGGAGGCGTGGGCGGAGTTCTTCGGGAACTTCCACACGGTACGCCGCCTGACGCCGGACGATCTCGCGGGCCTGGCCGCGGAGACGGCGACCCGCTTTCCCGGCCGCGTCGGCGACTACGACTTCTCCGAGCTGCGGGAGACGACGCCGGGTTCGGAGGAGTACTGGCGCCACACCACCGTCTCATTTGCTCGCGAACTCGAGTACAGCGAACACGAGGGCTACTACGTTCCCCCCGAGGTGGTCGTGGTCGTGGCGCCCAGGACCTACAGCGGAGGCTTCTGGATCGCGGCCGCGCTGCACCGCATGGGTGCGCGGCTCGTTGGAGTCCCGTCCGCGCAGGCGGGCAACGCGTATGGCCACGTCAAGTACATCACCCTGTCCAACAGCGGGATCCAGGTAGGGGTCTCATCGCGCCGGTTCCTGCTCTTTCCCGAAGATCCTTCGGGCATGACGGTGCTGCCGGTGGACATCCCGCTGACCGAGGCGTGCTGGCGGGAGACAGGGTACGATCCGAACGCGTCCATGCTTCTGGCCCTGCCCGCCGCAAACGACGACTCGGGAACGGGCGAACGGATACGGCGCTGATGCTCCGCGCGGGCCTACCGCTCTTCGCCTTCGCCGGACTTCTCGGCCGCCTCGATGCCAAGGTCCTCTGCGACCTGGGCCATGGGCAGACAACCCCTGCTCGGCGACCATCCGCACCGCCTCTAGCTTGAATTCTTGTGTGTGTTTTCTGCGTTTCGACTTCATCAAGACACCTCTCTCGGAGCGATTCTATCACTCGTTCGCTCCTATCTGGGTGTTGGCGGCTCACGGCTCCCGCTGCATTCGAATCGTCCGAATCGCGCTCGAGGGGTCGCCTCCTACAACGAATTTCTCGATGGCCTGGGGACTGTACCCGAGAGAGTCGGCTTCTACCGTCAGGGTCATCGTGCCGATCGGCAGCACGATCTGACCTGATCCCTCACGCCTTGGATCCCAGGATTCCGCTCCCAGAATCGGAGTCGGTGACTCCCGGGGGGTCATGCTCCAACGGATGTCGGCCCTTGGAAGGGGCAGCCCCGTATCCGCATCGATGATTCGCAGTCGCACGTCCACTACATCAGGGAGTACGATCGCAAGCTCCTGTTCCCCGATCGTCGCCGCCACTTCGAGGTCAAGATCCTCCGGGGAGCCGCACCGCAGGGAGCATTGCGAACCTGCCTTGGCCGCCACCTCGATTCGAAACCGACCGTGCTCATCGGTGACTCCGAAGCCACCAATGCGCCCAGGCAAGTAGACCTCCACGTCTGCTCCCAGGACCGGGCTTCCGTCCAGTCTCACGACAGTCCCTGCCACGCTGCTTCCCTGCCGATCGAGCGGCACCTCGAAGTCGTACCGACTGATCCCGCCGGGAACCACGTTGACGGTGCTCGTCGCGACGATCTGGTCTGCATCCACGTACTCCAGGCCCAGATTGCCGGCGCTCATGATGTCGACGCGCACCTGCCCAGCCGCCACTCCCTTCAAGCGATAGCTGCCGTCGTCCTCAGCCCTGGACAGGCCCCGGTTTCCTGCGCCCGTCCACAAGATGCGCCACCTGGTTCCGGCCGGCCGGATCACTCCCTCTATCGTGGATCCGCCCTCGTATCTTAGAACAACCTCGCGGGACTGCCCCGAAGTCGAGAATTCTAGCCACTCGCTGTACAGGGACTTGTCGAAAGCCGGATGCCGCGCGTGAATGCGAACCGGGCGCGAACCGGGCTTGAGTTGGTGGAGCCGAAAGCTCCCATCCTCACCGGTGATGAGCTCTGGCGACGGCCGCTTCGTGAAGATGCGGAGGTTGTTCCATTCGTATTGTGGGTACTTGTCCTCCAACGGCTCCGGCACCGTCAGCACTCCTGATTCCTCTGGCCAGACCGATGCTCCCTCCAGTGGCTGACCCTCCGCGTCAAGCACCACACCTTCCACGGAGCACGCCCGAAACAGCGGAATCAGAACTTCCTCGGATTCACTGATCGCTTTCCCCAGCGGGACGAACGCCGTATCGCAGTAGCTCGCCTTCTGGATCCTCAGAATCCATGTCTCCTGAAGGCCGTGTGCCACGAACCGGCCGGAAGCATCCGTCGCCGCAATCGGAGTGTGCATTCCGATCTGGACCTCCGGCAGAGCCGTGCCCGTCTCTCCGTCGACGACTCGTCCGAACAGAGACCGGCCGCGCGGTACGTACAAGTCCACACGGTTTTCGGATTCGGTCCCCACCTCAACGAGGTGCTGGTGGAACTTGAATCCCTCACGGAGCACCGTGATGATCTCCTCTGCACCCGGCGCGACAGCGTCATATCGATACCACCCCTCGCGGTCGGTCACGGTCTCCACAGGGCTGCCAGGCATGAGCTGGAACTCGGAACCGAAGATCAGCCGAGCACCAGCGATGGGAGCGTGCGATTCGAACTCGAACACCCTTCCAAAGATGCTGCAGGCCCTTGCGAGCACGAAGCTGCACTCCTGGCGCGGCCAGTAGAACGATTCGACCTTGGGTGCGAAGCCGGGGTGCTCCGCTGCCAGCATGACCCTTTCATCATCCTTGAAGATCCTCAAGTCAGAGGGCAGGCGGAGGACTGCCGATCCTCGATCATCCGTCTCGGATTGGAAGTCGGTCGCGAACAGCCGGTCATCGGCACAGATGGCGTACAGCGTGACCGTGGCTCCGCTGAGCGGCCTCCACTCGCTGTCGAACACCGAGACTTCCAGTGCATCCGGTGGAGCGTTCGAACGATCGGGCGATTCCTTTGCGACGACGTCGAGCCCCTCACGGAATGGGGGTTCAGCCATCTCGGGTCCCGCGGGCCGGAGGTCTTGCGTCAGGAATGGATCGCCGGGTGGACCCGCGTTCGGTGCAGGCGCGGTCGCTCGCAGGAGAATCCACACCGCTCCAAAGAGCAGCGCGACCACGCCGAGTGAGATTGCCCACTTCCTCATCGAACCCTTCCTGGCTCGTCTGACTCGTCTGACTCGCCTGGCGAGGCCGTCGTTGGCGGTCTCGGAGAACGGCATCCTACCGGTTGGCCGGGGCTTTGGAACCGTGAACGGGCGCGCCGGCGACCCGCCGGGGAGGACGGACCCTGCCACCACCGGGGAGAAGATGAGGCAGAAGTGAGGCCGGAGGCATCTACTGTTGACAGACAGCAACAGCGAGACCTGGCCATGAGTGAACCAGCACGACCCGATGCGGAGGAACTGCTGCGGCATGCCGACTGGATTCGGCGCCTGGCGGGCTCGCTGACGCAGGATCCGGCCTCCGCCCACGACGCCTCGCAGGACACGCTGGTCATGGCGACATCCCGCTGACCGAGGCGCGCTGGCGCGAGACAGGGTACGATCCGAACGCGTCCGTGCTTCTGGCCCTGCCCGCCGCAAACGACGACTCGGGAACGGGCGAACGGATACGGCGCTGATGCTCCGTGCGGGCCTATCGCTCTTCGCCTTCGCCGGACTTCTCGGTCGCCTCGAGCTCCGCGCGAATCTCGGCGATCCGCTCCAGGAACTTGTGAGCCTGGGCATGATCGGGTTGCAGGGCCACGACCCGCTGGAACCGCGACTCGGCGCCGTCCAGATCGCCGGAGAAAAACGAGACATAGGCCAGCAGGAACTGCCCGCCGGCGTCCGCCTCGCGCAGGTCCACGTACGTGCGCAGCGCGATGGTGTGCTCCACCAGGTCATCCGGATTGCCGTACACCTCATGGAGCGACGCGCCGAGACTCGGCCAGTCCGGAAGCAGCTCCATCCCCCGCCGGATCATGAACTCCGCATACTCGTATTCGCCCTTGGCGAACAAGGCGTGCGCGAAGGCGAACTTCGGGACCGCGTTCGCCTTGGCCGTCATCACCGCCTTGCGGAAGTCCTCCGCCGCGCCGTCGTAGTCGCCGCTCTTGAACTTGGCCGCGCCGGCCTCGACCGCCGCCACCGCCGCCTCGTCCGCCTTCAGCCGTTCCAGCTCTTCCGTCAGTTCCGGCGAGATGTAGGGCTCTTCCACGGGAGCCTCGACGGAATCCGCGTCGACGTACACCGGGTAGTAGATGACCTCGCTGCCGTAGGCCACCGGGTCGTAGCTGACGTAACGCGGATAGGCATAGGAGTGATAGATGGGGTAGTAGCCGAACCAGCCGTAGTACCAGGGATAGTCGGAGAAGTAGTGGTGGTACCCCGAGAAGAGACCATAGTAGTGGTAGTAAGGGTAGTACGCGAAGTGGGCGAAACCGTGATGGAGACCGTGGAAGAGGTAGAAGTCCCAGTCGAAGTGATGAAAGTCATGATGATGGCCGTGGTGATCGTCGTGTTTGTCCCAATGATCATCCCAGTCGTCATCCCAGTCGTCGTCCCAGTCGTCGTCGCCGCGCCCGCCGCCGTCCGGCTCATCGTCGATTCCGTCCCGCGGCGAGGGCGCCAGGTCATCGCCCCCCTTGACGCCCGGACCGCCGGGGTCGTCGCCCCCTTTCACGCCCGGACCGCCGGGGGCAATATCGCCGCCGCGCGGTGTTGTCGGCGCGATCCCGGCGCCGCCTTTGGGACCGGATGGACCGTTCGGGCCGATCGGACGGGGATCAGCCGGCGAAATCGGCTTGGAGATGCCGCCGCCTCGGAACGAATCCACACTGATCGGCTTGCCGAGGCTGCCGCCGCCGGCCAAGTTGCGGCCGCCGCCCAGGCCTCCGGCAACTCCGCCGGGGATCGCGTCGCCACCGCGCGGCGCCGGTGCGCTCCCGGAGCCGCCTTTGGGACCGGAGGGACCGTTCGGGCCGACCGTTCGGGGACCGGCTGGCGAGCCCGGCTTCGAGATGCCGCCGCCCCGGAACGAATCCACACTGATCGGCCGGCCCAGGCTGCCGCCGCCGGCCAGGTTGCGCCCCCCACCGATGTCCCCGACTCCGCCGAGTCTGCCGGATCCGCCCGAGCGAGTCCCGCCGCCGCCCGGCGCACCGGGCACCGGCGCGTTTCGGGGCCCGGGAACCGATCGCACACCACCCGGCGAAACGCCCCTTTTGCTGATACCGCCCGTGAACGAGCTCGGCGTCATCGAACGGCCGAGCGTGCGCGGCGTCAAACGGCTGCTGCCGCCCACCGAGCCGCCGCCGCCAAGAGTCCGCCCGCCTGAACGAGCGCCCGGCGAGAGTCCTCGAGTCGGCCCGGAGCGCGTGCTGCCGCCGCCGAAGGTTTGCGACCCTCCGCTGGGACGGCGTCCGATCGATCCTGAGCGGAAGCTGGAGCCACCACTGAAGGTTCGCGCACTGCTGGGGGATCGGCTGCCGAACGATCGGCCGCTGGTTCGCCCGCTGAACGATCGCCCACTCGATCGGCCGCTGAACGACCGCCCACTCGATCGACCGCTGAACGATCGCCCACTCGATCGACCGCTGAACGATCGCCCACTCGATCGACCGCTGAACGATCGCCCACTCGATCGGCCGCTGAACGATCGCCCACTCGATCGACTGCTGAACGACCGCCCACTCGATCGACCGCTGAACGACCGGCCGCTCGACCGGCCGACGGAGCGGCCCCCACCGCCACCGCGCGAGATGCCGCCGCGCCCGCCCTTCCCCTGGGCATCCAGGTCAGGACTCGTGCCCACGACGAATCCGATCGACAGCGCGCCCAGTGCAAGGGCGGCAGAAAGCGAACTCTTGAGAACGCGCTGGGTTTCCATGCTCGGCTCCTTCCTCGTGCGGACACGGGGGCTGGAATCTCAGGCGGCAATTGCCGATTTTAGACCAAATCGGAGGAGATCGCCAAGAATCG
>Ga0326597_10006656_pt1 | contig 15806 bp, 12 predicted proteins | sample RVTome_12_FD_203789 | JGI IMG/M metagenome (GOLD analysis project Ga0326597, IMG submission 203789) | Soil microbial communities from uranium-contaminated site in the Upper Colorado River Basin, Wyoming, United States - RVT100D185 | ecosystem: Environmental > Terrestrial > Soil > Contaminated >...
CCAGCTCTAAGTGGCTAGGTAGCAACCAAAGCGGATTTGCGTGATCACTGCATCGCTGAATCACCTAATCACCTAATCACTTAATCACTGAATGAATTGGTTGCTCATGCCAAGCATGAAGATCGAAAAGGTAGAAGTGTTCGGGGTGGCGGTGCCGCTCATCGGCGAGTACAAAAACGCCTATCTCACCAAGTCGGTGCAGAAAAGCGTCATCGTTCGCATCACCACGAGCGGTGGCGTGACGGGACTTGGCAACATCGACCCCACGCCGGGCTATTCGAAGGAGCAGACGCCGGATCACCTGGAGGTATTGCGCGGAAAATTCGCGCCGCTGCTGCTCGGCATGGACCCGACCAACGTTCATGCGGTGCTCGCGAAGATCGAGCCGGCGGTGAAGGGGTTTCTCGATTCCAAGGCGGCAATCGAGATGGCGTGCGTCGACATCGCGGCGCGCGTCGCCGGCATGCCGGTCCACACGTATCTGGGCGGCGCGGTGAAGGAAAAGCTGCTTTTCAACGCATGGATCGGCATCCTGCCACCGGATGAGGCTGCGAACGAGACGTTCGGATGGAAGCGGAAGGGTTTCCGCTCGGCCAAGGTCAAGGTCGGCGGCGATATCGAGGCCGACCGCGACCGCGTGAAGGCGGTGCGCGAGGCGGTGGGACCGGATTTTCAGATCCGCATAGACGCCAACGCGGGCTATGACGCGGCGGCTTCCATCAAGCTGGCGCAAATGGTGGCGCCGTTCAAGTTGCAGCTCTTCGAGCAGCCGGTGCCGGACCACGACATCGCCGGCATGGCCAAAGTGCGGCGCGCGGCGAACGCTGTCGGCGTGCCGATCATGGCGGACGAGTCGGTGCTCGACCACGCAAGCCTGATACGGATCATCCAGGCGCAGGCGGCCGACATCGTCAAGGTCAAGGTCATGAAGCAGGGCGGCTTCCTCAACACGCGGCGCATGATCGCGACCGCGGAGGCGGCCGGCATCCGCTGCGTGGTGGGGCACGGCTTCGGGCTGGGCGTGAACACCATGGCGGAGATCATGCTGGCGGCGACCTCCGCCAACGTGCTCGACGGGCTGGAGTGCGTGGGGCCGCTCAAGACCGCCGACGATATCGTGACACGCAAGCTCGATCTCTCATCGGGCAGCATCGCGCTGCCTGCCGGCCCGGGACTCGGCGTCACGCTCGACGACGCCAAGCTCGCCAAATATCGCCTAGACCTCAAGGCCGCCGCGTGATGCCGCAAGGCGGAACGATGAAGGCAAAGGGATGAGGGGCACGCCCGAACATTCACCTCCTGCCAGAGGGTTAGCCGGGGTGAGCGGGGAATTCGAAGGACGCACCTGCGTGCGTCCGAGCCCGTGAACGCCCGAAGCCATGCAGGGATTCGGGCCGGGGAAGAACGTGCCTGCGCACGTTCGAGCCGGCGAACGCCCGACGCGATGCAGCGCGGCGGGCCGGGCGGGGTGTCACGAAGTGACGGGGTGGTGGGAGAAGCCGGGAAATCCAACCACCCCGGCGCTTCACGCCACCCCTCCTTGTCGAAGGAGGGGAGCAGGTTTGAAGATTCCTCTCTTGCTAGAACCACTGCCTATTCCCCGTGACCGGACCATTGTCAAATGGCAACTGCGAGTAATCAAACCGCTCGTCAGCAGCTGCGCAGGCGGCTGACGAAGGGGCCGGTCATCGTTGCGCCTGGCATCTACGATGCCTATGGCGCACGGCTGGTGGAGCAGGGCGGCTTCGAGGCCGCGTACATGACGGGAAACGGCGTCTCCGCGAGCCTGCTGGGACGGCCCGACGTCGGGCTGGTGGACCTCACGATGATCACGAGCCACGCCCGCCGCGTCGCGGCGGCGGTCGATTTCCCCATCGTCTGCGACGCCGATACCGGCTACGGCAACGCCGTCAACGTGCGCCGCACGGTGGAGGAGTTCGAGGCCGCGGGTGTGGCGGCAATCCACCTCGAGGACCAGGCGTCCCCGAAGCGATGCGGCCAGCTCCCCGGTGCACGACCGGTGATCGAACTCGCGGAAGCCGTTGGCAAAATCGAGGCCGCGGTCGCCGCCCGCCGCGACCCGGACTTCATCATCATCGCGCGCACCGACGCGGCGGAGGCGCACGGCCTGGACGAGGCGATCAGGCGCGCGCGGGCCTTCCGCAAAGCGGGTGCCGACGTGCTCTTCGTTGAGATGAAAAGCGGCCCGACGATACTGGAGGATTTGAAACGCGTGACTTCGGAGGTGGACGCGCCCTGCCTCGTCAACATGGGCGCGGGCGGCAAGCTGGATGAGCTGGACGCGGACGGCATCGGCCGGCTCGGCCTGCGCATCGCGATCTACCCGGGACTCGAGCGCGCCGCGGCGGGTTTCGCGATCCGCGAAGCGCTTGCCGTCCTGAAAAAGGACGGCAATACCGGCGCCCTGCGCGGCCGGATGCTGAGTCTCAAAGAGTACAACGAAGCGCTCAAACTTAACGAAGTTGAAGAGTGGGAACGAAGATACCTGAAATAGCCGCCAAGACGCAGGAAGAATAAATCAGCCGCCGATGAACGCCGATAGACGCCGACAAAAACTAAAATCAATTCAGCCGCAGATAAACGCAGATAAACGCGGATAAGACGAAGAGCAAGTCGAATCACGACTCACGAATCACGATTCACGGAGTTTGATATGGAAGTCACCAGGACGCTCGCAAGATTTATTGTTGAGCATCGCTATGGCGATATCCCGGAAAAAGTGCGGCACGAGGCGGCACGCTCGTTACTGAACTGGGTGGGCTGCGCGGTCGGGGCATCGCGCCACGAGACGGTGGAGCGCGCGCTTGCGGCACTCAGTGAGTTCTCCGGCCCGCGCGAGGCCACGGTGCTCGGGCGAGGCGACAAGCTCGACATCATGCTGGCGGCGCTCATGAACGGCACGACCTCGCATACGTTTGATTTCGACGACACGCATCTGAAGACCGTCATTCACCCGAGCGGGCCGGTGGCTTCCGCCATCCTGGCTCTGGCCGAGCGCAAGCCCGTGAAGGGCGCCGACTTCCTGCACGCCTTCATACTCGGCGTGGAAACCGAGTGCCGCATCGGCAACGCGGTCTATCCGTCTCACTACGACGTCGGCTGGCACATTACCGCCACCGCCGGCGTGTTCGGCGCTGCGGCCGCTGCAGGGCGCCTGCTTGGGTTGAGCGAGCAGCAGATGGTGTGGGCGCTCGGCATCGCCGCCACGCAGTCCTCGGGCCTGCGCGAGATGTTCGGCACCATGGTGAAGCCCATGCACCCCGGCAACGCGGCGCGCAACGGGCTCCTCGCCGCGTTGCTCGCATCGAAGAATTTCACCAGCGCCGAGCAGGGGATCGAGGGACGCCGCGGCTTCGCCAACGTGCTCGCGGCGGAGCGCAACTTCGCCGCGATCACGGATAAGCTCGGCGAGACATGGGAGATCGCGCTCAACACTTACAAGCCGTTCGCCTGCGGCATCGTGGAGCACCCGGCCATAGACGGCTGCATCCAGCTCAGGAACGCGCACGATTTAAAGGCCGGCGATATCGAAGGCATTTCACTGAGAGTGCATCCCCTCGTATTGGAGCTTACGGGCAAGAAGGCGCCGCAAGCCGGCCTTGAGGGGAAATTCAGCGTCTATCACTCGTGCGCGGTGGCGATCATTCACGGGGCCGCGGGTGAGGCGCAGTACAGCGATGACGCCGTGCGCGATCCCGGCGTGATTGCCTTGCGGGACAGGGTCACCGCGACCGTTGATCGGGCCATGCACGAGGATCAAGTGCAGGTCTCGATCAAATTGAAAAGCGGCAAGACATTGGAAAAATATATCGAGCATGCGGTCGGCAGCCTCGACCGGCCAATGAGCGACTCCGACCTCGAGGCCAAGTTCCGCGGCCTGGCGCAGGGCATCCTGTCGAAGGGCGAGACCGACAAGCTGATCCGGCTGTGCTGGGACGTCGCCGGACTCAAGGACACGGGCGATGTCGCGCGCGCCTCAGTGCCGGCGCAAAAGAAGCCCGCCCGCCGCGCGCAAGGGCGGTAGGCGACGGGCGGCCGCAGAAGCGTCGCAGAGAGGGCGTCTCAGATATGGCGTCGCAGATAAGGCGTCCCAGGTACAACGTGGTAATGCGCATTACTTGAGTCGCTCTATCTGAGACGATTCACCTGAGACGCATCATCTGAGACGCATTATCTGAGACGCATTACCTGAGACGGTTTCTTGATCGCGAGGAATGACATGCTGAAGATCGGAATCCTGCTGGGCGACGACATCGGGCTCGAAGTCGTGCCCGAGTGCGTCAAAGTCATCAAGGCGGCGGCGAGGACCGGGCTGCAGGTCGAGTGGCAGGAGCTGCCCATCGGCAAGCGCGGGCACGAGCTGCACGGCCACACCATGCCCCAGTCCACCGTGGACGCGCTGGCGAAGACGGACGGCTGGGTGTGCGGCCCCATCGGTCACAACGCCTATCCGCGCAACGACCCGACGTGGGTGATGCCGCCGCTGCGCAGGAAGTTCGAGCTCTTCGCCAACGTGAAGCCGGTGAAGTCCTATCCCAACATCCCGTCCGTGCACAAGGACGTCGACATCGTGTTCCTGCGCGAGACGACCGAGGGCATGATGTCGGGCAGCGTGGTGCTCGCGGGGAGCGGCGAATTCCAGCCCAACGAGGACATCGCGATCGGCATGCGCGTCGTCACCCGCAAGGGGGCGAGCCGCGTGGCCCGCGAGGCGTTCGAAATCGCCCGCACCCGCAAGCGCAAGCTGGTGACGGCGCTCCACAAGGAGCCGGTCTATCGCTTGGTATGCGGCATGTTCGCGCGCGAGTGCCGCAAGGTCGCGCAAGAATACCCGGACGTCCAGTTCAACGAGGTTCTGATCGACGGTTTCGCGCTGAAGCTCGTGATGAAGCCGCAGCAGTTCGACGTCGTGGTGACAACCAACCAGTTTGGCGACATCGTGACTGACGAGGGGGCGGGGCTCGTCGGCGGCCTCGGGCTTGCGCCGGGGCTCGTCGTCGGCGAAACGCAAGCGATGGCGCAGGCGACGCACGGCTCGGCGCCCGACATCGCGGGCCGGAACATCGCCAATCCCTACGCCATGATCATGTCGGGGAAAATGCTGATCGAGTGGCTGGGCCGCAAGCGTGGCGAGCCGAAGGCGACGCAGGCGGCGCAGCTGATCGATGCGGCGATGGACAAGGTGATCGCCGAGGCGAGGCACCTGACCGCCGACCTGGGCGGGAAAGCCAGCACAACGCAGATGGGCGACGCGGTAGCCGCGGCTGTCCGAGAAGACAGTGACAAATAGGGATGACGATTATTCCGCTCAATGCCTGCTCGGAACACAGTCCTTTCCGGGGAGGGATAAGCGGAGGATCCTAAGGAGTCAGACTCCTTAGCGTCGGTGGACGCAAGAGACTGACCTCTAGGTAAAGGCCTGACCCCTGTAACGCTGACAAATATGGCACAGAGAACCCATGAATGGGAGGATTTTCCTACCCAATAGGTGGGATTGGCCTTGACGGGACCTCGGTGCAGGTTAATCCTGAAGTCCATGATGCAACTCTTTGAATCCGCTCAACGCCCGCTCGGAACGCGGTCCCCTCCCGGGAAGGGAGAAGCAAGCATGAACACAAGAGACATGACATCAAGAAGGCTGACGGTTGCCCTGATATTGTCGGTTCTCGCGTTCGCCGGCATGTCTGCCCGCGCCGAGAATGCCGGCCAGGTACTGCTCGCGAGCGATGCAGTCGCCGTTCGCGCCGGTAAAGCACTGCCCCTCGTGCCGGGCATGATGATCGAGGACAAAGACACCCTGCGCACCGGAAAGACCGGCAATCTCCAGCTGCGTTTCACCGACAACAGCACGATGTCCCTGCGGGAAGAAAGTGAATTCGCTATCGAAGAATATCGCTTTGGCGGCCGCGCCGACGGGCAGGAAAGGGCGTTTTACCGGCTGCTGAAAGGCGGCCTGAGGACCATTACTGGTTTGATCGGCCACATCCGGCGCGAGAATTACCGTATCGACACCGCAACGGCGACCATCGGCATACGTGGGACGGAATTTGCGCTGATGTTGTGTCAAGGCAGTTGCCTAAATGCAGACGGCAGCAGGGCCAGGGATGGGCTCTATGGCGGGGTCACCGGCGGTATTGTCGCGGCAACCACCAAGAGCGGGGAATTCCGCTTTGGCGCGGGCGAAACGTTTTTCGCCGCAAGCATTGACCGGTCGGTCGAGAAGCTGACTACGCCGCCGGTATTCCTGTACCAACGTGCCGCAAGCACGCAAAGCAGTGGCACTGAGAAGGTCGAACGCTCCGAAAAGGCGGAACGCCCGGAGAAGGCCGAGCGCCCGGAGAAGGTCGAACGCCCCGAGAAGGTCGAACGCCCGGAGAAGGTCGAACGCCCGGGAAAAGGACGCTAATAACAGCGCACGGAACGAAAATGATTGTTTTTCTTACACTCGAGCGCGCGAGTTGATTACGCAAGATATGGGTATACCGATATCAGTAAGTTGGTTCATCGAAATAGACGCTTGGGAGACCATTCATAAGAAAATATGGCTTTACGGCATGATAACCGCCGCCTTGGCAACCCTCCCTGTAGCGGCGGAACCGGGTTTCAGCCTCACTACCGGCCTGGATTACAGCACCGGCAAATATGGCGGCACTGTGTCCACCGACATCTTGTATATCCCTTTCACCGGCCAGTACGAAGCGGACAAATACACTCTCAAGCTCACCGTGCCTTACCTTCAAGTCACCGGCCCTGGCAACGTGGTGATAGACGTGGGCCCGATCGGGACCCCTTCCACAACCACCACGAGACAATCTGGCCTGGGCGATATCGTGGTGGCGGGCACCTACAACATGTATGACAGGCGCGCGAACGGTACCTTGGTGGACGCAACGGCAAAAATCAAGTTTGCCACCGCGGACGAGGCCAAAGGTCTGGGCACAGGCAAGAACGACTACGCCTTGCAAGCCGATCTTTACAAGACCCTGGGCAAGAACACCGTGTTCGGCACCCTGGGCTATAAAGTGATGGGCAGCCCCCCAGGCGTCACGCTAAACAACGTGTTCTACGCTTCCCTCGGCGCCGGCCATCGGTACAGCCAGGAAACCAGTGCTGGACTGATCCTTGACCTGCGGGAGAAAGCCTCCGCTACCGGCGACGCCCAGCGGGAGCTCACCGCTTATGTCAGCCACAAACTGGGCAAGACCTGGAAAGCCCAGGCCTACGCGGTGAAAGGCTTTTCCAATGGCAGCCCGGACTGGGGCGCGGGTGCGATGTTCACCGCTGTTTTTTAGCTTACTTTCCGGGTTTGCACGCTCGAGGGGTTAAAGGGGCCAGGCTCGATTTATCATGATTCGAGCCTGGCCCCTTTGATTACAAGAGTGGCCCATGGGCAAGGTCGTCGCCGACCGCGGCTCGGCCATCAACCAGATCTCGTTTTACTGGGCCAATCTCGGATTAAGATAACAGTCTTTCCGCGAGGCCGACGTCGAGCAACTCACTCGCGATCACTTTGTGGACGAGGAATCCCGTCAATTGCAATTCGAAGGTAAACGCGCGCTGCGTGAGCTTGAGATCAACGGCGCGTCATACGACTATTACAGCCTCCCCGCGGCGGAGGCGGCGGGCCTCTCCGGCGTGGTACGCCTTCCGTACACGCTCAAGATCGTCCTGGAGAACTTGATTCGCCAGCAGGCGGAAGGAACGGCGAGCAGCGAGGATGTGTTCGCGGTCGTCGAGTGGCTGCGCGGCCGCACCTCCGAGCGTGAGATCGGCTTCAAGCCCGCGCGCGTGCTGATGCCCGATTCCTCCGGCATCCCCTTGCTCGGCGATATGGCGGCCATGCGCGATGCAATGGCCCGGCTCAAGGGCGATCCGCAGCGTCTGAACCCCCTGACCCCGGTGGATTTCGTCGTCGATCACTCGGTCATGGTGGACGACTACGGCAACCCCGGCGCAATGGCGCGCAACATCGAGCTCGAGCTTGCCCGCAACAAGGAGCGCTACGACTTCCTGCGCTGGGGCAGCCGGGCCTTCGAGCAGCTGAGGGTTATCCCGCCGGGCACGGGCATCTGCCACCAGATCAACCTGGAGCATCTCGCACGCGTCGTATGGACTCGCGAGCGGGGTGGGCGGGTGCAGGCCTTTCCCGATTCGGTCATCGGCATGGATAGCCATACGCCCATGATCAATGGACTCGCCGTGGTCGGTTGGGGCGTGGGCGGGGTGGAGGGCGGTGTTGCGGCGCTCGGCGAGCCGGTCGCGATGCTGATCCCCGAAGTCGTCGGCTGCCGCGTCATTGGCAAGCCGCGGCCCGGTGTCACCTCTACCGACATCGTGCTCACCATCACGCAGCTGATGCGCCAGCATGAAGTGGTCGGCAAGTTCGTCGAGTTCCTTGGGCCGGGCGTGGACGAGCTGACGCTGCCCGACCGCGCCACCATCGCCAACATGACCCCGGAGTACGGCGCGACGATGGGTTTTTTTCCGGTGGATGCTGAAACGCTGCGCTTTCTGCGGCTGACGGGTCGCGATGCGCGGCACATCGCGCTGGTCGAGGCGTATTGCAAGACCCAGGGCTTGTGGCGCGATGGGAGCACCACTATCCCGGACTACACGACGACAGTGGAAATCGATCTCGGCGCCGTCGAGCCGAGCGTAGCGGGACCGCGGCGGCCGAACGAGCGCGTGCCGCTGCCCGAGGCGCCGCAAACCTTCCGGAGCGCCTATCCCGGCAACGCTGGTGCGGTGCGCGTAAAGGACGCGGATTTCTCGCTCCGCAGCGGCGATGTGGTCATCGCGGCAATTACGAGTTGCACCAACACCTCGAATCCGTCCGTCATGATCGGCGCGGGCCTGCTCGCGCGCAATGCCCGAGCGCGTGGGCTGAAAAGCAAGCCCTGGGTGAAGACATCGCTCTCGCCCGGCTCGCGAGTGGTCTCCGATTACCTGGCCGCCAGCGGACTTCAGCAGCCGCTCGAGGAGCTCGGGTTTCACCTGACCGGCTACGGCTGCATGACTTGCATGGGCAATTCGGGCCCTCTCGCCGACCCGGTGGCATTGGCAATCGAAGAGAACGAACTCGCCGCCGTGGCGGTGCTCTCCGGCAATCGGAATTTCGAAGGCCGAATTCATCCCAGCGTGCGGGCAAATTTCCTCGCCTCTCCACCGCTCGTGGTGGCCTACGCGCTGGCCGGTTCCATCCTCACGGACTTGTCGTCGGAGCCGCTCGGCGAGGACCGCGTCGGCCGGCCGGTTTACCTGCGCGATGTCTGGCCCGACGGCAAGGAAGTCCGTCAGATCGTCGAGAAAACGCTTTCTCCGGACGTGTTCCGCAGCCGTTATGAAAAGACGGCGGAAGATGGCGCAAAGTGGGCACGCGGTACCACGGCTGCGGCGATCCTGTTCGCGTGGAACCGGGACAGCAGCTTCATCCGCCGCCCGCCGTTCTTCGATGACATGGAATCCGAGCCGGCGCCGTTGCGGGACATACGCGGCGCACGTGTGCTCGCGATGTTCGGCGACATGCTGACGACCGACCACATCTCACCGATCGGCGCGATCCCGGCGAAGTCGCCCGCCGGGCAGTATTTGCAATCGCTCGGCATCACGCCCCGGGATTTCGTCAGTTACGCCGCGCGCCGGCTCAACCACGACGTGATGACGCGCGGCACCTTTGCCAATCTGCGGATCCGCAACGAGCTGACGCCGAACGTGGAAGGAAGCTGGACGCGATACCTGCCGGGCGGAGAGGAGATGTCCGTCTACGACGCGGCCGAGCGCTACCGCGGGGAAGGCGTGCCGCTGGTCGTCATCGGCGGCTCCGAGTACGGGGCGGGCTCGTCGCGCGACTGGGCGGCGAAGGGCACGCGCCTGCTCGGCGTGCGCGCCGTGATCGCCGAATCCTTCGAGCGGATACACCGGTCCAATCTCGTCGGCCTGGGCGTGTTGCCGCTGCAGTTCGTCGATGGCGCGACCCGCAAGACGCTGAAGCTCGACGGCAGCGAAGTCTTCGATATCACGGGGCTCGAAGCCGGCATGACTCCGCGCATGGACGTGTCGTGCATCATCACCCGCGCGAGCGGCAGCCGCGACACGATGCGGCTGCGTTCACGGCTCGATACGCGGGCCGAAGTCGAGTATTACCATCACGGCGGCATCTTCCATTACGTCGTGCGCCGCCTCATCAAACAGGGAGCATAGGCATGACGCCGCGTCAAAAACTGCGTGAACTCGTAAATAGCAGGCGCTACGTCATCGTGCCGGGCGCCTATGACCCGCTGACCGCGCGGCTCGTTCAGCTCGCCGGCTTCGAGGCCGTCTACCTCACCGGCGGCGGGTATTCCCGCGCCAACGGCCTGCCCGACCTGGGCCTTTTCACCCTGAGCGAAAACATCGAGTTCATCTCGCGCGCAGTGGAGGCGGTCGACATTCCGGTGATCGCGGACATGGACACGGGATACGGAAATGCGCTGAACGTGATCCGCGCGATGCGCGGGTTCGAGAAGACGGGCGTCGCGGCCTTTCACCTCGAAGATCAGGTGTCGCCGAAGAAGTGCGGGCACTACGAGGGCAAGCAGCTCGTGAGCAAGGCGGAGATGGTGGGCAAGATCAAGGCGGCAGTCGACACCCGCCGCGATGCCGACATGGTGATCATCGCGCGCACCGATTCCAGGGCCGTGGAGGGATTCCAGGCGGCCATCGAACGGATGAACGCCTATCTCGAGGCGGGGGCCGACGTGGGTTTCGTGGAGGCCCCGCAAACCGTAGAGGAGCTGGAGAAGATACCAGGCGGCATAATAAAACCCGCGCTGGTCAACATATTCGAGGGCGGGAAGACGCCCGCCCTGCCGGCGAAGCAGCTGGAGGCAATGGGCTACCGGATCGGCATCTACCCATCGCAAACGCATCGCGCGGCGATTTTTGCCGCTCAGGAAGTACTGGCGGTGCTGAAGCGCGACGGGGATACCGCGGCGATCGAGCATCGCCTGGCGACGTTCAATGACCGCGAGCAAGCGGTGAATACTGCGCGCTGGCGCGAGCTCGAAAGAAGATATATGGGCCAGGAGTGAATAAATGCAGTGAGCAGTGCGCGGAAAAGCGACACGGCTCACGAGTTACCCACCACGCGTTCCAAGATCCAACGAGGAGGAGAGAAACATGAGCTACCATTTGATGCGCCGCACGACGTGTGTGTTGACTATTGCATTGCTGGCGGGAGGAACAACGACCGCTGCCGCGCAGGGCGCCTCTACAGGCCCGGGACAGGCTTATCCGGCGAAGCCGATCCGCGTGATCGTTCCCAGTGGGGCCGGCGGCAGCGTGGATACTCTGGCGCGCCTCGTGGCGCAGAAAATGTCGGCGAATCTGGGCCAGCAGGTGGTGGTCGAGAACCGCTCGGGATCCGGTGGGGTGATCGGTACCGAGATCGCAGCGCGGTCACCTTCTGATGGACATACGCTGCTCATGGCCTATGGGAGCCACGTCGTGAATCCGACCTTGTACCCCAAGCTGCCGTACGACACCGTCAAGGACTTCGCGCCGATCACGCAGGTCGCGGTCCAGCCGCTGCTCGTTAACGTCCATCCCGCCCTGCCGGTGAAGTCCGTCAAGGAGCTGATCGCGCTTGCCAAGGCGCGCCCCGGGCAGCTCAATTACGGATCGGCAGGCAGCGGCAGCGGCGGGCATCTCGCCACGGAGATCCTGGGCACCATGGCGGGGATCAAGATGACGCACGTGCCGTATAAGGGATCCGCGGCGGCGATGTTCGACGTGGTCGCGGGTAATACGCAACTCATGGTCGTCACCCTCATTACTTCGCTGCCGCAGGTGCGTGCCGGCAAGCTGCGTGCCATCGGCATTACCAGCGCCAAGCGCTCGCCGATCGTGCCCGACGTGCCCGCAGTCGCCGAGACGATCCCGGGTTACGACGTGGAAGTTTCCTACTTCCTGCTCGCGCCCGCCGGCACGCCGCGCGACATCATCACGAAGCTGCATGCCGAGGCAGCGCGCGCGCTGAAGCAGCCAGACGTCGTGGAGCGCCTTGCGCGCGACGGCGCGACGCCCGTTGGCAATACGCCGGAACAGACCGCACGCTATATCGACCAGGAGATCGTGAAGTGGGGCAAAGCTGTCAAGGCGTCGGGCGCAAAGGAGCAGTGAGCTAGGAGCCGTGACGCAGGTCCGTCACGTCTGGTTGAGTCACAGGGGATGCGGCAATGCTGAGAATCGGCGTTCTGCTCGGGGACGATATCGGCCTGGAAGTCGTCCCGGAGGCCGTCAAGGTGATGAAGGCCGCGGCAAAGGCGACCGGGCTCGAGGTGCAGTGGCAGGAGCTTCCCATCGGCAAGCGCGGGCACGAGCTCCACGGCCACACCCTGCCGCAGCCGACGGTCGCAGCGCTCGAGAAGATGGACGGCTTCCTGTGCGGGCCGATCGGGCATGCCGCCTATCCGCGCAACGATCCCACCTGGATCATGCCGCCGCTCCGCAAGCGGCTCGACCTCTACGCCAGCATCAAGCCGGTCAAGTCCTACCCGAACATCAAGTCCGTGCACAAGGACGTGGACATCGTGTTCCTGCGCGAAGTGACGGAAGGCATGCAGTCCTCCGATACCGTGGTCGCGGGCACCGGCGAATTCCGTCCCAACGACGAGATCACCATCGCCTCGCGCATCATCACGCGCAAGGGCTCGAGCCGCGTGGCGCGCGAGGCCTTCGAAATCGCGCGCGCCCGCCCCCGGAAGACCGTCACGTCGGTGCACAAGGAACCGGTCTACCGCCTGGCCTGCGGCATGTTCGCCGAGGAATGCCGCAAGCTCACCAGGGAGTATCCGGACGTCAAGCTGAATGAGGTGCTGGTGGACGGCTTTGCGATGAAGCTCGTCATGAACCCGCAGCAGTTCGACGTGGTGGTGACCACCAACCAGTTCGGCGACATCCTGACCGATGAGGGCGCCGGTGTCGTCGGCGGCCTCGGCCTCGCCCCCGGCCTGTGCGTCGGTGAGCGCCTTGCGATGTCACAGGCGACGCACGGCTCCGCGCCGGACATCGCGGGGAAGAACATCGCGAACCCCTACGCGCTGATCATGTCGGGGAAGATGCTGCTGGAGTGGCTCAGCCGCAAGCGCAGCGAGCCGAAAGCGGCCGAGGCTGCGAAGCGCATCGACGTTGCGATGGACAAGGTTATTGCCGAGGCGAAGCACCTGACGCCGGACCTCGGCGGCAGGGCGAGCACGACGGAGATGGGCGACGCCGTAGCCGCGGCGGTCTGAGAAGTCCCTTCGGGCGGACCTGGCAGAAAGATCGGTATCTCAGCTTTCCAGGGAACGAGCGTCATGGCAGACCGTTTGGACATCGGGTGCGGGCCAGCCAAGCCGCAGGGTTTCGACGGCCTCGACCGCTTCGAGTATCCCGGCGTGGATTATGTGCACGACCTGGACTCCGGCGGGCCCTGGCCGATCGAGGACAATCGCTACACGTTTGTGCGGGCCATTCACGTCATCGAGCACGTACGGGATTTGCGCCAGTTCTTTTCCGAGATCCACCGCATCGCCCGCCACGATGCGGTCGTGCTGATCGAGACGCCTCACTTCTCGGCGCGGAATTCCTGGGCGGATCCGACCCACGTCCATCACCTGTCGGTGAGCTTCTGCGAACCGTTCCTGCGCGGCTACCTGGGCCCTCAGTTCCCCCGCTTCAAGCTGGTGCGCAGCGAGATCAAGTTCGGCGGCTTCCTGCTCACCTGGCCCGGCAGATTGCTCTGCCTGCTGTTGGGCCAGGAATCCTACGAGAAGCATTTCACCTGGATGTTTCCCGCAAGCAGCATCATCGTCGAATTGCAAGTCATTAAAGAGGCGGAAGGGTGAGCGGGGGGATTTTCACACGCCGTTCCAGTGACGCTTCATTCGGGCTTGATGCCGGCCATCTTCACTACGGCGCCCCATTTCTTCAACTCCGACTTCATGTAGGCGGTGAATTCCTCGGGGCTCGACGGAGTGGGGACCGTGCCGTCCGCCAGCATCCTGTCGATTACGTCCTTCTGGTTGAGTATTGCGACGATCTCCTTGTTCAGGCGCATGACGATGTCGCGGGGCAGATTGGCGGGGCCGATCATGCCGGCCCAGGCATAAGCTTCGTATCCGGGCAGGCCGGATTCCGATATCGTCGGGAACTCGGGCAGCGACGGCACGCGCTTGGCGTTGCCGACTCCGAGCGCGCGGACGCGGCCGGCTCGGACGTGCCCAAGTATCGGCGGGATGCTGGCGTAAAGAATCTGGCCCTCCCCGGACACGACGGACACAACGGCAGGCGCCATCCCCTTGTAAGGGATGTGCAGTATGTTCACCTTCGCCATCGAATTGAACAGTTCCGCGGAGAGGTGCGACGAATTGCCGGAACCGGGCGAGGCGTAGGACACCTCGCCGGGCTTTGCCTTCGCGAGCGCGATCAGCTCCTTCACGTTCTTCACCGGCAGCGACGGGTGGGAGACCAGCAGCAGCGGGTAATTCACCATGTTGGCGATCTGGGTGAAGTCCTTCAGCGTGTCGTGCGGGAGCTTGGCATAGATGAACGGATTGACCGCCAGGGGGCCGGCGGACGCAGCTGCGATGGTGTAGCCGTCCGGCGGCGACGACTTCAGGTTTTCGAGACCGAGGATGGCGTTGGCGCCGGGACGGTTGTCCACCAGCACCTGCTGGCCGAGGCGTTCCGACAGGCCCTTGCCTACGATCCGCCCGATGTAATCCACCCCGCCGCCGGCCGGAAACGGCACGATCAGCCGGATCGGCTTGCTCGGATACGCCTGGGGCAGCGCCGTCACCGGCCACACAGCCGACACCGCAAGGATCGGCGCCAGCATCCTGATGAATGGGGTGCGTTTCATGTGCTCCTCCCGTTGTATTGAGGCTCGCGCCAGTATACGTCGTCCCCGGCCCTGTTGGGCACTCAGGCCGCCGATGATCCCGCGCAAACTTTGACGCAAATCAAGTATCAGAAAGCGTGGCGCCTCAGGGTGCGTCGTCGCGATAGCCGAATCGGGTATCGGCAGGAAATCGCAGCCCGAATGTTTCCGCCAGGACGGCCAGCAGTTCGTCATCGTCCGCGAGCACGCGGCGGGTGACGGTCGCGCCGCGGTCGATGACGAGCTCCCGGTTGCGGAGCATGTGGCGCACGTCGGGCGTCGGCAGCTGTGCGGTAAGCGTCCGCACGAATCGCGAATCCGGGTGCGTCGCGGCGTAATGGTTGGCGGGCTCGAAATCGACCGCGAGACAGGGCTCCAGCGAGAACGAGTACAGGTCCGTCCAGGTCTCGTTGCGCAACGACTGCAGGATCCATTCCCCGCCCGCCTCGACCGCGCGGTAGGTCCAGGCGAACTGGCGCGCTACCTGGCCGCTGCCGAACGGAACCGGCAGCAACAGCCCTTCGAGCCCAAAGCCGACATCCGCCAGCCAGGGGGCGCCTTCCACATCCACCCGCAGCAGCATATGGGTGCGGGGCAGCTTGCGCCGGTTCCGGTAGAGCACCCGCGCGGCGAGCTGCGTCACGGAGAATCCCAGCCGCTGCAGCACGGCGGAAAACAGCAGATTCTGCTCGAAGCAGTATCCGCCGCGCCTCCCCGTCACGAGCTTCGCCTGCAAGCTGGAAAGGTCGAGGCGTATCGGACGCTTGAGCAGGATGTCGAGGTTCTCGAACGGGATATGGGTCGCGTGCGCAAGATGAATCGCCTCGAGGACGGCATGGCCGGGCTGCAAGCGGCCGGAGTAGCCGATGCGTGCCAGGTACGCTTC